>Ga0209919_1000048_pt1 | contig 64117 bp, 56 predicted proteins | sample SalPon2A_C_D2_MG_FD_185721 | JGI IMG/M metagenome (GOLD analysis project Ga0209919, IMG submission 185721) | Soil microbial communities from South San Francisco under conditions of wetland restoration - Salt Pond MetaG R2A_C_D2_MG (SPAdes)... | ecosystem: Environmental > Terrestrial > Soil >... | reverse complement strand
CGGGACGGGCATCTCCGGGCTGGTGTGTGCGCACCTGCTCCATCCGCGGCATCAGGTGACGGTGTTCGAGGCCAACGACTACATTGGCGGCCACACGCACACCGTCTCCACCGTGCAGGGCGACCGCCGCTACGAGGTGGATACGGGCTTCATCGTGTTCAACGAGCCCAACTACCCCAACTTCGTGACGCTGCTGCGCCGCCTGGACGTGGCCACGCAGCCGGCCCCCATGAGTTTCTCGGTGCGCAACGAGCGCAGCGGCCTGGAGTATTGCGGCACGAACCTGAACACCGTGTTCGCGCAGCGCCGCAACCTGCTGCGGCCCCGCTTCTACGGGATGTTGCGCGAGATACTGCGCTTCAATCGCGTGGCCAAGGCCTACCTGCAGCAGCAGAACGCGCACATGTCGCTGAGCGACTGGCTGGCGCTGCATCGCTTCAGCCAGCGCTTCCAGGCGGACTACCTGCTGCCCATGGGCGCAGCCATCTGGTCGGCCCGCCCGCACGACCTGCTGGCGTTCCCGGCGCGCACGCTGTTGCAGTTCTTCGACAACCACCAGTTGCTCACCGCGGACGCGCAACTGCCCTGGCGCTCGGTGAAGGGGGGCTCGGAGCGCTACGTCCAGCGCCTGGTGGCCCCGCTACGCCAGCACATCCGGCTTTCCACGCCCGTGCGGGCGGTGGAGCGCCACGAGGACCACGTGCAGGTGCGCCTGCCGGATGACAGCAGCGAGCGCTTCGAGCGCGTGATCCTGGCCACGCACAGCGACCAGGCCCTGGGGTTGCTGGCCGATCCCTCGCCTGCGGAGCGGGCGGTGCTGGGCGCCATTCCTTACCAGCGCAATGAGGTGGTGCTGCACACGGACGCGTCCCTGCTGCCCCGCAGCCGGCGCGCCTGGGCCGCGTGGAACTACCACGTGCCGCGGGCGACCAACGGCGGGCTGCCCACGGTCACCTACAACATGAACCTGCTGCAGAGCCTGGACGCCCCGGAGCCCTTCTGCGTCACGCTCAACCGCAGCGAGGCCATCGCGCCGGAGCACGTGCTGCAGCGCTTCGAGTACGACCACCCCGTGTTCAATGCGGCGGGCGTTGCGGCACAGCGGCGCTGGCCCAGCATCGATGGGCGGCGGCGAACGCACTTCTGTGGCGCCTACTGGGGTTACGGCTTTCACGAGGACGGCGTGCGCAGTGCCCTGGCCGTCTGCAACCAGCTCGACGCGAGGCTGTAGGCCATGCACAGCGCCCTTTACGAAGGCCAGGTGCGCCACCGCCGCTTCGGCGGCGTGGAGCACGCCTTCAACTACCGCCTGTTCATGATGTACCTGGACCTGTCCGAACTGCCCACGCTCTTCCGCGGGCGCTGGCTGTGGTCCGCGCGGCGCCCCACGCTGGCCTGGTTCCGCCGCGCGGACTACCTGGGCGACCCCGCCGTGCCGCTGGATGTGGCCGTGCGCGACCTGGTGGAGCAGCGCACGGGCGAACGGCCCACGGGGCCGGTGCGCATGCTGACGCATCTGCGCTACTTCGGCTACTGCTTCAATCCGCTCAGCCTGTACTACGTGTTCGCGCCGGACGGCGAGCGCGTGCAGAGCCTGGTGCTGGAGGTGCGCAACACCCCCTGGGGCGAGCGCCACTGCTACGTGCTGCGCGCGGACGATGCGCGCGCAGCTCAGGTGCTGCTGCGCTTCCGGTTCAGCAAGGCCTTCCACGTCTCGCCTTTCCTGGGCATGGACATGGCCTACCATCTGCTGGCGAGACCGCCGCGGGGGCGGCTCTCCCTGCACCTGGAGAACCGGCGCGGCCTGCACGTGCTGTTCGACGCCACGCTGCAATTGCGGCGGCGCGAGATCAGCGGCTGGGCCCTGAATGGCGCGCTGTTGCGCTTTCCGTTCATGACCGCGCGCGTGATCGGCGCGATCTATTGGGAGGCTCTGCGCCTGTGGCTCAAGGGCGTTGCCTTCCAGCCCCGTCCTGCCAAAACCTGACGACCCCTGCAAAAGGAGCCATCGCGTGGAAGAGCAACTGCTGCACAACTTCGCCCCGGCTGGGGCCGCCGTCCAGCCCTCCTGGCTGGACCGCCTGGTGCGTCGCGCCGTGCTGCGCCGGCTGGACGGTCTGAAGCAAGGCCGGCTGACCGTGGTGGACTGGGAGGGCCGCTACGAATTCGGCCGCGCGACGCCGGATTGCCCACTAAGTGTGCGCCTCACGATCCACGACCCGGCGGTGTACGCCCGCGTCGCCTTCGGTGGCACCATCGGCGCCGGGGAGGCCTACCTGCACGGGGAGTTCGACGTGGACGACTTGACCACCCTGGTGCGCCTGTTCGTGCGCAACCGCGACGTGATGCAGGGCATGGAGGGCGGCACCGCCCTGCTGCGGGTGCCGCTGCACCGGCTCACCCACCGGCTGCGGCGCAACTCGCGCCCGGGCAGCCGCCGAAACATCTCGGCGCACTACGACCTGGGCAACGCGTTCTTCGAGCGCTTCCTGGATCGCAACCACATGATGTACTCCAGCGCTGTCTTCCCCCGGCCGGAGGCCACGCTGGAGGAGGCCGCCGAAGCCAAGTTGGATCGCATCTGCGACAAGCTGGAATTGGGACCGGAGGATCATGTGCTGGATATCGGCGGGGGCTGGGGCGGCTTCGCCATTCATGCCGCCCGCACCCGTGGCTGCCGCGTGACGATGACCACCATCTCGCGCGAGCAATTTGCCCTGGCCAGCCGGCGCGTCCAGGAGGCCGGGCTCAGCGACCGCGTGACGGTGCTCAATCAGGACTATCGCGACCTAAGCGGGCAATTCGACAAGCTGGTGTCCATCGAGATGATCGAGGCCATCGGGCACGAGGCCTACCCGGCGTTCTTCCAGGCCTGCAGCCGCCTACTGCGGCCGGGGGGTACGCTGCTGCTACAGGCCATCACCATCGCTGAGCCCTTTTACGAGGAGGCCCGGCGCAATGTGGACTTCATCCAGCGCTACATCTTCCCAGGCGGAGCGCTGCCTTCGGTCACGGCGCTTTGCGAGGGCGCCGGCGCGGTGGATGACCTGCGGGTGGTACACCTGGAGGACCTGGGCCTGCACTATGCCCTCACGCTGGGGCACTGGCGGCGGCGTCTGCACGAGCACTGGCAGACTTTGCGCGCCGACGGTCAGTCCCAGGCATTCCTGCGCATGTGGGAGTTCTACCTGAGCTATTGCGAGGGCGGCTTCCTGGAGCGCTCCATCGGGCTGGCCCAGGTGCTGTTCACCAAGCCCACGGCTGACGCGGGCGGCCCCTCCCTGGCGTCATGGCCCGTTGCGCAGCCGCAGCCGCAGGCATGAGCCGCCACGAAGCGGTACTGGCGGCGCCGGGTCCGTGGCGCGTCGCGCTGAACGTGGCATCGTACCAGGCGGGCTGGACGGCCTGCGTGCTGGGCGTGGCTTACGCCCGGCCCTGGCTGGGTGTCGCGGTGGCCCTGCCGCTGCTGGCGTTACACTTCGCGAGGTTCAGTGGGTCGCGCGGGCAGCCACCCGGAGCGCTGCGCCGGGAGCTGGCTCTGGTGGTCACCGTGACCGCGCTGGGCTTCGCGCTGGACACGGCTCAGGCGGCGCTGGGGGTGTTCCGCTTTGCGGAGGCGGGCGCTGCGGCCTGGGTGTGTCCGCCCTGGCTGGTGGCCATCTGGGCGCTGTTCGGCACCACGCTCAACACGTCGCTGCACTGGTTGCGTAGGCGGTATGCGCTGGCGGCGCTGCTGGGCGCGCTGGGCGGACCCCTGGCCTACGGCGCAGGCTGGCGGCTGGGCGCGGTGAACCTCGGCTGGCCGCCGGCCTGGGCGCTGGGCGAGCTGGCGCTGGTATGGGCCGTCGTGGTGCCTGCGCTGGTGTGGCTGGCGGCCCGGCCCCTGGCAGCCGCACCCCCGGCGCGCCAGTTCAGCGCGGCGCGCGGGCAGGCATGAACACGTCTGCCAGCGTGGCGGCCTTGCGGGCCCGCAGCAGCAGGTAGACCAGCGTCGTCACGTTCCCCAGCACGCACAGCGCCACCGCCCAGCCCAGCGTGACCAGCCAGTTGCGCTCCAGCACGTAGATCCACACCGCGACAAAAGCGAAGCCGACGTACAGGTCGAGCAAGGTCACCAGCCCCCAGGGCTGCGCGGTGACGGCGGCGAAGCCGTCACCCAGCGCCTGTCGGGCCCCTGCCCATAGGAATGACGCCAACATGGCCGCCAGCAGCACGACGGCGATAACGGACAGTACAAGCACGGCCGGGTGACGTCTCATGGGCGCTCCGACGATATGAGGGTGGGCCGTCAGCTCAGGCGCGCGGCGATCTCCTCGCTGACCTGCCACAGGCGCTCGGCCAGGGTGTCTTCCCTGCCCAGCCCGCTGGTGCGGGCCTCGTTGCAGTCCGCGAAGAAGGCCCCGGTGACCCCGGCCAGCTTGGGTTGCGTGGCTACATAACACTGCGTGGCCGCGCCCTGGGCGGCTGTCTTCAGCACCAGCGGCCCGGCCAGGGCGAATGCGGCCACCAGCACCGGGTTCATGTGCCGCTGCAGGCGCGTGTGGATCACGCCCGGGTGCAGGGCGTTGGCGGTGCGGCCGCCGCTGCCCAGGCGCCTGGCGAGCGCACGGGCGAAGAGGATGTTGGCCAGCTTGGACTGGCCGTAGGCCCGCCACGCACCGTAGCCGCGCCTGCCGTCCAGGTTGTCGAACTGGATGCCTTCCGGCGGGGCGGCCCAGTGGGCGCTGCTGCTCACGCACACCACCCGGCCCTGGAGCGCGAGTTGCTCCAGCAGCCCCGTCACCAGCAGGAAGTGCCCGATGTGGTTGGTGAGGAACTGCAACTCGTAGCCGTGCTTCTGCTGCAGCTTGGGCAGCGCCATGATGCCCGCGTTGCAGACGATGCCGTCCAGCGGCCGGCCCAGTCCCTGCACACCGGCCACGCAGGCCCGCACGGATGCGGGCTCGGAGAGGTCACACGCGACCGCGGTGCCGGCCGCGCCGGTGACCGCAAGCGCCTGCTGCGCCGCTTCCTGGCTTCGCGCGGCGGCCACCATATGTGCACCACGGAGGCCCAGCACGCGCAGGGTCTCCTGGCCGATCCCCGACGTGCAGCCCGTGAGCAGGAACGTCTGCCCCGAGAGGTCGAGTCCGGCGGTGACCTGCTCCGCCGTGCTGTTGTAGCCGAAGCCACTGGGGCCTTTGCCCTTGAGGATGCCGATCAGTGCCATGCCGTCTCCGTGATGCCGTCAGCGCAATGGGGAGGCCTCCGCAGCCGGGCGCCGGCGGTCGGTTGGGAGTCTGGCTTCCATCATACCGCGACAGCGAGCTGCTCCGACAGCCGCCCGTCCGGAGGGCCGGGCGACTGATGCGCAAGGCCCCCGCGCCACCCCGCCGTGCGGTGCGGGAGCTAGATGAAGGCCAGGTCCGGATCGAGGCCCAGCAGGAACTTGCCGACGGTCTGGTAGTGGGACTTGCGGCCCTGGATCTGCTGCGTGATGGCGTGCAGATCGCGGAAGCGCCGCTCGAAGGGATTGGCGGTGAAGATGGCCGTGGCGCCCGCCGCCTCATAGGCGAAGTCGCCCACCTGCATGGCCTGCTGGATGGCGTGGGTGGTGGCCAGACGCAGGGAGACCCGGTGCGCGACTGTAAGCTCGTGAGTGGCCTGCACCGCTTCGCAGACCTCGCGCACGGTCTGCACAAGGTAGGTGTGCGCGGCGCTCAGCTTGGCTTCGGCCTGGGCCACCTCCTGTTGGGTGGCGGCGTTCTCCCGCAGGGGGTTGCTGTAGCCGCGTGGGGTCTTCTCCGAGGCGAGCCGGATGAACGCCTCCAGCATGCTGCGCGCCACGCCCAGCGCGATGCTGGCGAAGCCGCAGGAGAACACGTTCATCGTGGTGAAGCGGTACAGCCAGCCCGGCTCGCGCACCTCGGTGGTGTCCTCGCGCCGCACCGAGTGCTCCTGGGGCACGAGCAGATCCTGCACGGCGAAGGCGTCGCTGGCGGTGCCCCGCAGCCCGATCACCTTCCACACGTCCGTCATGGTGGCGGCCTCGGCGGGGAAGAGCATCACGCGCTTCACCGCGCCGCCGCTGGCCGAGCGCCGCGGCGTGCCGTCGGCATCGCATACGGTGCACAAACCGCCGAACCAGGTGGCGTGGCGCCCGCCGCTGGCGAAGGCCCAGTTGCCGGTCACGCGGTAGCCGCCGTTCTCTGCCACGGCCCGCGCGTCGGAGGTGGGCGGGCCCCAGGCCAGGATGATGCGTCCGCCGCCAAAGATGTGCCGGGCCGCCTCGGGCGTCAGGTAGGCTGCCGTCATGGCGCACACGGCATTCTGGCAGACATTCCAGGCCGGGCTGGCCTCGGTGTGTGCCAGGGCCTCCACAACCTGCATGAACGCCAGCGGGTGCACCTCCGCGCCACCCACGGAGCGGGGCAGCAGCATGCGGAACAGCCCAGCATCGAGCATGGCCTCCAGCAATGGCGCGGGCACGCGCCGATCCTGCTCGATCTGCTCGGCGGCCGCGGCGATGCGGGGCGCAAGCTCGCGCACCTGGGCGAGGAAGGGCGCGGCCTCGGCGGTCGGGTCGCTGCCCTGGGACGGGGCATCGGCTGGCTGGAGCATGGACGGCTTGTGGCAGGTTGGCGGATATGGCGGGCTGGGCTCCCCACCCCCCGAGCCGAAGTCTAGGTCCGCCACGGTGCAAATGTCCACCGCGGATCGCGCGATGCGCCGCAGGGCTGGGCTCGCCGCGCCGCAATCTCCGTCAGGCCCCGTCGCAGGCGCCCTCGCGGAGGCGCTTGGCGACGTGTGGAGGGTTGAACCGTGCCGCCCCCAGCCCTCATCTTACTTGCTGAGAACATTCGCAACGACGCGAACCAATCAGGCGGCCGCATCGATACGACGGGTGTGGCGCGCTGGCCGATGCCCCCTGGCACCACCCCATGCGAAGGGCCTGCCTTGTGCCACCCAGGCGGGCAGTCGCTCCGTCCGCCACCAACACCGTGCGCAGACCTTTCAGGATCACCATGGCTGCACGCAGTTCCCTGAGGATCTGGCTGCTCCGCTTCAGCGCCGTGCTGCTGCTCGCGCTGACGATCGGAGCCGTGCGCGCGTCTGCTACGGAGCCGCACCGCAAGGACGATCCGCTGCTGGCCCGGGTCAACGACCATCCCCTGCACCTGTCCGATGTGTACGCCTCCATCGAGACGCTCTCCCTGGGCGATCAGATCGATGCGCGCGATCAGCTCGATACCTACATCGAGGCCATGATCAACGAGGAGGTGCTCTTCCAGTGGGCGCTGCGCTCGGACTTCGACGGGGACGAGGAACTGCGGCGGGAGGTGAAGGAACTGGTCGTGCGGCACCTCATCAATACCCACGTACGCCGGCAGATCCACGTGACCGAGGCCGATGCCAGAGCGTACTACGATGCGCACCCCAGCCTGGTGCGCGGCGAGCACGTGCGGGTGCGACGCATCGTGCTCTCGCAGCGTTCCCGCTGCAAGCAGCTCATGCAACAGATCAAGACTGACGAGGACTTCATCCGTGCCGCCAAGAAGTACTCGCTGGACAAGGAGACGCGGGACAGTGGCGGCGACATGGGCCTGATGATGCGCGGCGATACCGACAAGCCCGGCTACCGCGAGCAGTTCTTCGACATGAAGCGGGGCGAAATGCGGATCTTCGACCTGCCGCAGGGCTGTATGCTGGTGCGCTCGGTGTACTACGTCAATCCGCCGCTGCCGCCGTTTTCGGCCGTACGCGACCAGATCATGCAGTATCTGCACAACCGCGAAGAGGCCAACCTGGTGGACACGCTGTTCCAGCGGGCTATCAAGTTCAGCAAGGTCGAGCGCTATTACGGCAGCAAGAGGGGCTCCGGTGCCACGGCTCACCTGGATCGCGACCGCGGCGGCACCAGCCGGTAGAGCGCTAGGGCCAGGACGGTCAGCGCCACGTAGGCTGCCGTGAACACCCAGCCCGGCAGGTTGTAGAACAGCACGGCATGCACCAGCCGCCCCACGAAGGTCCCCGGCACGCGGCTCCCGCGCAGCCAAGCCTCCCACTCCGTCAGCGGACACACCACGCCCACCAGCGCCTCCAGGGCGACCAAGGCGATGGCCGCCAGGTGCAGCCGCCGCAGCGTGCGGCTGCGCACCCAGCCCCAGTCCAGCGCCCAGCCCAGCGGCACTGCCACAAATCCCGCCACAACGAAGCCCACGTACAGCAGGTGCAGCAGGACCACCACATCGGCGAGCAGCGGGGATTGCATGCGGCATTCCCCCTATGAGCAGCGACAGCCCGGCGCAATGACTGTGCCCAGCCGGGACGCGCGGCCGTGCTATTCCACCACGGCTACGCCTTCCGCCACGGCAGGATGGAGCTTCATCTGGGCGTTGTCGTGACCCGGTAGCACGTAGGATTCCTGCTTGGCCAGCCGCCGGATGCGGTCGTAGCCCTCCAGGTATTCCGGGGCATTGTGGATGATGGGCGTGGGCCGCATGTCGCGGTAGTTGTGGTACGTGTGCACGGCATCGGACGCCACCACCACCGTGCCGGAGGCGGTGGGTACCTCGGTGACCTGGATGCCCTTGGAGTGACCGCCCAACCGGTGTACCCGCACGCCAGGCAGCACCTCCTCCGTGCCGTTGATGAACTGCACGCGCCCAGTGTAGTTCAGCCGCACCAGCTCGCACACGTCCTCCACCTCCATGGCCGACTGAAAGTGGCGGTACTTCACGTAGCGGCCCGTCCAGAAGGCCATCTCGTCGTCCTGCACGTAGAAGGTGGCCTTGGGGAACATGTCGTAGTTGCCCGCATGATCCCAGTGCATGTGGCTGAGGATCACGTGCTCCACCTTGGCCGGGTCGATCTTGATGGTCTCGAAGCGCTCGCGGGGATCGCAGATCCACTTGCGTCCGCGCTTGTGGCACAGCTCCTCGGTGAAGCCCGTATCCACGATGGCCGTGTGCTCGCCATTTGTGAGCACCCACATGAAGTAGCCCAGGTCCAGCGGGGTGGCGTCGTGGATGTCGCCCAGCTTGAGCTCCCCGTAGGCCGCTTCGCGCCAAGCGTATTTGAGGATGTAGACCTTGTACGGTTGGTAGCCTGCCATGTGTCCCGCTCCCTTAGCCCATCACGGAGAAGCCGCCATCCACCGGGATGGCCGTGCCCGTGATGAAGTCCGATGCCGGGCTCGCCAGGAACACGGCGATGCCCTGAAAGTCGTCAATGTGCCCCCAGCGGCCCGTCGGTGTGCGCTTGAGCACGCTGTCGTGCAGGCCCGGCACCTGCTCGCGCGCGCGCTGGGTCAGTTCTGTATCGATCCAGCCGGGCAGGAAGCAGTTGACCTGGATGTGGTCCTTGGCCCAGGCCGTGGCCAGGGACTTGGTGAGCTGCACCATCCCGCCCTTGGCCGCCGCGTAGGCGGGCGTCCAGGGGGCGCCGAAGATGGACATCATGGAGCCGTTGTTGAGGATCTTGCCCCCGCCCACCTTCATCATCTCCGGGTAGCAGGCCTTGGAGGCCAGGAACACGCTGGTCAGGTTGGTGTCCAGCACCGTGTGCCATTCCGTCTCCGAGAGATCCTGCGGCAGCTTGCGGATGTTGGTGCCCGCGTTGTTCACCAGGATGTCCACCCGGCCCAGCTGCTGCACCACCTCGCGCACCATGGCCTGGATCTGCTCGCCCTGGGAGACGTCCACCTGCACCGCGATGGCTTTGGCGCCCAGCGCCTGCAGCTCCGCCACTGCCTTGGCGGACTTCTCCGCGTTGCGCGCCGCCACGGCCACCGTGGCCCCCGCGCTCGCCAAGCCGCGAGCCATGCCCAGGCCGATGCCGCCGTTGCCGCCGGTGACGATGGCCACCTTGCCGGATAGATCGAATGCGTTCATGGGTCTCGCTGCCGGTTGCGGATGGGTGGGTATGCAGGGCCGCCCCGCCTGCCGGGGTCGCTCGCCTCGCGTAGCCTAGGCCAAGCCCGGGGCGGAGGGCAAGCGTTACGGCCGCGCAACTGTTGGGCGGGCCGGACGCGCGCCCCACCCGGGCCGCTGAATGGTGTTAGGTGAATGCCGGACGGGGTATTTCCCAGACCGCGAAGCGAGGAACCAATCTGGCGTCCTGACAAACCCGTAAACAGGGGGGCCGGGGGAGCGACTGCTCCCCCGGATCATTGGATGTTGGCAAGTGATCCGGGCTAGAAACGGTCCGGGCGGTAGGGCGCCAGGTCCAGGCTGGGCGGGCGGTTGCCCAGCAACTCCGCGATGAGCCGGCCCGTGATGGCCGCCTCGGTGAGACCCGCCGACCCGTGGCCGAAGGCGAAGTAGACGTCCCGATAGCGCGGCGAGCGGCCCAGCACGGGCAGCGAGTCCGGCATGGAAGGCCGGCAGCCCATCCAGCGCGTGTGACCCGCATCGTCCAGGCCGGGTAGCGTGCGCCGGGCGATGGCCAGCAGCGCATCCACGCGGGCGTAGTTGGGGGATGCATCCACGCCGGCGATCTCCGCGGAGCCCCCCACGCGCAGGGCGTCGTCCATGGGCGTCATGGCGCAATGGAAGTCGCCGGACATGATGGGCACCCGCAGGGCCACGCTAGGTTGGGGCAGCGTGGCATGGTAGCCGCGCTGGGTATCCAGTGGCACGCGGCTGCCAAGCTGCCGCGCCAGTGGTCGCGAATAGGCCCCGGCGGCCAGCACCACCGCGTCCGGGGTGTGGGTGGCGGCGTCCGTGTGTACGGCCCGGGCGCCGTGCGGGCCCAGCGTGAAGCCGCGCACGCGCTCGCACAGGATCGTCCCGCCGTGGCGCTGGAAGTCCGCCGCCAGTGCCTGCACCAGCCGCAGTGGGTCCGTGGTGTGGGCCGTGTCCGGGTACAGCACCGCATGGCGGATGGCCGGGCTCAGCGCGGGTTCCAGCTCGCGAGCGGCCGGGCCGTCCAGCACCTCGGTGCGCACGCCACGCGCCAGGTGCAGATCCACCTTGTAGGGCCGCGCCTTGGCGAAGGCGGCGCTGGATTCATACACCGTCATCCAGCCGTTGCGGCGTATCAGCGCTTGCGCGCCGGCGCTCTCCAGCAGTGGCTCGAAGGCGGCCATGGCCTGCCGGTGCAGGGCCGCCAGTGCGAGCGAGCTGGCCTCGAAGGGCCCGGGCAGCCCCGCCCGCACGAGACGCAGCAGCCAGGGCGCCACGCGGGGCAGATAGCGCCAGCGGATAGTAAGCGGCCCCAGCGGATTGAGCAGGTAGCGCGGCACGTCCCACAGCATGCCCGGATGCGAATCCGGCACGCAGTGGTCGATGGCGAGGATGCCCGCGTTGCCGAAGGACGCGCCGCCCTCCCCCGGCGGGGCGGGATCGAGCACGGTGACGGCGTGGCCGTCGCGCTGCAGGTACAGCGCGCAGCAGATGCCGACGATGCCCGCGCCGACGACGGCGATGCGGCGCGGTTCGCTGCTGGATGTGGGCGCGGTCATGATGTGCGGGCGGCCTCCCGGGCCCTGGCGATTGGTGCGGAACGGGGCACGGCGCGCTCGGCGCCCGCCCGGTGCGGGCATCCTATGCCGCGCCAGGGGCCGAGTAAAGCGCGCCTGCGGGCCCGGCAGCAACGCGGCCCGGGTTACAACTCAGGCGGCGGCCAGCGCCTGTTCCAGGTCCGCCAGGATGTCCACCGGGTGCTCGATGCCCAGGGAGAGTCGGATCAGGTCTTCCGTTACGCCCACTTGCTCCTGCTCGTGCTTCCAGAAGGTGGCGTAGATGGTGGAGGCCGGGTGCAGCGCCAGGGTGCGCGTGTCGCCCAGGTTGGTGACGCGACCCACCAGCCGGCAGGCGTTGAGGAAGCGGAAGCAGGCCGCCTTGTCCGCCAGCGTGAAGGACAGCAGGCTGCCGAAGCGCCCGCGGAACTGTGCCCCGCTGAGGATATGCGCCGGGTGCGAGGGCAGCCCGGGATAGAGCACCGTGCCCACCTTGGGGTGCTCCACCAGAAACGCCGCCGCCCGCGCGGCGTTCTCGCACTGCCGCTCCAGCCGCAGGGGCAGGGTCTCCAGCCCGGTCAGCAGCAGAAACGCATTCATGGGCGAAAGACAGGGCCCCACCGCGGCGAGCTGGCGCTTGCGCAGCTTGGACAGGAAGGCCGTGGGCTGCCCCTTGTGGAAGTCCCGCAGCGCCGGGCCCGGCCACGCAGGCCAGTCGCAGCGCCCGGTATCCACGATGAGGCCGCCCACCGTGCTGGCCGCCCCGGCAAGGTACTTGGAGGCGGAGAAGAACAGCACGTCCGCCTCGATCGCCTTCGCGTCGTACAGGCACGGTGTGAGCAGGGTCGCATCCACCAGCAGCGCCAGACCGTGGGCATCGCAGAGGGCGCGCCAAGCCCGGAACGACGGTACGATCATCGCGGGATTGGCGATGGCCTCCAGGAACACCGCGCGCGTGCGCGGGCCGATCAGCGCCTCGGCCTGGCCCGGCTCGCGCGGGTCCACGAAGTGCGTTGTGATGCCCAGCTCGGCCAGCGTGCGCGTGAGCAGGGTGTACGTGCCGCCGAACAGGTACGGGCTGGCGATCAGCTCGTCGCCGGCCTGCAGCAGGGTCAGCAGGCCCAGCGAGATGGCCGTCATGCCCGAGGCCACGGCCACGGCCCCCGACGCGCCGCAGGCCTCCGTGACGCGCTGCTCCAGTGCGGCCACGGTGGGGTTCTGCAGGCGCGAGTACAACGGCGCCTCGTTGTGTCCGGCGAAGGCCGCCTCCATCTCCTCGGCGGAACCGTGCGCGAACGACGTGGAGAGCGTCACCGGCGGCAGCGTGGCGCCGGGCTCACCCCCGGTGCCCGCCGCCCCGTGCACCAGCGTGGTTTCGATGTGCCACTTCGGCCCCTGTGCGCTCATCGGCGTTTCCCCAGTGCGATGCTTCGATCATGATGTGGTCATCATATGCGCATACAGTGATGTGATTGTAAAGAGCGCGTCATAACGATTGAGGCACGGGCCGGTGCGCGCTACGCTGGAGCGGGTTTCCGGTCGGCAAGCCAACCCGAGCCAGTGGGGGTGATATGGCCGAGCAGGTATCCGCGAAGCTGCGCGCGGAGGTGCTGGAGCGTGCCCGGGGGCGGTGTGAGTGCATGATGAGCACTTGCGGCGACCATCAGGGCCGCTGCCATCGGCCGCTGGAAGGCGACTGGGCGGTGCATCGGTTGCGGGCCGGCGGGCCGTACGCGCTCAGCAATGTGCTGGGCATGTGCCCGGCCTGCCACCGCAAGGCGCCGGAGCTGGGCAGCGCGCGCCGCTAGCGGATGGCGCCCGTTAGCCCTGTGGTTCCGGTGAGCCCTCCGGCCAGCGGGCGGCGATCCACGCGCGGATCAGTGGCAGCTCGCGGTCGGGGTCGATGGTGTGGGCCTTGGGGAACTCGTGCCACTCGACGGGAATGCCCAGGGCGCGCAGTTGCTCCATCTGGGCGTGGGTGCGCGCGACGGGCAGCAGCTCGTCGTAGGTGCCGTGGGTGACCAGCCAGGCCTGCTCCCGGGCGCGTGGGGCTAGCTCGGCGGGCAGGCGCTCCAGCCCGAAGGCATAGCCGCTCACGCCCACGATGCCCGCCAGCGGCTCCTGGTAGCGCAGCGCGAAGTCCAGCGACATCAGGCAGCCTTGGGAGAAGCCGAACAGCACGGTATCGGTCGAGGCCCAGCCCTGGGCGGCCAGTTCCGCGAAGAGCCGGCGCAGCAGGCCGCGGCCCTCCAGCACGCCGGGCGCCGGATCCTCGATGTCGTACCAGGCGTAACCGATCACATAGGGGTGGGGGGCGTTAACCAGCAGGTAGTTCAGCCAGGGCAGACGTAGCATCTGCGGCATCCAGTAGAAGCCCGCCATGCTGTCGCCCAGCCCGTGCAGCACCACCATCAGGCGGCTCGAGGCCTGCTCGGCTGGGAAGAAGCGGCTTTCCAACGCGGTGATGGTGGGGGCTGCGGGCATGCCGGGTCAGAAGCGATAGCCCGCGGAAACCGCGGTGGCGTTCACCGTGCGGTGAAAGCCATAGCCGAACACGGGGTCGGTGCCCTTGAAGTCCGTGCGCTCCAGGTGCCCTGTCAGCGTCCAGTTGCCCTGCGTCACCCACGCCAGCGTCAGTTGCTGCGACTTGGTGGTCTCCTTGAACGCGGGCGAGACCGGCGCGCGGGTGGCCTCGCCATTGCGCGACTGCAGGCCGATCCCGAGTTGCCCGAAGCGCGCCTCGATCACGCCCACGGTTTCCTGTTCCTCGTTCAGGAAGTTGGTGCCGTCCGTGACGAAGTCCTTGCTCGTCCGGTACACCTCCAGGTGCCAGGGGTTGGGCCCCTGCCCCAGGTAGGCGACGCCGTAGCCCTGCACGTCCCGGTTCACCTTGAAGTCATTGGTGGGGCTCGTGAGATTGCGGAAGTCGAACTTCTCCGTGCCGCTCAGATAGCCCAGGTAGAACGCACCCCCCAGGCGCAGGGATGCCCCGGTGATGTCCCTCTTGGCATCGATCTCGTCGTCCGTCCCCGCCCCTATCTTGAAGTGAAAGGCTTGATTGAGCGCACTGCTGGAAGCGCCGACGGCCAATACCCCGAAGACCTGAAACGCACCGGCATAGTCGCGTAGCGTCTGCTTGTCGTTCGAGGTGGCCTGGGAGCCTCCGCTCCAATCCATCGCCTGGGCGCCCAGCGAGACGTATTGCGTAACCCAGCGCAGCCCCGCGAATGGACCGGAGAAGTCGAAATCACCTGGCGTGAGGCCGTCGTCGAAGTGCCCGCTGGCGCTCATCGAGCCCAGCCCCAACTCCGAGTGCCGGCTCCACTGCATGGCCGCCGGGTTTTCCGGCAGGAACGTCAGCCCGCTGGTAGTGAATCGATCCAGCACGGGCACGGCCAAGGCGTTGAATTGCTCCGGGTCCATCGTCCGCGCAGTGCCGGGCAGCAACGAGGGCGCGGCCACCTGCGCAAAGGCCGGCACCGCGGATACCATCACCATCACCAAGCCTATGATCATCCCACGCATGGCGTGTCGCTCCTTTTGCATTCCCATGCCCCCGCCGCGGGGCCGGGTCCCCCGTGCCGCCCGGCCCCGCGGCGCGGCTAGAACTGGTAGGCCACCGCCACCGACGTCGTGTCGACAGATTCGTCAGTGGGTGCGTTGTCCTTCACATTGGTGCTCTGCACCCGGGCGGTCACCGAAAGGCCCTGCATGGGTGCGTAGCCGATATCGAACGTGTGGCTGGAGACGTCGGGAGGGTTGGGCGTATCAAGCACGTCCAATTTGGCGCTCGCGGCCCCGATCAGGAACGAGTGCGCCAGCATCTGCACGCTCAGGCGGGTGCCCTTGAATCCCATCCCCGAGAATGGCGCTGGAAAGGTGTTCAGCTTGACGTAGTCGAGCCCCACGTACCACTTGATGTCGCCTTCCGTGCGCAGGGCCACGCCGGCCTGCACGCCGTTGCGGTCAAAGCTGGTAGGGGAGCCGGACGGCGTGAGCGTATCCTTGACGGCACCCAGGCCAAAGTACCAGACCTCGTTCACCCGCACCGATGCACCGAATTCCTTGCGGGAGAGGTCGAGGCCCAAGGCGTCGCTGCTGGTCTTGCCGGATCCGACTCCCAGGCCCAGCCAGTTGCCCACGTTCAGGCTGAGCTGGATATCGTTCGTCTTGTCGTAGGTGCCCAGGTTGAAGCTCGAATCGTCCTTCACCGACATCTGTTCGGCGGCGATGCCAAAGGTCTGGCCCACCAGGCGCGCGCCCACGAAATTGCCCTTGGTGTTGCGGTCTGGAAGCACGCCCAGGTTGTCCTTGATCGTGCCCTTGATCAGCCCGGCTGCCACGCGCGAGGGGCCGCCCCAGGCCAGTGCAGCCGGGTTCTCCGGCGTGAGGGTGGCACCGTTGATGCCGATGGCCTGATAGTGAAAGAAGCCCGGCGCGGCCGGGACGAGGTCCGTCGTGGCCACCTGCGCCTGGGCCGTACCGACGAGCCCGGCCAGCACCAGCACCGCCATCCATGCAATTCGCTTCATGATCGTCTCCGTCCTGTGATCATCGGGGCCACCCGATGCCGCGGGGTGTGAGTGCAATGGGGGTTTCCCGCGGGCGGCCCTCTCCCTTCCTTATCGGCGAATGAGGCCAAGGCTTGAGCGCACGCCGTCCCTTGCACAGGCTCCCCGATCCGGCTATCGCTGGCTTCACGGGGCGCGGGTGCGTCCGTCTCTTGGACGGTGGTTGGAAGAGCATATGCGCCATTGGGGCCCTAGGCCCCCGCATTGGATTTTTTGTGCTGTTCGAGCGGCCCCGCCGCTCGAAAACCCATTTCCGAACAGACTCCAGCCGGCCTGTCGCCATGACCGATCTGCCCCTGACCCATCACTCCGCGCGCCTGGAAGGGCTGCGCCTGCACTACGTTACGGCGGGGGAGGGCCCGCCGCTGTATCTGCTGCACGGGTATCCGCAGACGTGGTTCATCTGGCGCAAGGTCGTGCCCCTGCTGGCGCCCCACTACTCGCTGGTGATGCCGGACCTGCGGGGCTATGGGGATTCGGACAAGCCGCTGGGTGGCTACGATAAGCGCACCATGGCGGGGGACATCCGCGCGCTGGCGGAGCAGCTCGGCCACCGGCGCTTCGCCCTGGTGGGGCACGACCGCGGCGGCCGCGTGGCGCACCGATACGCCCTGGACCACGGCGAGACCCTGGCCGCGCTGGTGCTGCTGGACATCGAGCCCACCAAGACCAAGTTCGATGCGCTGGACCGCCAGAAGGCGCTGGGCTCCTGGCACTGGCTGTTCCTGCCCCAGACGGACCTCGCTGAGCGGCTCATCGCGGCGGAGCCGGAGGCGGTGCTGCGCCACTTCCTGCGCGCCTGGGCCGGCGATCCCTCGGCCATCGAGGAGGCCGCGGTGGCCGAGTACCTGCGCTGCTTCCGCCTGCCCGGCACCATCCGCGCCACCTGCGCGGATTACCACGCCGGGGCGTATCTGGACCTGGAGCACGACGCGGCGGATGCCGACCGGCGCATCAAGGCGCCGCTGCATGTGCTCTGGGGCGGGCTGGGCAAGCGCGAGCGGGAGTGGGACCTGCCGGCCGTGTGGCGCGAGAAGGCGCGCGAGGTGAGCGGGCGCGGCCTGCCCTGCGGCCACTTCATCCCGGAGGAAGCCCCCTCCGAGCTGGCAGCGGAGCTGCGGGCCTTCCTGGCCGGCAAGCTGTAGCGCAGTTCAGTGCCGGCCGAGGCCCAGCAGATAGACGTGTCGGATTGGGCCGCGTCGCCACGCACCGATGTCTTTCCGAGCGCAGCGAGGAATCTGCTGTGACGGCGGACAAACAGATTCCTCGGCCCGCAACCGGGCCTCGGAATGACAATCCGGAGCCGGCGACGGAGCCCCCGGGCCGCGCCTAGCGGTTCTTGAACTCGGGCTTGCGCTTCTCGTTGAAGGCGTTGACGCCCTCGTCCCGGTCTTTGGTGGGCACGCAGAGGTTGTAGGCCTGAATCTCGAAGTCCAGCGCCTCGGCCAGCGGCAGCTCGATGCCGCGGTCCACGGACTTCTTGGCCTGCCGCACGGCGATGGGGCCGTTCTCCGCGATCATGTGGGCCAGCTCCATGGCCTTGTGCATCAGGTTGGGGGCGGGCACGACGTGGTTGACCAAGCCCCAGGACTCCGCCTCGCTGGCGTCGATCATACGCCCGGTGAAGAGCAGCTCCTTGCCGCGGCCGATGCCGATGCGGCGCGGCAGGCGCTGCGTGCCGCCGGCACCGGGCATGATGCCGAGCTTCACCTCCGGCTGGCCGAAGCGGGCGTGGTCCGCTGCCACGATGAAGTCGCAGGTGAGGGCCATCTCGCAGCCGCCGCCCAGGGCGAGGCCGTTGACCGCCGCGATGACGGGCATCGGGAAGCGCCACAGGGCCTCCATGCCCTCCTCGAAGATGACGTGCTGATACTGCCACGCCTCCTTGGTCATGCCGCGGCGCTCCTTCAGGTCGCCCCCGGCGCAGAAGGCCTTGTCCCCCGTCCCCGTGAGGATGATGCAGCGCACGTCGGGTGTCCGCCGGTGGTCGAACTCGCGGAAGAACGCGCGCATGTCGATGCCCATCTGGGTATTCATGGCGTTCATGGCTTCCGGGCGGTTCAGCGTCACCTTGAGGATGTGCGGCGCCACGTCTTCAACCAGCAGTGTCTCGTAGCCGGCCATTGCCTCTGCCTCTCGTTGCGGTGGGGGGGGATGCACGGACGTCGGCCAGGCGCCCCGTCCGCGGCGGCGTTTGGAATTTCCCGAGAAATGGGGGATAACCTCTTTCGGACCCATCAATCACAGATTGCGGCGGCGCGCGCAAGCCGCAGGCGCCTCAGCGGGCGGCTGCGGGCTGCACACCCGGTAACCGTGAGGTCCGCGGCCCGGCCGCCGTGCCGGAAGGCGCGCCGCGAGGCGATCCGCGCACTCCCCCTGGAAGGACAGCCCATGCCCGAGATGATTCGCCTGGAGCCCCCGTCCCGTCTCAGCCAGAACCTGGGCGAGATGATGTACACCCAGCGCGCGATCCGGCGCCTGAAGCCGGATCCCATCAGCGATGAGGATCTGCACCTGATCCTGGATGCGGCCTCCAAGGCCCCCAACGGCGGGAACCGGCAGCCGGGGCGCTTCCTGGTGATCCGCGACCGCGAGAAGATCCGTGAGTTCGGCGCGCTGTATCACGAAGCATGGTGGGCCAAGCGCCGCGACGAGGGTCATCCCTGGGCCGCCGCCGGCAAGCGCGAGGCGATCCCGGCCGATGACGGCAGCCACCCGCACGCCGCCCTGCTGGCCGATGAGATCAAGGATGCGCCGGTGGTGATCCTCGCCTTCACCAATCGCAAGGGCTTCGCCAACTCGGTCTTCCCGCCCGTGCAAAACCTGATGCTGGCCGCGCGGGCGCTGGGGATCGGCTCCACGCTCACGACGCTGCACCCTTCGGTGATGGATCGGGTGTACGCGATGTTCGGGGTGCCCAAGGAAGCGGACTTCCACTGTTGCATTCCGATGGGCTACCCGCGAGGGCGCTTCGGGCCCACCTCGCGCTTCCCCACCAGCGAGACGACGTACTGGGACCGCTGGGATCAGGCCCCGCCCTGGAAGTAGCGCGGCTACTCCGCTTGGGCCTGCGCTCGGCTCCGCGGTGCAGCGGAGCCAGGCCACAGCAGCGCCGTGCCGGCATCCAGCCGCAGGTGCAGCGCGGACGCGCCCGCGACGTACTCGATGGGCCGCTCGGCGGGCGGGAGCGGGTCCTTGACCGGCTGCGGGCCGCCCGGCGCGGTCGCCGGCGTGGCGATATGCTGCAGCAGCACCACGCGCAGCCCGGTGACGCCCAGGCTGAGCAGTGCCGCCAGCAGAGAAACGAGGATGATGCGCTTCATGGGTCGGCTCTTCGGTCGGGTGCGGAGTGACGGCCCGCCCCAGGCATCATTGGCCGGGCGGGTGCCGCACGAGAAATGCCACTCTCCCCTTTCCATATCGGCGCGAGTGAGGAATCATTGAGCCGGCGCCGCACCGAGCGGTACGGCACCGTCTTCTTTAACGACCATCTTCTGCAAAAAGGAACACCCCGCCCATGGCTGTGCACACGGTTACCCTGATCGGCCACTCCGAGCCGATCCCCGTCGGCAAGATTGTCTGCATGGGGCGCAATTACGTCGCTCACATCGAGGAGCTGAACAACGCCCGGCCGGACAAGCCGATGTTTTTCATCAAGCCCACCACGGCGCTGCAGCCCATCGAGCAGCCCGTGCGCATCCCGCCGTACTCCAAGAAGGCCCGGCACGAGCTGGAACTGGCCGCGCTGATCGGCAAGAAGCTGCACAATGCCAAGGAGTCGGAGGTGTACCCGGCCATCCAGGGCTGGGCCGTGTCGCTGGACGTGACCCTGCAGGATGTGCAGGACGAGCTGAAGAAGAAGGGCCATCCCTGGGAGATCGCCAAGGGCTTCGACGGTTCCTGCCCCGTCTCCCCCTTCGTGCCGGCCTCGCAGGTGCCCAATCCGCAGGACATTCTGGTGCGCATGCGCGTGAACGGCGAGTTGCGCCACAACGACAGCACCAAGCTGATGATCTGGAAGATTACCGAGCTGATCGCGGCCGCATCGCAATACTTCACGCTGGAGCCGGGCGATATCGTGCTGACGGGCACCCCCGCCGGCGTGGGCTCGCTGGAGCCGGGCGACGACCTCGTGATGGAAATCGAGCACGTGGGTATCTACCACGCCACCGTGGCCAAAGACTGATCGGCGGTCGGCCCGACGCACGGCTTGGCCGGGCCGCCATCCTGCAAGCGAACGAGGATTGACCATGCAGTACAACGACTATGGCTTGAACAGCGACCAGAAGGCGCTGGTGCAGTCCGTGCGCGACCTGTGTGCGCGCTTCCCCGGCACCTACTGGCGCGAGCTGGACGAGCAGGGCGGCTACCCCACGCAGTTCATCGATGCGCTCACCGATGGCGGCTTCCTGGGTGCGATGATCCCCGAGCAGTATGGCGGGTCGGGCCTGGGCGTGATGGAGGGCGGGCTGATCCTGGAGGAGATCAACCGTTCCGGCGGCAATGCGGCGCCGGGGCACGCCCAGATGTACATCATGGGCACGCTGCTGCGGCACGGCAGCGAGGAGCAGAAGGAGGCCTACCTGCCGGAGATCGCCAAGGGCACCCTGCGCCTGCAGGCCTTCGGCGTGACGGAGCCGGACGCGGGATCGGACACCACCAGCATCACCACCCGCGCCGAGCGCCAGGGCACCAAGTACATCGTCAACGGACGCAAGGTCTTCATCTCGCGCGTGCTGCAATCCGACCTGATGCTGCTGCTCTGCCGCACCACGCCCAAGGATCAGTGCGCCAAGCGCACGGACGGCCTGAGCGTGCTGCTGGTGGATCTGCGCCGGGCCAAGGGCAACGGGCTGGAGGTGAACCCGCTGGACCTGATGGTCAACCATCACTCCAACGAGCTCATCTTCGAGAACCTGGAGGTGCCAACCGAGAACCTGATCGGCGAGGAGGGCAAAGGCTTCCGCTACATCCTCTCCAGCATGAACGCCGAGCGCGTGCTGGTGGCCTCCGAGAGCATAGGCGACGGCCGCTACTTCGTGGAGCGCGCGGTGCAGTATGCCAACGAGCGCAAGGTGTTCGGCAAGCCCATCGGCCAGAACCAGGGCGTGCAGTTCCCCATCGCCCGGGCCTATGCGGCCGTGGAGGCGGCGCGCCTGATGCGCGACAAGGCCGCGCGCATGTTCGACGAAGGCGCGAACCCCGGCGAGGAGGCCAACATGGCCAAGCTCCTGGGCGCCGAAGCCGCCTGGCAGGCGGCCAACATGTGCATGGACACCCACGGCGGCTACGGCTTCGCCCGCGAGTACGACATCGAGCGCAAGTTCCGCGAGGCGCGCCTGTTCATGGTGGCCCCGGTGACCAACAACATGGTGCTCAACTTCCTCTGCCAGAACGTGCTGGGCCTGCCGCGATCGTAGGCTGCGTCTGGGAGATCGCCCAAGGCAGCCGCACCCTTCGAGACGTCCTGCTCCGCAGGACTCCTCAGGAATGCGGCTTCGAATCACTCCCTGAAATGATAGGACTCCGCATTGCTGAGGAGCGCGCAAAGGGCGCGCCTCGAAGCGTGCGGAGGCCGGCAATGGCACTGTTTCGGGTCGGGTGGCAACGCTCAGACACAGCCTGGGCGGCAGTGCCTCGCCACGAGGCTGCGGCGGTCAGGGTCTGCCTGGAAAGGCCCGTTGCGGATGGGGGCTTTGCGCCCGTATCGGGGGTGCGGGGGCCCTCGGCCCCCGCATCTGATTTTGTCCTGCTTTCCGGCGGCAGCTACGCCGGCACGGAGAATTCCGTCGGGCGCAGGTAGATGGTGGTGCGCTTGGCCAGGCGGGGCACGTCGGGGTCGATGGGGTCGCGGCGGTGGCAGGTGCGGCCGTTGTCCCACAGCATCACGTCCCCCATGCGCCACTCGTGGGCGTAGACGCACTCGGGGCGGGTCATCACGGCGGCCAGCTCCTTGAGCAGCGCCTTGCTGCGCGCCTCGGGCAGTCCCACGATGCGGTACGTGATGCTGATGTCCAGGTACAGCGTTTTGCGGCCCGTGGCCGGGTGGGTGAGCACCAGCGGATGGCGTACGGGCGGGTACTTCTCGCGCATGGCCTGCTTTTCCGCCTCGGAAATCTGCTCGCGCTCGTAGCCGTTGTAGCGCGATTCGCCCTCCAGTCCCTCCAGTTCGGCCTGCAGGTCTTGCGGCAGCATGGCGTAAGCCAGCTCGCCGTTGCACCAGGACGTGCAGCCCTGGCCCTCGGGCATTTCCACCGCATAGAAGATGGAACCCGTGGCCGGCCGAGGCTGATAGGACTGGTCGGAGTGCCAGTTCAGCTCGGAGCTGGCCAGGCTGCCCACCCGCCGTCCCGACTGCGTGAGCAGGTTGGAGACGTACATGATGGCCGGGTGCTGTCGCGAGTTCAGGTAGTTCGGCACCACGAACAGTTCCCCGAAGCGCTCGCTCAGCGCCACCAGATCGGCCTCGCTAAGCACCTGCCGTCGGAACAGCAGCAGCGGCTGCTCCTGCCACGCGCGCAGGATGGCGGCGAAGGTGGCATCGTCCAGGGATGCCAGCTCCACGCCCAGCACCTCCAGGCCGAAGTGCGGCTGCAGGGGATGCGTCTCAAGGGTCGTCACGGTGGGTCTCAGGGATCGAGGTGGGTCTGCCTGCAGGCCAGGCTCTGTTTTGAATCGGTTGAGTGCCGTCAATTTGCGGCCATTTGTCATTCCTCGGCCCGCAGCGCGGGCCGAGGAATCTGTTTTGTTTCGGGGCGCAGCAGATTCCTCGCTGTGCTCGGAATGACAGGTCGGGTTGACCAGGACGCACCTCCTGGTGTTTCCAAACAGAACCTAGCCCGGCCTCCCCTGCGTTGGCAATGCGCAGCGCCGCCGCGGGCGCGGCGCGTTGACAAGCTCTCCCTTGCACCGTACTATGTCAAATTGGAATGATTTCATGATGTTAGCGATCCCGTGTCGCCCGGGGTTATCCATCGGCGACAGGTTGACCGATAGGGTCGATCCCTGCTTGGTCTGGAGGTAAAGCGATGCCGATTTACGAATACGTCTGCAGCAGTTGCGGCTCGGAGTTCGAGGCGATCCAGAAATTCTCCGACGAGCCCCTCAATGAGTGCGCCTGCGGCAAGCAGGGCACGGTGGAACGCAAGCTGTCGCTGAGCGCGTTCCAGCTCAAGGGAGGCGGCTGGTACAAGGACATGTACGGGTCCAGCAACGGCGGCGGCAATGGCAAGAGCAACGGCAGCTCAGCTTCCAAGGCCAGCAGCAGCGACGGCGCGGCGGCGACCAGCTCTGACGGCGCGAAATCCAGCGACACTGCCAAGTCCAGCGATTCCGCCAAGCCCAGCACCGGCAGCAGCGCCACGGCGTCCGCCTGAACGGGCCCCAGGGCTTGGCGTCAGGGCTCGGGCGCGGCGGACTCCAGCAGCACGGCCGCCTGGGCGGCGATGCCCTCGCCACGGCCCGTGAAGCCCAGGGTTTCCGTGGTGGTGGCCTTCACCGAAACCTGTTCCAGCGTCACGCCCAGGAGCTGCGCCAGCCGCTCGCGCATGGCCGGTACGTGCGGGGCCAGCTTGGGGCGCTCGGCGATCACGGTGCAGTCCAGATTGGCGGTGCGCCAGCCCTGGCCGGTCACGTGCGCGACCACCTGCGCCAGCAGGCCGGCGCTGTCCGCCCCGGCGTAGCGCGGGTCGCCCGGCGGGAACCAGTGCCCCAGGTCACCCAGCGCCAGCGCTCCGAGCAGGGCGTCGGCCACGGCGTGCAGCAGCACGTCCGCATCGGAATGGCCCGCCAGCCCGTGCGTGTGGGGGATCTTCACGCCGCCCAGGATCAGCGGCCGCCCTTCCACCAGAGCGTGTACGTCGAATCCCGTGCCGATGCGCAGGCGGCTCATGCGTGGTGCTCCCGGCTACGGCCGCGGGGCAAGGTGAAGCAGCCGCTGTCATCGGTGTTGCGAATCATCATGCGAGAATGCCGCTTATGGCGATGAAATTGCCCCGTGTGACCATCGAGGAGCTGGACAGCCTCGTGGATCAGCTCAACAAGCCCGATGTGCAGCTGCGCGACGCCGCCATGGCGCGCCTGGCCGACTACGAGCGGGCCGGCCGCGTGCCCCTGGAGGCGCTGCTGGAGTTCAGCGAGTCGGAGAACGCCTCGCTCTCCATGTATGCCATCTCCGCCCTGGGGCGCAACGGGGAGCCGGCGGCCGTCAAGAAGCTGATCGATCTGGCCGAGCGGCACCGCACGGGCAACTCCATCTTCCTGGAGCAGATCATTGACGCGCTGGGCGAGACTCGCAACACAGGGGCCTCCTCGGTGCTGCTGAGCCTGTTGGGCATCCGCGGTGGCTGGAGCGGCAAGCTGTTCGGGCGCAAGGGCCGCAAGGAGGACGAGGCGCCCGAGGTGGTGCGCATCCGGGAGGCGGTGACGCTGGCCGTGCTGCGCGCGCTGGAGAAGATCGAGGACCCCAAGGCGGCCGAACTGCTGGGGGAATACCTGGAGCATCCGGAGCCGCTGGTGCGCTGGCACGCCGTGCAGAACCTCGTGCACTGCAATGTGGCCAAGTTCAACGACCGGCTGCGGGAGATGGCCGCCGGCGACAAGAGCGAGCTGGTGCGCGAGGCCGCGTCCCTCGCCGTGGATCGCCTGGAACCCTTGCCCCCCAATCTCAACAATTAGGCAGTGTCAGAGAAGACATCGCCCCGTGTTTCCGCGCGCTTCGAGACGCGGGTTTTGGCCGCTCCTCAGCAACGCGGTGGTCTGCGGTGGGCAATAGACTGGAGCCGTGTTCCTGAGGAAGGCTCCAATGGAGCCTGTCTCGAAGGGCACGGCGGTCGATCTGCCAGGTTTTCGGATACAGCTTGGCCCCGGCAAAGGCCCGGCCAATCGGCCTTGTGGTCATTCTAAGGCCTGCCCCACGGGCTGAAGAATCTGCTCGATCCCAGGCACAACAGATTCCTCGCTGCGCTCGGAATGGCACCTTCCGGCAGTAGATCTGGACGATTCCAGGCGTCTCGGGCCAGTACCTACCCGCTTTCGGAGCGGGCGCAGCGGAAGCCGACGTCCTGCCAGGCCAGCGAGGGATTGCTCGAACCGCGATAATACGCTGCCGCCGGTTCGTACGTGGTGGCCCAGGAGCCTCCGCGCACGACCCGCTCGCGGCCGAAGCGCGGATCGGCCATGCCGGAACCGCCGGGATAGGCTTTCAGGAAGTCTTCCACCCATTCGCGCACGTTGCCGGACATGTTGCGCACGTTGTAGGGGCTCACGTCCCGCGTGGCTTGGTTCACGGGCACCGCGCCCTTGTGTCCCGATTCGCGTGTCACCGTGAAGCCGGGCGAGAACGTGTCGCTGCCCCAGGGATAGGCCACGCCGTTCGGCCCGCGCGCCGCCTTCTCCCACTCCTCCTCGGTCGGCAGGCGCTTGCCGGCGAACTGGCAGTAGCGGCTGGCGTCCTCCCAGGTCACGCCCACGACGGGCAGGGAGCCCTTGCCGGACGGGAACGTGCGGCCCTTCCAGCCCACGGGTGCGCGGTAGTTGCGGGCATTGACGAAGCGCTGGTACTCGGCGTTGGACACTTCCGTCTGGTCGATGAAGTACCCGTACAGATTCACGCTGTGCTGCGGCGCGGCGATGGCTTGCGTGTCGTTGCTGCCCATGACGAACGATCCCGCCGGCACGTACACCATCCCCGGTGGGATCTGCAGGCTCGGCGCGCCCGGCTTGCCGTCTACGGACGCCGTGAGGGGCATGTTGTGCATGTTGATGAGGTCCGCCCACTCGATCACGCCGTTGAAGATGTTCATCATCTTCAACGAAGCCAGGTAGGAGCCATCCGGGCGGCGCTTGATGCTGCCGTAGATGAACGCGTCAACGCCGTACAGCTCGCCCAGCTTCTTGGCCCGCTGCTCGTCGATGAACACCGACTGGTTGAGCTCCTGCTCCTCCGTGATGAGGCGGATGTTCTCGCGGTCGACCACCTTCAGGTCGCCCTCCTTGGTGATCGCCACCGAGAGGTAGTCCATTACGGACTTGGGCGAGAAGGTGCTGTTCGTGTCGATATCCCAGAAGCTCACCAGGCGGATCTTGGCCTTGCGCAGCCGGTCGCGGTCCTTCTCCAGCGAGGCCACGGCGCCCTTGCCCAGCGATTCCAGGTAGCCCGCATCCTGCGCCCGGTCGCTGATGGGGAAGATATCGGCCCAGACGATGGCCGAATTCTGCACGTCGATCCCCTTGAGCACGAGGGCATCGCGGTAGAACGTGCCGTAGATAAACAGGTCAACCCCCATCAGGTTGCCCAGTTCCTTGTATTTTTGCGTGGAGATGAAGTCCTGCAGTTGGACCTGCTGTTCCTTGAGGATCAACTCCAGCTTGGAGCGATCGACCACCTGGAAGCGCCGTCCGCGGACGAGCATCACGTTGGTGAAGTCGATCAGGTCCGCGACGTTATAGTTGGCCCCCTCCTGCCGGATGCGGGAGATGGCGACGGTCTGGAACTTGGGGGCGGTGAGGTGGGTCTTGAGGGAGTCGGCGATGCGCGTCGCCAGCGTTTCCACGTCCACCGCGGCCTGGGCGTGCCCCGGCGCCGCACAAAGCACCAGGGTGAGCACCGTCAGCAGGGGCAGCGGCGCGGCCCAACGAGGCCAGCGTTTCATCGGATCCTCATTCGTCAAGCCGCCCCGGACAGGTTCACCGAGACGATCTTGGACACGCCGGCTTCCTCCATGGTCACGCCGAAGAGCCGATCCGCCACCTCCATGGTGCGTTTATTGTGAGTAATAATAATGAATTGTGAGTGTTCTGTCATGCTCTGGATCAGGCGATTGAAGCGGGTCACGTTCACATCGTCCAGGGGGGCATCCACCTCGTCCAGCAGGCAGAACGGACTCGGCTTGTGCAGGAAGAACGAGAAGATCAGCGAGATTGCCGTCAACGCCTTTTCCCCTCCCGATAGCAGATTAAGGCTTTGCAGCTTCTTGCCCGGCGGCTGGGCCACGATATCCACCCCGGCCACCAGGGGGTCATCTGAATCGGTAAGCACGAGTCGCGCCTCGCCGCCCCCGAACACCTGGGGAAACAGCATCTGGAACTTCTCGTTGACCTGATCGAACGTCTCGCGGAAGCGGCGCCGCGATTCCGCGTTCATGCGCCGGATCGAGGCTTCCAGATCCTCGATGGCCTTGGTCAGGTCGTCCTGCTGGCTGCGCAGGAAGTTCAGGCGTTCGGCCAGGGCCTCGTATTCCTCGGGCGCCCCCAGGTTCACGCCCTCCATGCGCTGCAACCGCGCCTGGGCCGCGCTGAGGCGGCCTTCCAGCGTGCGCTCGTCCGCCGGCTCGGCGGGTGCTTCGCGCTCGGGCAGCCCGGCCAGCAGGGCGGCGTGCTGCTCCAGACGCATGCGCTCTGCCGTCAGCTTCAGTTCGATCTCGTGCAGACGGGCCTGGTTCGCCTCGTGGGCCTTCCGTGCCCGGCCGGCCTGCTCGCCCAGCGCGCGGTGCTGCTCGCCAAGGGCATCGAAGGCCTGTCGGCGTTCGCGCTCGGTCTGGCGCAGCGCGTCCATGGCAGCGTGCTGCGCCTTCAGGTCGGCATCCAGCCGCTCGATGGCCTCGGCGGCGGCCGCGTGGCGGGCCTGCTGCTCGCCCAGCGCTGTCTCGGTCTCCTCCAGCTTCTGCGCGGCCTCTTCCTGCTCGCGCTCCTGCTCGGCCAGCCGGGTACGCAGGGCCTCCAGCCGCGAGACCAGGCGGCCCTGCTCCACCTTGCGCTCCGTGAGGTCGGCGGCGATGCCGTGCAGTTCCGCGCGGGCCTGCTCCACCGCCTCGCGTTGCCCGCCCACCTCGCCCTCCAGGCGCGTGCGGATCTCGCGCCAGCGCTCCAGCTCCGCGGCCAGCTCGGCCTGCTGCGTGCGATAGCGACCCAGCTCCTCCTCGAACTGTGAGGCCTCTCGCTGCACGGCTTCGCGCACCTGCTCCAGGCGCTGGGTCTCGCGCTGACCCTGGGCCAGCTCGGTCTCCAGAGCCTTGCGGGCCAGGGACAGCTCCGCGGCGCGCGCCTCGTGTTCGCGGCGGGCGGTGTCGGCCTGCTCCACGCGCTCGGCGAGGTGCGTGCCCTCGGCCTGCAGGCGCTCGCGATCGGCTTCCAGGCGCTCCGCGCGTTGCTCCAGCTCGGCCATCTCGGCGCGCCGGCGCAGCAGGCCCGCGCCCGGACTGCCCGTCTGGCCCAGCGTGATGCGGGCGCGGCTGTCCACGTGAAAGGCCCCGTCCTCGGCCAGCCACTCGTGGTGCGCGCCCAGGGGCTCGGGCAGGGGGAAGGGGTTGCTACCTGCGGGCAGCACGTGCGTGGCCCCGAACAGCGTGTGCGCCAGCCCAGCCGCGCCGTCCCGCGCCTCCAGCATCTCGGCCAGGGCACGGCGGTCGCTGAAACCCTCGCCATTGTGGCCGCTGCCATTGCCGTTCCCATTGGGCATGGCGGGTAGCCCGTCCAACGCCAGGAAGCGCACCCCGCCCACCTGCAGCGCATCGAGCTGCTCGGCCAACCGGGGCAGGGCCGTCGCGCTGCGGATCACGACCGTCTCCAGGTGCGGGGCCAGGTAATCCCCGCTCCAGGCGGCCACCTCCGCCGGCACGACCAGCAGGTCCGCCAGGGGCGCCACGATGCCCAGCGCCTCGCGCTGCTCCGGGTGCGCCTGCGCCCACTCCAGTAGGGCCCGCACGGCCTCGCCGAAGCCTTCGTAGCCAGCCTCGATCTCCGCCAGGGAATCCAGCCGCGAGCGGCACTCCAGCGTGGCCCGCTCGGCGGTCTGCAGCCGCTCGCGCTGCTCGGCCAGCGCGGCCTGCTGCTCGGCCAGCGCGGCCTGTAGGGCCTCGGCCTGGGCCCGGGCATCGTCCTGGGCGGCGTCCAGCTCCGCCGCGCGGGCGTGCTGGGTCTCCAGCGTCAGGCGCACCTGCTCCAGCTCCGTGCTGACGGCGTTGATGCGGCCGTGCAGGGCGCTGCGGCGCTGCTCGTCGTCCTGCAGGCGCTCGGCCAGGAAGCGCTGCTGGTTCTCGATGCCGGTGATCTGCGTATGGCTTTCCAGCAACTGCTCCTGCGTCGTCGTGAGCTGGGCCTGCAGGGCCTGCAGGGCGGCCTCGCGCTCGGCGTGCCCGGCCTCCGCGCGCACGATCTCCAGGCGACCCGCCTCGCTCTGCGATTCCAGGGCCTGGGCCTCGTGCTGCTGGGCCTGGCGCTGCTCGGCCGCATCGAGCTGCCGGCGCCGCAGCTCCTCCAGCGTCTGCTGAAGCTGGGCGCTCCAGGCGCGGGTGTTCTCCAGGTTTTGCCGTTCCAGCGCCAGCCGCGTGTCCGTGTGCTGGATCTCGCGCTCCTTGTTGTACAGCGCGCTGCGGGCCTCGCGCAGGGCGCCTTCCAGGCGGGTGCGCTCCAGGGCCTGGGCCTCCAGGGCCGCGTTGTCCGTCAGCAGGCGCTGCTCCAGGGCGGTGGATTCCTGGCCCAGCGCTTCCCGCTGCGTTTCCAGCGCCTCGCAGGCGCGGGCGCTGGTGGCGTGACGGAGGCGGGCCAGGTCGCCCTTCAGCAGGGCCACCTCGTGCTGCAGGTCGCGGAACTCGCGGGCCTGCTCCATCTGCTCGCGCAGCACACCCTCCTGGCGGCCCATCTCGCCCAGCACGTCCTCCACGCGCAGCAGGTTCTGGCGCGTCTGCTCCAGTTTCTTCTCCGCGGCCATGCGCTTGGTCTTGTAGCGCACGATGCCCGCCGCCTCCTCCATGAAGCCGCGCCGCTCCTGCGGGGATGCCGTCACGAACTCGTCCACGCGGCCCTGCTCCACGATGGAATACGAGCGGCCGGCGGCGCCCGTGTCCATGATCAGCTCGCGGATGTCCAGCAGGCGGCAGGGCAGCTTGTTGATGAGGTACTCGCTGTCGCCGGAGCGGTACAGGCGCCGCGTCACGGCGATCTCGCTGTACTCGTTGTAGCGCTCGATCGCGGTGCGGTCGGAGTTGTCGAAGAGCAGGGTCACCTCTGCCCGGCCCACCGGCTTGCGCGTGGTGCTGCCCGCGAAGATCACGTCGCCCATGGCGGCGCTGCGCATCAGGCGCGGGCTCTGTTCGCCCAGCGCCCAGCGCACCGCGTCCACCACGTTGCTCTTGCCGCAGCCGTTCGGCCCCACCACCATGGTGATGCCGTTGGCCTCGAACGCCAGCTCCGTGGAATCGCAGAAGGATTTGAAGCCGCTCAGCCTGACCTGCTTCAGCCTCATGTCGCTCCTTGCGGAGGAAAGGACCCTCCTGGCCCTTCTGTTGCCGTGCGGGGTGGGGTGTTGCGCGGCGCGGTCCCCTTAGCCGCGTGCGCACGCTCCATGGCGTAAGGTATCCAGGCTATTCCCCAAAGATCAAGCGCGGATCGCGGCCTGCGTGACCCCGCGCCACGGGGGCTACGGCCGGGCACGACGCGGCCACGGTCAGGGCGGACGGTGGATGATGCGGACGGCTGGAACGCGCTGGGCGGGCGGACGAAACAGAAACGCCGGGACGGGCGCGGAGCCCATCCCGGCGAAACCTGCGGCAATGCCGCTGCCGACTAGATATCGAAGTACAGGTAGAACTCGTGCGGCACCGGGCGGCTGTCCACCGGGCCGATCTCGTTCGCCAGCTTGTACTCGATCCACATGTCCACCACGTCCTTGGTGAACACATCGCCCTTCAGCAGGAAGTCGTGGTCGGCTTCCAGCTCCGCCAGGGCCTCGCGCAGCGAGCCGGGCATCTTCGGCACCTTCGCCAGCTCTTCGGGCGGCAGGCCGTAGATGTCCTTCTCCAGCGGATCACCGGGGTGGATCTTGTTCTGGATGCCGTCCAGGCCCGCCATCATCATGGCTGCGAAGGCCAGGTAGGCGTTGGAGGTGGCATCCGGGCAGCGGAACTCCAGCCGCCGCGCCTTGGGCGAGCTCACCACGGGGATGCGGATGGCCGCCGAGCGGTTGCGGTTGGAGTACGCCAGGTTGATCGGCGCCTCGAAGCCCGGCACCAAGCGCTTGTAGGAGTTGGTCGAGGGGTTCGTGAACGCCGCCAGCGCCCGCGCGTGCTTCAGCAGGCCGCCGATGTAGTACACGGCCATTTCGCTCAGCCCGGCGTACTGGTCACCGGCGAAGAGCGGCTCACCATTCTTCCAGAGCGATTGGTGGGTGTGCATGCCGTTGCCGTTGTCGTTGAACATCGGCTTGGGCATGAACGTCGCCACGCGGCCGTACTTCTTGGCCACGTTCTTGATGATGTACTTGTACCACTGCAGGTTGTCCGCAGTGTCCACCAGCGTATCGAACTGGAAGTTGATCTCGTGCTGGGCCGGCGCCACCTCGTGGTGCGACCGCTCGATCTTGAGGCCCATGGCCTCCATGGTCAGCACCATCTCGTTGCGCATGTCCTGCATCGAGTCCGAGGGCGACACGGGGAAGTAGCCCTGCTTGGGCCGCACCTTGTAGCCCATGTTCCCGCTCGCCTCGCCGCTCGTCCACGGGGCCTCGGAGGAGTCGATGAAGTAGTAGCCGCCGCCCGAGTGCGAATCGTAGCGCACCGAATCGAACACGAAGAACTCGGCTTCCGGCCCGAAGTACGCGGTGTCCGCGATGCCGGTGGAGCGCAGGTAGTTCAGCGCCTTCTTGGCCACGTTGCGGGGGTCGCGGCTGTAGTTCTCGCCCGTCACCGGGTCGCGGATGTCGCAGACCAGCGAGAGCGTCGAATCCGCGAAGAACGGATCGATCTTCGCCGTGGCGGGATCGGGCACCACGGTCATGTCCGAGGTTTCGATACCCTGCCAGGCACGGATCGAGGAGCCGTCGAAGTTGACGCCGTCATCGAACGTAGCGGCTTCGATATTGTGAGCCGGCACCTGGAAGTGCTGCCAACTCCCAATGAAGTCCATGAACTTCAGATCAACCATCTTGACGTTGTGCTCCTTCATCATCTTGAGCACGTCAGCCGGGGACTTCGCCATGGTGTTACCCTCTTCGTGGTATGGAATGTGTTGAGTCGATAACGTGTTCTCTGCGGGACCGCCGCGGCGGGCCCGGGAGGTTCCTAGATTGCTTCCTCGCCCTTCTCTCCGGTGCGGATGCGGATCGCCTCATCCATGGGCAGAATGAAGATCTTGCCGTCGCCAATGCGCCCGGTCTTGGCGGAGCTGACGATGGCTTCCACCGCTTTCTCCACCAATTCGTCGGGCAGGACAATCTCCAGCTTGATCTTGGGCAGAAAGTCGACCACGTACTCCGCCCCGCGGTACAACTCGGTGTGGCCCTTTTGCCGGCCGAAGCCCTTGACCTCGCTGACGGTGATGCCCCGGACGCCAACCTGATCCAGGCTTTCCTTCACCTCCTCCAGCTTGAAGGGTTTGATGATGGCCTCAATCTTCTTCAATGCACGTCTCCTGTAAAGACCGTTGCGATGCCGCTGAACCTGCCTGTCATCGAATCGGACGAGACTCCGTCAGAGCCGACCGGTGCGCAACATGCCGCAAGTCGGCAACCACGCCTGCCTGGGCCGCTGTGGGGAAATGATGCTTCCCGAGGCGGAAGGCATGCGTCCATGACCTGATTGTGCGAGTGAATCAGCGGAGCAAGACGCTACGCGGACAGTGTCCCGGCTGTCCTGATCAAGCGAGCTTGGAGCATGAAATGCCGACGACCATCGTAACGGAATACGCCAGCTATTTGCAAGACGAAAAAGGGATGGCGGAGCCGACCCGACGCGGCTATCTGGCCGCCGTGGAGTCGTTGCTGGCCGTCGCGCGGGCGCATCCCCGCCGGCTCTATCTGCCGGCCGCCTGGGGCGTGGAGCATCTGGACAAGCGCGCGTTGGAGATCTACCTGAACCATCTGCGCGAGGAGCGTGGCTTGGCGGCCAGCACGGTGGCGCAGCAGGCCAGTGCTCTGCGCGCCTTCTTCGACTTTCTGCAGCGCCGCGGCTACGTGGAGCGCAACCCCGCGCGGCGCCTGCTGCCCAAGCTGCCCCCGCGGGACGAGACCCCGCCCGACGGCGACGTGGAGGCCGTGCGCGAGTTGTTCGCGCGGGCCCCCGGGCGCCTCGCCGAAGCCCGCGAGCAGCTGCTGCTGGAGCTGTGCTACGGCGCAGCCCTGCGGCCAGCGGTGATGTGGCGCATCCGTTCCGTGCAGGTGCTCAGCCGCGCCGGACTGCTGCGCATCGTCACCCCGCAGGAGCAACTGGAGGCACCTCTCTCCCGCGAGGGCCTGGAGCGCGCCAAGCGCTACCTGGCCCTGCGCAAGGAGGTGGCCGCGGGTCGGCGGCAGGTGCCGTTTTGGCTGGACGAGCGCGGCCGCGCCTGCACGCCCACGCGGCTGGGGCGCCAGATCAAGCGCGCCATGGAGCGCGTGGGGCTGGAGGGCGGCCCCACCGTGCTGCGCCAGCTCGCCGCGCGGCACTTCGCGGAGCGCGGGGGCGATACGCGCTCGGTGCAGCAGCTTCTGCACGCCAAGCGCCTGGGCTCCCTGGATCGCTACGCCCCGCCGGACTTCCAGAGCGTGCTGCGCCAGTTCCGCCGCATCCACCCCCGCCAGCAGCCGTTGGAGTGAGGCCGCGTCTCGAAAGGCGTATCGGCCATGGGGGCGTTGCCCCCATACCTCCACCAGGGGGCGGGGCTCCCTGTCGCCCTGTTTGCGGATGGGATCGCGCCGACCTCGGTTCGGGTCGATGGTGGGGGCGCGGGGGTCTTCGGTCCCCGTGCTGGATGTTTTGTCGTCGTCAAGCGGCCCAGCCGTTTGACGCCCTATTCTGAAACTGAACCTCGGGGGCGATGGTGCGGCCCTAGGGCTCCAGGCCGCCTTTGCGGCGCACGCGAATGGGTATAGGGTGGGGCGATTCGCGTTCCTTGCGGCCCGGGCCAGCCCCTTGGCCGCTCATCCGTCGGCCATCGGCGCTTCACACTGAGATGCCATGCTCGCCTGCCAACGCCACCTGTTCTCCCTGCCCGAAGGGCTGCACTACCTGAACGGCGCCTCGCGCTCCCCGCTGCTCAAGTCCGCGGAGGCCATCGGCATTTCCGCGCTGCAGCAGCAGCGAGTGCCCGGGCCCGTGGTGGGCGAGGAATACCTGCGGGTCTCGGAGGAGCTGCGCGGCAACCTGGGCCGGCTGATCCATGCCCCGGCCGATGCCATCGCGCTGGTGCCCGCCGCCAGCTATGGCGTGGCCATCGCGGCGCACCACGTGAAGCTGCGCGCGGGCCAGAACGTCGTGATGCCGGACGAGGACTTCCCCAGCGACGTCTACGCCTGGATGGTGCGCTGCGCCGAGACCGGCGCGGAGCTGCGCCTGGTGAAGCGGCCGCCGGTGACCGAGGGCCTGGGCCGCGCCTGGAACGAGCACCTGCTGGAGGCCATCGACGCCAACACGGTCGTGGTCAACGTGTCCTCGGTGCACTGGACCGATGGTTTGCGCTTCGACCTGGCGGCCATCGGCCGGCGGGCGCGCGAGGTGGGGGCATGGTTCGTGGTGGACGGCTCGCAGTCCGTCGGGGCTGCGCCCTTCGACTTCCAGGCGCTGCAGCCCGACCTGCTGGTGTGCGTGGGCTACAAGTGGCTGCTGGGGCCCTATCAGCTCAGCTTCGCGGCCGTGGGCGAGCGCCTGCGCGAGGCGCTGCCCTTCGAGCAGCATTGGGGCAACCGCGCGAGCAGTTCGAACCCGGGCAGCACCGCCTACACCACCGAGTACCGGCCCGGGGCGCGGCGCTTCGATGGGGGCGAGCACGCAAACCCCATTACGCTGCCACTCTTCGCCGAAGGCGTGCGCCAGGTGCTGGAATGGACCCCGGAGGCCATCGAGGCCTACTGTGCGGCGCTCACCGCCCAGGTGCAGGCGCTGGCGGAGGACGGGCGCGTGCACATGCCGGCGCCCGGCGAGCACGCCGCGCACATCGTGGGCCTCCGCGCGGCGGATGGCGCCGCCCTGCCGCGCATCCTGGATGCGCTGCAGCAGCGCAACGTGCGCATCTCCCAGCGCGGCGATGCCGTGCGGGTCTCGCCCTACGTGCACAACACGCCGGACGACCTGGACGTGTTCTGCGAGGCGGTGCGCACGGCGCTGGGCTGAGCCCCCTGGCGCGCATCATGGACACCCGCTTCGCCGTGCGGTTATTTCGTAACGCGAGTGCCTTGTCGGCGCGATGCGCCACCGGGCGGGCCTGCCGGCCCGCCGCGGGGCCTGTCGCGTCGTGACTTCCAACCCTTCCCCGAGCACACCCCGCATGAGCCTGGACTGCCAACGCGATCTGTTCTCCCTGCCCACGGACGAGCACTACCTGAACTGCGCCTACATGGGGCCGCTGATGAAGTCCGTGGAGGCGGCGGGCGTGGAGGGCGTGCGGCGCAAGGTAGTGCCCCGCCGCATCCTGCCGGCGGACTTCTTCTCCGAGCCCGAGCAACTGCGCGAGCGCTTCGCGCAGTTGGTGCACGCGGAGGCGAATCGGGTGGCGCTGGTGCCGGCGGTCAGCTATGGCGTGGCCATCGCGCAGCACAACCTGCCCCTGCGCCCCGGACAGAACGTGGTGCTGCCCGGCGAGGAGTTCCCCAGCAACGTCTACGCCTGGATGGAGCACTGCCAGCGGTCGGGCGCCGAGTTGCGCTTCGTGCCGCGGCCCGCAGATGCCCAGAGCGTCGGCCGCACGTGGAACACGCGCATCCTGGAAGCCATCGACGCGAATACGGCCGTGGTGACCCTCACGGCGGTGCACTGGACGGACGGTACGCGCTTCGACCTGGACGCCATCGGCCGTCGTGCGCGCGAGGTGGGGGCACTCTACGTGGTGGACGGCACGCAGTCCGTGGGGGCGCTGGCGTTCGACTTCGGCGCCGTTCAGCCGGACCTGCTCGTGTGCGCCGGCTACAAGTGGCTGCTGGGCCCGTACCAGCTCGGCTTCGCCGTGCTGGGCGACCGCCTGCTGGAGGGCCGGCCCTTCGAGCTGAACTGGCTGAACCGAGAGGGCAGCGAGAACTTTGCCGCCCTGGTGGACTACAAGCCGGGCTACCAGCCCGGCGCGCGGCGCTTCGATGTGGGCGAGCGCTCCAACCCCGTGACGGTGCCCATGCTGCTGGAGAGCCTGCGCCAGATCCTGGACTGGGGCGTGGACGCCATCCAAGACTACTGCGCCGGTCTGGGCCGCGTGCTGGAGGTGGCCCTGGGCGATGGCCACGGCTTCGCGCTCAATTCGGCTGAGGAGCGTGGCGCGCACCTGTTTGGCGTCACCGTGCCGAACCCGGCGCTGATCCCCGCTATCCTGGAGCAACTGGCGGCCCGCAAGATATTCGTTTCCCAGCGCGGCAGTGCCGTGCGCGTCTCCCCGCACGTCTACAATACCCCCGAGGACATGGTGGCCCTCGCCGACGCGCTCAAGGCCGCTGCGCGCTAGCCGTAAAAGCAGCCTGGCACCCCAGGGGCCGCTGCCCCCCGGAACCCCTGCAAGGGAGCTGCGCCCCCTTGACCCCGTGCGGGCACAGGAAGCGGGCGAGGCGGTTTCTTCCACATTTTCTTCCACATTGGCCGGGTGCCGGGCCCCAGGTTAGGCCGCTGCCCTAACAGGGCCTAGGCCGGGGGGCCGTTGACGTGGGGCTTGAGCGCCGCGTAGAGCACGCGGTGGATGGGCGTGGGCACGCCCAAACGCTCGCCGAGGCGCACGATGGTGCCCTGGAACACGTCCAGCTCCAGCCGCCGCCCGGCACGCAGGTCCAGCAGCATGGAAACGGTGTGCTGGGGGCTCACGCCGTCCGCGAAGGCCAGGTGCCGGGCCACCACGTCGTCCTCCAGGCTCACGCCGCTGGCACGGGCCAGGGCCTCGCCCTCGCGCAGGGCGCCCTCGAACAGCGCGCGCGTGTCGGGGTCGGCCATCACGGCGCGGGTGGGGATGCGCGTGGCGCCCGAGACACCCGCCAGCGCGGCGACCATGATGAACTTGCGCCACAGGTCGCGGCGGATGTCGGGCGATTGCTCGGCGTTCACGCCCGCCGCGCGTAGGGTCGCCTCCAGCGCGCCGGCACGGTCGCTGAGGCCGCCGGCCAGCTCGCCGAACACGAACGGCCCGTTGAAGACGTGGCGCAGGCGGCCCGGCGCGATGACGTTGCACGAGAGGAACACGGTGCCGCCCAGCACGCGCTCCGGGCCCAGCACGGCGCCGATGCGCTCCGCCATGTCCACGCCGTTCAGCAGCGGCACCACGAACGTGTCCGGCCCCAGCAGGGGGCGGATGGCCTCGCTGGCCGCCTCCAGGTCGTAGGCCTTCACGCCCATCAGCACCACGTCCACCGAGCCGATCGCCGCCGGGTCGTCCGTGGCATCGACCTGGGGCAGATGGAAATCGCCCACGTGCGCGCTCTCCATGTGCAGTCCGTCGCGCTGCAGGGCGCGCAGGTGCTCGCCCCGGGCGATGAAGGCCACGGACTCGCCGCCGTGGGCCAGCATGGCGCCGTAATACCCGCCCAGTCCCCCGGCACCCATGATTGCAATGCGCATCGTGCTCCTCCCTTCGCCTTCTTTGTGCCGGGACCGCTCAGGCGGGGCGCCCGCCGGCCCGCAGTTTGAGCGCCGCATAGATGAACGTGGTGATGGGCACGGGCACGCCGTGTTCCCGGCCCAGCCGCACTACCGTGCCGTGCATGGCCTCCAGCTCCAGCGGATGGCCCGCTTCCAGGTCCTGCAGCATGGACGGCCGCATCTCTCCGGGCGTGACTTCCACGTGGGCCAGGGTGTGCGCCACTGCGTCCGGCTCCAGCGCCACACCACAGGCGGCAGCCACGGCGCCCACCTCGCGGCAGCAGGCCACGTACAGCGCCCGCGTATCGGGATCGGTCATCACGGGGCCGATGGGGCTGCCGGTCACGGCGCACACGCCGCCGTTGGCCGCCACCAGCATCAGCTTGCTCCACAGCTCGCGCGCCATCACGTCCGACGTTTCCGCCCGGATGCCCGCTCCGCGCAGCACGGCCAGCACGCGCTGGCAGCGCTCCGTGACCGGTCCCCGCACCTCGCCGAAGATGAAGCGCCGCTGCGGCCCGGGCTGGTGTACCACGCCTGGCCTGGGCCGGTTCGCCGGCACGTAAGTGAGCCCGGCCAGCACCTGTGCGCCGGGCAGGGCCTGGGCCACGCGCTCGGCCGCGTCCACGCCATTGAGCAACGGCAACACCAGCGTCCCGGGCCCCACCAGCGCCCGCAGCGCGGGCAGGACGCTCTCCAGGTGATAGGCCTTGGTGGTCAGCAGCACCAGTTCCGCGGGGCCCGCCGTGGCGGGATCGTCCGTGGCCTGCACGGGCCGCACCGTGAAGCGCTCTTCGTCCCGCAGCACCTCCAGGCCCTCGGCCCGCAGGGCTGCAAGCTGCCGGCCGCGGGCGATGAACACGACGTCCTCCCCCGCGTGGGCCAGCAGGCCGCCGTAGAAGCAGCCGATGGCTCCCGCGCCCAACACGGCAATGCGCATAACGTCCCTGGTGACCTGTCTGGTGGGGCTAGGCTTTGTTTGGAAGTGCCGGTTGCGGATGGGGGCCTTGCCCCCATACCCCCAACAGGAAGAGGGGCTCCCTGTACCCTGTTCGCGTGTCACCCCCGAATTCCATTGCTTGGCGCCCGTACCGGGGGCGCGGGGGCCCTCGGCCCCCGCATCTGGTTTGTCCTGCTTTCGGGCGGCGGCAGCCGCTTGAACGTGCGATTCAAAAGCACCGCTAATCCGCGCGGCCGTCGGCGCGCAGCTTGAGCGCGGCATAGATGAAGGCGTTGACGGGCGTGGGCACCCCCAACTCGCGGCCCATGCGCGCGGCGGTGCCGTTGAGCACCTCCAGCTCCAGGCGTTGGCCCCGCTCCAGGCTGAGCAGCATGGAGGGGCGTGTTTGGGGTGGGATGCCCTCCGAGAAGCGCAGCGTGTCCGCCACCACCGTGGGCGACAGGGGGATGTCCTGCCTGGCGGCCAGCGCGGCGATCTCCTCCATGCAGCCCACGTAGAGCGCGCGCGTGTCCGGATCGGCCAGCACGGGACCCAGCAGGGAGGCCGTGACGGCGCACACGCCGCTGGCGGCGCAGATGAACAGGTACTTCTGCCAGATGGCGCTGCGGATCTGCGGGCTCAGCTCCGCCTTAATTTCGGCGTGCTGCAGGCAGTCCAGGATGGCCTGGGCGCGGGGCGTGGTCTCGCCCGAGAACTCGCCGAAGACGATCTTGTTGAGCGGCCCCACCTGCCGGATGTGACCCGGCTCCTCGATGCGCGCGGAGATCTGCGCCAGCCCGCCCAACACGTGGCCGGCGCCCAGCACGGGGCCGATGCGCTCGGCGATGTCGGCCCCGTTGAGCAGCGGCAGCACGAGCGTCTGCGGGCCCACCAGGGGCTGCATCTGCTGGGCGGCGCCCTCCAGGTCGTAGGCCTTGATGGTCAGCAGCACGAGATCCACGGGCCCCACCGCGGCGGGATCGTCCGTGGCTTGCACGCTGGGCAGCGCGATCTTCGCCTGGTCGCCCTCCACGCGCAGGCCGCGCTCCCGCAGGGCGGCCAAGTGTGCCCCGCGGGCGATGAAGGTGACGTCCTCGCCTGCCTGCGCCAGCTTGGCGCCGTAGAATCCCCCGACGCCGCCGGCGCCCATCACTGCAATGCGCATGGTTTGCCTCCGGTTCGCATCCCTGTTTATCCCGCCCGGTCGGGTGGACGCAAGCCGGTGGCGCGGCCGTGGGGCTGCTGTGCGGCGGAGAGGCGCCGCCGGCGCCATCCGGGCCGCCCAGCGCTGGGTGCAACGCCGCGGCAAGGACGCGTACGGCGCCGCGCGGGCGGCCGCGTCGTGTGGAGGAATGGCGTGGGAACTGCGGCCTGTCAGGCGGCCGCTGTGGCCGTGGTGCTGGCTACCGCCGCGCCACGCCGCGTGTGGCGGCATCCACGAAATATTCGAGGGCCAGGTTCTTGTGGGCGTCCAGGTCCACCGGCACCGTGACCGGCTCGGCGCCCAGGGCCTCACGGATGCGTGTGAAGTAGGCGTGTTCCGAGGGCTTGCGCTTCACGTCTGCCTTGAGGATCAGCGCGAGCACAACCAGCGTGGCGCGCTTGGCCAGTTCGGTGTTGATGCGCTCGATGGCCGCGCTTTCCGTCATTTCCCGGAACCAGGGCTGATGCCGGAAGGTGGGCATGCCCACCGCACTGGCCAGCAGGTCGATCATGCGCGTCTCGCGGGGCACCGCCTCGTCGTCCGCACTGGCCATGCGTTCGGCTAGGTACAGAATCGGCTCGGCGGAGCGGCGGGAGACGGGGCGGGGCGGATGGACAATGTTGCTCTTGCGCAGGCCGCTTTCGAATTCCATGGTGCCCCCTGGGGAAGCGAAATGGACGATCCCAGTTTCGTTTTCTTATCCGCAATTCACGAACCGGATGCAAGCGGATTCCTCCCCCTCGGAAACGCCCCCGAGGGCGCCTTCGGCAGGCAGGTGCTCCCGGCCCGGCGGGTGTGCCTGGCCGTCCGTCCGTGGGCGTAGCGCGTACCCCCGTGTCCGCAATCCGGGGGGCCTTTGCCTCAGCCCACCAGGTAGCGCATGGCGAGGTCGCGGTGCGCGTCCAACTCCGTCGGTACGGCGATGGGCTCCGTCTCCAGCATCTCGCGCACCTTGTGGAAGTAGGCCTTGGCGGCTTCGCCGCGCGTCGTATCGGCCTTCATCACCAGCGAGATGATGACCAGCGCTCCGCGCTTGACCGTCTCCAGGTCGATCATTTCGCAGGCGCGCTTCTCGTTGAACGAGCGGAACCAGGGCTGCCGCCGGAAGTCCTTGAGCTGCAGGGCTTCGGCGAGTTGATCCACCGTGCGCTTGCCCGGGGCGGGCACGATCTTGTCTTGTTGGCTCATCCGCTCCGCCAGATACATGATGGGCTCGATGTACTTGCGGGGCAGGGCGTGCGTCGGCTTGTCGATGTGCCGTTGCACGACGTGACCGGGAACGTCCATGGGGCCTCCTTATTCACTGTCCACTGCGGGTGAGGCGCTGCGGCCCGGCCCACGGCCTTGGCCGCGCCCCCCTTGCCGCCCATGCAAGCAAGTTGCGCACCAGTGCGCACCGGGGCGGTGTGCATGGCCTGGTACGCAATGGGCGCATCGGGCGATCGGTATTAAGGAAGCTCAGTCCCTGAGGTATTCCAGTGCCAGCCCGAGGTGCTCCTCGATGCTGGTCGGTACGACAATCATCTCCAGACCCAGGCGCTCGCGCAGGCCGCTGAAATAGGCCTTGGCGTTCTCTCCGCCTTCGGTATCCGCCTTGAGCACGAGCGACGCCACCACCAGCGCTCCCTTGCGCGCGCGCTCCGTCACCAGCATGTCGCAGGCCCCCGCATCGTTGAGCCGGCGGTAGGACGCTTGCTCCCGATAGCCGCGCAGGCCCAGCAGTTCCGCCAGGCGTTCGGTGATGGATTTGGCCGGCGGTGGTTGGATGGGGTCCTGGGCCGCCATGCGGTCCGCCAGGAAGAGAATCGGCTCGACGAATTCGCCCCGTACCGCCCGATCCGGATGCTCCACGGGAGGGCGAGGCATCGCTCGCGTTTCGCTCATCGCGGTTCTCCTTCTCACGTGCCAGAGAATCGGCCGTACCCCCCTAATTCCACCACGTCTCGGCCATTTTGTTCAATTCTTGATTAGCAGCAATGTACTAAATAGTCTATTTTTATTTCTAGTGACGCAAAATGCAGATTGGCTGTGAGGGCCTCCAGACCGCGTGACGCGGGCGTCGTTGGTTGGGTCGGCAGGGGCGCTGTGGTACACTGAACGTGTGGCGGCATGAGCGGGCTGGAGGCCCCGCGGCGTCTCCGCGGCCATTCCGTGGTAGCCCCTCGCCGCCCTGCACCGGGCAGGAAACCCATGGCATCCCTGGCACGCCGGACGGACATGTCCCCCGAACCTCGCCGAGCGCCTGCGGCTGAGCCGCCCCCGATCGACTGGCTGGACGATGCGGCCGTGGGCCGTGTGCGGACGGCTCTGGCCGGACGCGATAGCTACCAGGATCAGGGCGGGCCGATCGAGTTGGTGCAGACGCACATCTCCTCGGTGTTCCTCACTCCGCGCTACGTCTTCAAGTTCAAGCGGCCGCTGGACGTGGGCTTCGCGGACTTCCGCACCGTGGCCCAACGCGAGCGCTTCTGCCGGGCGGAGTTGGAGTTGAATCGGCGCCTGGCGAAGGGTGTGTACCTGGACGTGCTGCCGCTGCACGCCGCCGGCGAGGGCTTTCGCCTGGGCGGTAGCGGTGAGGTTGCGGATTGGTGCGTCGTCATGACCCGGCTGCCAGCCGCGGACATGCTGGATCACCGCCTCAGCCACGGGCGGGTCTCCCTGGCGCAGCTGGATGCCCTGGCGGAACTGCTGGTGGCGTTTCACCGCAATGCCGTGGGCGGGCCCGGGCTGGCGCGCTTTGGTGGACTCGATGTCGTGCGCGGCAACTGGGACGAGAACTTCGCCCAGACGGAGGCCTTCGTCGGCCAGACGCTATCCCGCGAGGACTTCGACGCCATCCGCGCCGCGGTGGGCGATTGGCTGGCGCGTCACGCGGCCTTGCTGGAGGCGAGAGCGGCGGGCGGCTTCGTCCGCGATGGCCATGGCGACCTGCGCTGCGAGCACGTCTACCTTGGCCTTGGCGAAGCGATCAAGGTCATCGACTGCGTGGAGTTCAACGACCGCTTCCGCTATGGCGACGTGGCCAACGACCTGGCCTTTCTGCTGATGGATTTGACGAACCTGGGGCAGCCGCGCCTCGCCCGCCGGCTGCTGGAGCGCTACGTGGCGCTGAGCGGGGATGCCGGGCTACCGCGCCTGGTGGCCTTCTACGCCTGCTACCGCGCCTACGTGCGCGGCAAGGTGACGGCCTTCAAACTGAACGACCGCACCCTGGCCGGGCGGCAGCGTGAGGCTGTGCGCAAGCGGGCGGCGGGCTACTTCCGGCTGGCGCGGAACTTCACCCGCCAGATGGCGCCGCCCGTGCTGGTGCTGGTGGCAGGGCTGATGGGCACGGGCAAGACGGCGCTGGCCGAGGCACTGGCCGCGGAGGCGGGTCTCGTCGCCCACAATTCCGACGCGGTGCGCAAGGCGCTGGCCGCTGCCGAGTCGGCGTCGGGCGCAGCCGCGCCCTGGGGCGGAGGCATTTATACGCCGGCCTGGAACGCGCGCACCTATGACGCGCTCTTCGCGCGGGCGGAGGCGGCCCTGCGCGCGGGCCGCTCGGTGATCCTGGACGCCTCGTTCTCTCGCCGGGCTGACCGCCAGTGCGCCCGCGAGCTTGCCACGCGCCTGGACGCCCAACTCGTGCTGGTGGAGTGCAAGCTGGATGAGGCCCGCACGCGCAAGCGGCTGCGACAGCGCACCCGGGAGGGCCGCTCCGTCTCCGATGGTCGCGAGGCACTGTACGAGCGCCAGCGCGCGGCTTTCGAGCCGGTGGAAGAGCTTCCGGCCGAGGCGCACCACGTCGTCGTGACCGAGGGTCCGCCGCGGGCGCTGGCTACCGAACTGCTGCCGCGGCTGGCGCTGCCGCCCCCGCTGTTCGGCGTGCGCGACTAGCTCGCCCTGAAACGCAAAAACCCGGCGCCCCTGTGCGAGGCTGCCGGGTTCCCAACGACTGGACGATGCCGATCGGCCGGAGCAGTTACTTCTTGCCCGCCACGGAATCGCGCAGGCCTTTGCCGGCGCGGAAGCGGGCCACCTTGGACGCGGGGATGGTCATCTCGGCGCCCGTCTGCGGGTTGCGGCCCTTGCGCTTGGCCCGCTTGGAGACCGAGAACGAGCCGAAACCCGTGAAGGAAATCGAGCCGCCTTTGGAGAGCAGGCCCTTCACCTCGTCCAGCGCACTATCCAGCACCTTGCCGGTCAGCGCTTGGCTGGAGCCCGCTTTCTTGGCGACCTTCGCGATCAGCTCTGCCTTCGTCATAACTCCTCCGTGAGTCAAGTGCTGCAAAGGAAATAGGGAGACGGGGCCATTACAGCCCAGCGCCGGGGCCATTGCCCGACCCGCCGCCAAACCCCAGATCGTCGGGGGTTGGTCGGGCGATGCCATCGGCAGACCCCCCAGAGGAGCGGTATTGCCGACGCGGCAACCGCTCATTACGCACTCTATAAGGAAATTATCGCTAATGTACAAGCAAAATGCGCCACCGTGGCGGCATTCCCGCCATGTTTTGCCGCAGATGCCCGGCCCCTGGGCCTCCACATGCACCCCACTTTCGTCCGTGCTAAGCTGTTTCGATCACAAATGATTCGTCATCTCAGTTGGTTATGGCGGGACAAGAAGGGCCTTGGGTAGCGCTTTCGCCGCGCCGTGTGCTCCGCTAGACTGAGCCGCGGGCTGTCGGTCCGCGACGCGTCCCGCATGCACTGCGGGCGCGGAAGGCGGTCGAGCGGCGATTCCGGGTGCGGCTCCTCACGGGGCGCCCGGCGGAGCGCTTCCTTCACGGTGCATCATAGGCATGGCGGAACTCGGCGAATTCGAACTGATCGCGCGCCTCGCGGCCCGCTTGGCGCCACCGCGGCAGGACGGCAGCGTGGGCATCGGGGACGACTGCGCGGCCATTCCCCATGCGGGCGGCGTGCAACTGCTGACCTGCGACATCGCGGTGGCCGGCCGGCACTTCCTGCCCGGGCGCACGCCCATGGCGGACGTGGGCTGGAAGATCGCCAGCGCCAACGTGAGTGACGTCTGCGCCTGTGGCGGCCGGCCGACCCACGCGCTGGTCTCCCTGGGCGTTCCCGCCCACCAGGACCCGGCGGCGCTGGATGCCCTCTACGATGGCTTGGCCGAGGCGGCCGAGGCCTACGGCTTCGCTGTGGTGGGCGGCAACGTGAGCGGCGCCGACGCGCTGCTAGTGGACCTGTTCGTGCTGGGCGAGGCGCCGCGCTTCATCCCGCGCGGCGGGGCCCGGCCGGGCGACCGCATTGCCGTGAGCGGACGGCTGGGCGGGGCCGCGGCGGGGCTGGCCCTGTTCGGCGCAGGTGCCGCGCCGCTGACGCACCCGCTGGTGCGGCGGCACCTGCGGCCCCGGGCCCGCACGGATCTGGTGCCGCTGCTGCAACGCGTGGCCAACGCGGCCATCGACATCAGCGACGGCCTCGCCTCCGAGCTGGGCCATGTGGCCGAGCGCAGCGGCGTGTGCCTGGCCATCGAGGGCGCCCGCGTTCCGCAGCATGAGGCCCTGGGCCCATACGCCCGCGAGCAGGGACGGGAGGCGCTGGAATTCGCCCTCCACAGCGGCGAGGAGTACGAGCTGCTGTTCACGCTGCCGCCCGAGCACGAGGCGGCGCTCGCCGGCCAGGACGTCACGGTGATCGGGGAGGTGCGCGCGGGCAGCGGCGTGCTGCTGGATGGCCGCCCGCTGGCCCCCGGCGGCGGCTGGGACCACCTGCGCCACCCCTGATGCCGTGCCGGGCGTTCCGCCCGGGCAGCGGGACAAGCAGACGCGCAGACTCTGGGGGGCCACACCTGGGAGCCTCTCGCTCCACAACCCGCCGCTGTCATTCCGAGTGCAGCGAGGAATCTGTTGTGGGTGCGCGCGAGCCTCAGGATGAAACGCGGGATCGGGTGCGCGACACCCGACGATTCCCACGCACCCTAGAAGGCATGTGAAGAAAGGAGTCGCGACCTTGGGGGGCTCTGCCCCCGAACCCCCGGCAGGGAGCACAGCCCCCAGCACCCCTTTCAGATCAAGTATTTGCACAGCTGCAATGCAGCCGCGCAAATCCATCAGGGGGGCGCGGGGGGACTTGTTCCCCCGCAGCCGTTGTCTTTCACAGGCTCTCTAGTCGATGCGCAGCACGATCTTGCCGTACTGACCGCCGGCTTCCATCAGCGCGTGGGCCTGGGCCGTCTCCGCCAGCGGGAAGACGTGGTGCACCTCCGGCACGAGGCCCGAGCGCCGCACGAAGCGCAGCATGGCGGCGAACTCCCGTGGACTGCCCATGTAGGTGCCGATCAGGTGCACCTGGTGGATGAACAGATCGCGGATGTTGAGCTGCAGGTCCGCGCCTGTGGTGACGCCCAGGAACACCACGCGGCCGCCCGGCCGCACCAGCCGTGCGGCGGCAGGCAGGGTCTTCTCGCCGCTATGGTCCACCGCCAGGTCGATGCCGTCCGGCCCCGCCAGGTCGCGCACCTGGGCTTCCCACTCCGCGTCGCCGTAGTTGACGGCGCCGTCCGCCCCCTGCGCACGGGCCCTGGCCAGCTTATCCTCGCTGCCGGACGTGACGATCACGCGAGCACCCGCGCCCTTGGCGAAGTGCAGGGCGAAGCCGGCCACACCGCTGCCGATGCCCGGCAGCAGCACCGTCTGGCCCGGCCGCAGGCGCCCCTGCGTGAACAGGGCACGCCAGGCCGTGAGCCCGGCCAGAGGCAGCGCCGCTGCCTGCACCCAGTCCAGGTGCTCCGGCTTGGGCGCCAGGTTCTCCACCGGGATGGCGATGGCCTCGGCGTAGGTGCCGAGCGTGGGGTTGCCGAGGATCTGGAAGGTGTGGGCCTGGGCCTCCTCCCCGTCGCCCCAGTGCAGGCCGGGGTTGATCACCACCTCGCGGCCCACCCAGTGCTCGTCGGCCGTGGCGCCCACGGCCTCCACCACGCCGGCGCCGTCCGAGCCGAGGATCATCGGCTCCGGGCCCGGGTAGGCCTTGCGCTGCCACACGTCGCGATGGTTGATGCCGGCCGCCCGCAGCCGCACGCGGGCCTGCCCCGGTGCGGGCGCAGGGTCGGGATGTGGCTGCAGCCGCAGCACGGCGGGGTCACCCCCCTTGGTCAGTACGATGGCCTGCATGGTCTTCCCCGGCTGATGGCATCCCCCCACCCTGGCGGGCTCTGTGGGCACTACCTCGATTGTACGCGCGCGGGCGGCCTGGCGCACGCCGCTCGCCGTGACCCGGCGGCGGGCGCGCTCACTCCTCGCTGGGCAGCACCCGGCGGCGGCGCGGATACCACTCCTCCTCCAGGAAGCGCTCCTCCTCCGGCGTGGAGACGCGGCCGCGCAGGGCGTTGCGGTGCGGGAAGTGCCCGAAGCGCTCGATGGTCTCCAGGTACAGGTCCGCGATGCGGCCCATGAAGCTCAGCTCCGGGATGGCCTCGGCGCAGGTGTGCATCACGGGGTTGACCCGGCGCTGCAGCGCCGCGTCCTCCGCGTGCAGCAAGGGCAGCGCGGCGTAGTATCGCTCCAGGGGTGTGAAGTCCTGCCAGTCCTGCCGCGCGAAGAAGCGCTCGGCGGCGGCCTGGGCGTGCAGGTCCGTGGCGTAGGCGCGCCCGTCCTGGCGGTACAGGTGGCGCGGCACCTGGTCCAGCAGCAGGATCAGCGCCAGCCGGTCGTGCGGTCGGCGCACCCAGTCGTCGAGCTGGTGGGTCGCCGCCAGCTCGTACAGCTCGCCCAGCACCTCGCGCACCACGTGGTCGTGCCGCTTGCCGGGACGCTCCAGCGCGAACCAGAACGTGAGCACTTGGCGCGCGGTGATCTTGGGCTTGGGCATGGCGCTGGATGGCTCGGCTGTGAGTCGGCGGAGGCGCGCCCGCGGGCGTTCCGTGAGAATTGGCTTCGTTTCGCAGCGCGGCCCACGCCCCGCGCTCCGCCGGCCCTGGCGGGTACGGCGCGGGCCGGCTCGCCGATCGGCTTCGATTCGTAGCACGGCCCCGCGGCGCACTCAATGCGACGCCCCTGGCCCCGCGTGGCACACCGACTGCGGCCGGATCGGCTTCGTTTCGCAATTTCGCCGGTGGCCCGCCGGGCAGCCATCCTGGCCGCTCCGCGCGGATCCATCATACCGCGGAGGCCCGCCGGGCGCAGCCGACAAAGCGGGACAATTGCGGACGCCTGGACGCCCTCCCTCTTACCGGTCAGCACAGGAGTCGAGTACATGACGCGGCTGTAGCTGCAATCCCTCACCGCCCTCGCCCGATCTGCTGCTGCCTCGCCAAGCCCTGGATTCCGGCCATCGGGCGGCGGTGCTAGAAAGCGACAGCTTTTCCTGTTGCGTAAGTCTTGGGAGGCGGATACGAATTAAGGAGGTGCTCGTCGGTTTTGCCACATGAATATAGAGGGGACTCATGGGGTGAAGCGTAGCGATGTGCCCGTCCGAAGTGGAGCGGTAATTCGGGCGGTTCCTGCGTTGGAATGGCGCCATAGGGCTCCGCTGGTGACGTTTGTCCTTTGTCCTTCCCCGTCTCTCCGTCACAACGCCGTCGTTTGTATGTTCCGGCTGCTCCGGCACCGGACGAGGACTCCCTGTGCGACGTCCTGCGTGCTGTTGCTGTGTCTGCGGCACCCCCAGTCGAAAGCCGCGGATGAGGCATTCGCTTGCGGAAGGCGAAGCAATGGCGTCGATGTCACAGACGGATGAGGTACGGAAGCGTGTTCTCGTAAGGCTGCGAATGACGTCCATCCAGTAAAGGAGGTTGCCATGAATACCGGCCTGCGGTGTGTGTGGTTGCTTATTCTGAACGTCGTCAGCCTGATCCTGGCCGTCACCATCTTTATTGTGCTGCTCATTCACATTCCGATTTTCGGATGGCTGCTGATCGCCGTCATTGTAATCGTCCTGCTCATCGTCATCTTCATCATTACATGGAGCCGGGTGCTTATCTGCTTCAGGGTGCTGGAGAAGAAGCAATAGGCAGATAGGTTCTGTCGCAGTCCGGAGCGGTCGGGGTCGGAGTCGCAGTGGCGAAGCCGGGCAGGGGGTTGACCTGCCCGGCGATGCCTATCCGGCGCCCGCTGACCGCGCCGCATGTATGCGCGCGAATTGACCGTCACAAGGGGCGGGGCGGGCAGTTGCGAGGACGTGTGTGCTACGAGACAAGCCCGCTGCTCGCCAGAGGTGCTACCTGCAACCGACGAGGTGAGCCATGGCAAGGGGACGCGAAAGCAAACCGCTCCCAAAGGGGCGCGTCGAGCTCACAGTCAAGCTCGATCTGTTGGAGTCCAAGGATGCGAAAGAAATTCCGAAGAGCGTCGCCTACGCCTATTCGGCGGGCGGTAAGCTGTTGGCCAGCGAGTCCATCGCGGCCGGCAAGAGCGCGAAGCTCACGTTGCCGGCCCTGGAAGAGGCGCAGGCCATCAATGTTGTAGTCGGGCCGGAGGCCGGGGAGAAATCGGTGAAGCTGCCCGACCTGATGCGTCGCGGCGGGGAGCTGCGCCACGTCAGGATCGATCCCACTGTCCGCGAAGTTGCTGTCGATTTCCACGTAATCCCGGACAAATGGCGATGCTGGCTTCTGTCGATCTGCTTCGTCAAAGGGACGCTGCTCAAGCGACAGGAGGTGGATGGTATCCTCGTCGATTTCCCGGTGTGCAACGCCACCGTCGAAGTCTATGAGGTCGACCCGCTTTGGCTGGTGATTCCGAGGCTGCCGCTGGACCGGATCGAGTGGTTAAGGGAACTGCTGGCCGGCATCCGCGTGCCGCCCGTCGGGCCCTGGCCGCCCATCGGGCCATGGCCTCCGGAGCCGTGGCCCCCGGGGCCGCTGCTGGATCTGCCAGGCGAGGCCCAGATGCGTATGGCAGGCATGGCCGCCATGGAGAAGTCCGATGTCCCTGGGGCCGGCGAAGCATCCCGCAGTGTGTCCGCCATCGAGAACGTCCGCTCATTGGCGATGAACACGGACGCCATCGCGTTCCGCAGCGTACTCATCGAGAACGCAAAGCTGGTGGCGCCGTACCTCTGCCGGTACTTTCCGTGGGTCACCAAGCAGAAGGTGGCCGAGGCCGTCACGGATGAGTGCGGACGCTTCCAGGCGGCCTTTTTCCGGGGCTGCGCCAATCCCGACACGCCGGACCTGTACTTCAAGGCAACGCAGCAGATCTCCGGAATCGGGGACGTGACGATCTATGAGCCGAAGCCCGTCGCGTGCCACACGCACTGGAACTATCAGTGCGGCAGCGAGGTGACGCTGTACACCAGCAATCCCCTCGCACGCACGTGCTCGCCCTGCGCACCCGTGGATGGGCCGGACAACTGGGTGCTGGTGATGGCGATCGGCAATCTGCCACTGAGCCGCATCCGGGGCACGAGCACCACTGCACAGCCGACTACCAACGCCGGCAATCTGGGGCTCAACTTCGGCATCGGCGAGTCGCCGACCTTCGACGGGAGGCCCTTCGGTGGGCTGCTGCGGCTGCGCATGGAGTTCGACAACAGCCTGCGGGAGCACCTGGGCGTCCGGTACTATCGCGTCTCGTACCGCAAGGGAACCACGGGCAGCTTCGCCGCCTTGAACGGAGAGGTGCACCGGCACTACATCTATGACTCGGGTGGGCTGCCGGTGATCGAGGGATACCCGCTTGGCCCCAAGGTCATCAACGGCGTCCCGGACCTCTTCGAGATCCCGCCGGCCCTGCCGCCCCACGGGCAGTGGAGCGTGCCGGATGCGAAGGAGGACCTTACGAGCGCCAAGTTCTCCACCGTAGCGCTCGCTCCGGCGGCGGAGCACGGCAAGTATCAGCTCAAGGTCGATCTCTTCGACATCAATGGCAACCTCGTCAACATCGATGCCATTGCCGGCCAACAGATCCGCTATGTGGTCCCGGTGAACGAGGATGTCTCCACGCCGGGCACCATCAACACGGATGACGCCAGCAGCCTGGGATTGGTGGTAGATGACGATGCCGATGGGAAGGAAAGTTTCATCATGACGGTGCACGTGGACAACAACCACTGCACTGCGGACATCGGCACGCCGACCCTCAACGGTGCCGCTGCCAATGACTGCGGTGTGCTCGAGTACATGAGCGGCAGCCAGAACGTCGACCTGCCGTACCAGGCACAGCACCCCAATGGGTTCGCGACCTACACGTTCTCCATCAAGCGGGGTGCGAATACCCTGCCGGCACTCACGCAGTCGGGTACTGCGGTGCCGCCGGGCAACTTCGTTGAATCCACCACGGTCGGCGACTTGCTCTCGGCGGACTGTCCGATCGCGGGATTCTCGGAGCACCTGTATGTGTGGGCGATGGCCACGGATGGCTGGGTGCGGCTCAGCGGGTACGACGCATCCAATCATCGGGGCCTCGCGCTGGCACCGCGCATCATGCCCGGCTCCACGCCGTAAGCGGCAAGCCACACCGCCTCTTGCGCGATCCTGGTCGTCGCGGGGTCCCGAGAGGCGGTTTTCCGCCTAGGGTAGCCGTGCGAAGTTGTTGCAGCATCCACCTTCAGGCTTGGGAGGGCACATGCAGCCAGCCGAACTTACCGACCGCAGGGTCGGTATTGGCGGAACGGGGGGCGTTCCCCCAGAATCGCCACCGCCTGGCGCTGCTGCTGTGCCTGATTCGCCTGGTGGCACCCTTGTTCTGGCGGATAGGGTGGATGTCGCCGTATTGCTGGATCGCGTGCGGTGGTTCCGCACCGCACACACGCGAGCCGTCCGGCTCCGCATTCCCCAGTTAGCCGCTTCGGACGCGGAGAGATGGGAAGGGCGCATCAATGCGCAACTCCGCATCTGTGGATGCTTCAGCGGGGCGCTGATGGCCCTGCTTGCAGCGATCGGCGGAGCCGGCTACGCCATCCTGCGCGTGGCATCCGGCGGTGCCGTCACGTGGTCGACGGTGTGGGCCTGTGGGGGGGCCATACTCGCTGCGGCAGCGGCGGGCAAGCTCGGCGGACTGGCGATCGGACAGGTACGCCTGCGGCGGTCCCTCGCTGGCCTGCTGCGGTCACTCGAAGTGCCTCGGTAAGTCCGGTCCGGGCAATTTCGTCCGCCCCCGTCCGGTTCAATGCGCCCTCCCCGCCCGCGCCGCCCGTGGCCCGGCGGGCCGCCCCCTACCGCTTGGCCTTGGCGATCCAGTCGCGCAGGCGCTCCAAGCCTTCCTCGATCTTGGGCTCGGCGGTGGCGTAGGAGAAGCGCACGTGGTGGCCCTGCCCGGCCACGGGCTTGCCGAACTGGCTATCCGCCAGCACGGCCACGCCGGCTTCGTGCAGCCAGCGTTTGCGCAGCGCCTCGGCATTGGCCGCGCCGGTCATCTCGCACAGCTCGGTGACGTTGGGCCACACGTAGAAGGCGCCGCCGGGGCGCAGGGTGCGCATGCCCTGCAGGGAGCCCAGGCCCTCGCAGATCAGGTTGCGGCGGCGCGAGAAGCTCTCCATCATCGCGCGCTGCTCCTCCTGCGGCCCCGTGAGAGCCTCCACCCCGGCCCACTGCGTGATGGAGCCCGCGCAGGAGTCCGTGTTGGTGATCCAGGTGGAGAAGTAGGGCGCGAGCTGCCGGTTGGCCGCGTAGCCCAGCCGCCAGCCGGTCATGGCGTAGCTCTTGGATGCGCCGTCCAGCACGATGGTGCGCTCCTGCATGCCGGGCATGGCGGCGATGGAATGGAACTCGCCGTCGTGCACCATGCGCGAGTAGACCTCGTCGGAGAACACCCAGCACTCCGGATAGTCCGCCAGCACCTCGGCGATGGCGGCCAGCTCGTCCCGGCTCAGCGTGCGCCCGGTGGGGTTGTGGGGGGAGTTGAGGATCAGCAGCCGCGTGTTGGCGTTCAGCTTGGCGCGCAGGTCCGCCAGGTCGAACGAGAACGCCTCGCGCTCCAGCAGCGGCAGGGCCACGGGCACGGCGCCGCAGGCCGTGATCTGGCTCTCATAAATGGGGAAGCCCGGCGAGGGATAGAGCACCTCGTGACCCGCGCCGTGGTCCGTCACGGCCAGGATGCTGTACATGATGAAGGGCTTGGCGCCGTTGGCCACCGTAATGTCGTCCGCGCTGTAGCCGACCCCCCGGGTCTCGGAGAGATACGCGGCCACCGCCTGGCGCAGCTCCGGAATGCCGGCCGACGCGGTGTAGCCCGTCTTGCCCTCGTCCATGGCGCGCTTGGCCGCCTCGCGGATGTTGGCGGGCGTCACGAAGTCCGGCTGGCCGATGGCGAAGCTGATGATGTCGCGGCCCTGCGCGATGAGCTGGTTCACCTCGGCCAGCACGACGAAGGCGTGCTCGGTGCCCAGGTTGCGGGTACGGCTGGAAACGGTCGGCATGGAGGCCCTATGACACGGGCCGGGCTGCGGGGTCGCGCACGCAGGCGCAGGGGCGGGCCCGGCAACAAGATTACGGGTTAAACGTTCCGGGCGGTTCTGCTACAACGATCTGGGGCTGGCGGCTTCGCGCCGGGAACGGCTGCCGGGTAACCTACACCGTTTGCCCGCGCCCCCGCAATGCAGGATGCACCGGGCCCCGGGGCGTGCCGGCCGTCACGGCAATGGCTGCCGCAGGATGGGCTCGGCACCCAGGCACAGGATGTGCGCATGACGCTTAAGCTCTTTCACAGCGCCGATCTCCACCTGTCGCAGACCGAGCGGGCGTACAGCCTCGCCGTGCTGGAGGAGCTGGTCTACCACTGCCAGCGTCTGCAGCCGGACGCGTGGCTGCTCTGTGGCGACGTGTTCGATACCCACGAGGACGCGCTGGCTCTGGCGGCGGACTTCCTGGCCTACCTGCGGCCGCTGGCGGGCCTGCCCGTGCTGATGATCCCGGGCAATCACGAGCTCTCCGGCGGACGCGAGCCTGACTCCCTGGCGGCGCTCCAGGCCGCCGGCGCGGGAGGGGCTGCGGACGACCCCCAGGGCGCGGCCTTCCGGCTGTGCCTGCGCACGCCCTGGGAGCTGCTGCGGCCCGAGGGGCTGGACGCGGAGTTCCTCGCCGTGCCCTTCCAGCGCAGCTACGGGGAGTATCCGGAGTGGCACCTGCCCCCCAAGGAGCGGCGCTGGCGTGTGGGCCTGCTGCACGGCGTGGTCAACGGCATGACCTACGCCGGGCAGAGCGACGAGGCGGAGCATGCCTTCATCGAGGCCGACCTGTTCACCCGCTGCCGCCTGGACTACGCGGCGCTGGGGCACATTCACGCCCGCGGCGAGCAGCGCCCGGGCGGCTGCCTGGCGCACTACCCCGGCTCGGGCCGCGTGTGGCGCCGGGGCGAGGAGGGTGTGCGCCAGGCCACGCTGGCCGTGCTGGACGACGAGGGCGTGCACACGGAGCCCGTGCCCATCAAGGAAGCCGGAGTGTACCGCGTCGTGCACGTGCCGCTGGACGAGCGCGCCGCGCCGCTGGGCCATGAGTCGCCCGAGGCCCTGGTGGCCACGCTGGAGCAGGACGCGGGGCCACAGGACTGGCTGCGCCTGGAGCTTTCCGGCTTCGTGGAGCGCCGGGTGGAGGTGGAGGCCCTGCAGCGCCTGCTGCAGCGGCGCTGCACGGAGCGCTTCCGCAAGCTGGACGTGGTGCTGACGGATGTGGTGGAGGCGGAGCGACTGCGGGGACACCCCCTCGTGCGCTCCTTCGATACCCAGTGGCGCAGCCGCTACGCGGATGCCCGCGCGGCCGGCGACACGGCGGAGGTCGCGCTGCTGGAACGCGCGCGGCGGCTCGCGCTGGAGCAAATCCACCAGCGTTTGGCGGAGTACTAGGAGTACCCGTGGTGCGCCAAGGCTTAATAATGGGGTTTGCGGAGGAGGAAGGCCCTGCCTCCCTCCTCCGCACCTCCTCCCTCCGGCAGGGGCCGATGGCCCCTGCACCCGTTCTACATGGGGTCAAGGGAGCCACGCTCCCTTGCGGGGGTTCCAAGGGGGTGGAGCCCCCTTGGAGGCGTCCATCCTGAAGTTTAGGGCTGACGCTCTACTAGCCCGGTTCGGACATGTCCGCCCCGCGTACTTCGAGACGCGCCCTGCGGGCGCTCCTCAGCAGCGCGGAGCGGAGTGCCGGGACGATCGGAGAGACCGCCTTCCTGAGGAGCCCGCGGAGCGGGCGTCTCGAAGGGGGCGGTCACGCATTGCAGAGTGGACCCAGGGCCCATGCTGAAGGCGATTCACATCAAGCACTTCGGAGTGTTCCAGGACCGCAGCTTCGCGCTGGGGCCGGTGACCGTGTTCAACGGCGCCAACCAGAGCGGCAAGAGCACGCTGTTCGATGCCATCCGCGTCGAAACCTTCCACCCGGAGAAGCGCGGCAAGGCCAATCAGGCGCTCTATGCCCGCTACGGGGACGACACGGACGTACGCCTGGACTGGAGCGACGGCCCGCCGGACATGACCGACGCCGAGTTCATGAACCTGTTCGCCGTCTCCGCGGGCAACGTGCGCGTGGACTTGGACGGAGATTGGCTCAACAGCGTCAAGCGCAGCCTGTTCGCGGGCGGCATCGATCCCCGCAACCTCATCGAGACCTTTACGCAACTCGCCTCGGACAAGGGCAGCCTGCGCCACATGCGCGAGCGGTCGAAGCTGGCCAAGGAGCGCGACGAGGCCGAGGCGCACCTGGAGGCCCTTCAGGCTCGGCGCGATGAGATTCTCTCCGCGCTGGACCGGCAGGAGACCGCCCGCACCGAGCTGAAAGGCCTCACCGCGCGGCTGGGCCTGCTCAAGGGGCAGGAGGCAGAGCTGGCCGAGGAGGTGCAGTGGCAGGAGCGCATCGCCGAGCGCGTGCGCAACGAGGCCGCCCTGACCCTGCTGGACGAGATCGCCGCCCTGGAGCAGACCCAGACCGGGCGCCGCGCCTTCGCCCAGGATCGCACGGCGGAGCTGGACGCCCTGGAGCAGCGCGCGCAGGAGGCCGGCGAGGCCCGTATCCGCGCCGAGCAATCGCACCAGGGCGCCACCCAGCGCCTGGAGCAGGCGCAGGCAGAGCTGGCGCGGCTGGACAAGGAGCTGTCCGCCCGCCGCACTTGGCGCGAGGCGGCGCAGGCCCTGGAAGCGCGCATGGCGGCTCACCGTGACGGGCAGCTCTCGCGGCTGCTGGTGCGGGGTGCCCTGGCGGCGTTCCTGCTCGTGTTGGGCACGGCCGGGGTGGTCGCGTTCGGCAACCGGTTCGCGAGCTGGGTCGGTCTGGCCGCGGCCATCGCCCTCACGCTGACGTTGTTCACCGCGCTGCCCTGGCTGGATAGCTGGCGGCTGCTGCGCGAGCTGAAAGACGCTTGGCGCAGCCGCCTGGGCGGCACCCATGCCTACGGCCGTGCGCAGCTCGTCACCGAGGCGGGCACGCTGGACGGTCTGGTGGATGGCTTGGCCCAGGTCACCGCGGAGCTGGGCCGCCTGGAGGAGGAGCACGTCGCCCGCGCCGAGGAGGCCCGGGGCGCCGAGGCTGCGCACACGGCCGCCGGGGCGGAGCTGACCCGCGTCCACACGGCGGAGCAGGCGGCCGGCGCGGCCCTGCGCGATTGGCTGGCGGGTCAGGACGTGACCAGCCGCGACCAGTACCGGGACCGCCTGGGCGAGTACCGCCGCGTGCACCAGCGCCTGAGTGAGGCCTATGACCGGCTGCAACGCCTGCTGGGCGAGCGCGGTCTGCCCGACGGCGCGGCCCTGCGTGCCGAGGCGCGCACGGTGCTGACCCAGCTGGAGGCGGACCGCGTGCCGGCGCAGGGTCTGCCCGAGCCCGAACTGGTGGCCCGGCGCGAGCGGCTGACCGCCCTGCGCGCCGAGGTGGCCGGTGTGGAGCGGCAACTGCACGAGCTGGACAAAGCCAGTCACGGCGAGGCGGAGCGGCTGGTGGGGCGCCTGGGCACCCTGCCGGACGAGGTGGCCGCCTTCCACGAGCGCGTGCGGCGCCTGGAGGCGGAGATCGCCACGCTGGACCTGGACCGGCGGGCGGCGGGATGCGCGCTGGAGCTGTTTCAGGCTGTCTCGGCGGACGAGACCACCGTGCTGGCCGACCTGTCCGGCTCCGTGGCGGGTGTGTTCGCGCGCATCAGTGGTGTGGACGAGGCGCGGCAGGCCGCCGTGGCCCTGGCCGGCCTGCGCACCGAGGACATCCGCGCGCTGGACCGCAACGGCGTGAGCCGGCCCGTGGAGTTCCTCTCCAGCGGCGCGCAACACCTGCTCTATCTGGCTCTGCGGCTGGAGATGGCGCGGCGGGAGCGGCAGGGGCGCTTCGCCCTGTTGTGCCTGGACGAGCCCTTCGCCTTCCTGGATCCCGAGCGGCAGATGGAGACGCTCACCTACCTGCGCGAGTTCCTGGCCGAATCGAACTGGCAGCTCCTGCTCTTCACCAACGAGCCGGCGCAGTCCGAGCGCGCGCAGGCGGTGTTTCCGGACTGCCAGGTGCACCGGCTGGGCTGAGGAGCCGGCCGTGACCGGAAGCCCGCATGGCGGGCGCGGGGGCACGCGGCCCCCGCACGGCGGTTCCTGCTGGCCTCAAACGGCACTGCTGCTTGAGGCCCCATTTCCAGACGGAAAGTCTACGCCAGGGACTTCATCTTGTTGATGAAGCCGTCCAGGTCGGGGATGGCGCCTGGGGTTTCCACCAACTCCTGCTGCACCAGCTTGCCCTCCTTGTCCACCAGGAACGCGGAGCGCTTGGGCACGCCTACGATGCCCCGCACATCGGGCAGCAGCACGTCGTAGGCCTTGGTGGTGATCTTGCCGAAGTCGCTCAGCAGGTCGAACGTGTAGCCCTCCTGCTCGGCCCACTTGGCCAGGGAGAACGGGCTGTCCGCGGAGATGCCGAACACCTGGCCATTGGCGCCGCGGATTTCGTTGAGTCGGGATTCCACGATCCCGAATTCTTTGGTTCAGGTAGGCGTGAAGGCCAGCGGAATGAACAGCAGCAACACGTTCTTGCCGCGCTGGGCGCTGAGGCTCACGTCCTCCATCTTGCCGGACTTCAGCGTGAAGTCCGGCACGGGCTGTCCGATCGCGAGGGGCATGGGGCGCTCCTGGGGAGTGGCGTGCGGTGGCCGCACGTTGGGTCGGGGGTTCAGTGTCGCGGTTCCAGTTGCGCAGTCGGGCCGCGCTGTGGGACCGTGGGTTCCGGTTGCGCGCAGGATAGCCTCCGGCATCACCCCGGTCAAACCGCGGGTTTGGCCGGGGGCAGGCCGTCCCCCGGGCCTGCCGGTGCGGCCACGCGCCTGCACGGTGCCGCGACCCTGCCAGGGGCGGAGGATTGCGCCTTGCAGGCACCACGGCCCCGATGCGGCGGGCGCAACCCCCCTCCAGGTGCCCGGCAACCCCTGTCGGGCCGCGCGCTTTCGCTTGATATTTGGCCCCGTAGTTGGTAGCTGTATGCAAGTTTTTCTTCCGAAACAACGATTTCGGTTTTGTGCGGAGCGACCATTCTGACGACGTGCGTTCCCGTATCCGGGGCTTGGCGATGGGTCTCGACGCAAGGCGCGACCTGCCGAGAAACCGGTTTCCATCGGGAACGAAAGCAGTTATTAATGCCGAAGGTTTTCAGGCTCGCAGTGTGAGCTGCGCCAAAATCTGCGGAGGATAGATAAGGCCATGGCAAGCGACTATCGAAAGGGCCCCCCGGCAGTTCACCCGGAGACTCCCAGTGCCGTCGGTTCCCGCAACAGCCTGAACCGGGATGGGCGGGACGAATACGTCGAGGCGCGGCTCCTGATGGATGAGGAGGTGGACAAGATCCTCAACCACATCCAGTCCCGGCTGCCCCCGGAAGTGCTGGAAGATCTGACCGTGCAGGGGAACATCAAGTCCTACCTGCACACGTATTTCAATCAGAGCTTCCAGAACATGCTCAACCGCTACCTGACGACAGCCGAAGATGAGATGTCGAAGAAGGTGCGGGACCTGATCGACAAGGACGAGCATGCCAACCTGAACCGCTACACCCCGCGCGAAATCGCGATGTTGCTGAACAACATCGGCGGGCCGGAGTTGTTCAACACGGAGGAAGTCGAGAAGTCCATCGTCAACATCATGGGTCACCTGCAGGGGCACACGCAGCGCGGGGTCTACGAGTTCGAGGCCGCGACCAACGCCATCCTCATGCAGCAGACCGACGTGGGCAGCTTCATCAGCGGCGATAACACCTACGCCGTGATCAAGGCGTCCTTCCGGGACAACTACGAAAAGCCGGAAGAAGTGGTGGACGTGAAGCTGGCGATCAACGTGCTCGATTCGGAGTTGATCAGCCCCATCGTCATGCACCAGACCCTGACCGACCACCTGATCAAGGAGGTCATCTCCACGCACATTCACCATCTGGTGGATCGCGAGATCGACGAGATCAACCAGCAACTGAAGCTGGAAGGGCGCTCGGAGCTGTCCTCGGAGGAAGGGATCTTCGAGAAGTTCAAGGCCGTGGAGAACTACACGGACGACGACGAGAGCGAGAACTCCAAGCGCTACCGCCTGCTGCCCAAGCACTTCCTGGACCGCATCCGCGACCTGGGTTCCGAGGTCGACAAGAACGATCCGGACTACGATCCGCTCAGTGTGAAGGACGGCATCACCCGGCTGCTGGAGGACAACCACATCCGCACGCGCGGGTGGTACACCGCCATCAACTCGATCACGGCGATCCTGGACACCAGCCGCATGGGCTACCAGCACGTGGAGAATTACAAGCACGCGCGGCGCCTGGTGATCCGTGAGTACGAGGAGACCGACCACACCCTGCTCCCCGACGAGCGCTACGAGATCGAGATGCGCTACTACGACGGCCGCCAGATCCGCGAGGAGAAGGCCGCGTATACCGCACAGCTGATGGAGTTCCAGCGCGAGATTCTGCGCCTGTGGAACGTGGTGGACGAGGTGTACAAGGAGGAGAAGGCGCGCTCGGGTCATCGCGACTGGGGCGACGTGGTCACGGCCACCCTGGAGCGCAACAAGCCGGGCCGCCGCTCCAGCTGGTTCCAATCCCCCGCCGAGGCGGAGGAGGAAGAGCTGAATGAGCGGCAGTGGAACGAGATCACCTTCGTCCAGCGCAAGCTGACCACGCTGGAAGAGATGAATCAGACCTACGAGTCTCTCATTCAGGAATTCCAGGAGCGCTTCCGCATCCTGCGCCGCCGGCTGGCGGAGATCTTCGAGCTGCGCTTCCCGCAGCACCGCCTCGTCATCGAGCAGCGGCTGAACTTCCTGGAAAGCGAGTTCCTGCGCTTCATGGCGCGCATCAACCCGTACCACGTGCAGCCGGGCCTGCTGCTGGAACTGACGCTGACCAGCATCAAGCGCAAGAAGATCACCATTCAAGGCATGAGCAACGTGCTCAACGAGTTCCTCTCGGGAATTTCGCGCGGCTTCTCCGACCGGGCCACCGTCCGGCACGAGCGGCGCCGCTCGAACGTCACCGAGGGTCTCGGCTCGTTCGCGTCGCCGAGCGCGGAGTAGGCTCGGCTCGTCGTTGCGGCCCGCGCAAACCGCCCGGGCCGCGTGGCGCTTCGCGCCTTGGCAACCACGGCAGGACAGGCGGATGATCAACGACTACCTTTCCCTCAGCAGCCGCGCAGGCTTCAACAAGTCCCTGGCCCACTTCCGCATGGTCACCGAGATCGTGCGGCAGATGAACCAAGGCGGCAACCTGGCGGAGATCATCGATGCCCTGGAGAAACAAAAGGGCGTGGAGAAGAGCCAGATCGCTCCGATCCTGAACGCGGTGGTGATCGATCGGATGGGCTATGCCTCGCGCTCGTTCAATCTGCCCGTCGACGTGCAGGAGTTTGGCGCTATCTGCGGCGAGCTGCAGAAGTGGAGCCGGCTCGAATTCGTGATCGCCTATCACCATCCCCAACTCGGTATCAGCCTCATCAATCCCAAGTTGCAGGCGCACTGGGATACGATTCAGGAGCTTTCCGGGGACGAGCTGGTGGTGCTGTACGTGAAGGCGCTGAGCGAGGCGGACCAGAAGCTGGAGCCCGAGGCGCTCAATGCCCTGCACGACCTGTTGATCGGACGGTCCGTGAACGGCACGGCGAAGTTCGGCGGCTCGGCCAAGCCGAAGCAGCCCGCCGCAGCCCCGGCGCCCGCGGCCCCAGTCACAGCTTCCCCGGCCGCCGCACCACGGGCGGCTGCGTTGACGACGCCCATGGCACCCCCGCCGCCCCCGGCCAGTCCGCGGCCCTCCGGCGAGGAAGCCGAGCCGGAGCCGGCCGCACCGGCACCGGCGGCCGCCCGCTCCAGCGGGGGCAAGGTGCGGATGACGCCCAAGTACAGCGTCCAGGTAAGCAATGAGTTGTTCCACAACGGCAACGTGGAAGCCTGGAAGAACATCGTCGAGAGCTACAAGACCAAGTACCCGGGCCTGGAGGTGCACATCTTCCATGACGGGCAGAAGGTCAACAACATCAATGCGCTGTTCAAGTGGGGGAAGGTCAAGCACGGCGACGTGATCGTGTTCTGCGTCTCGGGCGAGGAGTTCAAGGGCGTGGCCAAGCTGCAGCGCTACCTCTACGAGGGCGCCAGCATCCGCTTCGAAAACTTCCTCAAGAAGGACGTGAACAAGGTACTCAACCTGTTCTGAGCGATTGCAGTCGGGTCGCCCGGATAGCCGGTACCCGGGCCCGCTACACGGCGGAGGGGAACCAGGCGGGCGAGCAAATGGAGACAAGGCCGGCCCGCGTGCGGATGCGCTCAGCCGGTGGTGAACTTGGGAATTCTGGTGCAGGGTGCCTGGGCCGCGGATGGTCCCGGGTGCGCGGCCATCCGGCAGGATTGGATGGCTGGCGACGGCTGGAATGCAAGGCCAACACAGACCGGCGGTCTTTGAACTCATCAATGGGGCGAATTCGCAATCAATGGTTGAGCTGATCCACTTCAATCAGGACGAGTACGTCGAGGGTGAGAACCTGCAGGAGCGCTTCGGTCTGCGCGGGCGCAACATGCTGCAGCTTGCAGCCCTCAAGACGCCCATCGCGCCTGGCTTCCTCATCGATTCGGCTCACCTCACCAGCGGCAGTCTGGACGAGCAGTTGACCATCCAGAGCCTGGAATCGGCCGTCAAGAAGATCGAGCATCAGACCGGTAAGACCTTCAACGCCGCGGCGCGCCCGCTGCTGTTCAAGGTGGTCATCTCACCCTCGATCCAGATCGGCAGCATCCGCTCGGTGCACACCATCGGCATCAGCGACGAGGTGGCGGAGGGTTTTGCCAAATATTGTGGGGAGGAGTTCGCCTACCACGAGTACCGCCGCTTCATGGAAGAGGTGAGCACGCGGTACCTGGGCAAGAAGATGAAGGACTTTACCTCCCTCGGCGAGGCCAACCCCAAGGCCTCGCACAAGGAAATCTGCGCGATGTACCGGGACAAGCTGGTGCCGGACTTCCCGCAGAACGGCTACGAGCAGTTGCGGCTGGTGCTGACCGCCATGGCCCGCCAGTATCTGGAAGACCCGATGAACGAGGACATCGAGGCCGGCCTGCTGGTGCAGATGATGGTCTACGGCAACTTCGGCCAGGACTCCTACAACGGCAGCTACTACACGCGGGATATCGTCAGCGGCGAATCGCGTCTGGCCGGGCACTTCGGGCACAACGATTTCGATACCCCGGCCGATCAGGCCGAGGACATCTCCAAGATGAAGCCCGAGTACCTGAAGCAGCTGCAACAGGTGGCGACCCTGCTCGAGGAGAAGTACCTCGACATCCGCCAGATCAAGTTCGTCGTGGAAGACAACGTGGTCTGGATGGTCGAGCAGAATCCCGTCGACGCCAAGTCCACCCAGGCCGAGGTGCGCACGCTGCTGGACCTCCACAAGAAGGGGCTGGTCAGCAAGGACAAGGTGACGCGCACGATCCCGCCCACCCAGCTCCAGGATTTGCTGCACCCCGTGATCGACCACGGTACCACCGAAGGCATGACGCAGATCACCGGCGGGATCGCGGGCTCCCCGGGGGCGGCCGTGGGTCGCGTGTGCTTCAGCACGCCCAAGCTGCTGGCCGAATATCGGCGCACCTCGCTGGCCGGTCTGAACTCGGACCTGGTGCTGATCATGCCGCACACCGATGCGGAGGACGTGGAGGCCATCGAACTTGGCCGCGCCGTCGTCGCCTCCGTGGGCGGCTATGCCTCCCACGCCGCCGTGGTTGCACGCAGCCTGCGCAAGCCCTGCCTGCTCTATGAGGAGGTGGAGTTCCACGACGGCTATGCGATGATCGGCGGCCATCGCGTGAACGAGCTGGAAACGATCTCGCTGGAGGTGCCTACCTACACGGACCCCACCATCTGGGTGGGCAAGGCCGAGTTGGTGTTTCCGGACACCTCCACCAACGGGCTGGAGGAATACATCGCCTCCATCGGCGAGCCCACGGAAACCTTCACCGTGCTGGGCAACGCCAACACCGAAAGCGACATCGAGGCGGCCTTCCGGCTGGGCGCCCAGGGCATCGGCCTGTACCCGGTGGATGAAGCCATGATGCAGCCCAAGCCGCTCGCCGCCTTCCGTGAGGCTCTGCTGCTCTCCGATCCCCAGAAACGGGACGCGGCGCTGAAGACCTTCGAGAAGGATCTGGAGAAGGAGCTGATGGGCGTGTTCAAGCTGGTCGGCGAGCGCAAGCTGACCATCCGCCTGCTCAACGGCCCGCTGACCAACTTCCTCCCCCACGATCCGGAGGAGGTGAAGTCCGTCTACAAGGCGTTGGCCAAGAAGCACTCCGACCTCACCGAGGCGGAGCTGATCTCGCGCGCAAGCCAGATGCGCAACGTGAACCCGATGATGGGTCTGCGCGGCAGCCGCATTGGCATCGCCTATCCGGATCTCTACGAGGCCCAGGTCAAGGCGATCCTGCGGGCCGCCTACGGTGCGAACGACAAGGGCAGCCGCAAGGTCGACCTGGATTTGCTCATCCCCGGAGTGATGTCCGACGCCGAGGTGCGCTTTGTGCGGCACGGGCGCAGCATCGAGAGCACGCGCATCCCCGGCATCGGTGGTGTGGAGGCGGATCTGCGCGAGGAGTGGGGCCTGAAGGAGTTCCCGTTCGAGGTGCGCATCGGGGCGATGATCGAGCTGCCGGCGGCCTCACTGATGGCCGGGCACATGGCCAAGCAGTCGGACTTCTTCAGCATCGACACCAACATGCTGACCCAGACCACGAACGGCATCTCGCAGGACGACGTCAACACCTTCCTGCCGGCCTTCAACCAGTACGACATCCTGAAGGACAACCCCTTCCAGATCCTGTCGACGCCGGTGAAGGAGCTGATCACAACCACAGCGCACTTCGGCAAGATGACCCGGCCGGACATCCAGATTGGCCTCAGCGGCGATCACGCATCCGATCCGGTCAATATCGAATTCGCGTTTCGCACCAAGCTGAACTTTGTGAGTTGCAGCCCCTATGGCGTGCCGATCGCCAAGCTGGCTGTGGCGCAGTACCTGATGAAGGAAAACGGGGGCTGACCCCGGCGGGCCGCGGCCATCGGGGCGCTTCCGCTTGACTCGCGGCGTGCAAAAAGAGTACTGCTTTGAA
>Ga0209919_1000047_pt1 | contig 64762 bp, 58 predicted proteins | sample SalPon2A_C_D2_MG_FD_185721 | JGI IMG/M metagenome (GOLD analysis project Ga0209919, IMG submission 185721) | Soil microbial communities from South San Francisco under conditions of wetland restoration - Salt Pond MetaG R2A_C_D2_MG (SPAdes)... | ecosystem: Environmental > Terrestrial > Soil >... | reverse complement strand
TAATAACATCATTTACCAAAAAGTCACGCCCTTCAACAAGCGGCGTTTTTGCAGAATATTTGCCGGGATACCTTTCGAAAATAAGAATCTTCTCTATTTTCATACCTTCTTTCAGAGCTTCGTCGTAGGCAACATCGGCTTTTTCTTTATGGTCAATAAGATTGCCGGCCCTGTAATAAGAATCAGCTGTAATTAGTACTTTGCTTTTTGCATCCGCTACTCTCTCTCCGCAGGCTTTCCCGGAAAACCCGGAAAACACCTGTGAGTGAATTGCACCAATGCGTGCACAGGCAAGCATTGCAATTGCGATTTCCGGTATCATCGGCATATGAAGAGTAACAGTATCGCCGGCTTTGACCCCACAGAAATCCTGCAGTAAAGCAGCAAATTCATTTACCTTAATGTATAGTTCCTGGTAAGTCATGTGTTGAATAGCTTCGTCTTCAGGCTCAGGAACAAAATGTATTGCAGTTTTATTTTTGTACTTAGCTAAATTCCTATCAATACAATTATATGAAGCATTTATTTTACCGCCGGTAAACCATTTAAAGAACGGCGGATTGCTTGAGTCAAGAACTTTATCATAAGGTTTATACCAGGACAGCATATCGGCATACTCTTTGAAGCAGTCCGGAAATTTATCCATACTAAATCTTTCAAAAATTTTCTCGTCTTTTACATTTGCCTGTTGAGTAAATTTCTCACTCAGATTGAAATAATCTTCTTCTTTCCAGTGCACCGCAATCTGGGACTCTGATACCTCATCATTCTTTTTTTTATCAGCCATAGTTTAACTCCTAAACAATTAGATTATGAAAAAATAAATCAGCCAATGGGAAGTACAACTTTTCCATAAGTCTCATTTAAAATTTCTGCAGCTGCAAGATAGATTGCGGACAAACCACAGATAATTCCTTCCCAGCCGGTGAATGTTTTTAAAGCTGCGTTTCCGGTAGCATCGCCAAGTGCAAGCAGCCAGAACAGAATGAACAATGTAAAGAATACCACCTGTAATGCTTTGTTTTTCTTTAATGTAGCAATCCACATAACAAAAGTAAATAGGCCCCACATAAAGAGATATGCGATCATTCCGCCTTCATCTGCTTTAGTTATACCGCCCCAGCTCGGCATTACTATAAGGTAGACAAGTGTTAACCAGAACAGACCGTATGAAGTGAATGCAACAGTTCCGAATGTATTTCCCTTTTTCCATTCCATCCAGCCTGCAAAAACTTGAGCCATACCGCCGTAAAAGACACCCATTGCAAGAACCATGCTGCTTAATGCAAAGAATCCTGCGTTGTGTAAATTGAGGAGAACCGTCGTCATACCAAATCCGAGTAACCCTAATGGAGCCGGATTAGCAGATGAATCGAAAATTTTTGTGCTTTCTGACATAGTACCTCCGTTTAATTTAGTTTAATTATTGTTTTGCGTATTAATTTCACAAAACAGTTTTTTTACAGAGTAAAACGTTGGGAAATCGGCAAAAAGTTTTTAACAGACCCGCTCCCCTACAATAAATTTTATCATACGTTTAATCTTACAGAATTAAATAACCTCAATCGTTAATGAGGGAAAGGCCCTTTCAAGTTCGTCTCTCAAATTCTTCAACATGCTGTTCAACATTGCGTTGGAAATTAATGTACAGCATCCTTCAAGAGAATGCATTGGGTATTTGACAACAACAAGTTTATTTTTCGATTCTATATATCTCAATTTTTCGATTATGTTACTATCTCCCAGAGAAAGCCCCGACTCCGGAACTTTAATTCTGTTAAATATTTCGTCTATTTTTTCCTGCATCTTTTCCATTTAACTTTCTAGCATTTCATCTTGGGTGGAAAATGAATTTTCAAAAGGTGCTTTCTGAAGTAGATATTTCTTAAGTATCTGCAAACCAATCAGTGGTATATTGCTTCCCGGCAATAGTGTCATTTGTCTGAAGGTAAATCTCTCGCTGATATGACTATATGAGAATTCCGGGTAATATTTGTTTATTATCAGGTCACTTATCCCGAATTTAAATTCATTCAGCTTTTTGACAATTAATTCCGATTCGGAAAATGACAGTTTGTCCGGGTTCATTACAAGATTAATTTTTGTCCATGCCTTGTCTCTGAAAATCTCCTTCACTTCCCTGTACGATTCAACCTGCTGATTAAGCTCGTTTAGAATTTTATCCCTCTCAATTTCTTTATCGCCAAATTTAACCCTGGTAATTATTTCCCTCTTTTTAATGATTTCATTTCTTAGATCAAGCAGTTTTTCCAGCCACAAAAGGGATAGTTCCGGCAGACCGAAAAACTTCAGTGTAAGTGCCGTTGGCGGCATATCGAAAACAATGTAATCCTTCTCTTTATACTTATTTAATATCTCCTTGTAAGCCAGTAATAAGGCATACTCCTCTATTCCCGGTGAATATTTAATAACTCCGAAATACTGCTCGAGGTTAAGCGCAGAGAGGTACGAATAAGTGCGTCTGATCTGCGATTCAACTTCATTTAAATATTTTTTTATCCAGTAGCTAATATCTATCTCTTTAACTTCCAGGTTTTCAGTCAATTGGAAAGGCTTTTCAGACAATTCACTTTCGAAAATATCCGACAGATTGTGTGCTGGATCCATTGAGACAAGCAAAACATCATTACCTGTTTGGGCAAGGTGTAATGCGGTTAATGCTGATGAAGTCGATTTACCGACCCCGCCTTTGCCAAGGTAGAAAAGACAGCTTGTTTTTGAATCATGTTTCATATTACATCAAATGTTGATAAAAGATCCGACATGGGACTTTCCGCAGTATCTACTTTGTTGAGCATCAAAATAAAATGTTTTTCCATCTCTGGAAGAAGATCGAGTGTTAAATTCATTGGAGGAGACGGAAGGCCGACAAATGAACCAAGAATAATAAGTCCGAACATATTTTCCATTTCACCCAGTTCGTATTCAATTTTTTCCACCATCGTGCTTTTGGCCATGGAATCGTAATAATTCCATCCTTTTATCAATTTATCTTTTACTTTTTCTGTAAATTTTTTCATCGGTAAATTCGTCCCAGTTTGGATCAAACTATAATAAATTTATTGTTTTTCGCTTATCCTGAATAACCTTTTTTCAAACTTAATTCGCTTCTCGGAAGGGAAGTAATAGTATACCGCATATAGAGCAATAATGACTACCATACCGTAATAAAAACCTGGAAGATTCAGCAATATAGTAATGACAATAAAATATGGCGCAATCATTGCGATGACTAAAAGTTTTTTTTCAAATTTTAAGAATTCATCTACGCTTATAGTTTTCCGGTCCTTTATTTTATTAACAAACAAAGCCCTGTAAAAAATTGGTAAGGCAATACTGAATAATGCAACCAGCACAAGGATTGTAACCGACACCATCCTGCTTAATTCCAACTCTCTTTGCTTAATAATTTCCAGAAGCTGCCCCAGGTAAACGAAGACTAAAAGAATGACAATCGGAAATAAATATTTAAAGTATGTTTTTCTTAATTCTTCTTTAATCATGCATTCCTGTCTTTAATTAAATTCCTGATAACATTTAAATAATTGATATTCAGACGCAACAATGTCCAGCTGTTAATCCAGACATTGTTACGAATTAAATTAATTTGAAAGAACTCGCTCTTACACGTTTTCGGTTATAGGTTCATTCTTATCTTTAAAGTCTGATGTTTTTGTCCGGAAAAGCTGTATGAAGCCTTCTCCGGCTACCCAGACCATGGATAAGATAATTACTACGTTAACTATTTGAAGTAATATATTGTTTTTTGAGCCGAAACTTATCTGGTTAATAATGGCTGCCCAAAACGTCATTACAAACATAAATACAGCAGGAATTGCGCTTATCAGCCAGGCTTTTTTATTCTTCTGTTTAAGATATATAGCAATAATAATTAAGGTTAATGATGCTAATATCTGGTTTACAGCTCCAAAAAGAGGCCATAAAGATAAAGCACCTTTTCCACTTGCTCCTGATGAAAAGATCAAAGCTAATGCAAATAAAACTACTACTGCAGTTGAAAAAAACTTGTTTTTAAAAGTCCTAGGAAACATTTCGGTCAGCACATATCTCTGAATACGAGTCGCAGTATCGAGTGTTGTCCCGGCAAAGGAAGCCACGAATACGCCCATGAGCACTACTGATACCGCCTTAGGTACTCCGATAGCCCCGATCATATTTGCTGCCCCGTCTACAAACGCACCCACTTTTGAGCCAAGACCAGCTGCACCAGCCCAGGAAGCATAATGATGAGTCCATGCCTGTACTCCAAATAATGTTTGACCATCAGCAGTAGTATAACCCATTCCTATTCCGGCGACAGTTGCTATAATTACGAGTGTAGCCAGAGCGCCTTCCATTAACATTCCACCGTATCCGACAAAGATTGAATCACTTTCTTTCCTGACCTGTTTCGAAGAAGTTCCTGATGAAACCAGTGAGTGAAATCCTGAAATAGCTCCACAGGCAATTGTAATAAACAGGAATGGCCAGAGTGGCGGTGCGGCTTCCGGTGCAGCCTGGTAAACAGGAGCAACCATATGGAGATTACCGCTGAATGAAGCAAACATTACTCCTACAACCATGAGAACCATTGCAACCACCAATTCGTGTCCGTTGATATAGTCGCGCGGTTGTAACAATGTACCAACAGGAAGTACCGAAGCAATGAACGCGTAAATCAATAGAATAATTGACCAGTTTCCTATCGGTGAAATGCCTAATACTGCAGGTAAAGTAACAGGAACGTAAGCTCCCAGAATAATAGTCAAATACATAATTGTAACTGCAATTATGGTATATGCTGTCAAATTTCCACCTTTTTTATAGATTGCGTATCCAAGATAAAGAGCAATTGGAATTTCCAGCCAAACCGGTAATACTGCACCGGGGTACATTGCAAAAATTACCGCCATAACAAGACCAAATATTGCTACAATAATCCACAACTCAAGAAAAACTATAAAGAAGAAAAAATATTTTGTGCGAGCGTTTATATATTTCGCGGTATATTCAGAAATAGATTTTCCTTTGTTCCTCATTGAAATTATCAGGGAGCCAAAATCATGCACTGCACCCATAATAATTGATCCTAAAAAAACCCAGACTAATGCAGGAACCCAGCCCCAGATAACCGCAATTGCAGGACCAACAATTGGTCCAGTTCCGGCTATGGATGCAAAATGATGTCCGAAGATGACTTCTTTTTTAGTAGGGACGAAATCAACACCGTCCTCCATTTCAACTGACGGGACCTGATTGTCATCATTGATTGCAAATATTTTATTTCCTATATATTTCCCGTAAAGCTTATACATCACAAGGTAGCCGACAAAAGCTAAAACCATTATTAGTAACGATTCCATTTTCGTTCCTTGTTTTTATTAAACATACTACACAGCATTAAAACCACCCTCGTAGAAGGTGGCTTTAATATTGAAAATTAAAATTTATATAAAGCGCTGAAAGATACCTGAGTTCCTTTAGCGGTATCTTCATTCAAGCCATAAGTCAATTTATTTTGAAGGTATTCCACTCCCAGACCGAGCGGACCGGTTTGATATTTTATCATTATATCAAACAGATTATTTTTTATCCTGGCGGAGTTTCCTATAGCTGCTATTGCTTCAGTTTTATCTACGCTCTCCGTTCCGTAGAACCCGTAAATACCCCAACCACTCGGAAAACTATAACCTAATTGTGCCCAGCCTCCTGTGGAAGACAGATCTTTATTAACACTTTGAATCTGGGTTATATGGCCAAACTGCTGGCCGATGTTTTTTCCATGGTATACATTTCCCTGTAGTAAAAATCCATTGGAACTTATGCTCGCACCAAGTTCGGCAGCTGATCCTGAAAGAGTGGTTGTTGAATCCACGTTAGTTCCCGCAAGATTTTTGCTGTCCAGATGCCCGACAACATATGCTTTAAAAACTGTGCCTTCCGAAATTTTGCTGTTCAGGTTTAGCCTTACCTCAAATTGAGGAGTTCCTGAGTTACCCGCTGTTCCAAAATTTACATTATTACCCGGCCCGCTCCAGGACCCTTCAAATACAGCTGCATCCAAGCCTACGTGAGTAGAACTGTTTGAAGCAAATTTATAGTACATATATATACCGGGAAATCTCCAACCAACGTCTCCGGCCGACCCGTATCCTAAAGGAAAGGCTATGTGCGACAATGAAACCGGTACATTACCGAATAAAGGCGTCCACGCCTGGCCAAGCCTGATAGTCAGGTTATCATGAACAAGATCCAGATAGGCCAAACGAAGCCTGGGTGTAGGCTGCTCGGCACTGAATGCTCCGGAACCGTTAAATCCTCCGAATGCATCAAACTCCAGAACACCGCCCAATTTCCAGCTATCTGTAACTTCGGGACCATTGAATACCATTGTAAGCCTGCTGTTTCTTATATCTCCTCCATAAAACCAGCGATGCTGTGTATATTCCGGAGGCGCTGCAAATTCAGCGTTTTGCCCGTTGCCAAATACGAATCCCTGATTCTGACCAAAAAATGTCGTGCTTACAAAGCCCTTAATTTTCAGGGTTTCTTTTCCACCTGTGGTAACGTTCTGTGCAAACAAAATGCCTGTAAAAAAAAGGAGGGTGGATAGTACTACAATTTTTTTCATTGTTATCTCCCTGATTAAAGAATGAATTTAAATATTTAATGTAGTTTATGAGTGGTGAAATTACATTCGTCCAAAAGGTAGTGGACGTTTATATTTGTGATTTTGCCTCTCAATATTTTTCAACTTAGCAAACAAAATATGTTTGTAGCAAAAGGAAAGGTTTTAAGATGCAGTATATAGAATTAAAAGGCGGAATAATTAATTAAGATACATTAAATACCCAGGTGTTCTTTCAGTTCCTTTAAATAATGCCTGCTGACCGGTATTAAATGTTTACAGTTTGTTTGAATTTTTGCCGCTGAATTTTCTTCGAACACAACTTCGTCTATTTTATCCAAATTTACTAAATATTGCTTGTGACATCTGAATAATTTAGTTTTTTCTTCTAGTACCTTTAAAGTAAGTTCTGTAAAATGTTTTTTATCACAGTCGATGAAAAAAACACCCGTTTCATCAGAGTGGACATATTGTATAGTGTCAATATCAACCATTTTCACCTTATTTGCCCCGGCGCTTGGAATTTTCTTCAACGGGGCAATATTCAGTTTCTGAGGGGTTTTTCCAAGGATTAACTTGTTGAGCTTTTCAATAGTTTTTGACAGTCTCTCCTTCTCAACAGGTTTTAATAAATAATCAACGGCATCATTCTCAAAGGCCTCAATTGCAAATTCATCATACGCAGTAACAAAAACGACACGCGGCAGCTTTGTAATTTCAATCATCGATAACATTTCAAATCCGCTTATCTCAGGCAACTGGATATCAAGAAAAATTACATCAGGGTGCGATTGGTTAATGGCTCTAATACCGTCCAGCGCGTTCCCACATTTTTGTAAAACATTAACTTTACCTGTCTCTTCAAGCAGAAATTCAAGTTCTCTGCGCGCGTTGATTTCGTCCTCAATAATTACCGCTTTTAATTTCAATTCATTCCTCCCCCGGGTAATAAAATCGTTGCAACCGTCCTGGTATCTGATTCACAATGTATGTTTACCCCGTAATCATTCCCGACAAGATTTTTGATTCTTTTATCCACTATTTTAATTCCTAGACCGCTCTTATCGTTTTTTTCAACATATAGTCCGCCATTATCCTCTATATCTATCTGGAGATTTCCGTTATTCCTGAAAATTTTGATCCTGACCTCGCCGTTGTTTAGAAGCTTTGAAACTCCGTGCTTAATAGCATTCTCAACTATAGGTTGAAAAGTAAAAGTTGGGATTTTCACATCCAGCAGTGTTTTATCTATATCAAAGAATATTTTTAAGTGATCTTGGAATCTCACTTTTTCAATTTCCAGATACGAATTTACATGATCCAGTTCCTCTTTAATTGTAGAAAGATTGGCGTTTCTCTTCAGGTTTTTTCTAAAATAATTAGACAGGTGCATCAACAGGTCCCTCGCCTTATCGGCGTTCCAGCGGCTTACTGCAATTATTGTATTGATTGAATTAAACAGGAAGTGAGGATTAATCTTTGCCTGAATCAGGTTTAATTCCGACTTCGTTAACATATTTTTCTGGTATTCGTACCTTGCAGCAATAAGCTGGTTTGCCACAAGTTCAGCAATTCCCTCACCGAGAGTTTCGTTGATCTTAAGAAAGAATTTATTTTTTAGTTCATATAGTTTTATTGTTCCGATTACTTCCTCGTTTACTCTCATAGGTACAACAAGTACTGTAGAAAGTTTGCAATCACCGGAAAGCGGGCAATTGTAGGACCCGTTTGAACCATCAATAAAAACTATTTTATTTTCAGCAATTGCCTCCCTGGTATATTCGGAAGCAATCTGGTTGCCTGGTTTGTGATGATCGTCTCCCACACCAACAAAGGCCAGTATATTTTCACGGTCCGTAATTGCAACGGCGGCAACGTTTGTCTCTTCAAGTATTATATTTGCTATCTTCTCCGCTGAGCTTTGGCTCAGGCCCTTGCTCAGAACCCCGAGAATTTTTTTCGCAATTCTAAGCGCCTGTTTAGAGTAGGCTGACCCTATTTTATCATAATTATACCTTTGATCCCTGAACAGGCTCATTATTAAAGTTGCCCCAAATGAGTTTGTAATTATCATCGGTAACGCGATAAGTTCAACAAGTTCAATGGCCCTATCAATCGGTCTGGATATCGCAATGATAATTATCATCTGTAAAATTTCAGCAACAAGTGTTGTCAGGAAAACCACGTCGGGATCAAATATTCTCTCGTTCTTTTCCTGCTTCATAAAATAGAAATGAACAAGCCCCGCAAGTAATCCTTCAACAGTGGTTGACAGGCCGCAGGAAACTGCGGTAAATCCTCCAATAAAGTACCTGTGTATTCCGGCCGTTAGACCAACTGAAAATCCCAGTGTTGGACCACCTATCAGTCCGGCTATCACAGCCCCGATAACCCTGTTGTTTGCGATTGCACCTTCCACCGGAACTCCGAAATAAGTACCAATGATGGATACGGCGCTGAAAATCACATAAAGAGTAAAAAAGTAATTACGACTAAATTTCCTGGTAAGAAGTAATTTAAATGCAGGGGTCTTACTGAAAAGGTAAGCTATAACAAGAAATACCGCGATCTCTTTAAATAGATTTATTAATATGTTCATTTCTACCGGCTATTGAAATTTAAAAAATCAAAGACCCTTTTATCTGGACAGAACAATTCGCGGCTTTCCCCTGTAACAATATATTAAACGGTATTTTAATTAAGGGAAGGAAAATCATACTATAATTGATTGCTCCACTTGTTCAAATTTAATTTTCCTGTTTAGAATGAAGTGAAAATTTCACTTTTTAATTCAACCCATTAATGATTTTAAGGATAATTGTTGTAATTTTCAAATTGAAATATATACGAGGCCACCATGAGTAAGGAAGATAACTATTCCTCAGCCCTGGAAGGTTTTGATAAATACCGTAAAACAGCAGGGTTTCTTTTAGGCCCCGTAATATTTTTAACAATTCTTTTAATTTCCACACCCGGTAGTTTCATTCAAAATGCAAAGGCAATGCTCCCTTCCGGTGCCTCAGGCCAGCAGGTGCTGCAACTTGCTTACGGAACAAAAGTTACGCTTGCTCTCCTTTTATTAATGGTAATATGGTGGATTACAGAAGCAGTACCTATTCCTGTAACAGCAATTTTACCGGGTATTGTTCTGCCCTTGTTTCACGTTACCGGCTTTTTCAATGACAAGGTTTTCATGTTTACAGGTAAAAACATCCTAGTTAATTATGCGAACCCGATAATATTTTTATTTCTCAGCGGTTTTCTTCTGGCGGCTGCTATGCAGAAATGGAATCTCGATCGCAGGCTCACGCTCTATATTCTCACGCGCGGAAACATCGCAAATAATTCAAAACTTGTCCTGCTCGGTATGATGTCCATTTCCGCGTTCCTTTCAATGTGGATTTCGAACACGGCCACAACGGCAATGCTTCTGCCGCTGGGCGCCGGAATAATCATCCAGGGCGGGGGCAAAGTTGGAGAATCAAACTTTGGTAAATCACTCATGCTTGGCATTGCCTGGGGTGCATCAATCGGCGGAGTGGGTACTATTATCGGAACACCTCCAAACGGAATCTGCGTTTCAATTCTGAAATCCTCCGGAATTGCAGATATAAACTTTGTCGACTGGATGAAAATCGGTATTCCGTTTGTAATATTATTCATACCTATCACCTGGTTTGTGCTTTTAAAAATTTTTCCTCCCGAAGTAAAAAACATAAATGGCGGCAAACAACTTGTGGTGAAAGAAAGGAAAAAACTAGGACACTGGACTAAAGCGGAAAAACTTACTGTAGTGGCTTTTATTACAGTAGTAATTTTGTGGGTCTCGCATCCTTTCTGGAATTACATTTTTTCTAAATCTTTTTTTGAAAACCTGTCATGGTTCGATGAAAATATAATTGCCCTTTTCGGCGCATTCCTTTTATTCCTGCTGCCCGTTAACTGGAAAGAACAAAAATTTGTTCTAGACTGGTCGGATGCAAAATTTGTGGATTGGGGAACACTTTTGCTATTCGGCGGGGGAATCGCTTTATCGGACGGAATGTTCAAAACGGGACTGGCTAATTTAATAGCGACATCCGTCGTGGCATTTCTCGGGTCCCCTTCTACCATAGTTCTTATGTTTACTTTAATATTAATGCTTGACCTGCTGACAGAAGTTACTTCAAATACAGCTGTCATTTCCATGATGATACCTATAATAATCACAATTGCGGCCACTACAGGTGATGACCCGGTTACGCTCTGTGTTGCGGCAACTATCGCGGCGTCAATGGCATTTATGCTGCCTGTGGCAACACCGCCGAACGCACTGGTCTACGGCACCGGGTATATAAAGATAAAGGACATGATTAAAGCAGGGTTTATACTTGATATGCTCGGCTGGTTTTTTATAACCGCTGTTATCTACTTTATTGCACACAAATTATTGGGAGTCCTGAATTTTTAATCAAAATTGGAAAGAAAAACTCACTCCAATAGGTGACGAAACCGGTGGTGAAGGGGAACCACTTTTATTAAATTTATTCCTGTAAAATTTTCCTACGGTTGAACCTATCGCATATGACATAAATGCGGCGGCAACAGCATCCGAAAACCAGTGCATCCTGCCCCCGTGCACAGAAGTAACTCCGTAAATCATATAAGCCACAAGGCTGTAACCGGCCACTTTCAGCCAGCTTTTATCAGGATAAAAATTTGTTAACGATGAAACCACGGCCATTGTTGATGAAGTATGACCGGAAGGCCAGCCCCAGAAGACTCCTCCTCTTAAAAATCCAAAGCGGAATGTTTTACTCAGTCCCTTCATATCTTTTTCATTTGCTGGGTCCGGATGAGGGCGCCCAGTAATTGCCTTTAAAAGTGAGTTGTATGCAAGGGCTATCATACTGGATTGTAGAACTGCGAAAGACGCACTAAGTGCTTCATCATCTGATTTTAATTTACCATATGCATACAATGAACCACCAACAACAAATGGGAGATAAAAACCAATTCGTGTTATTGGAGAAGCTGCATCTCCGAATTCTTTGTGTTCATAAAAGAATTTATTGACCTCATAATCTGTATTGGTTGTCACAATTAAAACCGTTGACGCAACCCCCGCAAGATGAAGATAGAGATTATTTCCTTTGAAGCTGTCGGCTATGTTATTTCCAATATTACTGAACAGAGTAAGAGCTGCTGGTGAAGAGACGGGTTCGGTTACATTAGAATTGAGAAATTTATTTAGATACAAAGAATTGTTGGACTGTTTTTGTTTTATAATTCCGGGTAAGTTATTTGAAAGGCTCTTTACACCTGAATAATTTCCAAATAAACCTTTGTTGTCTTTGAATTGTGCATTGAGAAACAAAAAAGGGAAAATTACTAAAGCAAGAAATGTTTTTAATCCGAATTTCATAAAAATGATTTTCAGTTAATATTAATCTTTAGTTCGTCCTTTTAAATCCACGACTGTAAAACTTCCTTTCTTGGATGCGGAATAACTACTTTCTGTACCAGCAGACCTTTTTTGGCTATAGCCGCTGCTCCGGTTTCAACTGCCGTCTCAACAGAAGAGACATCTCCTGTAAACATAACATAACCCTTTCCACCAATCGCCATAGCCAGGTAAACAGTAATTAAATCAACTGAGGCAGATTTTACGGCAGCGTCTGCTGCTTCAATAATCGATGCAACCGAAAATGACTCTATCACACCGAGTGCCTGCAGATCAACTACTGGATTCACTCCACTAATTGCAGGAAATATTGATGGGTGGACATTCGGAATTATAAAATGATCGACCAACTCATCCGCGCTTATTTCTATTCCTGTTTCAATACTTGCATTAACAGCATCAACATCACCGCCAATAAGAATCATATATTTGCCGGGACAAATTGTGCGGTTAACAATTATTTCAATATCAGCTCGTTTCAACATTGCATCCGAAACTTCAAGCCCTTTTGCAATACTTGATAATTCAACAAGGCCAATAGCTGCTTTCATTCAAAAACCTTTTATTAATAATTTTTAGAAATTAAAATCCCCTTCTCAGAAATTTCTTTCACAATACCATCAATACTGGAATGGACAGGAACACCCGGATCATTTTCATCAGCTGAGGCAATCATTTCTCCTTCATTTACTTTTGAGCCAATCTTTACCACAGGTTTAGCAGCTTTGCCAAAATTATATTTCACAGGAATTAAAACTTCAGAAATATTTTTATCTATATTTTTAAACTCTGCTTTCCTGTCATAAGGTTTAAGTCCAAGGCGTTGATACAAAGATGTTATTGGAATTTCTCTTCCTTCTCTTACCGGGTGAACATCCCTGAAAACTTTTTCTGCTTCCTCCCTGGTAAATTCTTTTTGTTCTTCACGAAGTTTTATTTTTGTATCCACGCAAATATTTTTAGGATCAAGTTTTTCCGGGCAGGCAAACAGAGTGCAAACATTACATTCGCAGCAGCTTGAAGCCCATTGATTCAATCTGTCTCTTGCTTCTCCTGTCATCTGCAGCGACCGCATTACCAGATGCGGTTGTATCGGGTAACCCAAAATGTAGCGAGGACAAAGTTGAGTACAGAAGGAACACTGATCGCAGGTACTGTGACCGGCTTTGTTGTATACTTTTTGAGGTGAAGATTTTCTAGCGACCAGCGTATGATCCGACGGAAGAATTATCAGTCCGCCAAGTATTTTTGTAACCGGAAGCGAAAAATCAGTTTCAACTCCCCCCATCATTACTCCGCCTGTAAGCGCTACAGGGTTGCTCGTTGTGAATCCCCCCGCTAAATCAATACAATCCTTAAAACTGGTTCCAACAGGAACAGATGTAGTAATAGGGTTTTTAACTGCACCGGTAATTGTAAGGAACTTTCTTGTTACGGGAATATTCTCGATAGCGTTTGAAATGTTGACTAATGTTTCAACATTATTAACAAGGCATCCGACCATTAATGGAATTCCATTCGGGGGAATTCTTCTTCCTGTTACTTCGTAAACAAGTATATATTCATCTCCGGCTGGATAAACATTCCGGGTAATAAAAATATCTATGCCCGTTTTTTTTGCAAGTGGTGTTATAATTTCCGCAACATCCCGGTTTTTTTCTTTTATTGCGAGTGTTATTTTTTTTGCATCAGTAAGTTCACGGATAATCTCAAGTCCATGAAGCGTTTTTTCTGTCTCTTTTAACATCACTTCACGGTCTTTGTATAACAGCGGCTCGCATTCCACGCCGTTGGCAATGATGTGTTCAACATTTGTATTGAGTTTTCTGTGAGAAGGAAATCCCCCGCCGCCCGCACCAACAACTCCGGCTAACCTTATTTTTTCCAATATTTCAGATTTTGTCATTATTTTACCGGATATAAAATTTACTTCTTATATATTAAAATTAACGAAAAAAAACTGAGTTGTTGCAGAATATTTCAAAATAATGTTCGGAGTAATTGTCACATTTCTTTTTAATAATTTAAAACTTCACTAAATTTGCAGTCTCTGGTTTACCTGCCCACGTAGCTCAGCTGGATAGAGCAACGGTTTCCTAAACCGTAGGTCACGTGTTCGAATCACGTCGTGGGTACTATTTTCAACTCTATAACTTTCTGTAAAGTCAAAAAAGCCCCTGAATGCTAAATTATTCACACTATTGGTATAATAGCTCAGGAATGATTACGTTTAAAATCATTCTGAAATTTTTGCTGATTTTACCAGAATAGTTTAATAATAAGGGAATTAAAATGTACTCTGCTATATATCTAATTTTGCTTGCTATAGCTGCAATAATATTTTTTAACGGGCTAAAAGCAAAAAACAAATCCAAGATTGCACTTGGAGTTATTATTGCACTTCTGACTGCAGTATTCTTCTGGTTTATGGACTTCTGGGGAGAAGTTCTGTGGTTTAAAGCCCTTGGATTCACAGACAGGTTCTGGCTCGAAATGCTTTATAGTGTACTTTGTGGTGTTGCGGGAATAATAGTTTCATTTGGCGGCACTTATTTGCTGACAATGTTTATTCCCAAAGATTTCAAATACGTAAAATGGTCCGCAATTCTAATAGCGACCTTTTTAGGTGCGATGTGGGGTTATACAAACTGGTCTGTTATACTTAAATATCTGAACAGCGTTCCCACAATAGTAACCGACCCTTTATTCGGAAACACCACGGGATTTTATTTGTTCAGGCTGCCGTTTTTTGACATTGTTTATATTTTATTATTCACAGTAACTTTTATATCACTTTCGGCTTCCTTTATTTCAGCATTTGTAAGAATGAACCAACAGGGAATTTTCTTTTACCTCCCTCCCTCGGTTTCCGCATCCACTAAAAAGCTTCACAATTCAATTTACCTGAATACTTCAATTTTCTTATTCGTACTGGCATTCGGTAAGTTATTAAGCAAGTACCACCTGATGTATTCAGACAGCGGGGTTGTTTTCGGACCGGGATGGACTGATTCAACTATATTAATTCCCGTTTATAATATCATTATCATAATAATGATTCTGATGAGTATAGTAATTATAGTTCCGGCTTTAAGAAGCAGATACAGGGATATATTCAACAAGTTTAAAATAAATTCCACAAATGAACCGATTTATATTTTATCAGGTACTGCCGGACTAATGATATTATTATGGTTCCTCGGGCTTTCAGCAATACCCGGTCTCTTTGAGGCATTTATGGTAAAGCCAAATGAGATTACTTATGAACGCCCTTACATTAAAAACAACATAAAATTTACGCGGCTGGGGTTTGGACTTGATAAAGTACAGGAAAAAGAATTTCCGGAAAGCGGAAGTTTTACAATGGGCACAGTTAAAAATAATCCGGCTATTTTTAATAATATAAGATTGTGGGACTGGCGCGCGCTGGGTGCTACTTACAGGCAGTTCCAGGGATTCAGACTTTACTACCAATTCTCAGGAGTTGATGTTGACAGGTACAATATTGACGGGAACATCCGCCAGGTGATGGTATCAGCGAGAGAAATGGATATTAACAACCTTCCGAAACAGAGCCAGACATTTGTAAACAGACGCTTTCAGTATACACACGGTTACGGGCTTACAATGTCTACCGTAAATGAATTTACACAACAAGGCCTGCCGCATCTTCTAATAAAAGACATACCCACAAAAAGCGAAGACTCGGCACTATCCGTAAATCAGCCGCGAATTTATTACGGTGAACTAACAAACGCGCCGGTAGTTGTTAATTCAAAAGAAAAAGAATTTGATTACCCCAACGGCAATCAAAATATTTATAATAGGTACAATGGCAAAGGCGGCGTAATGCTCAGCAGCTTCTGGCGAAAATTTTTGTTCGGCTGGAAACAGGACGGAACGCAATTGCTCTTTTCAGATTACCCCACAGACAGCAGTAGAATTATGTTTCACCGCCAGATCGAAGAACGCGTAAAACTTCTTGCACCGTTCCTTAAATTCGATAACGATCCGTACATAGTTCTGGACAACGGCCAACTCTACTGGATGATCGACGCTTATACAACTTCGAGTTATTTTCCTTACAGCGAGCCCTTCAGTTCAAATGAAGAGATTGGTTACGGTGAAGGCAAAAACGGCAGGAGTCTTTACAGCAGTGTTAATGAAGTATTCAACGGCGCAAATTATATAAGAAATTCTGTTAAGGTTGTTGTTAATGCTTACGATGGCTCGGTGGATTTTTATGTTGTTGATAAAGATGATCCGTTGATTAAAGTGTGGAGTAAAATTTATCCAAATCTTTTTAAACCTGAATCAGAAATGACAAAAGGACTTCTTGCACACATTCGCTACCCTACGGATATGCTTCTTACACAGGGCATAATGTATGAGAAATATCATATGACCGACCCGACTGTGTTTTACAACCAGGAAGATATCTGGGTAAGGGCTACTGAAAAATATTACAGCAACATTCAACCGGTTGAACCATACTACATTATCTGGCAGCTGCCCGGCTCAAACAAGCCACAGTTTTCCCTGATTCTTCCATTCACTCCGAAAAACAGACAGGTTCTTATAGGGTGGATTGCCGGAATGTGTGATCCGGAGAATTATGGTAAATTGATTACATACCAGTTCCCAAAAGGAAAGATGATAACGGGACCGCAGCAGGTGGAGACAAAAATTGACCAGGATAGTTTCCTCTCCGGCCAACTTACACTCTGGGATCAGAGAGGATCGAACGTTATACGCGGAAATGTGCTCGCAATACCGGTAGCAAACACTCTCTTTTACGTTGAACCGATTTACCTGCAGGCTGAAACTGCCGCTTACCCCGAACTCAGACTGGTTGTGGTTATGCATGGAGATGATATGAGTTACGCGCAGACTTTTGAACAGGCGCTGAATAAATTCTTTAATGCGGCGGCAAACAGCGCGCCAGTTACGCAGAATGTTTCTTCATCACAGAAAGTTATGACTCCCAACGGCGAACTCATAAAACGTGCAAATGAAGCGTTCAATAATTACCTGAAATACTCCGGACAGAAGAAATTTTCTGAAGCTGCAAAGCAGCTGGAGAATCTGCAAAATCTTCTTCAGAAACTTTCCAATGAAGCCGGGAAGAAATAGTCCTGATTTTTTCTTCTCAACTATTAAAACACCCTGAATGCCGGGGTGTTTTTTTATGCCGAAATAAATTAATAAAAAATGAACCCGTTCGGGCTTTTATTATTTTTAAGTTCAATAAAATTTACCGTGTAAACCTGGGAGGCAAATGAAAGCAAGGGAAAGCGGAATGCCGGATGAGGAAATGTGGAATCAGTTTTTCGATGTAGAGAAAATACTTGATGAGCTGGAAGTAGATAATGAGATTGAAAAACTTGTCGACTTGGGCTCCGGTTACGGAACATTTACAATACCGGCAGCAAAGAGAATTACTGGGAATGTTATCGCCTACGATATTGAAAATGAAATGATCGAAAAACTTAATTCGAAATTACTAAAAGAGAAACTGCAGAATGTGTCTTTATTTAACAAAGATTTTATAAAAGACGGAACCGGGCTTAAGAATGAAGAAATTAATTTTGTTTTTCTTTTTAATATTCTTCACGCTGAAGAATCAGAAAAGATACTAAACGAAGCACATAGAATTCTGAAGAAAAACGGAAGACTTGGAGTTATTCACTGGATTTATGATCCTTCCACACCACGCGGGCCGGCAATGAAAATAAGACCAAAGCCAGAAGATTTAGAAAGTTTATTAATCAATGCAGGCTTTTCAATATTGAAGCACAACATTAACCTGCCGCCTTATCACTACGGAATACTGGCTCAGAAATAAACGGAGAAGTTTATGAAATTGAAATTATAATTTACACAACAGATCCTCAATCAGATAAAGTTGTTAGCTTTTGATAAAACACTAATCATTTTCCAAATAAAAAACCCCGGTAGTGAGCCGGGGTTTTCACTGTTATCAACCACTAACAACAGGAGAGATATTACATATTAAACCAATATGTAAACTTTACGAGGAAAATATTATCCGGGTGCAAATCGAGCATATTTTTGAAAGACTTTCCGAATTGAAAATCCGGGTTCTCTGTCATATCTCTCCTGGTCTGTGTCCACACAAAATAAAAAGTTGAGCCCGGCTGATATTCCCATCTTAAAACCGCGTTGCCTCTGAGAGATGTAAAATTAAAATCCTGGTTGCCTATATCTATAGGCTGTGCCGGGCCGTTTCCATCCGGATCTGCCGTGTAATTGTTACTATCAAATCTTGAACCACCCCGCCCGTAAACATTGAAATCATACGTGCGTCCTTTAGCCAGCTCTTTATAATTTTTATACGAGCCGGTTGAAATAAGAGGCTGCACGAACATCTGCAAACTTAGCGAAGGTGTGAAGGTCCAGTTTACTCTTATGCCAGCAGAAAATGTTTTCTGATCCAACTCACCAAACACATACCTTTTTCCGTAGGTGTTTACTGCATACGGATCATCAAATGTTCCAACATACTGCGAGCGGTCATAATTTCTTGAGTACCTTGGTTCAATACTTACATAGAGACTGGGCACCGGCCTGAAAGAAATATCCGGTTCAAAACCCCAGCTGTAAGAATTATCTGTTTGATTATATAGATTATAATTCAAACTCAGGATTATGTCCTTTCTCGAATCGCTGTTTGCTCCAAGATTTATTTCGTAGCCTACCGGATTTATAATTGCCGGGCCGCCCCTGGTTGCCCTGTCATTAACCGTATGCGGATTAAAAGCACTGCTCCAGTAAAATTCCATATAATTTAGAAATGTTACATAACCGTTTGTAAATAATCCCTGCCAGGTAATATCGTTATCATAATTATACGATCTGAATCCTGCAACATTTACAGACGCGTTCCTGTACCAGCTTCCCGGGTTTCTCCACCTGTACCCGGTAACCACGTGCATATTAATCTGGTTTGTTCTCCACATAAAACCGAGATCATTCACGTCAAAGCCCGGGCTGATAAAACCGAAAGCTGCATTCAGGTAGGAGTCGCCGCTCTGCTTGTTGAGCGTAAATCTTCCGGCGTAACCGGTAAGTGATGTAGCCGAACTGTCCACGCTTAATGATGGCAGGTCGGGTCTCTGGAAATAATGTCTCGGATCCTGCTGAACATCGAGTATTCTCTGCTTTGTTCCTGTAAGATGACTTATACCGCCCCAGCCTGTTACAACCCATTTCTTGTCTTCATCAAGTGTAGTCCATCCGTCAATTCCGCCTGTAAACGCGCTTTTATTTATCTGGTTACTCAGCCGGTTGTCTTTAAAAAACCTGTTGGTGTAAGTTGAAATAAACCCGAGCCCCTGGCGCCCCGAATTAAATTCGTTCTGCCCGCGAACCACGCTGTAATAAGTCAGCGGTTCTACTTCAACATCGGAAGTTTTCCCGTTGTAATTTATTTTCGCGAACTCTCTCTGTGTAACAGATTGAATTGCGCCGATGTTAAAATTGCTGCCTATCTTGCCGGTTAATTTTGCGGCACCGAGAATATGCGTGCCCGAAGGTATATCGCTGTAATCGGCATCAGGCAAGCTTCCCTCGGGATTACGTCCTATTCTCCTGCTGTAAAAGAATTCCGGTCCGCCCCAGTTAAATCCCCAGTTATTGTTGGAACCGCCGTAACCGAAACTAAAAATGTTTGAGCCTTCGACGAAGAAAGGTCTCTTTTCAGAGAAGTATGTTTCACCGTCACTCAGATTAATTACGGCGGGATCAATTTCCACCTGCCCGAAATCCGGGTTGATGGCGGCATTTAAAGTAAGGTTGCTTCCGAGATTATATTTAAGATCTGCGCCGAGCCCGGTTGAATACTGCGAACCGTTGTTGAAAGGATCACCGGCGTCGTGCGCAGTGTAAGCAGCTCTGGATGTTAAGTATGGAAGTATCTCAAGTTTATTTGATGGTTTAATGTCCTTAATGCCTGTCAGATCAAAAAAGTGTGATACAAACCCGCTTTCTTTTTTAGGAATATAAACAAGATAATCCCGTTCGTGATTTCTGGCAATATCTCTTTTAAAATCCACACCCCAGGTTTGAATATCTGCCGATTTAAATTTTAATTGTGAAAACGGAATTTTTATTTCGGCCGTCCAGCCGTCCTTATCAATATTAGCTTTTCCTTCCCATACACCGTCCCAGGAATTATCATCCCAGGAATCATTATACAACACGCCGTCTTTTAAAGTACCGGCTGCTGTTACTCCAAAATAATAGCCTGTTCTTTTATCATTATACGGATCAAGGAACACGGTAAATTGATCGGAATTGGAATCATTATCCCGGCGGGAAAGATTAGCCTGTATCGAATCAGGATTCGAATCGTACATTCTTGCAGCTATATAAATATTCTGGTCATCATAAGCGATATGCACCACCGTTCTCTCACTAGGAGTTTCTCCCTCATTCGGATCCAGTTGGGTAAAATCGCTAATACTATCTGAGTTAAGCCATGTCTTTTCTGATAATACTCCGTTCAGATCGATCTTTTCTGTAGTGCGTACAGCAACAATTCTAATTCTTTTTTTAGTAATTGAATCCTTGGAAGGTAATGCGCACAACTGCCCCAAAATTAAAATAGTTAGTATTAATACTTTTTTCATAAATAATTCCTGAATTAACTGATAATAAATTATTCCGGGTTTTTTTCGCTCTTTTATTATCGACTCAAAAGCAAAAATAAGCCCATTATTTTACTTAAAGAGCATCTTTTGGTTCAATGGTTGATTTTGATGATAACTGAAAATTATCGCTGCTCAAAAGCATTTATTTATTCAATTTTTGGCTTTTAGTATTTAGACTTGCAGATAACCGAAAAGTTGTGCACTAACCGTGCGAAATTGATAGGCGGTAAATATTCTTGATAAATGAATAATTAAATAATTGTGGGGAAAATATTGATATCAAGAATTTGTTTTTATGATGTCAAAAACTGAATCAATATAGTATGTGGGCTTTATATCCTTATTACCATTTGGATAATTTTTGATTCCGGTAGCAACCAAGGCTGTATCGATTCCAAATCTATTTCCCATGGCGATATCAGTCTCAAGTCTGTCGCCAACCAGTAAAACTCTGGTCATGTCTACGGCAAGCCTGCGTGAAATTTCATTAAACATAAATTCTGAGGGCTTGCCGAAGTGATTTTCTAGTTTTTTGTGGGTTCTTTTTTCCAGCGCCGAAATAGTCGCGCCTGCATCAAGAACTTCACCTTCTTCAACAGGGCAGGTGTCATCTATATTAGCCGCAAAAAATCTTGCACCTTTTTCAAGGGCTTTTGCAGCAATTTCAAGTTTCTGATAGTTTAATGTTCTGTCCAATGTTACCAAAAGAACATTAATCTCGGAGGGGTTTTCGGAATATTTTAATCCGGCTTCTTTTATTTCGTTTATGAAAATTTCTTCACCAATAGCATAAAAATATGAGCCGGGGAAATTTTCAACCAGAAATTTTTTCAGAATTACAGTAGAATTTAAAATTTCATCCGGACAAATATCCAATCCGCCCTGTTTCAGAAAATTGTAATATTCGATAATAGTGCCGGTGGTTTTATTGGAAATAAAGATGAGTTTCTTACCGTTTTTTTTGAGGAAGTTAATAGTCTGGTCAGCATTTTTAATAACATTACTGCCGCGATAAATTGTACCATCAAGATCAAAAATAAAAGCATCATATTTATTTATCATAAATTGAGTTCTCTCTTCATTAGTGCGAGTGTTTCTTCTATAGTGTGAGGTTTATAACCCAATTCAGTTTCCGCTTTTAAAGTTAATAGTCCCGATTTTAAGGGCCTTTTAGCAGGTTGATTAAGTTCCTCTGTAAGAATAGGTCTAATTAAGTTTTTATCTAGTTTGAAAAAATCGGCAATTTTTTCAGTAAATTCAAATCTGGCAAGAAATTCTCTTCCCCCTATGTTAAAAACTCCCTGCTTTCTGAATTCAATTATTCTGTTTATTGCCTGAACTAAATCATCTATAAATGTTGGATTATTCACCTGGTCCGTAACAATATTAATCTGTTTCCCTGCTCTTACACTGTTTACGACCCACCTCACAAAATCAGGCCTGCTGTCCGCAATTCCATAAAGAACATTTGTTCTTAGCACAGTGTTAATACATCCGCTTATCTTAAGGGCATTTTCGCTCGCCAGTTTGGTTCTGCCGTAATAGCCAATCGGGTTTGGCTTATCCGTTTCTGAATATGGTCCGTTTTTTCCGTCAAAGATATAATCGGAAGAAATATGAATTAAATGTGCATCAATTATTCTTGCGCCTTCTGCTAAATACTCCACTCCTTTTACGTTAATTTTCCACGCCAGCTCTTTTTCACTTTCACTAAGATCAACATTAGTAAATGCTGCTGCATTCACTATAAAATCCGGGCAAAAATCAGAAATTATTTTCTTTATTTCATCCCTGTCTGAAAGATCACAGCTTATATAGTCTACATCATTAAAAACGGGTTCCTCTTCTACAGAAGTTCCCATCAACTGAACATTTTCAATTGCATTGTAAAAATTAATCGTTCTCTGACCAAGCATTCCGTTGGCACCGGTAACCAGTATTCTCTTTTTAATCAAGTCCTGCGGTAACATCGTTTCTAAAACCCTCTGAATTTTCTAAATTTTCATATGCAACGGCAAACCCGGCCGCATTGTTAGCAAGGCGAAGCGCATTTCCAATATCATTTTCACAAATATATGAATAAAAGAATACCGCCCCAAAGATATCGCCACAGCCCACGTTATTTTTAACCACCATTTTTTTAGAAGTGACAAAACTACTGACTATTTCATCTTCCTTTCTATAATATACCCTGGCTCCAATTTCTCCGTTTGTTATTACTAATATTTTTACACCGAGACTAAAAAGTTTTTCAATAATTTCTTTTTCGCTTTTTAATTCAAACAGAAATGAAAATTCCGTCTCATTTACCTGGAGTATATCAATATTTTCCGCCCATTTTTCAAAGTCTGGAATTACCCGAAAATTTCTTGTGCCGTCTTTTGCCATTCCGCGAGCAAGTGTATGAACATCAAAGAAAATATCCCGTTTAAATTTTGAACGAATTAATTTTATCTGATCAAGTGTAATGTCAAACCCGGTAATCATATTAATCAGGATACCATCATAAATATTAAAATCTGTAATTTTATCTAAAGACAAATTCTGATTTACCAGAGAATAGCACTCGCCTCTTTCACCTTTATCGGATATATTCAGATATACTTTTGGTATTTCATCAACATAGCTGAACAATGATTTATCAATATCATCGTAAACCGGCGAAAACAAGCTCATATCTTTTTCAGAAATTAAGGAGCAGAGTAAAATCCGATCATTTTCATCTATGATGCTTTTCAGCCCTAGAACCGAGTAAAAGATCCCACCAGGTTTTACCGTTGTATTTCCCCTGTAGATTATATGATCCTCGAGTGACTGACCCAAAACCAGGAAATTCATTAAAAGTCCCTTAATTCTTACACGAAAATAAACATAATATTTACTTTTTACTCATCACAAAATCCATTAATAATTTGGATAATTTTCTTATCTTGAACAAATAGCAAATTCTAACATGGGGAATAGATATGAGGAAAAATCTACTTTCTTACGTGCTGCTTTTAGCTTTACTGGCAGGGTGTTCAAGTACAAACAATCTTACCACAGGCAGCCGGGCAAACCTTATTAACAAAGACAACATAAGGCTTAATCTTTCATTCCTGGCATCGGATGAACTGGAAGGACGAGAGACCACAACACACGGCGAACAGCTTGCCGCACTTTATATAAAAACACAGCTCCAGAGAAACGGTGTTAAACCGTTTTTCGGAGATACTTCTTTTCTTCAGCCTTTTAATGTTGATGTAAGCAGCTTCGATAAAAATTCTTATTTCAGTTTTACAGATAACACAACCAAAAAATTTACTTTCCCGGATGATTTTTTCATCGACAGCCGCAACAGCTCAAATGAAGTAAACCTGACCGCAAAAGTGATTTTTGCAGGGTACGGAATTACAGCCCCGGAATATAAATATGATGATTATGCTGGCCTGGATATGAAGGGGAAAATAGTACTTGTAATGGACGGCGAACCTTCGGGTAGAGATTCAACATTTTTTAACGGCGATAAACCTTCAAAATATTCAAACGCACGTGAAAAAATTCAGATAGCAAAAAAACACGGAGCCGCAGGGATCATTACTACAATCAGCAAACAATATGAAGCGAAGTGGGATTTTATAAAAAGATTTTTTGAAAGACCGTCATACAGCATAGCTGAAAAGAAAGATGAAAAAGATGGAAATTTTCTATCACTTTATGTGAAATCTTCCGTGTTAAAAGATTTGCTGGATGGACAGATATATTCATACGACAATCTTTCAGCAAAAGCAGAAAAAGGTGAAACACTCCCTTATTTTGATGTAAATGGTGATCTAAAAGCGGAAGTAAAGAAAAACTCCACAACGAAAGTAGCAAAAAACATTGTCGGGGTTATCGAGGGAAATGATCCTGTTTTAAAAAATGAATATGTGGCTGTAGGCGCCCATTACGATCACCTCGGTATACAGAACGGGAAAGTCTATAACGGAGCGGATGACGATGGGTCCGGCACGGTAACGGTAATGGAGGTCGCAAAAGCATTTGCAAAATCAAGAAACAACAAAAGATCGATACTGATTGTATTTCACACAGGCGAGGAAAAAGGTCTGCTGGGCTCATCGTACCTGACGAATAATCTCGACCTGATAAAACAGAACAAAGTAGTTGCCCAGGTAAACATTGATATGGTCGGGAGGGAAAGCGCTGATTCAATATATTCGATCGGTTCGGATAAACTTTCCAGCGAGATGAAAAAGGTTGTAGAAGAAGCCGACGCAGAAACTGTAAAAATGGCACTTGATTACAAGTACGATGACCCGAACGATCCCAACAGGTTTTATTACAGGAGCGACCACTACAATTACGCTAAACACGGGATCCCGATAGTCTTCTTTTTTGATGATATGAGGAAGGACTATCACCGGGATACGGATGAAGTTGATAAAATTAATTTCGAAAAACTGAGAAAAATTGCGACACTGGTCTACAGTGTTGCCGGTAAAATCGCAAACCTGAACCACAGGCTGGTAGTGGACAAGCCTATTGATTAAATTTTATGTATTTTTGTGGTTGTGAGTGCGGTAAATTCTTACCACACTTATTGCCTAAATAAACTACAGAGCTGAAATTTATGAAAATTGGAATCACTTGTTATCCTACCTATGGTGGCAGCGGAGTTCTGGCTACTGAACTTGGAAAAGCATTAGCAGAGAAAGGTCACGAAGTACATTTTATTAGTTACGCGCTTCCCTTCAGATTAAATCACTATATAGAAAACATAGTTTTTCACGAAGTTGAAATGAGCAGCTACCCGTTGTTTGAATTTCCTTTGTACAGTCTTGCACTTGCCAGCAAAATGGTTGAAGTGGCAGAATACGAGAAACTTGATTTGCTTCACGTACATTACGCAATTCCACATGCAAGCAGTGCATACCTCGCAAAACAAATGTTAAAGGATAAGAGAGATTTAAAAATTATCACAACTTTACACGGAACAGATATTACTCTTGTTGGACTGGAACCCTCTTTCCTTCCACTTGTGAAATTTAGTACAGAACAAAGCGATGGCGTTACAGCAGTTTCAAGATTTTTAAAAGAAAAAACCATAACAAACTATAACATTGAAAAAGAGATTGAAGTAATACCAAATTTTATCGACACAACCGTTTATAAACCCCAGGAAGATAAATGCTTCAGAAAAAACCTTGCCGGGAAAGATGAAAAAATAATTGTTCATACTTCAAACTTCAGGGCAGTAAAGCGTGTAGCGGATACAATAAAAACACTTGAAATTGTAAGAAAAAAGGTACCTGCAAAATTACTGCTGATTGGTGACGGACCGGAAAGATCAGAATGCGAAAGATTGTCCCGGGAGCTTAATCTTTACGATCACGTTAAATTTTTAGGAAAACAGGAAGGGCTGGTAGAAATTTTAAATTCTGCAGATCTGTTCCTGATTCCATCACAATCTGAAAGTTTCGGGCTTGCTGCTCTTGAAGCAATGGCTTGCGGAGTTCCGGTAATTAGTTCAAGCGTTGGCGGCCTGCCGGAATTAATACGTCACAATGAAACCGGATTTATCGCAGAGATCGGGGATATACCGAGAATGGCAAAATATGCAATCGATCTTCTGACAAACGATAAAAAGCACAAACTCTTTTCAGACAATTCTCGCAAAAGAGCTGTGGAAAATTTTGATACAAAATCGGTTCTGCCTCTATACGAAGATTATTACAATAAAATTCTTAACTCATAACAAATATATTTTTTGTGAAAGAAAAAGAATTTATAACAAAATGGACAATTTCACTTTCTGAAGACGGTATCAGAAAATTTCCTGATGGTTTTACAAAAGGAAACAAGGTTGAAAAGATAGAACTCCCCGGAAAATCGCTTGTTATTGGGGAGGAATTTTTCGGCAGTTTTGAAGTTCTTACAATCGATGGTACAGCAGTGATGCAGGCCGACAGTCAGAGTAAGGCAAAGTTTATAGTCTATGCAAGCAGGAATAAAATAACAAAATTAAATATCCCTGAAAACCCGGAAGAAGTTAAATCATCCGTCAGTAAGTACGAAAATTACCTGGATACAATTATAAAAGAAATCGAAGCGGATTATAAAAAAACATTCCCTGGTGAAAAAAGAGGGAATGCTGTAGTCAATGAAATTTTCAGAGTGTTAAACTTAAACAGATATTGAAAAATAAGAAAAGCCACGACTTGCGGGATAACAAGCAGGTCAGTAATAAAATTTACGAATACCTAGATTCCCTCTACGGACAATCCTCTGCTAAAAAATATCTTGAATTTATAAATGAAAAACCTTCACGTTATATTCGGGTAAACAAATTAAAAACAACCAGAGAAAAACTTTCGCAAACCCTTCTTCAAGACTACAATATTAAAACTGAAGAAATTAAGAACCTTAATTATGCTTTAAAGATTACCGAAGACTCAAATCTTTTAGGTATAGCAATAGAACATATTATTGGAGAATATTACATACAGGGATTATCTTCGATGATTCCACCGCTTATTCTTAATCCTTCTCACGATGATGTAGTACTGGATCTTTGTGCGGCTCCCGGCTCTAAAACAACAGAGCTCGCTGAAATGATGGAAAACCGCGGGACACTGGTTTCCAACGAGGTTCAGCTTAACAGAGTGAAAATGCTTGTCTATAATCTTGACCGGATGAACATTGTAAATACCGGCGTAACTCACACAAAAGGTGAATGGCTAAGCAAACATTACACTCATCATTTTGATAAAGTACTTGTCGATGCACCCTGCAGCGGGCTGGGAATAATACAAAAAAAGGGCGAGGTAAATGATTGGTGGTCGATTGAACGTGCGGAAAGACTTGGTGATTTGCAATTAAGGCTTCTTATTGGGGCAATTAAAATGGCAAAGGTGGGCGGAGAAATTGTGTATTCAACCTGCACACTAACCCCTGAAGAAAATGAACTGGTTTTGAACAAAGTGCTTGAAAAATATCCCGTTGAAGTAATGGAAATTGCTTTACCAGTAGAATCACACCCGGCATTTACAAGTTATAGCGGAAAACAATTAAATAATGAACTGGAAAAAGCCCGAAGAATATTACCCTGGGAGGCAAACACTGACGGATTTTTTATAATTAAATTGGAAAAGACCGGCGAAACTGAAGCACCGGAACAAACACTCCCGGATCAAAGAGAATTAAAATTACTTAGTTCTGAAAAGAAAGTGATAAGTCCGCTTTTGAAAAATATAAATGATGATTTCGGAATTCCGGAAGAGGTTTTATCGGGTTATCAATTTCTTCTTAAATCGAATGATGTCTTCCTCGTTAGTAAAGAATGGAGCGATCCATATCCGGGACATTTCCAGAGAATCGGTACAAAATTAGGTATTATTGATAAAAATGGCAGGCTCGTCTTACACACTCAGGCCGCACAGGTTTTCCAGAAATACATATCAAAAAACATCTACCAGATTGAAAACCAGGATGAACTGAAAAAATACCTTGAAGGTGGAATAATAAAAAAAGAAATTGCTATTGAAGGACAATGTGTAATTAAATATAAAGATTTTGTACTTGGTACAGCAGTAGTTACAAAGGCTGGAATCAAAAGCCGTTTTCCAAGAGCAAAAAGAACACAGGAAATTTTTACGGACTTTTCATTATGAACATTCAAATTATCGGTACAAAAAAATGCCGGGACACACAAAAGGCAGAAAGATTTTTTAAGGAAAGAAACATCCCTTTTCATTTCCGCGATCTTAACGAAAAAGGAATCGCAAAAGGTGAACTTGAAAATATTTCCCGTTCAATCCCACTGGAAGAATTATTAGACAGAGAAGGGAAACATTTTCAGAAACGCGGACTGCAATACATGGTTTATGATCTTGAAGAAGAACTATTATCTGATCCGCTGTTACTGAAAACACCAATAGTCAGAAATGAAGGGAAAGCAACTATTGGTCACCAGCCAAAAATTTGGAAAAAATGGATAAAATAATTTAGACATATTACCCCTCTCTTTCTCCCCTTTTGTAAAAGGAAGAGACAGGAGGGGGTTCAGACTACCGAAACAATTTACCTATACATCATAATACAAATGGAATTCATACGGATGCGGCTGAAGTGCCATCGGTTTTATTTCTTTTTCAGTTTTATATTTAATCCAGGTATCAATCACATCTTCAGTAAAAACATCACCCTTCAATAAATATTCATGATCATTTGCAAGTGCTTTCAATGCCTCATTTAAGCTGCCAGGTGTTGAGGGAACGCCCTTCAATTCTTCGGGAGACATATCGTAAATGTCTTTATCTAGTGGTTCACCCGGATCGATCCTGTTTATAACTCCGTCCAGCCCGGCCATCAGCATAGCTGAAAATGCAAGATATGGATTACAGGAAGGATCGGGACAACGGAACTCAACTCGTTTTGCTTTTGGACTTGATGAATACATCGGAATTCTGACGGACGCACTTCTGTTTCTCTGTGAGTAAGCAAGATTTACAGGCGCTTCAAATCCGGGGACCAATCTTTTATATGAGTTTGTAGTCGGATTTGTAAAAGCAAGGAGCGAGGCTGCGTGTTTTAAAAGTCCACCTATAAAATATAATCCCATTTCACTAAGTCCGGCATAGCCTGAACCTGCAAAAAGAGGTTTACCTTTTTTCCAAAGGCTGGTGTGGACATGCATTCCACTTCCGTTATCACCAAACACTGGCTTAGGCATATAAGTGGCTGTTTTATTGTTTTTCTTTGCTGTGTTTTTAACTATGTATTTAAACATTAATAGCTGATCGGCTGACACAAGCATTGGCTGGAAACGAAGATCAATTTCGCACTGCCCACCGCTTGCTACTTCGTGATGCTGTGCTTCTACTTCAATTCCAGCATCAATTAAATTCATAACCATTTCGTTTCTCAGGTCCATTAAAGAGTCGGTTGGCGGAACAGGGAAATAACCTTCTTTATATCTTGGTTTATATCCAAGGTTTGGAGCCTCTTCACGACCACTGTTCCATCTTCCTTCGCTTGAATCGACAACATAAAAACTTCCGTTGGGTTTTGAATCGAATCTCACATCATCAAAAACAAAGAACTCGGCTTCCGGACCGAAATAAGCTGTATCGGCGATTCCAGTTGAGTTAAGGTATGCATTGGCTTTCTGCATAATGCTTCTGGGGCATCTCGAATATTTTTCCTTTGTTGCCGGTTCGTAAACATCACAAATTAAACTTAAAGTTGGTGCTTCTATAAACGGGTCCAGGAACATTGTTTTGGGATCCGGAATGATGAGCATATCACTTTCATTAATAGCCTTCCATCCGCGAATTGATGATCCGTCAAAACCAAAACCGTCTTCAAAAGATCCGGCATCAAATTGAGAAACCGGAACAGTGAAATGCTGCCACTGACCCGGGAAGTCCATAAATTTCATATCAACGAACTTTATTCCCTTCGATTTTATAAATCTCAGAACATTGTCAATTGCGGAAACTGTCTTTGCCATATGCTACCTTCCTTTTTTATTATTAATTATTGAATATCTATTTCAGTTGTCTCTTTAATTGCAGATAAAATGTACGTCGTTTTAGTTGAAACAACGCCCGGCCACGATTGTATCTCTCCCAGGAGCTTCTCAAGCGAAGCCGTCTTTTTTGCTATAACTTTTAAAAGATGAGAACCTTCACCCAAAACAGAATGACATTCGATTATCATCGGATTCTTTTCAACTTTGCTTATAAGAGATTTATAATGTTTTGAAGAGTCCATTGTCACAAAAACATAAGCAAGTATATCATAACCGAAAGCTTTACGCTCCAGTTTTGTGAAGTATCCCTGTATGAATCCCTTCTCTTCAAGTTTATGAAGACGCTCGCTCACGGAGGGAAGAGATAGGCCCACCGTTTCAGAAATTACATTTCTCTTAATCCTGGCGTTATTCTGAAGAAGGTTGAGGATCTTAATATCTAAGTCATCGAGCATTAATTGCCTTAATTATTTAGGTAGATTTGAAAATATGACTTCAAATATAAGGTGAGGGTTCGGATAATGCAAGAATTCTAAAGATATTATTTATTAATTCCGAAAGGAGTATATAAAAGGCCAGATTCTTTGATTTTAGCAAATAAATCAAGATTTTTTTGCGGTCTATCCTGTAGTTTGTGGTATAAATGATATTGTACGGCAATATTATTCAGAGATTCAATTTTTACACCGTTTAATTCGAGCCTGTACTGAACATCACTGTCTTCCCCGATTGAGGGAAGTTCATATCTCTCATCAAAACCGTTTATTGCAATCATATCGTTTTTATGGATTGAAAAATTACAGCCGAGAAGTCCGCGTTTCTTTTTGCTTAAATAATTTCTCAGGAATTTATTCTGAACATAAAATCCTCTTTCAACATAATCGGATTTACCAAACAAGCCATCGCTTATCATAAGATGCAGCGACTTTTCGAGGTAGCCGTTCCTAATATCTTTTTCATTCAATTTACTTGTAAATTTTTCTGAGAGATTTACCCGCCGGCCAGTCAGACATTTGTTTTTACTTTTGTGATCATAATGCTCTCTCACAAATTCCCTGTGCGGAACACAATCTCCATCTATAAAAATCAAATAATCAGAATTGGTCCCAATTATTGCCCGATTTAAAATTTTATTTTTTCTGAATCCTTTATCCTCATGCCATAGATGTAATAGAGGAAAAGATATTTTTAATGATAGTTTTTCAATTTCCTTAACTATCTCTTCTTTTGAGCCATCGTCCGCTATAATTATTTCAATATCCCGGAACGTCTGTCGTTCAAAACCCGCAAGAACTAACTTCAGGTAATCAATCCTGTTGTAAAACGAAATAATCACAGAAACTTTTCGCATTTCGTTATTCCTCTTTTTCCTTTTTTGCTTTTTCTTTCTCTTTATTCCTGTCGTAAGTTTTCTTATCGCTGATTACCTTTGGCGGTTTTTTAGGAACCGGAACTCTTTTTTTCTTCTTTTTAATTTCAATCTTTATTTTTTTCTTTTTGGTGTTCATTACTTTAACAATATTTCAAGTTCTTTTAATTCTGTTACAGGCATTTTACAATTAAAATTTTCACAGACATAAACCGTTGTTTTACCATTTAACGGTTTTTGATCGACGGTAAATTTAGCAATGCCTGCAAGATTCTGATCTTCCTCTTCTTTAAAAAGAAGGACTTTATTGGGAATAAACTTCTTCCTGATGAAATTTAATACTTTTTCGGATTCTGGGTTATTCTTTTTCCCAACAATAACTATTTCTTTTGAGGGACCAAAAGCAAAATCCAGCGACGCCAAAAACTGGCTGAAGGCAATCGGTGAGTTTTTAATCACGCTTGAAAAAGCCATTACAAGTTGATTTGCTTTTTTTTCATAAATAGTGTCCCCTGTAAATCGACCTAATTTTAAAAGATTTAACAAAGCTACAGAATTTCCGGAGGGAATTGCTCCGTCGTAAATTTCTTTCTGGCGTGAGATTAATTTCTCGCTATCATCAGCAGTGAAATAAAATCCGCCGTTCGTACTATCCCAAAATGAATTTTGCAATGTTTGGTTCAATTCAATTGCACTTTTTAGATAAGTAACTTTGAATGAAGCTTCATAAAGATCCAGCAATCCTGCAATAAGAAAGGAATAATCGTCTATATTTGCAGGAATACCTGCTTCCCCCTGCCTGTATCTGTGGAGCAGTCTTCCATTTTCTGTTCTTAATTTTTGAAAAATAAATTCAACAGCACTTTCTGCCTTTTCCACGTATTCTTTTTCGTCAAAAACCTGCGCTGCTTTTGCAAAGGCCGAAATCATCAGCCCGTTCCAGTCCGTTAGAATTTTATCATCTTTATATGGATGAACTCTCTTTTTTCTGGCTTTAAATAATTTGTTTCTTGCCCGGTCTGTTTTATTTTTTAATTCATCTGCCTTTAATTCATTTTCCTTAGCTAGTTCCTTGTATGATTTTCCCAGATGTAAAATATTTGTACCCGGAGCACCACCAATTGTCGGGTCAATCCAATTGCCATCTTTTTCACAATTAAATATTTTAATTATTAGATTAGAATCTTCTCCCAAAATATTCCGGAGTTCTTCCTCATCCCACAGATAAAACTTTCCTTCTTCTCCCTCACTGTCTGCATCTTCAGCGGAGTAAAAGCCTCCTTCGGGTGATGTCATATCACGCATTACATATTTTAAGATTTCTTCGGCTGTGCTTTTGAAGATTTCGTCTTTAGTCGCCTGATAAATTTCTATATAAGCCGTGGCAAGAAGTGCCTGATCGTAAAGCATTTTTTCAAAATGTGGAACCAGCCAGTGAGAATCGGTAGAATAGCGATGAAATCCGAAACCTATGTGATCATGAATTCCGCCCTTTCTCATTTCGATTAAAGTTTTTTTCACCATTTCAAGAGCCGAATTATCGCCTCTTTTTTTCCAGTACCTTAGTAGAAAAAAGAAATTATGAGGAGTGGGAAATTTGGGTGCATTACCAAAGCCACCATTTTCTTCATCAAATCTTATTTGAAAATCTGTAAATGCTTTTTCTAGAATTTCATCATTCAGAAAATCGCCTGCCGGAAGATTTGAATTTTGAGCGACAGCAGATGATATTTTATCTGCTGATTTTATTATTTCTTCTCTCCTGGAATTCCAGGCTTGTTTTATTTGTGGAATCATTTCCAACATCCCCGGTCTTCCAAAACGCTGATCTTTAGGAAAATATGTACCCGCAAAAAAAGGTTCTTTATCTGGTGTCATAATTATTGTCAATGGCCAGCCTCCGCTTCCGGTCAACATCTGGCAAACTGTCATATAAATTCCGTCAATGTCCGGTCGCTCCTCCCTGTCAACTTTTATCGATACAAAGGCATCATTCATCAACTTTGCAACTTCTTCCTCTTCAAATGATTCATGCGCCATCACATGGCACCAGTGGCAGGTAGAATAACCAATAGATAGAAAAACAGGTTTGTCTTCACTTTTTGCTTTTTCAAAAGCTTCATCACACCATGGATACCAGTCAACAGGGTTATTAGCATGTTGAAGTAAATATGGACTTTTCTCTTTAGATAATCTGTTTTGAATCATAAAATTTAACTTCTTTTATTTCAATATAATAATATCAGGTTTCGTAAATAAATAAGCTCAATTATTCTTTCACAATTAAAAATCAAAAATTAATAGTAAAAAATCGTTAAGAATTGTTGAGGTTTTGATTGAAAATGAAGGTTTAAACGACAATTCTCATTTGCTACTGTATCGCGCAGCCCCTATATTTCAAAGTATTTTTTTGATAATTATAGAGATTTAATATGACAAAACCTCAAATTTGGGTAGCCGCCTTTTTATTATTGTTCTTGATTTTATTTGTTTTATCAAAAGTTACAGACCAGAGTGAATTGCACAATAAAGGTACTTTAAGTCCACAGCAAATGATGGGACAAAGCCAGCAATCTGGTGAAGCATTATCACCAAAGGAAATGATTTCATCACTTGGTTGTGTTAATTGTCACGGAGCTGATCTTACAGGAACCAATAAAGGTCCCAGTCTGATGCTAGTCAAAGATAACTGGTCCAGACAAAACCTGATAAACTACCTTCGTAACCCTCAATCATTTATGTCTGCGGACAGATTCAAGGAATACAAGAAAAAATATCCCGGTGTTATGATGCCTCCGTTTAACAACATCGATATAAAAGATTTGGGAAAAATAGCCGATTATTTATTATCAAAATAAAATTTAATTTCCTTTAAAATGAAAAACGCCGCGAAAATAAATCACGGCGTTTTTTATTTGTATTAAATAATACTTAAGCTACAGTAACATCTTTTGAAAGATATACATCCTGAATAAGATTTAAAAGTTTAACTCCATCTTCCATCGGACGCTGGAAAGCTTTTCTACCTGAAATCATTCCCATACCGCCTGCACGTTTATTAACTACAGCCGTTTTTGCAGCATCTGCAAAATCATTATCTCCTGATGCGCCGCCGCTGTTAATTAGTCCTGCACGGCCCATATAATTGTTAATTACCTGGTATCGTGTAAGATCTATTAGATTATCGGAAGTGAGATCACTGTAGACTTTTTTATTAGTCTTTCCGAATTTAATAGCATTAAAACCTCCGTTGCAATCGGGGGCCTTCTGTTTAATAATATCAGCTTCAATGGTAACCCCAAGGTGATTTGCCTGCCCGGTTAAATCAGCAGCAGTATGATAATCAGCTTCTTTTGTTTTGAATGCGGGATTTCTAAGGTAGCACCATAGAATAGTGGCCAGCCCAAGATCGTGTGCATATTTAAACGCTTCACTAACTTCTATAATCTGCCTGGAGCTTTCTTCTGATCCAAAATAAATTGTGGCTCCAACTGCTGCGGCACCAAGATCAAGCGCCTGGTCAACACCTGCAAACATTATCTGATCAAATTTATTCGGGTATGTTAATAATTCATTGTGGTTTAATTTTACAATGAAAGGAATTTTGTGTGCATATTTTCTTGAAATGCTGCCTAGTACACCCAGTGTAGAAGCTACCCCGTTACAGCCGCCTTCAATTGCAAGTTTAACAATATTTTCCGGATCAAAATAATCCGGGTTTGGTGCAAATGAAGCGCCTCCACTATGTTCGATTCCCTGGTCAACCGGGAGAATGGAAACGTAGCCGGTACCTGCAAGACGGCCTGACATATAAAGCCATTGTAAATTTTTCATGACATTAATGTTTCTGTCTGATTTTGCAACTATTGTGTCAACAAAATCAGGACCGGGTAAATGAAGTTTTTCTTTAGGAAACTTAGCTTTATAGTTTAAAAGTTCATCAGCTTCTTTTCCTAATAACTCCTGAAGTTTCTTAACCATTTTTTTCTCCCTTAATTAAAATGTTCTTATACTGTAACATTTAAAATACGCCATAAATGAAAGGAATTCAAACAAAAAGATATCTCAAATAACATAATAAAAATTGACCTAAGTGTACAAAACAAGTCTTTTCTTCACTAATCTATACTTTAGAATTCTTCTCAATATTATCAAAAATGTTTATTGCGTGATCACGGGAATTCTCAATAAACCATTTACCGGTTTCCATTCCGCCACAAACGACACCGGCAAGATAAACTCCCTTCCTATTTGTTTCAAATGTACTGTCATTAAATTGTGGGGTTTTTACTCTATCATCAGATAATTTAATTCCCACTGCTTTTAAGAAACTAAAATCAGGCTGATAACCGGTCATGGCAAAAACAAAATCATTTTCAACAGTAACAATACCATCCGGAGTTTTTATTTTAACTTCTTTCTCTTTTATTTCAGAAATTTCAGAATTAAAATATGCCTTTATCGCTCCTTCTTTTATCCTGTTTTCTAAATCTGGTTTCACCCAGTATTTAACACTGTCCTTTAATTTATCTTCCCGAATTACCATTGTCACATCAGAACCACGCCGGTATGTTTCAAGTGCAACATCCACAGCTGAATTACCGGCTCCAACTATTAGTAATTTATGATATGCATAAGGATGGGCTTCTTTGAAATAATGATGCACTTTTTGAAGGTCTTCACCGGGAACATCTATTAAATTTGGTTTATCATAAAATCCGGTAGCAATAATTATATTCCGCCCGGTATATTTGCCCTTGTCTGTTTTCACAATGAAATTATCTTTTTCACCTTCAATATTTTTTACCGTTTCGTATGTGTTTGCGTTCAACTTCCAGGATTCTGCAGCCCTGCGAAAATATTCAAGTGATTCTCTCCTGGTTGGTTTGTCGCCGTGAGAGACAAAAGGTACGCCACCAATCTCCAATCTTTCTGAAGTAGAAAAGAATGTCATATTTGTCGGATAATTATAAAGTGAATTAACAAGGCATCCTTTTTCAATTATCAGATAACTTTTCTTTCTGTTAACAGCTTCAATTCCGCATCTCAGACCAATAGGCCCTGCACCAATTATTATTACATCATACTTGTTATTCATTAGCCAATATTATTTTATTTGAGAAATCAGATCCTAATTTAAAGAAATTATTTTTATTAATTTATTCTATTCAATTTTTAGCGATGTCTCATTTGAAAAAATGCAATTTATTCTTATGTTTGTTCACTATTCAATGCTGGAACCATGAACAACCAAGGGAAGAAAAAATTAACCTGGTACAACCAGCCGACAACTATAATCTGGGTGCACGGACACTGCCAATGTGCAATTTGTGGATACCAAAATCCTACCAGCAATACTGATATAAAGGAAAATAATGAATAATAATTTATCACCCATAAAACACATTTGTTTTGATCTTGACGGTACGCTCGTACAATCGCATACTACAATTTATAAAACCACTCGAAAAGCTCTGGTTGAATTAAATATTCCAGTTGAAAATTTAAAGCAAAATATTTTTTACGAAAGAATCGGGCACCATTTTGAGGATATTTTCGAAGAGTTTAATATTCCCGTTATGGATTTCAACTCTTTTATGACGGTTTATAAAAATCATTATTTTGATTTTATTGATGAGTCAGTTTTATATACTGGAATTGAAGAAACACTGGGGTATTTAAAATCAAAAAATATTCTTACCTCACTGTTAACAACAAAAGGGCAAAGCCAGGCTGATAAAATAATAGATCATTTTAATCTTAGAAAATATTTTGACCTTGTTACCGGAAGAAGAAACGGCATTGCGCACAAACCATCTGCTGAACCACTTTTGTTTATCTGCAGGGAATTAAACATTACTCCGGAAGAGTCTTTGATGGTTGGTGATACTGAACTTGATATCGGATGCGGTAAAAATGCAGGCTCTAAAACCTGCGGTGTTACCTACGGCTACAGAACAAAAAAGGCCCTTGAAGAACAAGAGCCTGATTTGATAATTGATTCAATTAAGGGATTGGAAAATTTAAACTTTTAATTCTTCCCCTTCAGTCTTTGCAATAATTGCTGCCCCACAGCTGTCACTCCAGACATTAACAGTAGTTCTGCACATATCCAGTATTCTGTCAACTGCCAGTATTAAACCAACACCTTCAAGCGGCAAACCCACAGCCGAAAGAATAACAGAAATCATCACCAAGCCCGCCATCGGAATACCTGCCGCGCCGATAGATGCAAGCAATGCTGTAAATACAACAACCATCTGGGTCAAAAAGCTCAGATGAATTCCATATGCCTGGGCGATAAACATCGCCGCAACACATTCATATAATGCCGTTCCATCCATATTAACAGTTGCACCGAGCGGTAAGACAAAACTTGTAATTTTATTCGATACCCCTGAATTGTGTTCAACCGCTTCCATTGTAAGTGGCAGTGTTGCCGATGATGATGATGTGGAAAACGCTGTCAACAGGGCTGTTGTCATTGATTGGAAATGTTTATATGGATTTACTTTTCCTATAAACCGTAAAAGTAAAGGCAAGGTAATAAAAGCATGAAAAAATAATCCGAAAAGTACTGCCAGCATGTAAATACCAAGCCTCTGTGCAACATCAAGAATATCTTTTTGCTCTGCAACAACAACCGAAACGATTCCGAAAATTCCAAGTGGAGTAAATTTTATAACAAATGAAGTTATTTTCATCATTACTTCGAAACCGCCGTTGAAAAGATTCAATAACGGATCTTTATATTCGTCCCCGATTTTCATCAGGAAAAATCCAACCAGAATGGAGAAGAAAATTATTGCCAGCATATCTGCTGAAACAAGTGCCTGGAAAAAGTTTGTCGGTACCATCCTGAGAACAATATTGCCCAACCCTCCTGAAGCTGCACTAATACCGTCAACACTTTTTGAAAATCCAAGGTCAGCTCCTACTCCGGGCTGAAAAAGATTTACGAGTGTAAGTCCTGCCAGTATGGCAAACAGGCTTGTGGTAACGTAATAGAGAATTGTTTTCAGTCCCAGTTTCCCCAGACCCTGTGCGTCACCTATGTTTGCAACACCTGTAACAATGGATGTAAGAATAAGAGGAACAATTATCATCTTTAATCCACGAAGGAAAAGATCACCCATCCATTTTACATATCCTACATCCTGCGGGAAAAAGAATCCAAATAGAATTGCAAGCACAAGAGAAATTAATATCTGCCAGTGAAGTTTTAATTTGAACATATCGATTAGATTTTATTTAATAATGCTTAAAGAATTTCTTTTAAGATTTCGTCACAGATAGCGTAACCTTTTTTTGTCAGGCTTATTTGCTGTTCATTTAATAAGACAAGGTTTTTATCCATTAAAGTTCTAAAATAATCATATTTTTCGTTTATCCAATTCTCACCGAATCTATTCCTAAACTCTTTAAATTCCAGTCCAGAGCTTCTTAAAGCCAGCATTACAAATTCATTGAACTTTTGTTCCTCGCTGATTTCTTCAGAGCCAGCAACTGCAAAGCCATTTTTTTCAATTTCAGAGATATATCTTTTCAGACTCGAAAAATTCCACCATCGTTTACCATTAACGAACGAATGAGCACTTGTTCCGAAGCTTAGATAATCCCTATATCGCCAGTACGCATAATTATGCCGACACTGATATCCTGCTTTGGTAAAGTTTGAAACTTCATACTGAAAAAATCCATTCCCCTCCATAAAATCAATTGTCATTTCATACAGATCAGCGTCATAATCTTCGTCTTGCATTATAACTTTTTTATCAAGTACCATTTTATTCAAAATCGTTCCCCTCTCCAGTATAAGGCTGTAAGCGGATAAATGTCTTATCGGCAGACTTAAAGCAGTTTCCAGATTTTCTTTCCACTTTGTTTTGGTCTGCCCGGGAAGATTAAAAATAAGGTCGATACTTATATTATCGAATCCGATTTCTTTAGCATTGTTTACTGTTTCAATCGCAGTTTTTTTATCATGAATTCTAGTTAAAAATTTTAATTCCTGTTCGTCAAAAGATTGTACCCCGATACTAATCCTGTTAATTCCGTTTTCACGGAATGCTTTTAATTTATTTTTGTCAACTGTGCCCGGATTAGTTTCCATTGTCACTTCCGCATCGTTACTCACAGGAAAGTTTGTTTTTAAACAATCTAAAATTTCTGCAAGATATTCCGGTTCCATTAATGAAGGTGTTCCCCCACCGAAAAAAACGGACGTATATTTTCTGTCATCAGAATAAAGATCAGAATAATATTTTATTTCTTTTTTTATAGAATCTAAAAACGGGCGGATATTGTCGGAAGTAATTATGGAATAAAAATCACAATATATACATTTGTGATCACAGAATGGTATATGGACATATAAAGCTGATTCTTTCAATACTTCTCACTTTTTTAATCTTAAGGTCAAATTCCCATCAATTCTTTTGCGCCCTTCAAACTGGCTTCTGTAATTTTTTCGCCGCTCATTAGTTTTGCGACTTCTTCAATTCTTTCATCTTTATTTAATTTCCTTATTGAGCTGGAAACTCTTTCATCTGTTAAGGATTTTTCAACGGCATAATGGTGATCTGCTAATCCCGCAATCTGTGGAAGATGAGTAATTGAAATAATCTGGTGAACTCCTGCCAGATCCTTAAGTGAATGCCCGACTTTCTGTGCGATTCGTCCGCTTACACCAGTATCAATTTCATCAAAAATTAACAATGGAAGTTTATCGCTTTTTGCAAGAATTGATTTTAATGCCAGCATCACTCTTGATATTTCGCCGCCAGAAGCCACTTTTGCCAGCGGTTTCGGATCCTCGCCAGGATTAGTAGAAATAAAAAATTGTACCTGGTCGTAACCTGAAGAATTATATTTATGCGGTTTTTCGTTTACCAGAATATAATCTTCGCTTTTATCTGCAGCAACCTGGTTTATTTCGATTTTAAATACAGAATTTTCTATTCCGAGATAACTTAATGCTTCCTGCACTTCCTTTTGGATTTTTTTAGAGACTTCTTTTCTCTTTTTAGAAAGAACTTCAGCTGAAGCGCCGCTGCTTTCTCGTAATTTTCTTATTTCAGTTTCAAGTTTTTCAATACTACCTGCATAATTTTCCGCGAGTTCAAATTCCTCGCCTATTTTCTTTCTGTGCTCAAGCAAAGTTTTGATTGATCCTCCGTACTTTTTCTTCAGCATAGTAATTGCACCAAGCCTGTTTCGTAATTCATCCAGGTGTTCCGGATCGATATCGATTTTAGAATTATAACTTCTAACAAATTCTGAAATGTCATTTATTAATGTAACTGCGCTTTCGCATTCACTAGCAATCTCGGAAAAAGATTTATCGATCTCTAGTAGTTCTTTTATTTCATCTTTGATTTTTCCCAGCAAATCATTTACAGAATTTTCAGAATCATAAAGAGAGTCATATATTGATGAAGTCAACTGGGATAATTTTTCTGAGTTTTCCAGAATATTTAATTCTTCATTAATTTTCCCCTCTTCTCCCTCTTCAGGTGAGACAGCATCAATTTCTTTTATCTGAAACGAATAAATATCTTTTTTTTCTTTTAAGATATTCTCTTTTTCTTTTATCTCTTTTAGTTTATTTGTTGCTTCAGAAAGGAGGATATAATCTTTTCTAAACCGCCATAATAATTCTTCCGTTGTCCCAAATTCATCAAGAAAATTGATATGTGTTTCGGTACGTAAAAGTGATTGATGCTCATGCTGGCCATGGAGGTCAACCAGTAAATCACCAATATCTTTAATAATGTTCAATGTAACGGGCGTGTCGTTCAGGAAGCAGCGATTGTTTCCTTTTAATGAAATTTCCCTGCGCATTATTAATTCAGGAAGTACATCTATTTCATTTTCTTCAAGAATTTTTTTTACTTTTTTGTTACCCGTAACCTCAAATATTCCCTCCACAATAGACTTTTGTGCTCCTTTTCGCACCACTTCGGTAGAGGCACGTTCACCTAGCAGAAGACTCATTGCATCTATTAATATTGATTTGCCGGCGCCTGTTTCGCCCGTAATAATATTGAGCCCATGGCCGAACTCAACATTTATTTGTCCGATAAGTGCGTAATCTTTAACTAAAAGGGATTTTAACATAAACTCTAAGAATTAAGGTTAGAATAATTTAGTCTATTTTAGCAGCAATTTCAAAATTTTTGCCTGCCTTACAGAAAGCCAAACAAAAGTGTGTATAATAGTAAAAATTTAGTTATCCGGGGAATTATTCTTCATCATATATATACCGCAAATAGTTTTGGAATCGACGATCTCACCCTTTCTTATCTTTTCCTCAATTTCCGTGGTTGTAAATTCAAAAACTTCCATTCCAAATTCACCTTCTTCGCGGTTGTGTGGTCCTGCTATTAAATTTTTCGCCAGGAAAATATGAAGTTCTTCTGAACAGAATCCGGGAGTTGTATAAATAGAACCGAGTTTTTTAACATCATCAGATTTATAACCTGTTTCTTCTTCAAGCTCTCTAATGGCACAATGTTTTGGATTTTCATTCTTTTCAAGTTTACCCGCGGGTAATTCCAGTAAAAATTTCTGAAACGGATACCTGAATTGTTTTACCATAATAATTTTGCCGTTATTTTTTATCGGTATTACAACAGCTCCGCCCGGATGCATTGCAACTTCTCTTATTCCTTCATTTCCACTGTCATAAACTATTTGATCCACTTTTAGATCAAAGACTTTCCCACTGAAAATTATATCACTGTTTTTAACTTTAAAATTCATAATAATCTCTAGACTTTCTAAGTAATAATTTCTTTTACTCTTCCAACCTCTCCGCTCTCTAGCCTTACTTTTATTCCGTGTGGATGAACAGCGGAATTTGTTAGAATATTTTTTACAATTCCCTCTGTAAGATTTCCTGTTCTCTGGTCTTTCTTCAGTACAATTTTTACTCTTAGCCCAATTTTTATAACCGACCTTTTATTTCCGCCTTCCATCTCTTTACCTTAATTAAAAATAAATCATATTTAAAATAAGAAAAGGCTGTCAACTTAATAGTAATGACAGCCTTTTCCTTTAAAATTTCAGAAATTACTCAGTATGAGCAATCCATGTGCCTCCAATACCATAAATTTTTGAATCAGCCCAGGTAGAGATTTTAATTGTAAAATTATCTCTCGAAACAGAAATAGCTTTCAGGTTATATCTCTGATTAAATTGTCCGTCACTGTCAAGCATACTTACGCTAAGAACAATTTTAGGCTTTTTATTAAAAGGAACAGGAAAATTAACTTCCAGCAGAAAAGTACGATCACCAGAATTTTTGTCCAATGTATAACCCTGATTAGCTGCTGTAGCACTAAAATTGCCACTTTGCATTTCAACCTGTGCAAATGCAAGTGAAGCTGAGAAAATGAATGCTATCACTAAAAGAATAACTTTCTTCATGGTCTACCCTCCTTGAAATTTTGAAATTATTTCTGCTTAAAACTAATTTCTTAAGACTTAAGAAACAAGAATAATTGAATGAATTCAGATTTTTTTTTAAAATTAAATTTAGCCTAAACCCCATTGCCGTGAGCTTAATTCCTTGTTTATAAATGAATATTATAAAAAACCCCGCCAAATCGGCGGGGCATTGAACCAACCAGTATCTTTATTTTATTTTTTCGGAAATATTAGATATCCTTTCTTTAAAATCTACCCAGCTTTTTTCTGTACGTTCTTTTAAATCCTTCCATGTTTCAATATTTGAATCTTTCATTTTATCCAGATTTATTTTTAGAATATTTCTTTGTGATTCCAGGTTATTAAGTTGTTTCTGTAAATCAATTTTGACATTGCTGGCATAGTTTTTAACTTTTTCCTGCATAACCATTATATCTGAATCCCATTTTTTTAACTGGTTAGCAAAATTATCAATATATTCTTTCCTGTCTTCCATATATTCCTCCTGTATTAATAATTTTCAAAGCAAGATATCATCGCATCAAGGCTGTAACTACTATATATAATAATAATTTAAGTCCAAATGTCAAATTATAAAGCTCGATAGGAAGATTATTCAGATAATTTGTATTTAAGAAATAATAGATCTATCAATTAGAGAATTTTGAGAAAATAAAATTTTGCTCACACATATTGCCCGGCACAATAGCCCGACGACCAGGCCCACTGAAAATTGTAACCACCCAGCCACCCTGTTACATCAATTACCTCACCAATAAAATAAAGCCCATTATTATTTTTAGTTTCAAAAGTTTTTGAAGAAAGTTCCTTTGTGTCTATTCCGCCTTTTGTTACCTCTGCTTTTTCAAAACCTTCTGTTCCCGAAGGAATGATTTTCCATTCGCGAAATAAATTATAAACTTTTTCAATATCCCTTTCATTGTATTGATTGAGTGGTTTGTCATAATTAGATAATTCTATAAATCGCTGAACAACTCTGCGGGGTAATATTGTACTCATTTGAGTCATCAATAAAGATTTTGGACTTTCATTTCTCCATTCTTTAATTTTTTCAGATAAATTTATTTCCGGTAATAGATTAATCGTAATTTCATCGCCTTTATCCCAGTAATTCGAGATTTGAAGAATTGCCGGTCCGCTTAATCCCTTGTGTGTAAAAAGAATATTGCCCCTGAAATTATTTCCATTACATTTAACAATTGAATCGACAGAGACACCTGAAAGTTCAGAATAATTTTCTAAATCATCTTTATTCCAGGTAAGAGGAACCAGTGATGGTTTTGTTTCAATTATAGTTAAGCCAAATTGTTTAGCAATCATGTAGCCAAAATCAGTTGCACCAATTTTTGAAATTGACAAACCTCCCGTCGCAATAACCAACGATTCAGAAATTAAATCTCCGGTGTTTGTCTGAACACTAAACCGGTCTCCCTTTCCAATTCCCCTAACTTTACAATTAGTTCTGATCTGAACTCTCGCTTCTTCACATTCTTTTAATAAAAGGTCGATAATCTCCGATGATTTACCGGTACAGAAAAGCTGTCCGAGTGTTTTTTCGTGATATGGAATTTTGTGTTTTTCAACGAGAGAAATAAAATCTTTTTCATTAAAACGGCTTAAGGCAGATTTACAGAAATTAGGGTTTTTAGAGATATAATTTTCAGGCTCAATCCACAAATTTGTAAAATTACATCTTCCCCCGCCGGATATTAAAATTTTTTTCCCGACTTTTTTGTTGTGTTCTATTACAAGGACATTTCTCCCTCTTTGGGCGGCTGTTGCAGCGCACATAAGCCCGGCAGCGCCTGCACCAATAATAATTACATCAAATATATCTGCGGAATTCATTTAAGAAATGTTTTGATCTGGAGATTGTGGCTTTGGTAATTCTTCTTCTATGGGCTTATTAATTTTTGATTTTTTATAATTCAAATAACTTTTAATAAACCAGCCAAGTAAAAATCCCAAAAGAAGATTAAAGACAATCAGCAGAGCGAGAGAAATTGAAACACGCCAGAATAATAAATTTACCTCAACCACTGTCACGTTTTGAGTAATAAAAACAGCAGCAATAATAATGAGAACCAGTATAGAAAATATTTTAAAATTCATATTGCCTCATCAGTTTATTAATAAATTCATTCATTACTGAGATTCGTGTTTTTAGGATTAAGTTCTTTCTTTTTATACGTTTTAATTGAAACCAACATGTATATTATCCCTACCATCATCCATGCAACCGGCAGAGCTTTTTTCCCAGCATCGTAATAGCCATAAGCAACTATAAAAGCCAGAATTGCATTAAGCATTAACAAAATAATATTTGCTGTTGACATTTTTCTTTTCATAAAAAGCAGGCTGATAATGTTTGCTCCGGCGAGAGAAAAATTACTCACCCCTAGAATAAGATAGTTCTGATCGAGTGAATCCCAACCTGCGAAAAAAAATGCAATAAACCCTACAACCAGGGATATACGAACTCTTATATCCCGCTCAATTATTGTTTTCATAATTTTAAGCAACCTATAACTACAGAATAAAAAATAGAAAAAAACCTGTCTTGCAAATAGACAGGTTTTAAAATATTATTACAAGATTTTAGGATCTATAACCCGGTTGATAATACGGGGTTAGTTCGCTTCCAAGAAATTTTAGCAGTGCCGTAATTACTCCCAGGTCATCCATATAACCAATTAACGGACTAATATCAGGAATCGCATCAATCGGAGAAATAAAATATATCAAACCGGCAACTACTATCGCCTTCCTGTGCCAGGAAACAAGCGGGTCGCGCATATAATTAACCAGCGCGAGAATGTCTCTTGCAAAAGATATTTTTTTCCCGACTCTTTCTAGTTTTTCCCAGAGATTTTCTTCAACGAACTTTATTTTTTCATCTACTTCTTCAGCGGATTCTTTTCGATTTCCAATATTTCCCCCGAAGTCAAGTTCGTCCACGCCGAGTTCTCCCAGATCACCGAGTTCAGCGAAATCGACTTCTTCATTATTCATATCAACTAATCCTTTTTATATTTATTAAACCAATCATAAATTGAATTCCACCATAACTTAGCATTCTGTGGTTTTACAACAAAATGATACTCATCAGGGAAATAGATAAATTTGCTCGGTACACCGAGTCTCTGCAGCGAAGTAAACAACTGGAATGCCTGCTCTTCCGGTACTCTGAAATCGTTCGCACCTTCAAAAATAAGCATTGGTGTTTTTGCATTTTGTATGTACATCTGTGGATTCCATTTTTCATAAAGCGCCCTGTTTGTCCACGGTGTCCCTTTAAATTCCCATTCAGGGAACCAGAGTTCTTCGGTAGTTCCGTACATACTAATAGTATTAAATACACCATCGTGAGAAACCAGCGCGTTAAACCTATCGGTATGGCCTTCAATCCAGTCAATCATATATCCGCCGTATGATGCGCCGGCAGCAAATGTATTTTTCTTATCTATAAAATTATAATTCTTCAAAGCATAATCGTAAGCGTTCATAAGATCAGTGTAAACTTTGCCGCCCCAGTCGCCGGAAATTTCATCTGTAAATTTCTGTCCGTAACCAGTGCTGCCTCTCGGATTTGGAGCTACTACAACGTAACCTTGTGAAGCAAACATTTCTGTATTCCAGCGATAGTGGAAATCGTCTTCCCAATGTCCCTGTGGTCCGCCGTGAATTAAAAATATCATAGGGTATTTTTTATTCGGATCAAAGAACGGGGGTTTAACTAGAATTGATTGAACCTTTGCTCCTTCTGCGCCGGGTGACCAGAAAGTTTCAACCGGATTCATCTCAAGTTGTGAAAGCAATTCTTTATTCATAAAAGTTAATTGATGAACGTTGCTTCCATCATTGTTCATTGCAAAAATCTCGTAAGGTAGAGTTGATCTCTGCTGCCTGAAATAAATTGTTTTTCCATCAGGAGAAAGAGTTAATCCGTCATTTATATGCTCTTTCAGAAGCATTGATATTTTTCCAGTTGTAATATCAATTTTATAAACTGAATTATAAATTTCATTTGCGCAATCAAAGTAGATGTATTTTGAGTCGGGTGACCAGACTAAATCTCCTACTGAATAATCAAACTCAGGAGTGAGATTTTTAATGTTACCTGTAGATCGGTCATAAAGCATCAGGTTTACCTGGTCAGCCTCAAAACCAGCTCTTTTCATAGATCCGAAAGCAATATATTTCCCATCAGGTGAGTAAACGGGCTCGTGATCATTTCCTTTGCTAACAGATATTTTCTTAATTGGTATCTCAGCGTTTTCTTTTACATCTTTTAACTCAATAGTATAAATTTCATTATTTGTGCTATTCTGGACTCTCTCAGCTTCGTTCATGGTAAAGACGACTTCTTTTCCGTCAGGAGAAAAATTATAATCATTAGCACTTCCCAGATCCAGCGGTGGAACATCGTGGTTACTCATGTAATTCAGATCATAATATTTTTTTGAAGCAAGATCATACATAAAAAGATGGCTGCGTTTTTCACCAAGCCACCTGTTCCAGTGCCTGTACATTAGATGTGTGAATATCTTCGCGCTGGATTTTCTTTCTTTAGCTTTTTCATCTTTTTCTTTGTTGCAAGCCATATCCGGACAGTCGGCATAAACATCAGACACAAAAAGTATTTTTGAACCATCAGCTGACCACTCAAAACCGGAAGCGCCGGAATATATATCTGTTAATTCTTTAGCATCAGAACCGTCCGTATTAGCCCACCAGGCCTGTCCGTCATATTCGTAGGCCAGTTTCTTTCCATCTGGTGAAAATTTAGGATTGCTCATACTTTTATCAGTGCTTTTAAACAAATGCAGATTTGAGCCGTCTGTGTCGACCAGATAAATTTGCGTTTTGCCTTTATTCGCTTCCATGCTGTAACTTGTTACAGTAAAAGCAATTGTATTACCATCGGGCGATAGTTCAATCCCGCCGACTCTCTTCATTGCCCACAGATCGTCTACGTTTATAGGTCTTTTTTGCTGTGCTACTAATATTATTGGAATAAATAAAAGGAGTGTGATTAGTTTTTTCATCCTTGTAAGCCTCCGGCTTGTTTTTCCTCAGTTTGAATTTCTATAATAGATAAAAATAGGGCAACCAGCTTTGAAAGGCAATGCAACAAAATTGTAAAATATAGTTATTGCAGATTTTTGCAACATTAGAGCTATTATAGCTTTCAAATTAGCGCCGCAGGCTTTCCTTCCGCAAATTCTGAGACCAAATTAAGATTGATGCATCAAACTTAGCTAAATACTAAAAATGTTTTGTAAAGAGTAAAAATTACAACCTTATAATCTATTTAAGGGGAGAAACAAAGCCTTCCGGGCAATTTTGCAAAACAAACCGAACTAAATCAAAAAATATTGAGAGGTACGAATGTTCTTCAATAGGAGATTTATAAAATTATTGTCAGTAACAATGATATTACTTTTTTCCGGGCTGCCGGCTCAGCAAAAAGATAAAATATCGCTTTCTTTGAAAGATGCTTTACAACTATCAAAGAAAGGAAACTATGAATTAAAATTGGCACAAGCCGAAGTAGATAAAATGCAGGCTGATAAAAACAAATCGCTTGCCGTTTTTCTACCCCAGGTAACTCTTTCCGAAACTTATGTTAAAACAGATGATCCATTAAACGTATTCGGATTAAAGTTAAAACAAAAAATAGTTTCGATGGCAGATTTCAATCCCATGCTGCTGAATAATCCGAATAATTTTGAAAATTATAATACAAAGCTTGAAGTACTCCAGCCACTGATTAACCTTGACGGCTTCTTTGGAAGAAACGCCGCAGCCGAGGGACTCTCTGCTTTGAATTACAAAAAACAAAGAACAGAAAATTATATCGACTTTATGGTTAAGGCAACTTATTACCAGCTTGTTCTGACAAAGAACAGTCTTGATGTAATTGACCAGGCCCTGAACACCGCTAAGGCAAACAGGAAACTTATTAAAGATTATTATGATGAAGGAATGATTACTAAGGCAGACTACCTTCGCGGCGAAGTTTACGTAGCAAGCCTGGAAAGCAAGAAAGTGGAAGTTGAAAACGCACTGCAAAAAGTAAATGACAATTTAAAAGTGATGCTCGGCCTTGATAAAACTGTAGAGATCCAGCCCAGTGATACTCTCAGCCTGCCTCAGGTCTCTAACATAAATTTTGATACCAAATCAGCAATTGAACAAAGATCGGATATACAGGCATATTCTCACAAAGTCAGTTCATATAAAAGTATGAAACTTATGAACCAGCTTAAATTTTTGCCGAGATTAAATGCTTTCGGAATATATGAATACAACGATACCAAAGCTTTCGGAAACGGCGCAAAGAACTGGATGGTTGGGTTGAACCTGCAATGGAAAATTTTCAATGGTTTCCAGAATGTGGCCGCCGTACAGAAATCAGCAGCTGAACTTGACCACGCAGAGATTGAATACAACAAGGCCCTGGCAAACGGGAAAAATGAAATTGACGAGGCATTCAGGGACCTTGAAACTGCAAAGACAAAAGTTGCGCTTGCAAAAACAGCAGCAGAACAATCCGATGAATCGCTAAAGATTACTCGCGACAGGTATGAAAAAGGTCTTGAAAAAACCACCGATCTTGTGAACGCACAGACAGCCGCTTCGGGAGCTCACTTAAATTATCTGCAGGCTGTTTACTTCTACAATGTCAGCATATTTAAAATAGAACTCATGGTCGAAAAGAAATTTGAAATAAAATAATATAAAGGTTAAAAAATGAGAAAATTAAATCAATTTACAATTCTGCTTTCGTCGCTGCTGTTAACTGTCTTCTTTGTTTCCTGTGGCAGTAACGAAAATACAAAAGACTTAAACAAACCCGTGAAAGTATCCGTTGAAAAAATATCAATGGATGCCGTTCCTTTCCAGTATGAATTCCCGGGAAATGTTGAGGGATCAAAGCAGGCTAAGCTCAGCACAAAATTAATGGGCGAAATAAGCTACTTCCCTTACGAAGCCGGTACAAAGGTTCATAAAGGCCAGTTGCTTGCAAAGATTAAGAGTGCCGACATTGGCGCCAAAAAACAGCAGGTTGAGTCCGGTATTGCTCAGGCACAGGCGGCATACAACAATATGAAGACCAATTACCACAGGATAAAAGATCTTTATGATAAAGGTAGTGCGAGCAAGAAAGAACTTGAAGATATGACTCTTGCTTACGAAATGGCAAAGCAAAGATTAAAATCAGCAAAGGAAATGAAAAAAGAAATTGACGATGTTTTAAGCTACGCAGAAATAAGAGCTCCTTTTGACGGATACATTGTCAATAAATTTTTCGATCAGGGTGACCTCGCTGCACCAGGACACCCTTTAATGATAGTGGAAAATTTCAGCAACTTTAAAGTTGTAGCCCAGGTTCCAGCAGACCAGGTAAATCTTTTCCAGAGAGGAAACTCAGTACAGGTTTATGTAGACGCAATTTCTAAAACGCCTTTTACAGGAAAAGTCTCTGAAATCAACCCCGGTGGCAACCCCTACAGCAAACAGTTTGAAGTACAGGTAGTCCTTGATAAAAATAATCCTGACTTCTCAAAAATTAAATCCGGTATGTATGGAAAAGTTATTCTTAAAGATCAGACAAAACCTGTAATTGCGATTAATGAAAATCTTCTCGTACAGAGAGGACAGCTTGTTGGTGTATATGCAGTATCAAAATCAAACGAAGCAACTTTAAGATGGGTAAGAACCGGAAAGGAAATGGATGGTAAAATCGAGATTTTGTCCGGAGTACAGTCCGGTGACATATTAATAAAAAATAAAGACAAAATTAAAGATGGTCAAAAAGTAGAGGTACTATAATGAATTTAGGAATCTCAGGGAAATTAGCAAAAGCATTTTTGCAATCTAAACTTACTGTTCTGCTCATTATCGGTACCCTGGCTCTCGGAATTTTCAGTGTTTATATGACACCAAGTGAAGAAGAGCCCCAGATAAACGTACCGATGGCAGATATTTTTGTTCAGTATAACGGCGCCAGCCCTAAAGAAATTGAGTCACGTATCTCTATCCCGATGGAAAAAATGATGTCTAACATTCCGGGTGTTGAGTACGTTTATACTACCTCGATGCCGGGTATGGCGATGATAATTGTAAGATTTTATGTTAACGAAGACTTTGAAAGAAGCGTTGTAAAACTTTACAACGAGATAATGAAAAACATGGATAAAATGCCCAAGGGTGTTTCCATGCCGCTGGTTAAAACACGGTCGATTGATGATGTACCTATACTTAGTTTTTCATTGTGGAGTAAGACATACAGTGACTACCAGCTCAGGAGAATATCATCTGAGTTGTCTAATGAGATTAAAAAGGTAAACGACGTTTCCGATGTTAAAATAATCGGTGGAAGAAAAAGAAAAATAAACATTCACCTGGATAAGGATAAACTTGCCGGACATCATGTTGATCCGCTGATTGTAATGATGAGGATACAACAGGCGAATAAGCAGTCCGGTTCAGGAAGCTTTGACCAGAATGATCAGGAGTACATTGTTGAAACAGGAAATTTCTTTAAAAGCAAAGAAGATCTTGAAAATCTTGTACTCGGGGTTTACAATGGCAGTCCCGTTTACTTAAAAGACGTGGCTGATATTACAGACGGACCGGAAGAACCGCAAACTTATACCGAGTTTGGCTACGGTTCGAAAAAATTAGAAACAGTCGGTTACAAAGACGGCGTTGAATTTCCGTCGGTTACAATTTCTGTCTCAAAAATTAAAAACTCCGACGCAAAAAAGATCGCGAAAGAAGTAATTCAGAAAATTGATAACCTGAAAGGGCGGGTAATTCCAAAGGGAGTTAACGTGGCCATAACAAGAGATTATGGTAAAACAGCTTCGGATAAGGTAAACGAACTGCTCTTACACTTACTAGTTTCCATACTAGCGGCCTCATTTATAGTTGCTCTGTTCCTCGGGTGGCGCGGCGGCTGGGTGGTTTTCACTTCAGTGCCAATCACATTCGCGCTTACACTTTTTGTCTATTATATGCTCGGTTACACATTAAACAGGATAACATTATTTGCCCTCGTTTTTGTAACCGGTATCGTGGTGGATGCTTCAATTATTATTGTTGAAAACATGCACCGACATTTCAAAATGCAGAAACAGACAAAATACCAGGCAGCACTTACTTCTATTGATGAAGTTGGTAACCCGACTATTCTTTCAACCTTTACGATTATTGCCTCGGTACTCCCGATGGCATTTGTAACCGGGTTGATGGGACCGTATATGGCCCCGATGCCTATTGGCGCTTCACTGGCAACTTTCTTCTCACTGCTGGTTGCGTTGGTCATAACCCCGTATATCGCTTTCAGAGTGTTAAAATATGGAGAAGAAGAAGGTAAACCTGAAAAGAAATATGATCTTAAAAAGACATACATCTACAAGTTATATGAAAAAATCATGGTTCCGCTTCTTGACTTTCCTAAAAAAAGAAAGAGAATGATTATTACAGTGGTAGCGTTGTTATTTGCTTCGATGCTCCTTGTATATTTCAAACTTGTTACTGTTAAAATGCTGCCTTTCGACAACAAGAACGAAATCCAGGTAATTATTGATATGCCGGAGGGGACAACACTTGAAAGGACCGCCGCTGTAACAAAAGAAATCGCGGGCTACCTTCGTTCTGTTCCTGAAATCGTTAATTACCAGACGTATGTTGGGACAGCAGCACCGATTAACTTTAACGGACTGGTACGCCACTACGATTTAAGGAGAGGATCAAACGTATCCGATATTCAATTAAACTTAATTGATAAAGGCGACCGGTCAGACCAAAGCCACGATATAGCAAAAAGAATCAGACCCGGTGTACAGAAGATCGCAAAGATGTTCAACGCAAATGTAAAGATTGCTGAAGTTCCACCGGGACCTCCTGTGCTTTCAACTTTAGTCGCGGAAGTATACGGACCTGATTATAAATCACAGATTGAGTATGCTAAAAAACTAAAACACATTTTTGAAACCACAAAAAATGTAGTTGATGTAGACTGGATGGTAGAAGGCGATCAAACCCAGTACAAATTTGTAGTGGACAAAAAGAAAGCCGCTCTTGCCGGAATTACGCCTGAACAGATCGTGGGAGTGATGGGAATATCTTTATATGGAATGGATGTATCTCTTCTCTATCAGCCTAACGAAGACGACCCGTTATTTATTAATGTGAAGATGAAGGAAAATCAGCGTTCGAGCTTAAATGATCTGAAAGGTATTAAGGTTATGTCGAACAAAGGAAGCCTTGTACCTGTTTCCGAGCTCGTTCACATAAAAGAAAAAATACAAGATAAAAGCATCTACCGCAAAAATCAGCAACGCGTTGTGTACGTGTTAGGCGATGTGGCAGGAGATCTTGAAAGCCCGATTTATTCGATAATGGACATTGATAAAAGAATCGATGAGCTGAACAAGAAAGAAGGATTAAACGTTGAACAGTACTTCACTCATCAGCCGACCAATGAAGAAAACATATCGGTTAAATGGGACGGTGAATGGCAGATTACATATGAAGTATTTCGTGATTTAGGAATAGCTTTTGCTGTTGCACTGATCATCATCTATATGTTGATAATCGGATGGTTCCAGTCATTCAAAGTACCTGTAATTATGATGGTAGCAATTCCGCTTTCACTTATAGGAATATTATTATTCCATTTATTCTTCGGCGCATTTTTCACTGCCACCTCTATGATCGGAGCAATTGCGCTGGCCGGAATAATGGTTCGTAATTCCGTACTTCTTATCGATTTTATCGAACTAAGAATGAAAGAAGGAATTCCGTTAAAGCAGGCAGTTTTGGAATCGGGTGCTGTAAGAACTACCCCGATTTTACTAACAGCAGGCGCTGTGGTTATAGGGGCATTCATAATCATATTTGACCCTATATTCCAGGGACTTGCTCTTTCACTAATCGGTGGTTCAATCGCATCAACTGCATTGTCATTGGTTATGGTTCCATTAATCTACTATATGTCAGAACATAAAAAATATGAAAATGAAGTGACAGAATAATTTCAGTATGCCCGGTTTCAAAACGAGACCGGGCATATGCATAAAAAATTATAAACAGGAATATAAAAAATGAAATTAATAGCAATTATGTGTGTTGAGGAACTTTCCGATATGGCAAGAAAACTTCTACATGACGTAAAAGTATCTGCATTCAGCGAATCAGATATAAAAGGATACCGCATGATAGAAGATGATGAAAGCGACAACTGGTTTGCCGGTAAGCACGCGCTGGACAGTTCACATATGTTTTTTACAATGTGCGACGAAAAGAAAGCAGAAGAAGTAATGGCGGCTGTTGAAAAATGCAAAGTTGATCAAAAGAATAATCACGTACATGCATTCCAGCTAAATATCGAAAAGTTTATAGGATAATTATTTACCGGTGCCCGGGAGAAATTCACGGGCACATATTTTATATCTTAATCAAAAAAACAATTTTTATATGATACAATTATTAATCAGAAGATTTGCTGGAATTTTCATATTGTTAAGCCTGGCACTTGGTTACTTTTTTAGCCCCTATTTCTTTTTATTTAACGCTTTCGTTGGCGCAAATCTCTTACAGTCTTCATTTACAAACTGGTGCCCGCTTCAAAAGCTTCTGGAAAAGAAATACAAATAATTCTTTTAAAACAACCTTTATCTGGACATTTCGAAAAGTGTTCAAATTTTATTAACTATCGTCTCGAACTGGTTCCGGGATCTTTCTATTGTATACAGATTCTGAAATCAATCCAGAATGACACGCCTCCTTGTTCAGGCCAAATGAAATTTGAACACTTTAAATTTCCTCATTATTGCCCGGATTTACCGGGTATTATGTTGATCAGGTTTTCAGTAAATTTGCGTTTAATTTTACTACTCTTTAAAACCAGACAAAAATGCCTGACAATACAAATAAAGAGATTTTTCTACCCGGCTCGGTATACCAGTTTTTAACATTTGCCGATAAATGTGAAATAAAAGATAAATCCGTTTTGGTTATCGGTGCGGGAGGCGAAGAAATTTCAAAAATGTTCCTGGAGCGGGAAGCCGCGTCCGTAATTCAGATAGTTGATCACGATGAAACACTTTTATCTTCACGCCTTTACCTGAAAGACTACAAAGATATTTCAGTGAGAATGATGATGTTTGAGAACACGGATTTCCAGAATAATAAATTCGATATTGTTTACGCGCAGGGAACAATATCCACCAGCAGAAGAAATAAAATTGTAAAAGAGATAAAAAACATTTTGAAACCGGGCGGATTATTTTGTCCCGGCGAAATTGTCCAACTTGAAGGCGATGCCCCGGTTTTTGTAAAAGAGATCTGGGATGCTTCCAACGTCTCCCCATTGTTAACAGGGGAAGTAAGTGATTATTATAAAGATAGAGAATTTGAGATACTATACGAAGACGATCTTTCTTCTACCTTAAGGGATTTCTATTTAACCAGCAAAGAATTATTCATAAAAAATATAGAAAAACTAACCGAACAGGAAAAAGCTTACCATAAAAAATTTCTGAAAAAAATTAGTCACGAATCAAACGCTTATCTGAAACTGGGTGCCGACAAATACATCGGTTTTAAATTTCTGATATTGAAAAAGGTATAAATGTGAATGTTAAGAAAGGCGAAATAATTGAACTTGAAATAGAAAAGTATGCATTTGAAGGAAGAGGCATTGCAAAGGTTGACAAAGGCAGCATAGTACCGGAAGCAATTGACGAATCAAAAAACAAATATGTAATATTTGTCGATGGATCATATCCGGGTGATGTAGTAAAAGCAAGCCTGACTAAAATTAAAAAATCTTACGCTGAAGCCCGTGTTGCTGAAATAATAAAGCCATCGGAATTAAGGATAACCGCCCGCTGTAAATATTTTGGAACGTGCGGCGGCTGTAAACAGCAGAATCTTGATTACACGGTTCAGACAAAATTTAAACAACAACAGGTAGAGGAAATTTTCACGAAGATGGGAGGTTTTAAGGATTTCGAAATTGAAGAAATTCTTCCATCCGAAAATATTTTCTACTATAGAAATAAAATGGAATTTTCCTTTGCAGAAAAAAGATGGCTGACTATAGAAGAGATAAAATCAGACGAAGATATTGATAGAGATTTTGCGGTGGGATTACATATTCCCAGAGTATTCGATAAAGTTCTCGACATTGATGAATGTTTCCTGCAATCAGAATTGAGCAACAAAATTTTGAATTTCACAAGAGCATTCTTCAAGGAAAGAGACACTTCAATTTATTCCACTAAAACGCACGAAGGATTTTTGAGAAACCTTGTAATTAAGCAGTCTCATCATACAGATGATTTGATGGTAAACCTTGTTACATCTTCCGAAAACAAAGAATTACTGAATTTGTATACTGACACTATACTTAAAGAAATTCCACAGATAACAACAATAATAAATAATGTGAACCTTAGAAAAGCCTCTGTTGCTGTTGGCGATTATGAAAAAGTATTTTGCGGAAACGGTTTTATACATGATACGATTGGCAGGTATAAATTCAGGATAAGCGCTAATTCATTTTTTCAGACAAATTCTTCGCAGGCGGAAAAGCTCTATCAAACAGCGTTGGATTTTGCAGAGATGAAAGGTGACGAAATAGTTTACGATCTCTATTCTGGGGCAGGTACAATTTCTATTTATGTGTCTTGTAACTGTAAAGAAGTTTATGCCTTTGAATCCGTCGAATCCGCTGTAAAGGACGCGGGCGCTAACGCTAAATTAAATAACGTAGAGAACGTAAATTTTATTGCCGCAGATCTTTACAAATCCTTTTTGCCGCTTTTAAAAGAAAAGAATTTACCAAAACCGGATATAGTAATTCTTGACCCGCCCAGAAGCGGAATGCATAAAAATACTGTTGAAGATGTTATAAAATTGAATCCAGAGAAGCTGGTTTATGTTAGCTGCAATCCTGCCACGCAGGTAAGAGATATTAAATTATTTTCTGAGTCTGGTTACAAGTTAGTTAAAATTAAACCTGTCGATATGTTCCCGCATACGTATCATATTGAAAATGTAGCGTTGTTGATAAAACAGTAATCATTTATTATCAATAATAAGTACAAATTCTCCTTTAAGCTTTTTATCTTCGGCAATTTGTAATAAGTCTGCCGTTGTTCCACGGTAAAATCTTTCTCCATCCATTGTTAACTGGAAGGCAACGACTGCACGCAAATGCTTTCCCATAACTTTCACTACATCAGCCAGTAATTGCCTGAGGCGGTAAGGTGTATCGAGAATTACTATAACTTCTTTCATACTTTTCAATCTATACAACTGCTGACGTCTCTGCTCCTTATTTGGTGAAAGCCAGCCATAGTAGTAAAATTTTTCAAAATCGAAACCTGAACCTGTCAGTGCTGGAAGTAATGAATTTGCGCCGGGTACTGGAATAACCTGTATTTTTGCAGAGATAAGAAGATCAACAAGCAAATGACCGGGATCTGAAAAAAGAGGTGTTCCGCAATCGGAAATTAATGCTGCGGTCTTCCCTCCGTTAATCTTTAACATAATATCGTCAACAACGTCTCTCTCGTTGTGTTCATTTAGTGATAAGAGTTCTTTCTCGATCTGGTAAAACGCAAGCATCCTGCGGGATTCTTTGAATTCCTCGCATATAATAAAATCCACAGATTTCAGAATATTTAGACCACGGATTGTAATATCTTCGTAATTTCCTATAGGGGTTGAAACCAGGTAAAGTTTTCCTTTCATATGCGCAACTTAAAGAAAAGATATTGAAAATTCTTACCGAATATTCAATATTTAATTGGGCGGTTTGGACTAATCTTCTTAATTTTAAGTAGAACAAAATTAAGATTAAGGGGACTATATGAGAAGATCTGTTCTGTTCTGGATTTTAGCAGTAATTATTACTCTTTTATCTGCTTACTACCAACGGGTTACCGGGCCCACTTATCCTTTATCCGGTAAAATCACAATCGACAACAATGTAATAGATTATCACCTCAACAGAAGTCACAATAGCACTGATGATTGTGTAGTCAATGTTGATACGAAAGATAAAACTCTTTCGGGAACTCTGGAATGGAAACGCTTCAAAACGGATGACGAGTTTACAAAAGTTGAAATGACAAACAAAGACGGCGTTCTTTCAGCATCACTTCCAAAACAACCTCCCGCAGGAAAACTTCAATACCGGGTTTTAATACAAAAAGAAAACACCAGCTTTTCAATTCCTGCAGAACAGAAATATGTAGTTATAAGATACAAAGGCGAAGTTCCGTTGTTCATTCTTATACCACACATTTTCGCGATGTTTGGAACAATGCTTTTGTCAACCAGAGCAGGCCTCGAAGTTTTTAACAAAGAACGAAGACTAAAATTATATACTTCCTGGACAATAGGGTTTTTAATCCTGGGAGGAATGATACTCGGACCTCTGACTCAATACTACGCGTTTGGCGCACTTTGGACAGGCTTTCCATTCGGAATCGATCTGACCGATAACAAAACATTAATCGCTTTGATTGGTTGGCTTATAGCAGCATTTATGTTGAAGAGATCTAAAAAACCCGGCTGGTGGGTTGTGGGAGCTTCGGTATTACTTTTCCTTATTTATCTAATCCCACACAGTGTTCTCGGTTCTGAATTGGATTATAATAAAATGGATCAGAGTAAAACTCAAACTGAAATCATAAATCAAAAGTAACCATTAAACACAAAAAGGAAAAATTATGAGTGAAGATCACGAACAGGTACAGGTAAAAGGACTTCCCTCTAATGCCTATACCGAGTTAAAACCGGGAGAAGAGTATCATCCTGTGATGCCGGCTAATAAGACGGTGCCGGAAGTAAATTATTACTCGGTGCTATGGGGAGTCTTAATGGCTGTTCTTTTTTCGGCAGCAGCAGCTTATCTCGGCTTAAAAATCGGGCAGGTTTTTGAAGCAGCTATCCCGATAGCTATCATAGCAGTGGGTCTATCAGCTGCAACAAAACGTAAAGGTGCGCTTGGTGAAAATGTAATTATCCAGTCAATCGGTTCAACTTCCGGTTCAATTGTAGCCGGCGCAATTTTCACACTTCCTGCTTTGTATATATTAAATCTTAATGCTGAATTTTACAAAATATTTCTCGCTTCGCTGCTCGGCGGAGTGTTGGGAATTTTATTTATTATCCCTTTCAGAAAATATTTTGTGAAAGATATGCACGGTAAATATCCTTTCCCTGAAGCCACAGCTACAACAGAAGTGCTGGTTGCAGGAGAAAAAGGAGGAAAGCAGGCAATGGTTCTTGTTATGAGCGGGCTTATTGGAGGCTTGTATGATTTCATCGTAGCAACATTTGGTTGGTGGAGCGAAGTTTTTTCAACCAGAGTTATCCCTTTAGGTCAGACTCTTGCAGACAAAACTAAACTCGTATTTAAGATAAATATAGGTGCTGCTGTAACCGGTCTTGGTTACATAATTGGTTTGAAATATTCCGCAATAATCTGTGCCGGTTCTTTTGTCTCATGGTACGTTTTAATTCCACTAGTTGCATTTATAGGGGATAGATTAGGAGTACCGATAGGTGCAAATGTTACAAAGTTAATTCATGATATGTCAGCTGAAGAAATTTTTAGTAATTACGTTCGTCATATTGGTATAGGCGGAATTGCAATGGCTGGTGTTATCGGAGTTATAAAATCTTCAAAGGTAATAGGCACGGCATTTTCACTTGCAGTGAAAGAAATAGCCGGCGCTAAAAATGTTGTTGAAGACAAACTACGTACTCACAGAGACATTACTATGAAAGTGATAGCACTTTCTATAATAGGCGTCAGTATTGTAATCTTAGTTTTCTTTTATATGGGAGTAGTTAATACTTTCTTTTATGCGCTCGTTGGTCTGCTAATAGTTTTGATAATTTCTTTCCTGTTTACAACAGTAGCGGCAACGGCAATTGCAATAGTTGGGGTAAACCCGGTTTCAGGTATGACACTTATGACTTTAATTATTTCATCAGTTATCCTGGTTTCAGTCGGGCTTTCAGGAACATCAGGAATGATTGCGGCATTGCTGATAGGAGGTGTTGTATGTACAGCTCTTTCAATGTCAGGCTCATTTATTACCGATCTTAAAATCGGTTACTGGCTTGGTTCATCGCCTTATAAACAGGAAAGATGGAAATTTTTAGGCACCCTTGTTTCAGCAGCAACTGTAGGATATGTAATTTTAATATTGAATGACACTTATGGATTTACCGGGCAGGGTGCTCTTGTTGCACCGCAGGCAAATGCAATGGCAGCAATAATACAACCTTTGATGGCAAACCAGCCGGCACCGTGGATGCTTTATATTGCCGGTGCATTGATGGCGCTGATTTTAACAATGATGAGAGTTCCTGCATTAGCTTTCGCACTTGGAATGTACATTCCTCTTGAACTGAATACTCCTTTATTAGTTGGTGGATTAATTGCTCACTTTGTTTCAACAAGAAGTAAAGATGAGAAACTTAATAACGCCAGAAAAGAACGCGGAACATTGATTGCTTCCGGATTTATTGCTGGCGGTGCTTTGATGGGAGTTGTTAGCGCATTCCTGAGATATTTAGGTTATAACTGGGTTGCTGTTGAATGGGCTGAATCTCATTCTGCGGAATTACTTTCTCTTGTTATGTTTGCCGGAATTTGTATTTATATGTATATGGATTCTATGAGAGCGAAGGTAGAAGAAGAGTAAAATTAAATTCAGGGTTCGCATTCAGTGCGAACCCTGTCTTTTTATGAAAATATTTTAGTCAGATGCTGATAATTCTTCAGGCAATTTCTTCTTTCCCGCCGGAATTATCTTGGGAACCGAATTTCTGTACATAACGTATTTGGTCCCGAAATTTTTAACAAGATCTTTTTCTTCGTAGTAAGTCCCAATCATTATATACCCCGTCATTAATAGGGCAAACATCAAGTGTCCGGCTGTCATGTGAGGTGTTGCCCATATTGCAATAATAACACCGATCATCATTGGGTGACGAACGATCCTGTACAGAAGAGGCATTTGAAATTCCGGGTACTTCATCGGCTTATTTTTCAGATTTGTATATATTTGATGTAGTCCAAATAATTCGAAATGATTAATAAGAAAAGTAGATATAAGTAATATTATCCACCCAAGTACAAAAAAACCATAAATAATATTTTGTGCCGTGTTGTTTTCAATATTCCATATGCTAATATCAATGGGGCGCCATTGCCAGAATAAAAAGATTAAAATTAATGTTGAAACAAGAACATACACGCTTCTTTCTACTGCCTTAGGTATAAACCTGATAAGCCATTTTTTAAATTTTCTCCTTGCCATTACACTATGTTGAATCCCAAACAGCAAAACTAGAAGAAGATTAATTATTATGGCTGTAAAAATTGGTTCACTTATTCCTGCATCTATTCCCTTTGGCACAAATATGTTCTCCATAAATCCTATCCAATAAATAAATGTAGCAAAGAATATTAGGTAGGATACGAGACCAAAGATGAAAACAAAAATTTTCTTCATGTCTTCCTCCTTATATTTTGATTATACAATCCCATCTTCTTCATATCAACCAATCTGTTTAACAAACTTACTTTTATTGCTTCATCTAATTAATAATTTCAGGTAATTGCGAAAATTCTGAATTGCCCGGACAACCTTTTCCCAATCATTTTTTGCTTTCGCCAGTATTATTCCCCCCTCAATAATTAATAAATATTGTTCCGCAAGTTCCCGGGCTGTAACACTTTTGTTTTTTTCTGATATAACAATAAATATTTTTGCAAGCCCTTCTGTCATTTCATTAAATATGTTTGATACTTTTGCTGAAATTCTTTCGTTCGTACCGGTGAGATCAGTTACAAAACTTCCCAGCAGACATCCGTTTCCCCACAACTGTTTTGAAATATTCTCCGTATGATCTATGAGGCCAAATACCCTATCTAAAGGATTTGTCTCATTTACAAAAGAACCGCTCATGATCAAATTTGCAGCGTACGCATAGTACCACTTCAACACCTCGAGACCTAACTCCTCTTTTGATTTGAAGTAGTAAAAAAAACTTCCTTTACTTACGCCGGATTTTTTGCATATTTCATCCACGGTTGTTGCATGGTAACCTTTCCCGAGAAATAGGCTGTATGCGGAATTCAGCAGACTATCTTTCACATTTATTTCTTTCATGAGGGAATATACCAACTGGTCGGTTTAATGTCAATTATTATTATAACCCATTTATTTATAATGAGTTAAATCAGAATTACTTAATTCCGGGATGCTTATATAACTGCTCTTTTAATTCTTGGCAATTTCTGAACCTGATGGAAATTATTCCTATTTCAGTAGCTGCTTCGATATTTGCCGGACTGTCATCTATAAACAGGCAATCGACTGCCTGCAGATTGTTTTCATTTAACAACAACTCAAAAGCCTTCTTTTCTCTTTTAATTTCCCTCAATTGAAATGAAAAATATTTTTTGTGAAATAATTTTAAGAAAGGATGAATCTTATCAATATACTCCACCCACTCAACCGCGTGGTCTGAGAGAAGTATTAGTTTGTAATCTTTGCTTAGTTCTTCTATCAGTTCTATCATTCCCTCAACTTTGTTGTGAAAGTTTTTCCTGATAACTTTCTTAAAAATATTTTTGTCGACTTCCCATTTATTTCTTATAAAGACATCCGACAAATATTCGTCTTCCGAAATTTTACCCTTCATCAAATCCCAGAATGAATCCGTCCAGAGTCCCTCAAGAAATTCTTCCTCAGACAAATTAACCAGGGGTGCAAGTTCTTTTTCAATACCGATTAACCCGGCAATTAAAACTTCCGATAAATCAAAAATTATTGTTTGTACCATAGTATATAAATAAAAAGAGGCGCTCAATTGAACGCCCCGTATTAGTCAAATAAATTATATTAATTTTATTTTAATAATTCCTGAACTTTTGGAATTAATTCTTCAACATTCACATCAAATCTTTCACCGGATTTACGAATTTTAACTTCTACTTTGTTTTCTTTTAATTTCTTATCACCGACAATTACCTGTATTGGCATACCAAGCAAATCTGCGTCTTTAAATTTGAATCCAGCCTGGGCATCTATACGATCATCAAAAAGAACTTCAATTCCTTTCGCGCCCATTTCTTGATAAATTTTTTCGCTTGCTTGAACAACTTCATCTTTTTTCAGATTCAGCCCCATCAGGTGAACGTGGAAAGGCGCGAGTGTTTTGTCCCAGACCAAACCATTTTCATCGTTGTGTTGTTCAATATAGCACGCCATTACTCTCTCTACACCTATTCCGTAACTTCCCATTATTATAGGCTGTTCTTTCCCGTTTTCATCCAGGAACTTTGCGCCCATAGAGTCTGAATATTTAGTACCGAGTTTAAAAATATGACCGAGTTCAATAGCGGTAAACACATCAAGTTTATTTCCGCATTTTATACATTCTTCACCGGCCACTACGTTACGAAGGTCGAAATATTCAATTGTTTTAACATCACGCTTAAAATCTATTCCACCCAGGTGATAATCATTTTTATTGGCACCGCTGTAAAGATTATTGGCATTCTTTAAACGATTATCAGCAATTATTTTTCCTCTGAACCCAATCGGTCCGATTGATCCTGCATCAGCACCGGTAATTTCCTTTAGTTCTTCAGGGTGTGCTGAACGCACATTACCACCGAGTGCTTTGCTGAGCTTGGTTTCATTTACTTCTTCATTCCCGAGCATTAAAACCAAAACTGGTTTCCCATCATTTATATAAACTCTTGATTTAGCACATTGAGTTTCTTTAATTTTTAAGAATTCACAAAGCTCGTCTATTGAATGTACATTTGGCGTAGAAATTTCCTTAACCTCTTCGCTTTCCTTTGCCCTTCCGATTTCAGAAACTTTTGATTCTGCAATTTCTACATTTGCCGCATAGCCACATTTTTCGCAATGTGCTACAGTATCTTCGCCGGCATCCGATTTAACCATAAATTCTTCAGAACCTGTTCCACCCATAGCACCGCTGGACGCACCGACAACAAAATAATTAAGATCACACCGGTCAAACATTTTTCTGTATGCTTTATCGTGCAAATTGTATCCTGTATCAAGTCCTTCCCATGATGAATCAAGTGTGTAAGCGTCTTTCATTAGAAATTGTCTTCCACGTATTACACCACTTCTTGGCCTTGCTTCATTTCTGAATTTCGTCTGAATCTGGTACCAGATCTGAGGCATGTCCTTGTACGATTTAACAACGTTTCGAGCCAGGTAGGTTATAATTTCTTCGTGAGTCGGGGCGAGAACATAATCACGGTTCTTTACGTGAAATAATGTGTCACCAAAAGCTTCAACTCGATTTGTTTCTTCCCATATTTCTCGTGGATTTAAGCCCGGCAAATGAAATTCCTGTCCGCCGATAGCGTTCATTTCCTCGCGTATGATTTCTGAAATTTTTCTTATCACCCTGTATCCAAGCGGTAGAAATGCATAAATACCGGCACCGATCATTCTGACCATTCCGGATCTGAGCATTAAAATATGGCTTTTTACAACCGCATCATTTGGTGTTTCTTTTAAGGTCGGTATAAATGTATTGCTTAATCTCATAAATCTTAATTATT
>Ga0209919_1000046_pt1 | contig 66375 bp, 42 predicted proteins | sample SalPon2A_C_D2_MG_FD_185721 | JGI IMG/M metagenome (GOLD analysis project Ga0209919, IMG submission 185721) | Soil microbial communities from South San Francisco under conditions of wetland restoration - Salt Pond MetaG R2A_C_D2_MG (SPAdes)... | ecosystem: Environmental > Terrestrial > Soil >... | reverse complement strand
AGTCGTACGGCGTCGGGTGCCGGTACGACCACCGCCGGATGTACGCCCGGTACGCCTTCCGGAACGCCCCGTCCCCCAGGATCGACCGCAGCGCCCACAGGGCCGCGGACGGCTTGTCGTACGCCTCGGTCGAGTAGCCGCCGTCCTCCACGTCGAACGCGTTGGCGGGGGACATGATCTGCAGGTCCTCGTCCGTGTTCAGGACGTGATCTACGTAGCCGTCCTGGGAGCGGCGCAGGCCCTCACCCTTCATGGAGTCGGGGAGGAAAGCGTCGGTGGCGAAGAAGGTGTCGAAGGTGTTGAGCCCCTCGTCCTGCCATCCGTAGCGCGTCTCGTTCGACCCCACCAGCATCGGGAACCACTCGTGCCCGATCTCGTGGGCCGTGACCTCGTCCTCGTCGTACAGGCCGTCGTACGCCTGGACGAACACGGTCATGGGGTACTCCATCCCGCCCCGGACGCCCTCGGTCTCGGTGAGCTGCGGGTAGGGATAGGGCACCAGGAGGCTCGAGTGCGTCTCCAGCGCCGCGCGCGCCATCGCCGCCACCTGGTCGAAGCGGGCCGCTCCCGGCCGCCAGAACACGTTCACCGCCGCGTACCGACCCTGGGCCGAATCCACCTCCGCCCGCGTCGCGTCCCACCGGTAGTGGTCCCCGAACGAGAACGCCACGTCCCGCACGCTGTCCGCCTCGAACGTCCACGTCAGCGCCTCGCCCGGCGCTCCTTTCGTCGCCGTCGCCGCCCCGAACTCGGACGGCGACAGCACGTGCACCACCTCGTCCGTCTTCGTCGCCCGCTCCAGCGCCGCACGCTCCCGGGCCGTCAGCACCGCCTCGGGGTCCTGCAGCACGCCCGTCCCCCCCACGATGTAGCCCGCCGGCAGCGTCACGCGGTACCGGAACCGCCCGTAGTCCAGGTAGAACTCCCCCGTCCCCGTGTACTGCTGCTCGTCCCATCCGTGCACGTCGTCGTACACCGCGACCTGAGGGTACCACTGCGCGACCTGCGCCGTCGACGGATCCTGCATCCCCATGCGGCATCCTCCCCAGCATCCGGGCGCCTGCACGTGGGAGGGCGGGATCTTGAAGTGCCAGGAGAGATGGAAGGCGGCGCTGTCGCCGGGGAGGAGGGGCTCGGGGAGGGGCACGGTCATAACGGTGCTGTAGACGCTGGCGCCACGTGGCCCCGCCGGCACGCCCCTCATGTTGTCGGGAATGGCGATCGGACGGTCCTGCGCCACCAGCCGCTCGAGGACCATGCCGTGGGTGGCGATCCAGGGCGCCGTGGGCCTCTCCCGCCGGGCCCACGGGCTCATGAGGTTCTGGTACAGGTGGAAGACCACGACCTTCAGGGTGTCGGGCGAGCGGTTGTGGTAGACCACCCGCTCGTCGGCCGACAGGAGCGAGTCGCGCGGCGAGACCCGCGCCCGGATGTCGTAGTCCGCCCCGTTCTGCCAGTACTTCGGACCCGCCGCCCCCGTCCGGCTCCGCGTCCCCGCCTCGATCGCCCGCTCGTAGGGCACCGGCAGCACCGGACCCAGCCGCCCCGTCGCCGCCTCGCCCCCGGCTCCCGCCTGCGCCGCCGCCGACACCGCACCCCACGCCAGCAGCGCCGCGCAGGCCACGGCCGACGCGAGCAGCCGGATATGCGAAGGCGGCGCGTCCGGACGTCGAAGCGCCGGACGCACCGCCCTCACGAGCGCGATTCCTGTCATACCGCCAGATCGCGCCGGGTCGACCTCACCCGTTCGCGTTCGGGTTGTTCAGGTACTCCACGCCCGGAAGCGGGAAGCAGGTCTGGTCCTGGTACACGCCGCCGAACCGGAACGGCTGGCCGGGCGCCGGCACCAGCGGCAGGTTGAGCCGCCTGATGTCCTCCAGGTGCTGCCCCTCCAGGAAGAGCTCGGCCCGCCGCTCGTAGATGAGCTGCTGCATGACCGAGTCCGCGTTGGTGCTGTTGTAGTGGGGCAGTCCGACGTTGTCGTGGAGGTCGTTGATCCGATCCACGGCCGACTGGACGTCCCCCCCCGCCAGGTCGGCTTCGGCCCGGATGAGCCAGGCCTCGCGCCAGGTGGCGATCGGGATGGGGCTCGAGATGCTCGGGTACTTGTCGGCCGCGAACATCTCCACGTTGCTGCCCGGCCCCTTGATGCCCAGGTCCGTGAGCTGCACGCGCGGATCGGACGTCCCCTGGAACTCCATGTTCCGGTAGGGCGGGCCCTCGACCGAGGCGGTGAGCTCCCGGTTCATGGTCGTCCAGATCCGGTTCTCGGTGGACGGCGCCACGTTGGAGTAGTTCCCGTACACGGCGAAGCCCTGAGGCACCTGGTCGGCGTCGGCTTTCGCGTTGGCCATGTCGCCCAGGTCCAGCCGCACGCGTGCGCGGCCGACGAGCGCCATGATCTTGATGCTGTCCACGCTGGCGTTCTGGATCGCCGTGGTGAAGCGAGTCTCGGCCAGCTTGAAGATGTCGGCCGGCTTGAGGGCCGGTCCGAGGTCGAACGCCGCCGAGCACATGCTCTCACCGAGGAGGGCGTAGCTGTAGCCGGCGTATGCCGCCGCCGTCGCGATGAGCTCCTTGCGGCCGGACACCTGCGCGTCCGTCCAGTCGTTCAGGTGATTGAGGGCGTTGTCGGCCATCCAGCGCGCCGTGGACAGCGGCTCATAGATCGCCGGGCTCGTGCTGGCGCAGTCACCGGTCGCGTATGTCCCGGCGCCGTACCCCTCCGGCGTCCACGCCCGCTGGTCGTAGAACACGTACGACGAGCCGCCCGTGTTCGACGCCGCCTCCAGCTCCGTCCCCACGTAGCCGGTCGCGACGATGTAGCCGGCCAGGGCGCACTGGAAGTCGTTCACGGCGCTGTTGACGAGCAGGTCCGCGCTGGCGGGGTCCTGCACGTCCGAGGCCTGCACCTGCGAGGGCGCCTCCACGTTCGTGAGGCTGTCCAGCGGCCCGCACGCCGCCAGGAACGCGGCCGCGGACACCGCCACGACCACGCGGACGCCTCGCTCCATCCAGCTTCTGCTATGTCGACCTGCCATGGTTGCCTCTCCTGTCCTTCCGCGGAACGCGTTCGACGTCGGGATCCCCACGGTCACCACACCAGGTCGATGCGGGCGGTGATCGACTGCAGCGGGGGCATCAGCGCCTGGCTCTCGGGCGTCGAGTTCGCGTAGGCGAGGTTCACCGCCTCCGGGTCGATGCCCGGCCAGTTGGACACATAGCCCAGGTTGTTGGCGGCCACGCTGACGCGCGCGCTGGTCGCGCCGAGCCGGTGCGCCCACCGCTCCGGGAGAGTGTAGTCCAGCGACACCTCCCGCAGCCGGGCGAAGCTCGCCTTCTGGATCCACCAGCTGAACTCGTCGGCGCCGCCGAGCTGGATGGCCCCGAGGACCTTCGGGTCGGTCTGGGAGGGGTACGCGTTCTCGCGGCACACCTGCCGCCACACGCAGCGGTTCCAGTACTCCGTCACGTACTTGCTCTGCCCCGCCCTGAAATCGACCAGGCCGTTGAGGGTGAGCCGTCCGGCCAGCGTCACGTTCGTCCGGAAGGAGCCGGACACGCTGGGATACGGGTGGCCCAGATAGACCCGGGCGCCGTCCAGGCAGTCCGTGGTGCCACCGTTGGTGGGCTGGCACTGGATGTTGACGGCCTGCTGCGTGTTAGGATCGAACTCGGCGCTGACGATCTTGTGGGCCCACTCCGAGCCGACCGGGTAACCCTGCTGGTCACGACCGACCCAGCCCGTGGCCAGGTAGCCCGGGATGCCGAGCTTGGTGATCAGGTTGTGGTTGGTCGCCAGCGTGACGCCCACGCCCCACTGCACCATGCTCGAGTTGATCGGCTGGCCGTGGACGTCGACCTCGAAGCCGCGATTGAATACCTCACCGACGTTGACGTACTGCTGGCTGGCGCCGAACCCGCTCGAGGGGGCGACGTTGCGCTGCAGGATCGCGTCGGTCGTGTGATCGTTGTAGTAGGTGAGGCTCATCGACACCCGGTCGGAGAACATGCTGGCGTCGAAGCCCGCCTCGATCTCCTTGCCGCGCTCGGGACCCAGGTCCGGGTTGCCGATCGCCATCGGCGTGATCGCCGAAGAGCCGTCCGGCATCGACTGGGGCTGGAAGGTGCGCAGCGCCGCGAACGCGTCCGGCTGCTGGCCGCTCTGACCGTAGGCCGCCCGGATCTTGAAGGAGTTGATGAAGCCGAGGTTCCACCAGGGCTCCTCGCTCAGCACCCAGCTCAGGCTCGCCTTCGGGTAGTAGGCCAGGTTGTAGCCCGAGCCGAAGGCGCTGTTCTTGTCACCGCGCACGGCGCCGGTCAGGAAGAGCCGGTCCTTCCACCCGAGCTGCTCCTGGACGAAGCCGCCCACCGTGTTGTTCTGCAGGTAGTTGTCCGTTCCCAGCCGGATCCCGGCCCCGGCCACGACCTTGATGCCCGCGTTGGGGAAGTTCTGACCGCTGGCCGTCGTGTACTCCAAATGCTTGGCGTAGATCTGCAGGCCGACGGAGGTCTTGGACTGCAGGTTGTCGTTCACCTGGGCGGTGGCCGTCGCCCCGTAGTCCAGCGTCGTGTAGATGTCGTCCTCGCGGTCCACCTGCTTGGTGCCGTTGGACGTCCCCGGCCCGAAGAACTGGGAGTCGTAGGTGTCGAGCTTCGGCGTGAAGTGGACGATCTGCTGGTCGGTGAAGTCCACGCCGAAGTTCAGACGCTCCGTGAGCCACGACCACGGCCTGTGGGTGATCGTGAGGCTCGGGATGAACCGGTTGGAGTTGTTGAACGAGTTCTGCGCCCGCCGTAGCACCTCCGGCGGCGCGATCTCGAACCCGTCCAGCGGGCTGTTCAGATCGCACGGGCAGCCCCACATGATCGATGGGATCACGCCGAGCTCGGCGACGCCCTGCTGGGCGATCCCGATGCGGTCGATGTGGACGCCGACGCCGCTCTCGATGTCCAGGCTCGGGATCGGGCTGAAGGTCAGGTTGAGGCGTCCGCCGTACTTGTCGGCGAAGTTCTCCGGATCGGCGCCGTTGTTCAGTCCCGTGTGGCCGCTCATGTAGTAGCGCAGGCCCTCGTTCCCGCCCGAGAGCGACGCGGTATACTGCTGGTTGAGCCCGTTTCGGAAGATGTTCTTCCCGGCGTCCGCGTACCGCTGGATCGGGTTGTCCGAGGTCACGGTTCCCGAGCTCGGGTCGCGGTAGTAGTTGGGCATCAGGAACCGGCTGGAGGGATTCCTCAGCCAGTTGTTGCCCATCTGGACGTCGAGCCGCAGCCGCGGCTTGCTGGCGCTCCCCTTCTTGGTGGTGATGAGGATGACGCCGTTGGACGCCTCGGTTCCGTACAGGGTGGCGGCCGAGGGCCCCTTGATGACTTCGACGTCCTGGATGTCCGCCGGGTCTAGGTCGTCCAGTCGGGACACCTGAGGATCGCCCCAGCTCCCCTCGGTCTGGCTGTTCATTCGCACGCCGTCGATGTAGACGATCGGCGAGTTGTTCAGCGACATGGTCGCGCGGCCGCGGACCACGATCCTCGAGGCGGAGCCCACGTTGCCGGTGCCCTGGCTCACCACCATGCCCGTCACGCGACCGTGCAGGACGTCCGAGATGTTCGACACGGGCGCGTTCTGGATCTCGGACGCGTTGATCGAGGCGATCTTGTTGCCGAGTGCCCGCTCCTTGGTGCCGCCCGCCGTCGCGGTGACCACGATCCGTTCCAGCGACACCGCCGACTGGTCCAGGGAGACCGTCAGGTCCGTCACCCCTGGAGAGGCCGGAACGTTCTTGGTCGTGTAGCCGATGAGCTGCACCCGCAGCGTGACCGAGCTGCTGGTCACGCCTTCGATCCGGAACTGGCCCTGGGCGTTGCAGATCGCCCCGAGCCCGGTGCCGGGAATCGAGACCTGCGCTCCCGCCAGGGGCTTGCCGCTGGACGCGTCGATGACGCGGCCGGCGATCACGCCCTGGGCCTGCTGCGCGTGCAGCGGCGGAGCGAAGAGTGTGAGGAGAGAGACGGCGAGAAGCAGGGCCGCAGAACGAAGTGCGCGCATGGCAGTACCTCGGCTCAGTGCGTACCCCGCGACCCGGGGGTCCGTGGCGCCACGAATCCGCTCTCCGCCACGTCGAGGTACGGCGTCTCTTTGTCCGTGCGCAGGCATCCAGTCCAATCGGACGGACACCCCCGCTAACATTGGCACACCGTATACAGGGGCTCGATCACTGTCAAGAGTCGTCAACGGAAGCCCGGGGAAGCGCGCGCCCTGGCATGACCACAAGTCACCGCTCCGCGCGTTGTTACAAAGTATCAACGTGGCCTCAACTCAGCTTCGCGCCTCCTCCGCGCCACACCACCGCGCGCCCCCGGGAGGGAACCTTCCCCGACGAGGGGTGTTGCGACCCTTCCTACGCGGGGTCCCCGGTCGGTCCTACGCTCCCGGCCTCCGAACCCGCCGCCGTACGCGCCCGGCTCGACACCAGCCACACGTACACGGGCACCCCGGCCATGAGGAGCAGGAAGCCCCAGAACACGGTCTTCTGGCCGGTCCCGTAGATGGCCCACAGCGAGTAGAGGAACGCCGTGCCCGCGATGGCACCGGCCGCCGCCAGCCTCTCGCCCTCGAAGCGCTGGCGTTCCCGGACGAAGAGCACGAGCTCCGCCATGGCGCACAGGGCGTACGGGAACAGAGAGGTCAGGGTGGAGAGAAGGATCACGAACTTGTACACGGCGATCAGGCCGCCCGTGTAGTTCGTAGCCATGAGGACGGTGGCGAGGGCGCTCGACACGACCAGCCCGAACACGGGCGTGCCGCCGCCGGACAGCCGGCCGAAGCGCTCCGGAAACAGGCCGTCGCGCGCGGCGGCCCAGGGCACCCGGGCCTGCAGCAGGACCCACCCGTTCAGCGCGCCCAGGCAGGAGATCGCGGCACCCGCGGCCACGGCCTTCCCCGCCCAGCTTCCCCACATCGCCCGCGCAGCGTCGGCGAACGGGGCCTGGGAGACGGCCAGCGCCGAGGGGGCGATCACGCCCATGACCCCCGCCGTGGCCACGATGTAGATCAGGGCGGCGACGCCCGTCCCGAGGAGCGTCGCCCGCGGGATGGTACGGCCGGGGTCGCGGACTTCCTCGGCGGGCACCGTGGCCGACTCGAGCCCGAGGAAGGCCCACAGGGTGAGGGAGCCGGTGGTCGCCACCGCTCCGAGGGTGGAGCCGCCGCTCGCGTTGAACGGGTGGAAGTGAGCGCCGTTGAAGAAGAACAGGCACCCGATGACCCCCACGGCCACCAGGGGCACGATCTTGAGAATCGTGGTCACTCCCTGGACGATGGCGGCCTCGCGGACGCCGCGTGCGTTGATCGCCGTCACCACCCAGATCGCCGCCACGGCCGTCAGGGCACCGGTGGCCGGGGTGGCGGACAGGGGCGGCACCAGGTAGCCCAGGTAGGTCGTGAACCCCACGGCGATGGCCGCGTTGCCGGCCCAGATCGAGATCCAGTAGCCCCACGCCACCAGGAAGCCGGCGAAGTCCCCGAAGCCCGCCCGGCTGTACGCGTAGGGACCTCCCGCTCCCGACACCCGACGCGACAGCCGGGCGAACACGACCCCGAGCAGCATGGCGCCCGCGGCCGAGAACAGCCAGCCGACCAGGCTGATCCCCCCGAAGGGGCCGAGCGCGGCAGGCAGGAGGTAGACGCCCGAGCCGATCATGTTGCCGACGACGAGCGCGCCCGCCGTCCACAGGCCGATCCCGCGGACCGTCCCCGGCCCGGGGTCCTGCGCGGCCGCGGGACTCACCGCTCGTTCAGCCGGCCGTACTTCTTCAGGATGGCCCGCAGCCGGTCGTGGGGAATGTTGTAGACCGTGTTGCCGTCCCGCCCCACCATCGTCTTGCCCGCCACCAGCGCGTTGATGACCGCCTCTTCCGTCGCGTCCACCACCCCCCGGAAGATGGGCGTGATGTCGGTGACCATCCCCAGGTGCTTGATGTCGGAGCCCCAGTGCCGCACGTGGTTGGCCGTCGAGAAGGCGATGAACATGTCGCCCGAGCCGTTCTCGGAGATGCTGCCGTTGCGGCCCAGGCCGAGCGACACGCGGCGGGCCAGGCGCTCGCACTGCTTGGGGATGAGCGGAGCGTCCGTGGCCACCACGACGATGATGGAGTGGCCGCCCTGCTGTCGCTTCCGGGCGTCCTCGCCCCGCTGGGGCGTGAGGTCCGTGATCTCGCGCCCGACCGGGACGCCCGCGACCCGGAGCTCGTCGCGGCTCCCGTAGTTGGCCTGCACGAGGACGCCCACCGTGTACTGGCCGTGCTCGGTCTGGACGATCCGGGAGGCCGTCCCGGTCCCACATTTGAAGTTGTAGCAGTTCATCCCGGTACCGCCGCCCACGTCGCCCTCGGCGACCGGACCGCCGTGCGCGCTGTCCAGCGCGGCGAACACGTCGGACGGGGTCACGTGCTGACCGTAGATGTCGTTCAGGAATCCGTCCCACGTCTCCGCCACGACCGGGAGGACGCGGGCGTACAGGGCGGGCGGCAGATGGATGTGCCGGCGGTCCCACTCGATGGTGGCGGCCGACACCGTGCCCACGCTCACGGTGTTGGTGATCATGACCGGTCCGTAGAGCTCCCCGAACTCGTTGACGTAGTGGGAGCCGGTCATCTCCCCGTCGCCGTTGAGCGTGAACATGCCCGCGGCGACCCCGTCCGTGGCCTCCTTGCCGAGCGGGAAGACGGCCGTCACGCCCGTCCGGGCCGGCCCCTTCCCGACCACGAGCTGGCCGCTCCCCTCGATGACCGTCTTCTCGCCGACTTCCACGCCCGGCACGTCGGTGATGGCATCGAAGTGCCCGGGCGTCCCCTCGAACGGGATGCCGAGATCCCGGGCGCGGGGCGCGGCCTGGGCGGCCACGGGGGCGGGCCGCACGGCGAGGGAGAGGGAGAGCGCCAGGAGGGCCCCGGCCACCGCCGGGAGGATCCTGACGAGGGAGAGCGAGGCGCCGGGAAGGCGCCCACCACGGTCGAAGCGGCTCACGAGACCTCCAGTGGCGTACGGCGAGTGATCCGTAGCGTCCGGCCCGTCGTGGAGCCCCGAGGAGCGGGGCCGCGGCGGCGCGCCGGCCGGAGCCGGCGGGCGGACGGTTGGACGGCGGGCCAAGCTACCGGGACCGGACCGGCCCGTCCAACGACGGCGTGCGGCGCGGCCGGCGGCGGCCAGGGGCTTCATCGACGCGTCCGCCTCACGCGTCCACGACATCGTGGCGCCAGTCCACGCCCCGTTCGCGCAGGTAGCCCACGATGAACTCGAAGCAGTCCGCGTCCCGGCCCAGGAACTCCGGAGGCGACATCCCGGGAGTCGGGTAGCGCCCGTCGGCCAGCAGGTGGACGGCCGCCGTGCAGGTGTAGCCCGTGGCCCGCGCCATGGAAGAGATCCCCTGTTCGCGGTCGTACCGGTCCACCAGGCTCCAGGTGTGGCACACCTCCCGTCCCTCGCTGCCGCCCTCCAGCTCGACCCGCATGACCGTGAGGTCCTCTTCGCCCTCCCGGAACTGCCACTCCTCGAACAGGAGCTCCGCCGTGAGGTCGATGGGCCGGACCTCGTCGTCACCGATCCGGACCGGCTCCTCGGAGAAGTAACCGGTCTCGCGCAGCAGCCGCATCTTGTCCGCGTGGCCCGGATAGCGGACCGTCTTGTCCACCATGTCCTCGCAGTCCACGGTCCGAAGGAGGGTGCGCAGCCCGTCCGTGTTGAAGGCCTCCAGGGTGCCGACGCCCTCGAACTCCGCGGGCTCGACCTCCGAGAGCGCGGGCAGGGTCAGGTCCCGGCCTCCTCTCCGCAGGCGCGCGGGCCGCGTGTATTCCGCGATGACGTCGATGGGAGAGAAGGTGGCACGGTACTCGTACGGCCAGTAACGCACGGTGGGAACGCCCCCGCACAGGCAACGAACGCTCCGCAGCGGATCGAGCTCCTGCTCGTAGCGTCCGACCAGGATGTTGGAGAAGCCCGGGACCACGCCGCAGTCGACCACGGCGGTGCAGCCCTTCTCCCGGGCCAGGCCGTCGAGCTCGAACGGGTCCTCGTCGAAGAAGGAGATGTCGACCACGTTCCGTCCGGCCTCCAGGACCGTCCATACGGTGCGGAAGCCCATGGGTCCCGGCACGGCGCTCACCACCAGGTCGTGGCCTTCGACCAGAGTCCGCAGGACCGAGGCGTCGGACAGGTCGGCTCGCGCGGTCTCCATGCGCGGGACGTCCTGGAGACGGTCCAGCGCCTCCCCCGACACGTCCACGACGGTGGTCTCGAACCGCGAGCTGGAGGCCAGGTCCCTGGCCATGGCGGCTCCCACGCGTCCGGCCCCGAGCACGATGACGTTCACGGCATCCGATCTCGCAGCAGTCATGAGTCTCCTTCCAGGAGGACCCGGGCGTCCACCGCCCGGGCACCGTCCGAATACAGGAACAGGGGGTTGACCTCCACGTCGGTCACCACGGTCACTTCGGCGAGGCAGCGGGCCACGCCCGCCGCCGCGGCCTCGAGAGCGGAGAGGTCGGCGGGCGGGGCGCCGCGGTGCCCGAAGAGAAGGGCCGCCGTCTTCAGCGCCCGCGCCATCGACGAAACTTCCCCGGGACCCACCGGGAGCACCCGGTGGACGACGTCGTGCAGGAGCTCGACGGCCACGCCGCCAGCCCCGAGCGCGAGGACGGGACCGAGCCCCGGATCGCGCCTGGCTCCGACCAGGACCTCGGCCACGGGCTCGGGGAGCATGGGTGACACGAGCACGCCCTCCAGCCCCGGCGTCCGCGCCCGGATGGCTTCGAACGCCTCACGGACCGCCTTCGGCCCCCGGACGCCCAGCACGACCCCGCCCGCCTCCGTCTTGTGGAGGACCTCGCGGGCCACGACCTTCACGGCCACCTCCCCGCCGAACCGCTCCGACGCCGCCACGGCCTCCTCGGACGAGGTGCACAGCTCGGCCTCGACCATCGGGACGCCGAAAGCGGCCAGGAGCCGCCGCGCCTCGGGCTCGGTGAGGGCCGTGCGCCCGGCGGCGGCCGCCTCGCGCGTCCGACCGGCCGCCTCCGCCACGTCCGCTTCATCCGCCCGCTCCGCGGGCTCCGGCGCGGTCGGCGGCGGCCAGGTCGCCCGTCCCGCCGCGCGGCGCACGAGCGCCGTGGCGGCCGTGCACGCGGCGTCGAGCGACGCGACGACCGGCACGCCCTCCTCTTCCAGGGCCCGGAGCGGCGAGGGTCGGCGGAGCGCGTACATGGAGTGCACCACCAGTCCCTTCCCGGCCCGGCGCGCCGCCTCCGCCATGCCGCGGGCCGCGGCGCCCTCTGCCTCCTCCAGGGCCGGATCGAAGCGAAGGTGGTAGCCTCCGAACAGCCCGATGACCAGGATCGTGGCCACGTCGGGATCGGTCGCCAGCGTCTCCGCCACCCTGGCGAACACGGTGGGGTCGGCGTCCGCGGGACCGCCGACGTCGACGGGATTGCCCACCGCGGCCCGGGGGCCGAGGACCTCGCGAAGCGCGTCGCGGGTGGCCCCGGCGAGGTCGGAGAGCCGCGTGCCCCCCTCGATGAGGGCGTCGGCGGCCAGCACCCCGTGACCGCCGCCATCGGACAGGATGGCCACGCCGCCTCGGGCCGCCGCGGCCTGCGTTGCGAGGGAGAGTCCCACGGGGAGGAGCTCGTCCGAGCGCCGGACCTCCGTGATCCCCGCCTGCGCCAGCCCCGCGGCCAGCACGTCGTGCGGACCCGACATCGCGCCGGTGTGCGAGCGCGCCGCGGTCGCCCCTTCCCCGGTGCGCCCGGCCCCCAGGAGCACGACCGGCTTGTGCCGGCTGACCCGCGACGCCGTCTCCAGCAGGGCACGCGGCTCCCGGAATGCGTCCGCGTACATGAGCACGGCGCTCGTGCCGGGGTCACGACCCATCCAGTCCAGCACTTCGTGGAAACCCACGTCGACCTCGTTTCCGACGCCGACGCACACGGAGATCCCGGCCGAGGTGCGCTCGGTGATCTCGGTCATCAGCTGGAGCGCCACGTTCCCGGACTGGAGCAGGAGGGCGACCGAGCCGGAACGCACGTCGCGGGCGCCGATCAGGTTGAGCCCGTGGGTCATGTTGAGGATCCCGGAGGTGTTGGGCCCGATGACCCGCACGCCCGTGCGCTGGATGACGTCCCGCAGGCGCTCCTCGAGCGCCGCCCCGTCCTTCCCGATCTCCCGGAAACCGGTGGCCAGGACGACCGCGCCCGGCACGCCGCGCGCGGCGCACTCCTCCAGGATCCCCGGCACGGTGGGCGCCGGCGTGCACACCAGGGCCAGATCCACCGCGGACGGAAGCGCCCCGATCGACGGCGCCACGGGAAGCCCGAGGATCTCGCCGCCCCTGGGGTTCACCAGGTGGACCTCCCCCCGGAAGCCCGCCTCCCGCAGGGCCGGGATCACCTGGTAGCCGCGCTTGCCCGGGTCCGACGAGGCCCCCACCACCACGACCGAGCGGGGCCGGAGCAGCGCGTCGAGCTCACTCACCCGTGTACTCCGGCTCGCGGCCCTCGTGAAACGCGTCCAGCCCCTCCTGCCAGTCGCGCGTGCCCATGATGTCCAGGAGCGCCTCGGCCTCCAGGTCCAGCAAGCGCCGACGGTCCAGGCCCGGCGCCAGGCCCAGGAGCCGCTTGGCGTGCGCCAGCGACCGGGGCGCCTTCCGGGCCAGCCGCCCGGCCAGCTCCAGCGCCTCGGGGAGCACCCGCTCCGTGGACAGCGCCCGGTCGGCCAGGCCCATCACGGCGGCCTCGGCCCCCGAGAAGAACTCGCCCAGGTAGAGGAGCTCCCGGGCCTTCGCCAGCCCGACGCGCGCGGAAAGGGTCCGGGTGACCCCGCCGCCCAGAAACGTCCCGAGCGTGACCTCGGGGAAGCGGAGCTTGGCCGCCTCGGCCACCACGATGAAGTCCGAGGACAGGGCCATCTCGAGGCCGCCCCCGATGGCATGCCCGTTCACGGCCGCGACCACGGGGCGCGGAAGGGACTGGAGGAGCTCGTTGGCCTCCTGGGCCAGGCGCACGTACTCCCGCCTCGCCGCTTCGGCCAGGGGCTCGGACGCGTGCGCCTTGAGGTCCGCCCCCACCGAGAACGCCCGGCCGGCGCCGGCGAGCACCACGGCCCGCACGCCGGCATCCTCCCCCGCTTCGCGCAGCGCCTCGACCAGGGCCCGGTACAGGGGCAGGCTCACGGCGTTCAGTCGATCGGGTCGGTTCAGGGTGAGCACGAGGAGGTCGTCCTCGCGCCTCACGAGCAGCGGTGCGTCATCTGGGCTCATCGGGTCCGGCTCCCACGGAGATCCACACTGTGCGCGCGCTCGCCGGCCTTCCGCCGTGCGTGCGCCGCGCTCTCGATCGCCGCCGCGCCGGGGCGCGGCCGGCCCACACCAGGGGCCTCGGCCCGGCGAGGGGAGACGGATCTCTCCCGCGTCTGGCCTTGGTATACCGTGCGCCACTATACTCTCGCCCTTCGCGGCTCGCACCCCCCGGGTGGGCGAGTCGCCAGCATTCAGGGCTCTTCGGGAGGGAGGACGGTTCATGGCGCCGAACCCAGGCGACGGCGGAAGCGAGAAGGTGACGTACACGAGCGCGAACGTCGACATGGAGGCGTTCCACGCCCGGTTCGACCAGGCCCTGGAGACCGTGCGCGGCGCCTCCGGACAGGAGCATCCCCTGTACATCGGCGGACGTGAGGTGCCGGGCTCGCACGATCCGATCGTGGACGTGACGCCGATCGACACCTCGTTCGAGCTCGGGCGCTTCGCCGCCGCCGGCCAGGACGAAGTCTTCGAGGCGGTGACCGCGGCGCGGCGCGGACGGGCGGAGTGGGCGCGCCTTCCGTGGCGCGACCGCCTCGAGATCCTGCGCGCGGCCGCGGCGCTCATCCGCGAGCGCAAGTACCTCCTGGCGGCGACCATGAGCCTCGAGGTCGGCAAGAGCCGCCTCGAGTCCATGGGGGACGCGGAAGAGGCCGCCGACCTCGTCGACTACTACTGCTCCCAGGTGGAAGAGGCGGACGGCTTCGTCCGGGAGATGGCCCGGGTGACGCCCCACGAGCGCAACATCGACGTGCTGCGCCCGTACGGCGTGTTCGCCTGCATCTCGCCGTTCAACTTCCCCATGGCCCTGTCGACCGGCATGTCCGCGGCCGCCCTGGCCACCGGCAACACGGTGATCTACAAGCCGGCCGAGCAGACGCCGTGGACGGGACTCCGGCTGTACGACATCTACATGGAGGCGGGCGTCCCCGCCGACGCCTTCTCGTATGTTTCCGGGCGCGGCGAAGAGGCCGGCGAGCCGCTATGGCGGCACCCCGGCGTGGACGGCGTCGTGTTCACCGGCTCGCGCGAGGTCGGGATGAAGATCCACCATGGCCTCAGCCGCGAGTGGATCAAGCCCTGCCTCATGGAGCTGGGCGGCAAGAACGCCGCCCTCGTCATGGACACCGCCGACCTCGAGGCCGCGGCCGAGGGTGTGGCGCGCGGAGCCTGGGGCCTCCAGAACCAGAAGTGCAGCGCCACCTCCCGCGTGTACGTGCACCGTGACGTGGCCACCGAGTTCGTCCGGCTCCTGCTCGAAAAGACCGCCGAGGTCGTGATCGGGGATCCCACCGAGCGAGACGTGAACTTCGGCCCGCTCATCGAGCCCTCCTCGGTGGAGCGCTACGAGCGCGCCGTATCCCGCGCCCGCGAGGAGGGAGAGGTCCTCACGGGCGGCGCGCGGCTCACCGGGGAGGCCCTCGGGAAGGGGCTTTACGTGGCCCCGACCGTGGCCACCCTGCCCCTGTCCAGCGCCCTGTTCACCGAGGAGCTGTTCGTCCCCTTCCTGGCGGTGGGCGAGGTCTCCGGGCTCGAGGAGGCGATCCGCGAGACGAACCGGGCGCCCTACGGCCTCACCAGCGGCATCTTCACCGGCAGTGACGAAGAGATCGAGCGCTTCTTCGACGAGATCGAGGCGGGCGTGTGCTACGCCAACAAGCGTACGGGGGCGACCACGGGCGCCTGGCCGGGCGCCCAGCCGTTCTGCGGCTGGAAAGGCTCCGGCTCGACCGGCAAGGGGGGCTGCGGGCCTTACTACGTCGCCCAGTTCATGCGCGAGCAGAGCCGCACGGTGATCGGAGGCGACGCGTGAGCCCCGCGAGCGGCGCCGCCGGTTCCGGCGCGGGGGCCGCGCGCCCGGCCGGGACGGCCGACGGGGGGCTCGACTACCCGAGGATCCTCGTCCCGCCCCCCGGGCCGAAGGCGCGCGAGGTGGTCGAGCGCGACGCCCGCTTCGCCTCCTCCTGCTACATCAAGGAGTACCCCCTCGTCGTGGCCCGGGGCCGGGGCGCCATGATCGAGGACGTGGACGGGAACCGCTTCCTGGATTTCATGGCCGGCATCGCGGTCGCGGCCACCGGCCACTCCCATCCGAGGGTCGTGAAGGCGATCCAGGAGGCGGCCGAGAACTTCCTCCACATCTGCGGCAGCGACTTCCATTACCCGGGTCTGGCGGACCTGTGCGAGCGGCTGGCCCGCGTGGCGCCGGGCCCCAGCCCCAAGCGGGTCTTCGTCTCCAACTCGGGCACGGAGGCGGTGGAGGGCGCCATCAAGCTGGCCCGCCGCACCACCGGCCGCACCGACATCATCGCCTTCAAGGGCGCCTTCCACGGCCGCACCTACGGCGGCATGAGCCTCACCTCGAGCAAGGTGAAGCAGCGGGCCGGATTCGGCCCGTTCCTGCCCGGCGTCCACCACGTCCCCTACGGCTACTGTTATCGCTGCGACTACGGGAAGAGCTATCCCGGGTGCGCGCTGCACTGCGTCCGCACCCTGGAGGAAGACCTGTTCCAGCGCGAGCTCTCGCCGGAGGACGTGGCCGCGATCTTCGTCGAGCCCCTGCAGGGCGAGGGCGGCTACGTGCTCCCGCCCGCCGACTGGCTCCCCGCCCTGCGCGACCTGTGCGACCGGCACGGCATCCTTCTCGTCGCCGACGAGATCCAGTCGGGGATCGGCCGCACCGGCAAAATGTTCGCGGTCGAGCACACGGGCGTGGAGCCCGACGTCCTCCTCACGGCCAAGGGCCTCGGCTCCGGCATGCCGATCGGCGCCATCGTGGCCACCGAGGCGGCCACGGGCTGGGAGTCGGGCTCGCACGGCTCGACCTTCGGCGGCAACCCGGTGTGCTGCGCCGCCGCGCTGGCCACCCTCGACCTGGTGGAGGGGGGACTGTGCGACAACGCGGGGCGCATGGGCGAGCGGCTCATGGAGGGCGTGCGCGGGCTGCAGGAACAGTTCGAGGTGATCGGCGACGTGCGCGGCGTCGGGCTCATGATCGGCGTCGAGTTCGTCCGGAGCCGGGAGACGCGGGAACCGGCGCCGGAGCTCGTCTCGGCCCTCGAGAGGGCCGCCTTCGACCGGGGGCTCCTCCTCCTGGGGTGCGGGCGCAGCACCCTGCGGCTGGCGCCGCCGCTGGTGGTGGACGAGCGTGACGTGGACACGGGCCTCGAGATCCTCGGCGAGTGCCTGGCCGAGGTGGCCTGAGGGGTCCGGGCGCCGGGACGGTCGGCGGCCACCGACCGGCCCCGGCCGATCCTGACGATTCGCCGCAGCAAGGAGATCGCACGATGATGCCGCGCAGCCACCGACTCACGGCGGTCACGCTCGCCGTGTTCGCCGTCACCATCCTCGTCTCCAGCCTGCGCGCCCAGCAGGGACCGCCCCCGGCCATCCGGACCGCCCACGGCGACTGGTACTGGGAGCGGGGCCCGGCCGACCTCGTGCTCGAGCACGGGAAGGTCGTGACCGTCGATTCGGCACAGCCCCGGGCCGAGGCCCTGGCCATCCGGAACCGCCGCATCGTGGCGGTGGGGAGCGACGCGGCCATCGCGCGCTACGTCGGCCCGGACACGAAGGTCGTCGACCTCCGCGGGCGCCTGGCCATTCCCGGCTTCATCGACGCTCACGCGCACTTCATGGGGCTCGGGGAGTCGCTCAAGCAGCTCGATCTCATGGGGGCGCCCACCTGGAGCGACATCGTACGCAAGGTGGCCGAGGCGGCGAAGGAGGCGAAGCCCGGCGAGTGGATCCTCGGCCAGGGATGGCACCAGGCCAAGTGGGAGCATCCCCCGCATCCCGCCGTCGAGGGCCTTCCCCTCCACGCCAGCCTCGATGCCGTCTCACCCGACAACCCGGTGCTGCTCGAGCACGCCAGCGGACACGCCGCCTTCCTGAACGGGAAGGCGCTGGAGCTGGCCGGCATCACGGACGCGACGCCGAACCCGAAGGGAGGCGAGATCGTCCGCGACGCGGAGGGCCACGCCATCGGCATGCTGCGCGACAACGCGCAGGGCCTGGTGCGGCGCGTCTACCAGAGCTACCTGGACCGCCGCACGCCCGAGCAGGTCCGGGCGGACATGGCCGAGACGGTGCGCCTGGCCTCCCATGACGCGGTCTCCACCGGCGTCACCGGCTTCGACGACCAGGGCGAGTCCTTCGCGACCATCGATTTCCTGAAGGAGCAGGTGGCCGGGGGGAAGGTGCCGATCCGGCTGTACGTGGAGGTCGAGTCCATGTCTCCGGATAGTCTGGCCCTCCACCTGCCCGGCCACTGGCTGGTGGGCTACGGCCACGACCACCTCACCGTGCGCGCCGTCGGCGAGATTCTCTCCGACGGAGCGCTCGGCACGCATAGCGCCTGGTTCCTGAAGCCGTACGCGGACCTCCCGTCGACGTCGGGTCTCAACGTGACCCCCATCGATCAGATCCGGGCCGAGGCCGAAGTCGCGCTCAGCAACGGCTTCCAGGTCACCGTGCACGCCATCGGGGACCGGGCCAACCGCGAGGTGCTGGACACCTTCCAGCGGATCTTCCGGGAGCACCCGGACGCCAAGGACCTCCGCTGGAGGATCGAGCACGCCCAGCACCTGGACCCCGCCGACATCCCCCGCTTCGGCCACATGCGCGTGATCGCCTCCATGCAGACGCTGCACGCCTGCTCCGACGGCCCCTACGTGGTGGCGCGGCTGGGCAAGGAGCGAGCGAAGGCGGGCGCCTACGCGTGGCGGAAGCTCATGGACGCGGGCGCCATCATCGCCAACGGCACGGACGCCCCCGTCGAGCGGCTGGATCCGATCCCCAACTTCTACTGCGCGGTCACGCGCAGGCTGGCGGACGGAGAGCTCTTCTTTCCCGAAGAGAAGATGACCCGGGAGGAGGCGCTCCGCTCCTACACGATCAACGCGGCCTACGCGCTGTTCGAGGAGCACGACGTGGGATCCCTCACGCCCGGCAAGCTGGGCGACGTGGTCGTGCTCTCGAAGGACATCATGACGATACCGGCGGACTCGATCCCGACCGCGAACGTCGACCTCACGATCGTCGGCGGCCGGGTGGTGTATCGACGGACGGACGGGAGTCGTTAGCGGACGGTCGACGGACGTGGGGAGGCGGTGCGGTGCGGTCGAGACGAGGGACGGGAGGGACGGCATGAGCGCCCCGCGCACCTCGGGTGCGGGGCGCCGGTTCGAGCTCGTCCTCATGCGGCTCAACCCGCCCACGCCGCGGACCGTGGCGCTCATCGCCAAGCACGCCTCGCGGCACAGCTACCACTGGCTCCTGATGGCGGGCCGCTCGCACGGGGGACTCGAGCCCCTGGCCCGACTCCTGGCCGTCGCCTACCTGGACGAGGCGTCCAGCTTGCTGGGCCGCGGCGACCCGCGCTGGGCGGTACCGCGGGCCTACCTCCGCCCCGACGGACGCCTCCACACCCGGGACCGGCCCCGCCCGGACGACCCGGGCCTGCCGGACGACGTGGAATCCGAGCTGGCCCGCATCGCCGTGTGGCTGCGGGCGCGGCACGCGGGCTACCTGTCGGAGCTCAGCCGGGCGCTGCGGGAGGGGGCCACGGACGAGCGCTTCGTCGCCCTGACGCGAGACGAGGCCCGCCTGCGGGGTTTCGCCGACCCGACCGGGCGCAGCCTGCTGGCGCCGCCACCGCCGCCGGTCGTCACCCGTACCGTTCCCGACGCGCCCCGGAGCGCGGCCCCCGGCGGCCTGGACACCGCCCCCGGCGGCGAACGGACCGGCGCCCGTGAGTCGGCCTGGCGCCTTCCGTGGAACCGGTTCGGCGGCCGAAGCCGATAGGCCGCGGCGGCCCTCTACCGCCCTCCGTCCCGCCGAGCGACCCTCCGTCCCGCCGAGCGACCTTTCGGACCTCCGACGCCCTCAGGACCCGGACGCCCCTTCCTCCCGGTAGTACAGGATGAGGTCCGTGGACGGGGGCGTGGCTCCCAGCGCGCCCGCACCGCGGCCAGGATCCGGTGGGTGGGCCAGCGGTCGTAGGCGTACAGCGCCTGGATCTCCGCTACTCCCACAGGTTCTCCGGCCGGTCCCACGTCTCCGACCAGAAGCGATCCTCCTCCTCCCGGATCGTCTCCTCGTCGAGGGGGCCAGGGTCATCATTGCGGAGCACACCCTCCTCCACGATGCGCCGGAGCGCCTCCTCGGTCACCTCGGGCGGACGGCGGCGCGTGGCCTCCCGGATCCGCCAGCGGACCAGGAGGCCGGCGGCGAGGATGAGCAGGGCGCCGAAGCCGAACAGGAGGTCGAGAATCACGGGGTGTGGTACTGGATCGGGGCGGGCCCGTTCCTAGGACGAGCCGCTCAGCCCGCCCCGCGCCATGGGGAGGGAGCTGGGCCGCACGCCGGTGGCCTCGAAGATGGCGGCACCCACCGCCGGCGCGATTCCCATGAGCGGTGTCTCGCCGGCGCCGTAGGAGGGCTGGTCCTTCCGGTCGATGAGCACGATCTCGATCTCGGGGATGTCCGAGAAGCGCGGCACCCGGTAGTCGGCCAGGTGCGCGTTCGTGATCACGCCGTCACGGAAGTCGATCGCCTCGAACAGCGCGCCCCCGATCCCCTGGATGAGCCCCCCCTCCACCTGGTTCCGGAGGAGGTCCGGGTTCACGATGGCGCCGCAGTCGAACGCGTTCACCGCCCGCACGAGGCGCACGCGCCCGCCTTCGCGGTCGCGGTCGGCGGCCACCTCGGCGCAGGTCGCCACGTACCCACCCTTCTCGAACCCGCCCGCGATGCCGACGCCGTGGTCGCGCGGGACCTCCCGCTCCCATCCGAACCGCTCGGCCGCCGCCCGGAAGACCGCCTTCAGGCGAGGGTCGGAGAGGTTCTGAAGCCGAAAAGCGAGCGGGTCCTTCCCGACCTCACGTGCCAGCTCGTCGACGGCCATCTCCCGAGCGAAGTGGTTCGCCGTCGCCGCGAGCCCCCGGTAGGAGCCCTGCCGCAGCGGGGACTCGGAGGGATGGAACTCGACCCGCTGATGCGCGATGTCGTACATCGGCCGGATGGCCGCCGGGCCCGAGTTGTAGTTGTCGAAGGTCCATGCCGTGATCGTCCCCTCCGCGTCCGCCCCGGCGCGCACGTCGATCACGCCGGCGGGCCGGAAGTAGGCCCACCGGAACTCCTCCTCCCGCGTCCACACCAGCTTCACGGGCCTCCCGGCCGTCTTCGCCAGTCGGGCCGCCTCGACGGCGCACTCGCCCGTGTGCTTCCCCCCGTAGCCCGAGCCGGTGTCCGGGACGAGGACGCGCACGTGCGGCACGGGCATCTCGAAAGCGCGCGCCAGCTCCTCGCGAACGGCGAACGGTCGCTGGGTCCCGGTCCACACCGTGAGGCGGGGGCCATCCACGCCCTTCGACCACTCCGCCACCGCCGCGCGGGGCTCCAGCGGCGTGTGGGCGATGTAGGCCACCGTGAAGGTCCGCTCCACCCGATGGGCCGCCTTCTCGAGAGCCGACCCGGGATCGCCCCTCGAGAAGGCGTCCCGATTCCCGCGTCCCTCGCGCTCGCCGCGCGAGGGGGCCCTCGTCCGGCGCAGGAAGTCGTAGATCGTCTTCGAAGAGGGCCGCGGACCCGCCGCCGACTTCCACGTGGCCCGGATGGATGCGAGCGCGTGTTCGGCCACACGGGTGTCGGTCGCAGCCACTCCGACGAACGCCCCGTCACGGGCCACGACGACCCCATCCATGGCCTCGGCCGCGTTCGCGTCGAGGCCGGACAGGGTGGCGCCGATCGACGCCGGTCGCAGCACCTTCCCGTACAGCATGCCGGGCCGGGTCACGTCCGACGTGTAGTGGTGCGCCCCCGTGACCAGGTCCGCCCCGCCCGCCCGCGGCACGGAACGTCCGGCCACGCTCCAGCGGGCGGGCGGCGTGAGCTCCACGTCGTCCTCGACGATCTCGGTGAGCTCCTCGCCCCCGGCCAGCTCCCCGTACGTGACCGACCGCCCCGACGCCCGATCCGTGATGCGCCCCGCCGCCGCGGTCAGCGACCCCGGCTCGGCCGACCAGCGCTCGGCCGCCATCCGGACCAGGAGTCGGCGCGCCGCCGCTCCGACCTTGCGGAGCCGGGTCCCCATCTGGGGGGTGGAGCGGCTCCCGAACGTCCCCATGTCGTACGGCGTGAGGTCCGTGTCGCCCATGACCATGCACACCGCCTCGAGCGGCACCCTCAGCTCCTCGGCCAGCTCCTGCGCCAGGGAGGTGCGGATGCCCTGGCCGAACTCGACCTTTCCCGTGTAGACCGTGGCGACCCCGTCCGGACCGATCTGCAGCCAGGCCGCGATCTCCCGGGGGGTCCCGGCCGCGGGGCGCGGGTCACCGCCCGGGCCGCCGGCGCCGGCCTGTTCCGTCGCGGCGTCCGGCCACGCCAGGGCGCGTGGCGCCACCAGGACCACGACCAGGCCGCCGCCCACCACTTTCAGGAAATGGCGACGCGTCGTGCTCTCCTCCTCGCCCGGGAGCATCACGACCCGGAGCTCGCCCTCTCCGCGCGGCCCGCTCACGGCCGGCTCTCCGTCACGGAGGCCCGGGCCTTCGCCGCGGCGCCACCGTCCGAGGACAGCCCGGCGGCCCGGCGGATCGCCGCCACGATGCGAGGGTGCGTCCCGCACCGGCAGACGTTCCCCTCCATGCCGCGCACGATCTCGGCATCGGTCGGGCGGGGATTCTCGGCGAGGAGCGCGGCGGCGGCCATGATCATGCCCGGCGTGCAGTAGGCGCACTGGAACGCTTCCTCGTCCAGGAACGCCCGCTGGACCGGGTGCAGCCGGCCTCCGGTGGCCAGGCCCTCGATCGTCGTGACGGGCCTCCCGGCCGCATCCGACACCGGCGTGACGCACGCGTGCACGGGCCGCCCTCCCAGGTGGACCGTGCACGCCCCGCACTGGCTCTCTCCGCAGCCGTAGTGGGTACCGGTGAGGCCGAGCTCCTCGCGCAGAACCTCCAGGAGGCTGCGCGAGGGATCCACGTCGACTGCGTGCCGCTGCCCGTTCACTTGCAGTGCGATGCGCATGTGCACGCTCCGCTCGTGCCTGTCCGTGCCTGGGAACGCTTTTGAAAATACCGCACGGCGGGAGTCCGCAGCCAGCCCGGCGCCGCCCCTACTCTACCTGGGCCACAACCAGCCGAACGTCCCGGCGGTGAGGAGCCCGTAGAGGAGACCATCGATCGTAGCCTTGATCGTGAGGCTCCAGCCCCGGTGATACCAGATCGACATCTGCCACAGGGCCACCGAGTAGCCGATGAAGGCCGTCGCTCCCACGAAGCGGAAGACCTGCAGGTAGTCCGTCCCGGGAGCCAGCGCCCGGCCCGCGATGTAGGCCGCGAACACGCTGACGACGGCCGAATACAGGAACCACAGGCCGAGGCTCCGGGTCATGTTCATGGGGCCGCTCGGCATCACGGTCATCACGAGGACCGGCCCCCGGCTCAGCCTCTCCGTGAACTCGGGGGTGCGCATCTCCTCCATGCTCTGCGCCCTCGGCAGCATGTAGTCCCCGGGCGGGATCGAAAACGGGCGCAGGGCCTCCTGGATCTTGTCCTGCTCGGGCAGGGCCGGATAGTCGCCCTTGTGCCAGGGGGTGACCATGTGCAGGAGAGAGCTGGCTACGAACACGATCACGGCCGAGACGAGGATCGGGAGCCACAGCGCGGCGAGGGGCGTCATGACGGCCTCCGGTCAGGGGAGAGGCGCGGCCGGCCCCAGCAGAGGCCGGCGATGCGCACGGCTACGCACGCCGGGACCACAATGGACCCGATCCGCAGGATAAACGGCTCGGCCGTCGGGCGGTAGGGCGGCCGCCGCCACCCGCCCGGTCCGGCGAATCGCCCGCATCGGGACTCTCTAGCCCTTTCCCTCCCCTCCTACCTCTGGCGGCTGCACCCGCTCGATCTCGTGGATGCGGCGCACGTCGATTCCGACCACGCCCTGGGCGGTACGCTCGTAGATGTCCGTGAAGCGGGCGTCGCACGCGACTTCGTCGGCCCGGTAGGAGGTGCGCACGAGGACGGGAGCCGCGTGGGCCTCGTCGATGGCCCGGACCTGGACCAGGAACTCGGCCGCCTCCCCGATCAGGTCCGTGTGCCCCTTCCCGTGCAGGGGACTCGCGGCACCGATCGGGTGGACGACCGTCCAGTGCAGCGGGAAGAACACGATCCGCTCGCGCTCGAGGGTGAGCCTCCTGAACCGCCGCGCGACATGGCCCTCCTTCTCCTCGAGGAACGTGTAGACCACCTCGACCTCCACCTCGAGGAGCTCGTCGCGGGACGTGTTGACGAGGCGGAACTCGAACGCGTCGGCCCCCTCGTACGGCGCCATGACGGCCCGCTCGCTGAATCCGATCCGCGCCTGCGGACGGGCCAGGCGCGCGAAGAAGAGGGCGGCCACGACCGCGAAGCCGCCCAGGCCGAGGAGGGCCTCGCCGCTGGCGACCACGTTGGCGGCGACCCCCGCGGGCGCCAGAGCTCCATAACCCACCGTGGTGAGCGTCTGCACGCTGAAGAAGAAGGCCTCCAGGAAGCGCCCGCCCAGGGAAGCGGCCGCCGCCCCCTGCAGGGCGCCCGGTCCGCAGGCCAGGTAGGCCCCGGCGAACAACAGGTTCACGACCAGGTAGGCTCCCGCCACCAGCAGGTAGAACTGCCACCAGTCCATGCGGTGGAGGAGGCCGTAGGCACTGACCGACCCGAAGCGTGAGAACCCCTTGCGGACCAGGTTGTAGGACCCGTCCCGGTCCAGGAGCCGCACCCACGGCTCGTTGGCCACCCGGGACCCGAATCCGAGGTCCCGCACCGCTTCCATGCTCTCGTGTGCGTCCGCCATCCAGCCTCCGAGGGTGAGAGAGGGGCCGGCCCGCGGGGACGCGGGCCTCGATGTGCATCTGGCATCCGTCGGTCGTCTTCGCCAGTGTGTCTCACGACGCGCACCGGCACGAGCCCGACCCGGCCGGATGCGCGCGCTTCGACCCATGCCCGCCCGACAACCTTGGAGGGAGCCGGGGTGACACGCCACGCATTCACGGTCGAGGAGGCCAACGAGCTCCTGCCTCGCCTGCGCAAGGTCCTGCGTACCATACGCGGAACGCAGGAGGAAGCGTCGGAGCTCTACGAGCGGCTGCAGATCCTCGACGCCCTCTGGGGAGAGGAGGTGACGCGACCCAACAATCCCGACCACCAGGAGTACGCGGAGCTCCGGGGCCGGCTCGCCGAAGCCGCCCGCTCCGTTCAGGCATCAGTGGAGACCGAGATCCGCGCGTCAGGCGTGCGCTTCCCCTCCGGTGGACTGGAGCACGGTCTCCTGGACTTCCCCACGAGCTGGGAGGGTCGTTGGGTCTACCTGTGCTGGCACGCGGGCGAGGACCGGATCCGCTACTGGCACGAGGTCGACGCGGGCTACCGCGGCCGCCGACGCCTCACGGACGAGCAGGCCGAACGCATGGGCCGTGAGGACGACCCCGGGGCCCTGGACGATTCCGTTCTGGACTTCTGACGCATCCGGACCCACCGCCGCCCTCCCCGTTCGCTTCACCGCTTCTTGATGCGTCGGCTCCAGGCTCGGTGCTCGCCGGCTGCGAGAACGGGGGCCGGCTTCACCGACGCCCGGCACGCCATGGGGCAGGGCGTGGACGGCTTCACCTGCTGCCACCTGCCGGACCTGCAGGGCACGATCCACCGGCTCGGCGCGGTCGGCTCGTTTGGCTTGCCAGGCGCCGAGGCGCCGACGATATTCTGTCCGCTCTTTACGATTCGGGCCGCGCCCTTCCGATCCGACGCGATCCCTCCCGCACTCCCTCCGTACGGGTACTGGCATGAGAAAGCCTCTCGTCGTCTCGCTGTCCGCTCTCTTCCTGGCGGCCTGCGCCCACGCGGGCGCGGCGCCTCCGGCCACGGGCCCCGTGGCCGACACCCACGAGAACCAGGCGAACCACGCACGCCCGGCCGCGGGACAGGAGGCCGACACCTCCGCCCACGGGCCGCGCGGTCAGGGCCCGCAGGGTCCCAAGCCTTACAACAAGGTCATCACGGCCGACGCCGTGACCCACCGCGGCATGTTCATCGTGCACCAGGTGGGCGAGAAGCTCTACTTCGAGATCCCGCGCGCCGAGCTCGGGAAGGACATGCTGCTGGTCGGCCGCTACGCTCGCGCCGCGGCGCAGGACCCCGGGAATCCGACCGGCGGGTTCGGACAGTACGGCGGCGACGAGTTCACCGAGAGCACGCTGCGCTGGACGCGGGAAGGCAACCGCATCATCCTCACGTCCCCCTCCTTTTCGATTACGGCCGACACCACGCTGTCGGTCTACAGGGCGGTGCAGAGTTCGAACTACGCGCCCGTCGTGGCCGTGCTGGACGTCGCGGCCTGGGGCCCGGACAGCGCCGCCGTGGTCGACGTGACGAAGCTGTATACGACCTCGGTGTCACAGTTCGAGGCGATCCACGGCAACATCGACGCGAAGCGCTCCTACGTGGGGCGCACCCTCGCCTTCCCGGACAACGTGGAGATCGAGGCGACCCAGACGGGCACCCCGTCCCCGAGCGGCGGTCCCGGCGGGAGGTCCGCGCCGCAGGGCCGGGGCCAGACGCCGGCCAAGAGCGTCCTGGCCCACTGGAGCCTGGTGCGGCTGCCCGACCATCCCATGCAGCGGCGCCGCTGGGACGAGCGGGTCGGCTTCTTCTCGATCCGCCAGGTCGACTTCGGCGCCGAGCAGGGCTCCGCGCCGCGCCAGTACATCGCGCGCTGGCGGCTCGAGTGCTCGGACCGCCACGACGGCGACCTCTGCTACCCTAAGAAGCAGATCGTCTACTACGTGGACCCGGCCACTCCGGAGGTGTGGAAGCCGTGGATCCGGAAGGCGATCACCGACTGGCAGCCGGCGTTCGAGGCCGCGGGCTTCAAGGACGCGATCGTGGCCAAGGACCCGCCGGCGGGCGACACGACCTGGTCGGCCGAGGACGTCCGCCACACCATGATCCGATGGCTGCCTTCCACGATCGAGAACGCGGTCGGTCCGCACGTCAGCGACCCGCGCACCGGCGAGGTGCTGAACGGGTCGGTCCGCATCTTCCAGAACGTGGTGCAGCTGGCGCGCGACTGGTATTTCGCCCAGGCCTCGCAGCTGGACCCGCGCGCACGGCGGCTCCCGATGCCGGATTCGCTCATGGGCCGACTGCTGGAATTCGTGGTGGCCCACGAGATCGGGCACACGATCGGCCTCCGGCACGACCAGATCGGGAGCTCGACCTACCCGGCCGACAGCGTGCGCAGCCCCACCTGGGTCCACGAGATGGGCTCGTCGCCCAGCATCATGGACTATTCGCGCTTCAACTACGTGGCGCAGCCGGGCGACGGCATCGCCCTCGGCGACATCATCCCGCGGATCGGCCCCTACGACAAGTACGCGATCATGTGGGGGTACAAGCCGATTCCCGGCGCGAACACGCCCGACGCCGAGCGGCCCACCCTGGAGAGGTGGATCGCCATGCAGGACACGATCCCCTGGTACCGATTCTCGGAGCGGAACGCGTTCGGTGATTACGGTACCATGACCGAGGCGGTCGGCGACGCGGACCCGGTGAAGTCGACGGGTCTCGGCTTCCAGAACCTCGAGCGGGTGGTCGGCTACATCTCCGAGGCGGCGATCCAGCCGATGCAGGACAACTCGGACCTCGAGGACCTCTACAACGCCGTGGTCGGCCAGTGGACCCGCGAGGCCGCCCACGTCACCACGCTCGTCGGCGGAGCCACCGTGCGCTACAAGTCGGGCAGCCAGCAGGGACCGGTGTACCGGCCCCTGCCGCGCGCCCGCCAGGTGGCGGCGGTCAAGTTCCTGAACCAGCGCGTGTTCCGGACACCGACCTACCTGATCCGGCCCGAGATCGAGCGGCGCATCGAGCCCGACGCCATGATCCGGCGCATCAACCAGGCGCAGGAGCGCGTGCTCGGCTCCCTGCTCAACGACCAGCGCATGGATCGGCTCATCGACACTCGTGCACTCGCCGATCACCCGGCCGATACGTACTCGCTCGATGCGATGCTGGGGGACGTCCGGCACGGGATCTGGTCGGAGCTGGCGTCGTCCAAGGTGTCGATCGACGCCTACCGGCGCGGCCTGCAGATGGGGTACCTGTCGCTCCTGGACTCGAAGCTCAACCCGAAGCCGCAGAGCGAGTCGTCGGCCCGGCGCTTCTTCCCGGGCTTCCGTCCCCCGCCGCCGCTGAGCGAGGAGGCGAAAGCCCAGATCCGGGGCGAGCTGACGGCGCTCCAGGCCGACGTCAAGCGGGCCATCCCGCGGACCGCCGACACGGCAACGCGCTACCACCTCCTCGGGGCGCAGCACCGCATCGAGGAGATTCTGAACCCCAAGAGCTGAACGGGAAGCACGACGGGGGGCGGCCGGCCGCGAGGGGGCGCCGCCCCCTCTTCCCTACCTCCCCACCAGCGCCAGCACCCGGCACGGGCTCCCGGATCCATCCTCGATGGGAAGCGGCGCCACGATCAGCACGCTCCCGGTGGCGGGCAGCCGTCCCAGGTCCTGGAGCTGGGTGAGGCCGTACTTGCCGGCGCCCAGCAGGTAGGAATGGGCCGGGAACGGCGGATCGAAGGTGGCCGCCGCGCCGGCGTCGGTCCCCACCGTCTCCACCCCCAGACCCACGATGTCGGTCTCCTCGGCCAGCCAGCAGGCGCACGCCGCCGACGGTCCGGGCGTGTGCGGCCCGTCCCCGTCGGCGTTGAGGAAGGCCTCCTGGTCGTGCGAGCGGGCGTCCCATCCGGTCCGGAACAGCAGCCAGCCGCCCTCGGGGAGCGGGCCGTGCTCCTCCTCCCAGGCCCGCACATGCTCGATCTCGAGCAGGAAGTCGGAGTTCTCCGCGACCTCGGCGCTCTTGTCGATGACCGCGGCCGGAGCCACCAGGTGCTCGGGCGGTACCTGCGAGACGTCCAGGCTGTCCCGGCCGGTCACCCAGTGTACGGGCGCGTCGAAGTGGGTCCCGGTGTGCTCGCCCAGGCGCATGACGTTCCAGTACCAGGCCGGCCCCGCGTCGTCGTAACGGCTCAACGGCTCCATCGAGAACGGGGGCGTGTCGGCGAAGGGCTCGGGGAGCTGGATGACGGGCGTGCGCCCGGAGAGCGTGGCCGTGAGATCCACGACCTCCACCGAGCCGCGCCCGAGTCCGGCGGCGAGATCCGACAGGACTGACATGCTGCCTCCTTGCTGTGTGTCCCCCACGGACCGGAGGTCCCGCGCGAGCGCGGCCGCCGGCCGCCGGCCGTTCAGTGTGCCCGGAACGCATCCTCCAGCCACTCGGCCACCACCGTGGGCGTAACCTTCGCATCCACGACCAGGAGCCCCTCCGGGTGCTCGAGCCACGCCTCCACGATGGCCAGGTCGTCCATCCCGCGCACCGTCACTCCCTTTCCACCCGCGGCCCGGCCGAAAGCGTCCAGGTCGGCGTCGGGGAAACGGACGACGTCGACCGGGAGGCCCTGCGGCCCGAAATGGTGCACCTCGGCCCCGTAGGCCGCGTCGTCGTAGACGAGGACCAGGAGCGGGAGCCCGAGCCGCACGGCCGTGTCGAGCTCGGCCAGCGCCATGAACGCGCCGCCGTCCCCCAGGGCCGCCACCGTGAGCCGGTCCGGCCGGGCCACGGCGGCGCCGATCGCCGCTCCCAGGCCCAGGCCGATGGACTGGTAGGCCTGGTTGAACACGAACCCGGCCGGGTCCGGCACGGACAGGTACATGGCCGGCCAACCCATGAAGTGCCCGGAATCGACTACCACGGTGCGCTCGGCCGGCAGCAGGCCGTCGAGGGCGATCGTCAGCGTCCGCGGATCGATCGTCTTGGAGGTCGAGCGGTCCTCGAAGGCTTCGGAGGCCCAACCGCCCGCGGCCAGGCGGTCGGCCAGGGCACCGCTGCGGAAGCCCTCGCCCGCGTAGCCGCGCGCCTCGAGCTCGGCCTCCAGCGCCCGTGCGGCCTCGGCCGCGTCGCCCACCAGCCCCAGCTCTACGGTCCGCTGGGCGCCGATGGCGCCGGCGTCCAGGTCCACCTGCACGACGCGGGCGCCCTCGCCGATCAGGGTGCCGTGTCGGGTCGTCCACATGTTGAGCGAGGCGCCGAACGCCAGGACGAGGTCGGCCTCCGACAGGAGGCGAGCGGTCAGCGGCGAGGCGAACCCGCCCGAGATGCCGGCCGACCACGGGCTCCCGACGAACAGGCCGTTCCCGTTGGCCGAGGTGGCCAGGAGGGCGCCGATCCGGTCGCCGAGCGCCTCCAGGGACCCGCGGGCGCAAGCCAGCACGGCACCCCGGCCGCCGAGGAGGACCGGCCGCTCCGCCGCCTCGACCAGATCGGCCGCCGCCCGCACGGCCGCCGCGGGAGGTGCGGGCGGGGACGACCGATGCCACGCCGGCAGGCGCGCCTCCCGAGGTAGCTCGGCCCCCTGCACATCCAGGGGAAGGCTGAGCAGCACCGCCCGCCGCCCTTCGACGGCCCGCCGCCAGGCACGCGCCACGTCCTCCAGGGCGCCGTCCGCCGAGTGGAGCCGTTCCGGCACGGCGTCCACCGAGCGCGCCAGCGCGTCCTGGTCGATCCGGAAGTTGGAGCGCACGGCGGCCGCCGACGTGTCTCCGGCCAGGAGGAGGAGGGGAGTCCGGGACTTGGCGGCCTCCGCGAGGCCGGTGGCGGCGTTCGTGAGGCCGGGGCCCTGGTGCACGCTGGCCACGCCCGGGCGCCCCGAGGCACGCGCGTAGCCGTCCGCCATGCACACGGCCGCGCACTCGTGGCGGGCGGCCACGAAGGTGGCGCCTGCCGCGCGCAACGCCTCGGTGACCTCGAAGTTGCCGCTGCCGACGACCCCGAACACGTGCTCGACGCCGAGCTCGACCAGCGCCCTGCCGACCGCCTCGGCCACTCTCACGCCTCTCGCCTCCGGTCCGGTTGAACGGGCCGGAATCGTGGGGGCGGGCGCCGCCGCGAGGCAAGAGCGGGCGCCGCGGCCGGGGTCAGGGCGCGGCGGTCATCCCCGCGAGCAGACCGAGGATGGCCGAGACGACGATGCCCGGGTCCTCGTGCGGAATGTCGTGGTGGGAGCCCTCGGACACCATGCGCCGCCGATCGGACGAGGCCGCCGCCATGGCCTGGTGGCTTCGACGCCACGCCGCGTCGACCGCCGGGGTTCCCCACCAATCCTTCCTCGCGCTCACGATGACCATGGGCATCGCCAGCGCCGGCTCCCGCTCGCCGAGCCACGCGGAGAAGGCCGAGAGTGTACGGCTCATGCGGCGGATCACGCGTCTCCGGTCCGTCTGCGGATCGGTCGTGTCGGGAACCGTGCTCCGCAGGAAGGCCCGCTCCCGAGCCACGAACCGGGGATTCATCGGGTCCACCAGGACCAGGCCCGGGACGCGGCCGGGGAACAGGGCGGCGTGGGCCAGGGCGAGCATGGCTCCGTACGACTGACCCACGATGACGGTACGGGACGGCGCACCCACCCGCTCCAGCGCCCTGCGGATGTCCGCGACCTCCGCACGGGGCGTGAGGCTGTCCGGCCCGGGCTCGCTGGTGCCGAGGCCCGCGCGATCGTAAGCGGCGACGGTCGCGCCGGTGTGGACGGCCAGGCGTTGCGGGACGACGACGGCCCTCGTCCCGGAATGTGCAGGCCGGCGAGGACCGGGGCGAGGGCGAGGAGCGGGAGAACACGCATGTCGGGCGACCTCCGTCCGGGTGAGCTGTGCCCGCCGTACGGCCGACGGCGCGCCCCGGTTTCCGCCCGCGTCACCACATCCGCACCACCCACACCTGCATGTAGGACGGCAGCGGGTTACCGGAGGCGTCGCGGACCCGAACGGCCGTCGCGGGCCGCCCGCTCCCGTCCACGGCCACGTAGGCGGCCGAGCTCGCCCTCACATCGGCGGTCGTCGTCCAGTCCCCGAACGTCTCGGGCGTCGGCTCCAGGTTCGCGGTCGCGACCGTGTGCTGCTCGAAGTCGTTCAGGTTCCAGCTCGGGAAGGTGAGGGCCGGGTCGGGCGACGGTATGCGGTCGTCCACGTACAGGGCCGCCGACCACCGCGCCATCAGGTTCGCCACCGGAACCCCCACCACGTCCGCCACCATCTGGAGGCCGCTCCCCGGGTCGGCGATCAGGTTCTGCTGGAGACCCTGCTCACCGCCCGGATAAGAGGGACCGTACTGGTCCGAGACCCAGCGCAGAAAGCTCCATCCCACCCCGTACCACAACGACCGGGACGCGCAGGGCGTCGGGTCGCTCTGCCACCAGCCGCACTGCTCGGGCGCTCCATCCACCCGGGCCGTCCGGTTCTTGAATCCGAAGTACTCCGCCAGGTCCGTGAACTTGTTCAGGTACCAGGCCACCGAGTCGGCGCCCGTCGTGGCGAAGATGACGTCCGCCCCGAGGTTCTGGTAGGGCATGTGGCCCGTCTCGGCGTGCCCCACCACCTCTTCGCCCAGGGTCGCCTGCGCCTCGGCCACGATGGATCCCATGAAGCCCAGGCCCGCCGCGAACCGGCGTCCGTTCTGGATCAGGTGCGTGAGCTCGTGCCCCATCACCTGCGGGGCACGCGACAGCTCCTGCGTCCGCGTCGACTTGACCGCGCTGTCCCCGGCGGTGCCGTCAGGGTCCGGAACGCGGCCGTAGTAGACCTCCCCCTCGTCGCTGGAGGCGCAGTAGAACCCGGTGGCCGAGACGCGCGGATACAGGTCACCCGAGAACACGAAGCCGAGCACGTAGGACCCGGGGACTCCGAGGTCCTCGTCGTTCACGGCCTTCGTGAACAGGACGACGATGTGGCCGTTGTTGTCGATGTCGCCGGGATTGCCGAAGTAGGCCTCGTCGGTGGAGAAGATCTGGTCGTCGAGCTGGTCCGACAGGCTCTGGTAGTCGGCCTGGGTGAACCCGTTCGCGGGATTCGACGTATCGGCGACGATGATGGCCTTCTCGCCGATGACCTGGACGATGGCCCCGACCGCCGTGTACTTGCTGCAGCCGTCGCCGCTGAAGTCCGGCACGCGCAGGGCCACCGTGTCGTCCACCGCCACGCTCCCGCTCACCGAGAAGCGGGCCGGCGGGGCGCTCGACGCCCCACCCAGGGCGGGGATCGAGGCATGGGGATCGAGGTGGGCACGCTCCCAGGCCCGGATCTTCATCTCCGCGCGGCGCTGCGCCACGAGCCAGGACGGAGGGCGGACCCACGACCCGCCGCCGGTCTGCCGGGGCACCACCCGGGTCGCCACTGAGGCCCGCGCCGCCGGGGCCCTCCCGATGCTGGCCGCGCCGATGCCGTCTGCCGCCTCGCCCGTGATCTGCACGCCCGTGAGGCTGGAGACCGTGGACGACAGGGACTGCACGCCGACGATGTAGCGTTCCGACGCCGCGGAGGCCCCGAACTGCAGGCAGAAGCTGGCCGGATCGGTGAGAACCGCTTGCCGGCCCACGCCCAGCGACACCGCGGCCTGCGCCGGCTCGAGGTCGCTGTTCGCCTGCGAGGCGCCCCCGTCCGTCGCCACCCGAACGGCCACGGAGCGCGCCGGCAGGCAGTCGTAGCTGGGAACCGTGACCTGGAGCGAGGTCGAGGAGGCGGAGGTCACGACCGCCGGCATCCCGTCGATCCGGACGCTGTCGCCGGCGGCCACCGGGTCGAAGTTCTGACCCGTGATCGTGACCGCCTGGCCTTCCTGGATGGGAGAGGGGCTCACGGACTGGATCTGCGGAGTGCCGAGCGACGCCACGCGGAACACTCCCGTCCCGGAGACTCCGCTTCCGGCCGCGGCCGCCGTCACCTCGACCCGGCCCAGGGCCTTGGCCGTGGCCAGGCCGGTGCTGTCGACCGTGGCCACGCTCGTGTCCGACACCGACCACTCGATCGTCACCCCGTCCACCGGGTGATCGTTGGCGTCCTGCGGCGCGGCGCTGAACCGCACCGTGTCGCCGGGCGTGGACACGCGGGCGCTGTCCGGGCTCATCACGACCTGCACGGTCCGCTGCTCCACGACCAGGACCGCGGTGTCTGCCTTCCCGGAGATCGACGCCACGATGCGCGTGGTGCCGTTCTGCCTGGCGGTGGCCGTTCCATCCGTGGATACGGTGGCCACGGCGGCCTCCGTGGACGACCAGGCGACGCTCCCTCCCGAAATCACGTTCCCCGCCGGGTCCTTCAACGTGGTCGAGAAGGTCACGGAGTCATCGATCGAGACGAGCGTGTCGACGGCCGGGCTCACGGTGACGGACGCCACCTGCGGCTCGGCGGGCGGGTTGCTCGCCGAGCCGGTGCCGGTGACGGACTTGCCGCCGCACGCGGCGGCCGCGGGAGCGAGCACGGCGAGGAGCAGCACCTGTCGGCGGGGGATCCGTCGCCTCATGGACGAACTCCGGAATCGAAGACGCTGGAACGGCGGCACCCGGGCATCGGACGCGAAGGGAATTCAGCTTCCGTGCCTGTGAGGGGAGGGCCGAGACCCCCGGCGCCACGGGGATTCCGAAGTCTCGCCGCTTCGCGTTCGCCTCGCAAGATGTCGAAGATCACCACGGATCGTGTGATTCGCGAGAGTCGGCGCCGCGCGGACCGGCGACCCGGCCGCGGACCGCCCCGCCTTACCCCTCCTCCAGAACGCGAGAGGGCAGGAGCCTCGCCCCGCGCGCCACCCGCTTGATGGTGAGGCCCTGCACGAGGATGGAGAAGACCACGACCACGTAGGTGATGAGGAGGAGGAGTCCGCGCTCCCCGCCGGCCGGGACGGACAGCGCCAGCGCGATCGCGATCCCGCCGCGGAGCCCTCCCCAGGTGAGGACGCGGATCGCGTACGGCCCGAGCTCGGACCGGATGGGCAGGAAGCGCATGGGCACGTACACCGACAGCAGCCGGGCCCCCAGGATGAGCGGGACCGCGAGCGCGCCCGCCAGGAGCCACGAGGCCCGGACCGGCAGGATCAGCACCTCGAGGCCAATGAGCACGAACAGGAGGGCGTTGAGGATCTCGTCCAGCACGAGCCAGAAGTTGTCGAGCCGCTCGCGGGTCCCCTCGGACATGGCGAACATGCGCCCCCGGTTCCCGACCAGCAGCCCTGCGATGACCATGGCCAGCGGGCCCGACGTCCCGATCCGGTTGGCCAGCGCGTAGCCGGCCGTGGTCACGGCCACCGTGACCAGGATCTCGGTCGTGGGCTCGTCCACCCGGCGCAGGAAGTAATAGGCCGTCCAGCCGAGGGCGAGGCCGTAGACCACACCACCCACCGCCTCCTCCAGGAAGAGCCGCCCCGCCGCTGCCACCGAGGCACCGTGCTCCCCCGTCACCAGCCCGAGGAGGATCGTGAACAGCACCACGGCCACCCCGTCGTTGAACAGGGACTCGCCCGTGACCAGCGTGGACAGCTCACGCGGCGCGCCGGCCTCGGAGAGGAGCCCCATGACCGCGATCGGGTCGGTCGGAGAGATGAGCGCGCCGAACAGGAGGGCCCACAGGAAGGGGATGCCGAGGCCGATCAGCCGCAGGAGCTCCCAGGCTGCGCTGCCCACCACGAGGGTCGAGATCACGGTGCCCACTACCGACAGCACGAGCACCGGCGTGCGCACCCGCATCAGCTCCTCGAGGTCGACCTCGAGGGCGCCGGCGAACAGCATGATCCCCAGCAGACCCTCCAGCAGGACCTTCTCGAAGTCGACATGCGCCAGAAGGCCTGTGAGCCACCGGCGCTCGGGGGCGAGGCCGGCCACGAGAAGCAGGAGCAGCGACGTGACCAGCCCACCCAGGGTGACTCCGATCGGAATCGGGAGGTGGAAGTGGCGCTCGTTCACGTACGCGAACGCGGCCGTGAGCGCCAGGAGCGCCCCGACGATCTCGAACAGGCTCAAGGCAGGCCGCCGAGCGACCCGGGCGGTCGGTTCCGGGACATGTCAGGAACGGTAGGGACGCCGGCGCCCGCCGTCTAGCTCTCGCCCGGGGCCGCTCCGGGCCAGACCCCCGTCCCCACGACCGTGGCGAGGAGCGCCGCCACTCGCCGCATCCCGGAGCGTCGCATGACTGTCCTCCCTCGCGGCGGTAGGATCCTGCACTCGCGATAAACGTGTCGGGAGGGGTCAGGAAGCGATCAGGCGGACCGGGAGGAGGGAGCATGTCAGCCCAGGACCAGGGTCGGGACCGGCCCGGTGACCGTGACCCACGAACGTCTCACCCCTACCACATGTACGAGGCCATCCAGGCGCAGCCGGCGGCCTTCGCCCGCCTCGCTCGGGAGGCCACGCAGCCGGCGGAGCGCTTTGCGGAGATCGCCAGCGGCTGCGCGCGCCTGCACCTGGCCGGCACGGGAACGTCCTTCCACGCCGCCGAGCTGGGCGAGCACCTCGTGCGCGCGGCCGACGCCCGAACGGCCGCCCGGGCCTGGCGCGCCTTCGACTTCGCCCTGTACGGCCCCGACCTGTCACCCGCGGACGCGGTGATCGTGGTGAGTCACCGTGGCACGAAGCGCTACTCGCGCGCCGCCCTGGCCCGGGCCAGGCGAGCCGGCGCTCCCACCGCGCTCATCACCGGAGAGGACGGCGGGGACGATGCGGACGCGGACGTGGTGTTTCGGACCGTGCCCGGGGAGCGATCCTCCGCGCACACGGTGAGCTTCATCGGTTCGGTCGCGGCCCTCGCCGCGCTGGCGTCCAGGGTCGGCGGCGGCACCGACGACCTCCCCGAGAGCTGCGTTCCTGCCGCACTCGAAGCGGCTCTCGGCCTGGAGGACCGAATGGGCGCGCTGGCCCGTGCGCACGCCGGCCGACGCAGGATCTGGCTGGCCGGCGGGGGACCCGCGGCCACCGCCGCCCGGGAGATCGCCCTCAAGATCAAGGAGACCTCCTATCTCCAGGCCGAGGGCATGGCGACCGAGACCCTTCTGCACGGGCCCTTCCAGTGCGCGGAAGAGGAAGACCTGTTCGTCCTCATCGCGCCCTCCGGGCCGGGACAGAGCCGGACCGCCGAGCTGACCGATGCCGTACGCGCGATCGGCGCGTCCCTCCTGGTGGTCGGGGATGAGACGGCGGAGATGGTGGCCGGCGCGGACGCGTCGCGGGTCGCCGTACCGACCCTCCCGGAGCCGTTCGGTGCGCTGGCCTGCATCGTGGCGCTCCAGCTCTTCACGTATCACCTCGCGCTGGAGCGAGGCACGGACCCGGACGGGTTCCGGCTGGAGGATCCACGCTTCGCTCGCGCCAGCGCCGCCGTGGAGCTCTAGGTCCGGGAGCGCCGCCCTCGCCGCCCCGGATCGACTCGACGATGGGGCCCGGGCTCGTGGTTCTTCGCCCCCCTACTCCCCGACCCTCACCGCGATGGTGCGCCACTTCCCCTGCCGGAAGCGCGCCACGCTGAGCACGCAGCGCGTGATGTGCCCGGCCAGGATCGCGTACCAGATGTGCAGCGCGGAGAGGATGCCCATCTGCTGGAGAACCAGGCAGATGCCGAGCGGCATCACGAGCTGCGAGGCAATCGAGATGTACAGCGGGCTCTTGGTGTCCCCCGTGCCCTGCAGGCCGCCCGTGTAGGTGAGCGCCACGGCGATGAACAGGCCGGACACGCTCAGCACGTGGAGGAGCTGCACGCCGAGCTGCACCACCTCCGGCTGGTTCAGGCCGAACAAGCCCAGGAGCTCGCGCGGGATGAGCAGGAACATGGAGCCGAAGATCAGGGCTCCGACGACCCCGATCCGGGCGGCCACGTGCACGGCCGCCGCCGAGCGATCGGGCTGGCCGGCACCCAGGTTCTGGCCCGCCACGGCGGCGGCGGCGCCCCGGAGTCCGAACGAGGTCCAGGTGATGAACGAGAACAGCTGCGTGTAGGAGACCGCGTACGCCGCCTGGGCGGCCGCGCTCTCGGGCAGGGAGCCGATGAACGCCAGCAGGATCAGGCCGCCGATGTTCATGGCGATGCCCTGGATCCCCGCCGGCAGCCCGAACCGGAACAGCTCGCGGATGATGGCCCGGTCCGGCCCCTTCCAGCCGCCGCTCGGGAACCCGACCACCCACCCGCCCTTCGCCAGCCGCCACAGCGCGAACGCGGCCACGCCTCCGGACGCGATCACCGTGCCCATGGCGGCGCCGGCGGTTCCGAACGCGGGCACCGGACCCAGTCCGGCGATGAGGACCACGTTGAGAATGATGTTGATGACCGTGAGCACCACGCCCAGCCGGAGCGGCGTGCGTGCGTCGCCCGCCGAGCGCAGCGCCCCGCCCAGCATGAAGAAGATCAGCATGCCGAAGCTGAACACGAACATGATGCGCAGGTAGGGGAGCGCCTCGACCTGCACCTCGGGCGCGGCGTTGACCAGCACGAGGAGCTTGGGAGCCAGGAAGTATCCGATCGGCGCCAGCACCCCGACCGCCAATCCTGCCGCCAGCAGGAAGGCCTGGTAGACCGTGCGGTCCACCATCTCGTGGTCCCCGCGCCCCGCGAAGCGCGCCACCAGGACGCTCATCCCCATGAACAGCGACGAGATGAACACGACCACGACCAGGTAGATCTGCCAGCTCACCCCGATGGCCGCGTTGCCCGTGTATCCCACGTAGTGGCCGACCATGACGTGGTCGACGATCCCCTGCATCCCGCCGATCATGTTCTGGAGGATCGTGGGCCACGCAAGCCGCCACACGGCCGGCGTCAGGGGCCCCTTCACGATGGAGCGGTCGTAAGTCGCCCGACGGCGGGGCGCGGGTGGGACGAGGGGCTCCCCGCCGGCGGGCCCGGGACCGGGCGAGGGCGTGGGAGGGTTGGTGTCGTTCACGTCGGCCGGCGCTCACGCGTCAGGGTCCCGGTGCCACCTCGCGAGTGGGCGAAGATGCCATGGCAGCGCCCGCCGCGCCAACGCGGGTCCGGTTCGGCACGTTCCGCTACCTCCGGATCGTGCGCTCCTCGCTGCGCGGCCCCTCCAGGCCGCCGGACACCGTGGCCATGTAGTACCAGTACCGATGCCCCGGTCGCGCATCCCGGTCCACGTACTCGAGCTCGGCGGCGCCGACCTCGGCCACGCGGGCCGGCCGACCCCCACGCTCGTAGCGGTATACGCGCACCCTGGCGGCGCTGTCGGCCATCGGGTCCCAGGCCAGGACGATGCCGGCGCTGTCCGCCCGCACCCGGAAGCCCGGGGGCGGCGGGGGCGGCGCCGGCTTACGGCTCACCCGCACCGACGCCGAGGGAGCGCTCCGCGTCCCATCCACCCGTTCCGCCATCACTGCATAGCGCCACGAGCCGCGCACGGCCGTCGTATCCCGGTAGCCGTTCTCCAGCCGCCCCAGGGGGCGCGCCGTCAGAGTGTCCCACGCCGAGCCTCCCTGCGCGTCGGCCCCACTGCCCGCCGCGGCCCCCGGGCCGGCGCCGCCATGCGCGTCTTCGCGCAGGACCACGTAGCCGCTCACCAGCGGGTCGGAGCCGGCCATGTCCGCCCAGGCCAGCGCGACCCCCCGGGCGTCGGCGTAGCCTGACACACCGGACGGAGGCGCGAAGGCTGTCGCGGCCGTCCGGGACGCCGAAGCGGGGTTGGAGTAGCCGCTCTCGATCCCTCCCGGGCTCACGGCCCGAACGGCCCACGTATACTGCCGTCCCGCACCGGCCGCGCTGTCCACGAACACGGTGTCGGCCGGCGGGAGCAGCGCGCTCACCAGCCGAAGCGCCGTCGAGTCCGTCAGGGTGTCGACGGGCGCGTCGGTCCGGTATACGCGGTAGCCCGCCAGGTCGACGTCCCCGGCCGGCGTCCACGCGATCCTGAATCCCACGGCCGTGGTGTCGGCGTGCACGGCCAGGGGGGGCGCGGGGGCGAGCGCCGAGCGGAAAAAGCCGAATACCGCCGCCGTCCGCGGCGAGACCTCGCCCCTCAATCCCGTCATCCCCAGCCGGTAGTAATACATCGTCATGGGGGTGACCTGCGCATCCACGAACCGCCCCGCGGTGGGCGGGAGCTCCGCGATCTGGACGTACCCCGTGTCCTGGGAGAGCGACCGGAACAACTGCACGGTGCGGATGCGGTCCGGGTCCGTGACCCTCCACGTGACCACGATCCCGAGGGTGTCCACGCCGCGTGCCTCGATCGAGTCGGGGAGCGCCGCGCCCACCATCGGTACGGTGTACACGGTGACCGTGTCGCTCGGAGCGCCGCGGTTGAAGAAGAGGTCTCGCGGCACGGCGTAGTACTGGTACATGGCGCCCGGCGTCACGTCGCGGTCCTCGCTCCGCGCCAGCAGGGAGTCCGCGGCCAGGATGCTGACGGCCACGGAGTCGACTTCCTCGAAGTCGCCGCTCCGTCCAGCGCGCCGCCAGATCTCGACCGTCTTGGCGCGGGTTCCCACGTCTCCCACGTACCAGCGGAGCACGACCACCGAGTCGGCCCCGAGGCTCTCCGCCACCCGCACCGGGTCGAACGACGCGCGCGCCGGGAAGCTCACCGCGTTCGAAACGACGGGGCGAGAGACGGCGCCGTCCGCGTCCACGTCGCTCACCCGGTATCGCCACGTCTCTCCGTCCCGGGGCGACGGATCGAGTCCGTAGATGCCGAGCGCCAGGCGAACGTCGTCGTTGCCCAGGATGGCGGCCAGGGAGTCGGCCCCGGGGTTCCGGACGATATAGTCCCAGGCAGCCGCCTCGTCCTTCTGGCCCAGCGCCCGCACGACGGCCCGCCGCGTGGCGGTGTCGAGCCGGCCGAAGAAGCTCCGCGCGTCGCGCACGGCGCTCACGTCGGCCACCTTCTCCCAGGGCCCGCCGGGGCGCGCTCGCTCCAGACGGTGCGCCACCACGCCGGCCACCGAGTGCGCCGTCGACACCACCGTTCCCTTCATCCACACGTACGCGCCGCGCGGGCTCGCGAACGCGACCGTGTCGGCCGCCTGCGCGGCGAGGGTGGCCGGCCGCCCTCTCGCCGCCAGGAGGGCCGCTCCACACAGAAGTGCCCGGCCCGCCGTACCGATTCGCCCCATCGCCCTCATCGGAAGTACACCTTCGCGTGCGGCCCCACGTTCGTGGCCCAGTCGTAGCCCAGCTGGGCCTCCGCGCCCAGCCCGATGTGGACGCTGGTCGTATGGTGCAGGCACACGTCGTCCAGCCCCACGCCGTAGGAGGCGCTCCCGTTCAGGTCCAGGTTGGCGTCGCCCCGCGCGTACCAGGCGCCGTCGCTCCGGTAAGCGCCCTCGCCGTCCAGGCCCGCCTTCACCTCCGCCGCCACGTGCAAGCACAGCCCCATGCCCACCCCGCCCTTGATGCCGGCATCGATCCCCGCCCCGACTCCCACGAAATAGGTGTTGGCCTGCTGGAAGTTGGCCCCCAGCCGCACGTCGCCCCACACGTTGCACCACACCTCGACGCTAGCCACCCCGATGTCGAAGGCGCCGTTGGGACAGATCGGCACCGGGATCGACACCTCGCCCTCCATGAAGAAGCCGTTGATGACGTGGAACTGGGCCGGCACCGGCCGGCGGCCGTACTTGGCGTAGCGGGCCAGGAGATCCGCCTTGAGGGTCGCCGAGCCGATCAGGAGGGCCGCCGAGCCGCTCATGTGCGGCGTCTTCAGCGAAAAGGCGGCGCCCGTGAAGAAGTACCAGTAGCGATCGGACGGCTTGCCGCTGATGACCATCTCGGTGGTGCCCTTCACGTGCGCGCCGGCGGCGATGTCCTTGTCCATCTGGACCGACCCCTCGAGCCGCTCCTCGGGGAAGTTCATGGTGATCGCCATGTTCCCGAACGGGGTCGGGATGTTCTTGACCGCCAGCCCACCCGTCCCCGCGGTGACGTCGGTGCCTTCGACCCCGATCGTGATGTCGCCGGACACCTGGCCACCCACGTCCATGTGGCCCTGGTAGTTCGTGGCCCACTTGCCTGCCGCCACCTTCGCCCCGCCCTGGAGCTTCGAGATGGCCACCTGCCCCACGTCGAGCGTCGCGTGCGGAAGCGGCAGGGCGTCGATCTTCTGGTTCGGACCCAGCGGCGAGCGGGTGAAGTGCGAGGCGACCGTGAACTTGCCCGGCACCGACACGGTCCCGTCGCCCTGGAAGCCCGAGGCGTCGAGCGTGCCCTGGTGCACCGACACCTTCGCGCCGCCGATGTCGAAGGGCTGGATGTCGATGGGGTTGAACTTGAAGGTCGGCGCGTGGCCGGACGCCGGACGCGTGTAGTCGACGACCACGGCCTGCGGGTCCAGGCCCGGGACGTGGAGGTCGAGCCCACCCGCGAAGCTCACCGACGACTCGGTGATCCCGAGGTTGGAGACCGCCAGGTCTCCCGTGCCGTACAGCCGCACCGACGTCCCCGGCTCCATCGAGAAGCTCTTCTTTCCGCTGGAGAGGAAGTCGAAGCTCTGCACGTGGATCACGTCTCCGGAGGCCATGCCCGGGAGCGCGGCGATCGTGCCGCCATCCCCGAACAGCTTCCACGGACCCGTCGGCGTGTCGCGAACGAAGGTGACCCCTCCCTTCACCTGCAGGGGCACGAACCCGCCCAGCAGGATAGGACCGCCGCCGAACGATCCGCCCTCCAGCGCGGTGGGGGTCACCTCGAGCCCCGTGAACGGGAAATCGATGTCGCTGTTGGGAGTTCCCTGGATCATCGGGACGCGCACCACGCCCTGCACCAGGTGCAGCCGCCCCTTGCCGAGGGACCAGCTCGGCGACTCCAGCGTCCACGCGCCCAGGGACAGGGACAGCGCCTGGTCGCCCTTCGCCGGCTGCAGGCCGGCGCCCGCTCCCTGCCCGGGCGTCACCGTGAGGTCGGGCACGTGGATCGCGAGGTCCTGCACGCCCGGTATGGCCGTGTGCAGGATGACGTCCAGGGTGAGCGCCTTCGGCGTGAGGCGCGAGGAGGCCGCCGCCGCGTCGGCCGCGAAGCCGTACAGCGTGAGTCCGGCGTCGCCGCCCTTCGCCGTGCCGATGCCGTAGCCGCCGGCGGGGGCCGGCGACGCGCCCCCCGCCTCGAGCGTGGCCACCCGGGCGGCGGCCGCGCCCGACGCGCCGGGGCCCAGCAGGAAGAGCGAGTCCCGGAAGGCGAGCTCGGCCGTGGTGAGGGAGAACGATCCGGACAGGAGCTGCGCTGGACCCACGACGGCCCCCTTCCCCTGCCCGCGGTCCTCCACGACCAGGCCACCGTCCTCGTGCTGCCGCACCAGGTAGGCCTTGTACAGGGTGAGCGGGAGGTCGCTCTCGTCCAGGTGCACCCTGCCGCCGGACGGCACAGCGTCTTTCCCGGTGCCGGTCACGGCCACGCTGTCGAACGCCAGGGTCAACCCCTTCGTTCGGGGCGTGAAGGCGTCGTTGGAGGGGACGTCCGTGAACCGCCCGCTGAGGATCGCGCCGTGGGCCGTCTTCGTGTAAGTCTGCACCTCGATCGAGAGGCCGAGGAGCGAGGTCGGCAGACCCTCCACGGCGGTGAGGTGGAAGTCCTGCGTCGCCGACGCCCCCGCCTTCGCCGTCACCCGGGCCGAGTCCCCCGTGAAGTCCGAGCCCGCCTTCCCCGCCCACACCCAGCGGGCGCCGGCCGGCGCGCCGTGCAGGGCGTAGTGTCCGTGGACATCGGTGGAGTCGGCGAGGTCGGTCCCGCCCGGCCCAGCTTCCGGGATGAACACCCGTGCGCCCGCCACGACCGAGTCGCTGCCGGTCCCCGCGTACACCGTGCCCTCCACGGTGGCGCCCGGCACCAGGCCGAGGACCGAGGTGCGCGGCGCGCGGCTCTCGGGCACCGGCACCTGGGAGGAGGCGCCGCGGAAATCCGAGCTCGGCGGCGGCGTGATCCGGACGGTCACCTGCTCGACCGAATCGGGCGAGGTCGCCTTCCACTGGAAGCGGACGTCACCCGCGGCGTCGGTCGTGGCCGTGGGCTGTCCGGGCTCGTCCGGGAGCGTGACGACCGCGCCCCGGACGGGTGGCTCCGAGGCACCACCGGTCACGTGCATGATCCGCATCCCGCCCGGGCTCCGCCGCCTCCCGCCGCCGGGCGAGGCCGGAGTTCCCTTCAGGGCCACGACCTTCACGTCCAGGCGCCGCATCCGCAGGTAGAGCACGGTTCGCCCCAGGTCCGACGTCCCCCGCGGTATCGTCATGGTGGTGTCCGTGGGGAAGTAGTCGGGCCCCGCGTCCACGTGCACGGTCTGCGTGCCAGAGGCGGCCGGCACCGTGACGCGGTACGCCTCCAGGTGCACGAGTCCCGAGCGGGAGGCCTGCGCCGTGCCGCCGGCCTGAGCCTGCGCGCCCGCCGAGGACCGCGTCATACCTCCGGCCGGCCGGGCCTGGCCAGAAGACGCCTGCTGCCCGCCCGACGCGCCGCCCGAACCCTGCGCCGACCAGGTCACGCCGCCGGCGAACGCCCGCAGCTCCTGGCCCTGGCCGTTCCCATACACGGGCTGCGCGTCCACCTGGGCGCCGTTCCCCACGCGCACCCGGCCCGGGACGGGCGTGCCGTTCTCGTCCACCAGCGAGAGGGTGACAGTGGCGGCGGGCTGGAGCTGGTGATCGAAGTGGGTCGCCACCCCCGAGTCGGGCCGGAAGCTGTTGGAGTCGGGCCGGAAGCCGGGCGCGTGCACGTACACCACGTACTTCCGGTTCACCTGGAAGCCCTTGATCACGAACTTCCCGTCGTCCGCGGGCTTCACGGCGTGCAGGATCAACGAGCCCCCCACGCCCGGCTGCACGAGCACCATGAGCGCCCGGGCAACCGGCTTCTTCGTGTCCGCCCTGAGGACGGTCCCGACATACTCGGGGGGCATGGGCGAGACGGGCACGTCCAGCCGGTACACCCGGCCGGACCGGTAGTCCTCGTTGAACACGGCGTCGTCCCAGCCCTGAGAATCACCGAGCAGCATGGGGTGGCTGACCGGGACGGAGGCCGCGTAATAGTGCGCGTTCCCGTTGTTCGGGTCGGTGGACACGCGCACCGAGTAGCGGTCGGCGGGCCCGACGTTCTTGACCAGGTGCCGGAAGGTGGCCGTGCCGTCGCTGCCGGTCACGCCCCGGCCGATGATCTCGAACAGCCCGTACTTGCTCCGCGGCGTGGGAGCGTCGCCCTCGTTCGCCGGGACGCCCGCCGCCCGGAAGGGCCGGAGGAGCTGCACGCGGAGGCCCGTCTTGGTGGCCTTGGTCCCCGCCCGGGTGACCCGCACCTGCAGCGTATAGCCGCGGACCAGCGCCACCAGCGTGCCCACGTCGCCCGTCCCGCCCTGTCCCTTCTCCAGCTCGTCTGACGGACTCGCGTAGTGCGGGTCCCCGACCTCGACCGTGTAGAAGCGAACCAGGTTCACGCCGCTCTCGTGGAAGCCGAACTCCCCGCTCCCGCTGGACACGGTCGTCTTGAGCCCGATGATGCCGGTGGGCAGGTCGTCGTGGTAGAAGAAGGTGAAGCGGCCGTCGTCGCCGGCGCGGGCCGTGGCCACCACCTTGCCGTTGTCCGTGTACGTCTTGCCGCCCGCCGTGAGCGTTTGGCCCCGGACCCAGTCTTTCTCGGTCCGGTAGTGGACCAGCAGCCGGAGCGTCACGCCGGCGAGGGGGTCGGTGCGCGGGGCATCCTGGAAGTGGACGGGCCCGCCGGAGGATCCCTGGGAACCGCCGGCCCCCTGGCCGCCCTGCTGGCCACCCCGTGTCGTCCGGCCGCCCGGCTGACCCTGCATCTCGAACGTCGTCCCCTGCGGAGGCGGGCCCAGGTAGGTCGAGACCCGACGCGGCTTCGGGACGCCGTTGGGCTGGAACGTGTACATCATGCGGCCGGACAGCGCCGCGTCGTACAGCATTCCGGACTTGGCCGCGGGGCCCTGCGGAGCCGGGCTCGTGCGCGCCACCCTTTCGGCCGGGCGGCGGAACGTATAGACCTCGCTCCGGCCCTGGTTCATGCCCAGCGGCTTCACGCCTCCCGCCTCGCCCCTGGGCATCTCCAGCGCCTGCACCTGCCAGGCGTACGTCGTTCCGGGCTCCAGCTTCGGGGCCGAAGCCGGGTACGGGAAGGTCGTCCGTCCGATGAGCTCGCGGTCCAGGAGCGGCCGTCCGCCCGCCAGCGCCTGCTCGGGCGTCTGTCCGGGCAGCACCTCGGCGATCCGCAGCACGTACGTGGGACGCGGGTAGTCGCGCGACACGACCGGCGTCCACTGGAAGGTCGGGTGGGGCAGCAGCAGCTCGGAGCGGGAGGCCGGGGTGATCAGGTGTGGAGGAGGCAGCTTCACGGTCATGGGCGGCGTGGCCATGATCCGGGGCGCGCTCAGTGTGAAGCTGGCGCAGCGGTGCATGATCATGAGGTGGACCGCCATGTCCGCGCTCGGCGGCGGCGGGACGATGTCCAGGCAGAGCTGATACGTGCCGGGCGGAAGGGTCCCGCTGTCCGCCACTGGGGCGCCGATGTCGCTCCACTGCATGCGGCTCCACGCCGCCATCTGGGGGGTCCGGAGGATCTGGCTGCCGGCCGGGAGACGGCTGACGTTGCCCGGGACCTGGCCGAGCTGCTGGCCGTCCTTGAGGAGACGGACGGTAGAGGTCACGGCGATCGGCTGAGGCAGCGTGGTCTGGAGCACGACCATGGCGATCGCGGGGTTCGTGCTCCACGCCTTCCAGTCCGATGTCGGCTGCGGCACGGTGACGGTGACCGTGATGGTGGGCTGCTGGGCCTCGAGCGCCGGTCCGCCCGGTACGCGGGCCGACGCCGCGAGCGCCACCAGCGCGAGCCCGGCCGCGGCCCGCGGCCGCCCGCGCACCGGCCGTCCCGTCCCCACGGCCCTCCCCCTCCGCTCCATCAGAACGTGTACTTCCAGGTCAGGCTACCCTGATTCTCGTTGAAGACCGCCCCCGGCATGGCGTCACCATAGGCATAATGCCGATGGGACAGCTGCAGCGTGACCAGCTGGCGCGGCGAGACTGCGAAGGAGGCGTTGAGCTGCGGGTAAACCTCGTGGTCGTAGCCCGCTCCCACGATCCCGCTCCACGTCCACTGCAGCCCCACCATCGTGTTGAGCCGTCCCTGGACCAGCGGGAAGGAGAGCGCTGGGTACAGGGTGGTGAGGTTGGTGCGCAGGGAGTCCACCTTGACCTGGGTGAAGGTACCCGTCGCGGTGAGCGACACCCCGGACGGGAAGCTCACCGTGTAGGCGAGCATGGCGCTCCCCGTGCGTGTGTCCTCCAGCCCCGTGATGCCGGGCGACGTGTTGTCGGCCGTCTGCCACGTGCCCGATGCGGTGAGGACGTTCTGCGCCTGCCCGGTCTGGAAGGCCACGTGCGGCGTGAGCACGAAGGAGCGGTTCACGTTCTTGAGCGCCAGCGTGGGGTCGGCGCTCTGCACGTCGTTCACGATGTTGCTGGCGCTGCCGTCCAGGCCGAACTGCTGCGTGGCCTGCCAGCTCAGGGCGAGGTTGTAGATCCCGCGGATCTTGGTCGTGCTCTGCAGCGTGTGGTCCAGGTTGTTCTGCTGCACCCCGGCCTGGAGCCCCAGGGAGACCGTCCCTTCGTGGAGCTGCCCGGTGGCCTCGTATCGCACCTGGTCCGACTGGAGCTGCGTGTTGCCGAGCGCGTGGTAGCCCGGTCCGACGTAGGTCACCTTCCCGCCGGCCGACCACGTGGGCACCTGCCAGGTGAGCCCCACGGAGCCGGCCACGTCGGCCGTCGCGTCCGCGGACGCCCGTCGGTCGGCCTTGTAGGTGGAGCGCGTCCCCTCCACCTCGAGCCACAGGCGCTGGTCGGCGAGGGGCGCCTTGCCGTGGAGGCCGAGCACCACGTTCTCCTGTGGCGAGGCCGCGGAGGTGGTGTCGCCGAACAGGCCCAACGAATTCGGGTCGTCCCGTGCGCTCACCACGGTGAACTCGGCCAGGAGCCCCGAGGGCGCCTCCCAGCCCGCCCGGCCCACACCCATGACGCGGCTGAACTCGGGCTGCACGAGCTGACCGGAGTCGGGGGCGATGGAGCGCCGCGCGCGGCCGTAGCCGGCCGAGAACCGCAGGCCGCCCGGGTGCCCCTCGACACCCCCGCCCAGCAGGGTGGCGTCCGCCAGGGTCAGGTCGGTGAAGCGCGGCGTGTAGTAGCCCGCGTGGAGGGTGTAGTCGCGCCAGGTCGGACTGATTCCGAGCCGGTCGATCTCCTGCCGGAAGTTGACCTGGTCGGTAGAGATGAGGGCCTGGAGGGGGACCTGCACGAGGCCGTTGGCCATGGACAGAGTGGTGTTGACCTGGATCCGCCCGGTCCGGTCGGGCCGCGCCGGCTGCCCCCCGGTGCCGGAAAGACCATACAGCTCGCCGTAAGCGGTGATATCGCCCGTGGCGGTGATCGGCGCCGGCGCCCGCTGCGACGCTTGGAACCTCGCGCCCGGACCGCTCATTCGGGAGTCGTACGCCGGAGGCCCTCCGCCGCCGGCTCCGCCCATCGTCGGCAGGCGGAGCGCGATCCCCGGCCCCGCGGCCGTGTCGGACGGCAGCGAGTCGGGGAGCTGGGCCACGTGGGGCGGACGGTAACAGAAGGTGAAGATCCGGCTGCGTCCCTGGTTGGTGCCCACCGGGGCCAGGATCGGCTGCACGTCGCTCCCCTGGAGCTTGACGGACTGCACCTGCCACGCGTAGCAGGCTCCGGCCCGCAACGGATAGGCGGCCAGCGAATACACCAGCGCCGTCTGCCGGTACAGGGTCGTCTCCAGCACCGGCCGGTCGGCCTCCACCGCCTCGCGCGGCGTCTGCCCACGGATCATTTCGACGATGCGGAAGCGGTAGGACGCCCCGTCCACGCCCGTGGCCGGCGTCCACTGGAACACCGGGGTCGGGAGCGTGACGTCGCTACGGTCCGAGGGGAGGAGGAGCTGGGGAGCCTCGGGGTAGCGCACGATGAAGGTCGAGCAAGCCGTCACGTCGGGCAGGGGCCGCTGGGTCTGCGTGCCGACGAGGCCCGTCAGGGTGACGCACAGCGTCCAGTCTCCGTCCGGCAGACGTCCCGTGTCGTGGATCTGCTGGCCCGCTTCCCCCGTGTAGGCGAACTGGCTCCACGGGGCCAGCCGTGGCGCCGTGATCACCGTGGTCGCGGGGGCCACCGCGTTGCCCGGAATCGTCATGAACGGCGCCGGTGCCGGGCCGAGCGTCGCCACCAGCACGTCTCCGCCGCTGCGGCTCAGCGAGGCGGTGACCTGCGCCCGCACGTCCTCTCCGCTCGAGTTGGTCACGGTGAGCATGACCCAGCTCGGCCGGGTCTGGAGATCGGACACGTACGGGGTCGGGTTGGGCGTCACCAGCGAGGCGGTGATCGCACCCTGGGCCCGTAGCGGCGGAGCCCTGAACGCGAGGGAGGCGCCCGCGATGAACGCGCACCGCGACACCAGTCGGATCTTCTCCACCACACACCCGCGCATCCACGACTCCCATCGAAGGTAGACATCCAGTTGGCTACGGGCGGCGGACGACGCCGCCCGATCCGAATCCGAACAGGTTTCTGGAATAGACGGGTGTCACGGGGTCGCCCGTGCGACCTTGCCCAGCGGTACGCGGCGGCGTCAAGAGCCGCGAAGGCGCGTCGTGGAGTGGAAGACTCGTGCCCGGTAGGGATCGAGGGCCGTAGAGTCCAGTCTCCGCGCGGTTGGCACTCGCGCCGGCCGCCGCCGAGGCGGCGTGCCGATCGGCGCGAGACCGCGTCACTAAATGCAGACGTGTGAACAATTTGGTTGTGAGAAACGGTGCAAGCCGCCGTGGTCGCCGGTACGCCGCCCGACGCTCCTCGGGAGCGCGGCCGGGGCGACGTGCCCGCATCCCGCCCGCGTCTCGCTGGCCGCAGGCGTCCGACGGGTCTATCGATGCGGCCATGGCGGACCGAGACCCGACGAGGGGAGGGGCGGGGTGCTGGCGTCGATGGGGTTCACCTACGTGGCCTTCGAGGGCTACGACATCATCGTCCAGTCGGGCGAGGAGGTCATCGACCCCGCCCGCAACATCCCGAAGGCGATCTTCTACTCCCTCGTGGTGGTCGTGCCCATCTACGTCCTGGTGGCGTTCGCGGCCATTGGCGGCATCGACGTGAACCCGCACCTGCTCGGGCTAGCGGGACTCACGGGCCAGGTAGGCATCACCACGTGGCAGGTGCTGGGCCACCTGGGCGAGGTGGGGATCATCCAGGCGGCGGGCCAGTTCATGCCCTACGGCCTTCCGCTCCTCCTCATCGCGGGCCTGGCCGCCACCATGAGCGCCCTGAACGCGACCCTGTACGCGTCCTCGAGCATCGCCTTCTCGATGAGCCCCTAGCGCCTGGACCCTCCCAGGATCCCGCCCAGCACGCCCCGCAAGATCTGGCGCCCGACCTGGCCGCCGACCGTGCGGGCCGCCTGCTTGGCCATGGACTCCACCATGCCCTGCCGGCGGGTCGTGCCCCACAACATGTCACCGAGCGAGCTCCGGGCCGGATCCTTCCCGGCCCGGGCCCCCTCGCCGCCAGCCGCCCCGGCGCGGCCCCCGGCCACCGGCGGGGGCGCCTCGGCCGCCTTCTCCTCGGCGCGCGCCGCCAGCTTCTCGTAGGCCGACTCGCGGTTCACGGGCGTGTCGTACTTCGCCCCGACCGGGCTCCGCGCCCGGACGGCGGCCCGCTCCTCATCCGTGATCGCCCCCATCCGGCAGCGCGGCGGACAGATCAGGGTCCGCTCCACCGGCATGGGGACCCCCTTTTCCTGCAGCGTCGACACCAGCGCCTCCCCCACGCCGAGGCGGCCGATCGTCTCGGCGACGTCCAGCTTCGGGTTGGCGACGAACGTCTCGGCCGCCGTCTTCACCGCCTTCTGGTCACGCGGCGTATAGGCTCGCAGCGCATGCTGGATCCGGTTGCCCAGCTGTCCCAGGACCTGGTCGGGCACGTCGTCGGGGAACTGGGAGCAGAAATAGACGCCCACGCCCTTGGACCGGATGATCCGGACCACCTGCTCCACCCGCTGGCGCAGGGCGGCCGGCGCATCGTCGAACAGGAGGTGGGCCTCGTCGAACACGAACACGAGCCGGGGCCGGTCCTGGTCGCCCACCTCGGGGAGCTGCTCGAACAGCTCGGAGAGGAGCCACAAGAGGAAGCTCGAGTACAGCCGCGGCTTGAGGATGAGCTGGTCGGCGCTCAGCACGCTGATCACGCCGTGGCCCGACAGATCCGTGCGCATGAGGTCGCCCAGCTCGAGCGCCGGCTCCCCGAAGAAGCCCGTCCCGCCCTCGCGCTCCAGGGCGAGGAGAGAGCGCTGGATGGCCGCGATCGACGGCGTGGCCACCAGGCCGTAGTGCTCCGAGACGTCCTTTCGGTGGTCGGCCACGTAGCCGAGGAGGGCGCGCAGGTCGTCCATGTCCAGCAGGAGGAGTCCCTGCTCGTCGGCGAGCCGGAATACGACTTCGAGCACGCCTTCCTGCGTGTCGTTGAGCTCCAGCATGCGGGCCAGCAGGGTGGGCCCGACCTCGCTGATCGTGGTGCGCACCGGGTGGCCCGCCTTCCCATACAGGTCCCAGAACAAGACCGGGCTCCCCTCGGGAGCCCAACCCTCCATCCCGATCTCCGCCACCCGCTTCTCGAGCTTCTCGTTCCCGGTCCCTGGCATGGCGAGCCCGGCCACGTCGCCCTTCACGTCCGCCATGACCACGGGGACGCCGAGGCGCGAGAAGCCCTCGGCCATCACCAGGAGGGAGACGGTCTTCCCGGTACCGGTGGCCCCGGCCACGAGGCCGTGACGGTTTCCGTACGGGGCGAGCAGGTAGACGGGCTCCTCGCCCTTGCCGATCAGTATGCGGTCCACGGGGAATCTCCTGTGCGGTGTCACGGACGGGCCCGGTCGAGGCGGGGCTGGGGAAGGTGGAATCTCGATTCGCAAACTACAGCCGCGGACCGGTGCCCGGAAGCCGTGACGAGGGCCGATCCGGAGCGGCCGCGGCGGATGGTCCCGGCGGGCGCACGCGCCGGGAAGCACGACCGCGGCGACTCGCCCTCGTTGGCCATGTCCTTCCCTTGCCCCCTCCGTGCTTTCCGTCGCATCGTGCGTTCTCCGGATCGAGCCACCGAACAGCCTTGTCAGGGAGCCGCGTATGAAGCCGCGCACGCTCGCGCTCGCCCTCGCCCTGCTCGTCGCCTCCGTTCTCCCCGCCTCGTCCTCCGCCCAGATGTTCGGCCGCCGCCGGCCCGCTCCGAAGCCGGACACGGTGGCCCTGTCGGCCATGGCCGCCCGCTCCATCGGGCCGGCCACCATGAGCGGCCGGATCGGAGACGTGGTAGGGATCCCGGGCATGCACGACACGCTGTTCGTGGGCGCCGCCACCGGCGGCGTGTGGGAGAGCACCGACAACGGGACCACCTTCCGGCCGATCTTCGATGACGAACCGGTCCTCTCGGTCGGCGAGATCGCCGTCCACCCCCGGAACCACGACGTGATCTGGGTGGGCACCGGGGAGGACAACCCCCGGAACTCCGTCGGCATGGGCAGGGGCCTGTTCCGGAGCGTCGACGGCGGGAGGACCTGGAAGAACGTCGGGCTCGAGAAAAGCGAGCACATCGCCCAGATCCTCCTGGATCCGAACGACACCAGGGTAGCCTGGGTAGCGGCCACGGGCCCGCTGTGGAGCGCGGGGGGCCAGCGTGGCATCTACAAGACCACCGACGGCGGGCAGCACTGGACGCTGGTCCTCGCCCCCGCCAACGACACGACGGGCGGCGTCGACCTGGCTATGGACCCGTCCAATCCGGACAAGATCATCGCCACCCTGTGGCAGCGGATGCGCTGGCCCTACTTCTTCAAGTCCGGCGGCCCCGGGAGCGGCCTCTACATCTCCTGGGACGGGGGCCAGACCTGGAAGCGGGAGACGTCGAAGAACGGCCTTCCGAAGGGCCCGCTCGGCAAGATCAACGTGGCCATCGCGCCGTCCGACCCCTCCCTCGTCTACGCCCTCGTGGAGGCCGGGAAGACGCAGCTCCTCCGCTCGGAGGACGGGGGCGAGACCTGGAGGACCGTGAACGACAGCCGCGCGATGGGGAACCGGCCCTTCTACTACAACCGGCTGCTGGTCGACCCGCAGAACCCGGACCGCGTCTACCACATCGCCGGGGACCTGAGCGTGAGCGACGACGGGGGGAAGACGTTCCGGAGCATCGTGCGCGGCAAGGGCGTCCACGTGGACCATCACGCCCTGTGGATCGACCCTGCGGACCCGGACTACCTGGTCGACAGCAACGACGGGGGCGTCTACATCTCCGAGGACCGCGGGAAGGCGTGGCGGTTCGTGGCCAACCTCCCGCTCGGCCAGTATTACGAGGTGGCCGTCGACGACGAGGTTCCCTACCACGTATACGGCGGCCTCCAGGACAACGGGAACTGGCGCGGGCCATCGGAGACGTGGCGCGGCAGCGGGATCCGGAACTACCGCTGGGTCTCGATCGGCTTCGGCGATGGCTTCGCGACCCTGCCCGACCCGAACGCGCCCCGCTACGGCTTCACGGAGTGGCAGCAAGGGAACCTGATGCGGTACGACTTGAAAACCGGCTACCTGCACTGGATCAAGCCGGCGCCGCCCTCGGACTCGGTGAAGCTTCGCTACAACTGGAACGCCCCGGTCGTGGTGAGCCCCTTCGACTCGAACACGATCTACCAGGGGGCGCAGTTCGTCTTCCGGTCCACCGACGACGGGAACAGCTGGGAGCCGATCAGCCCCGATCTCACCACGAACGACCCGGCCTGGCAGCAGCAGGACCGGAGCGGCGGGCTCACCTACGACGTGACGGGCGCCGAGGGCTATACGACCATCTTCACCCTGGCCGTGAGTCCGGTGCGCCGGGGCGTGATCTGGGCCGGGACGGACGACGGCAACGTGCAGGTCACGCAGGACGGCGGGAAGTCGTGGACGAACGTCCAGGCGAAGATGCCCGGCAAGCCCCGGAACGCGTGGGTGAGCCACATCGAGGCCTCGCACTACGCCGCCGGCACCGCCTACGCCGCGGTGCACGACTACATGCGCGGCGACAAGTCGACCTACGTCTACGAGACGACCGACTACGGGGCCAGCTGGAAACGGCTGCCCACGAAGGGCGTGGACGGCTGGGCGCGCACGATCCTCGAGGACCCGGTGAACCCGAAGCTGCTGTGGCTCGGGACCGAGTTCGGGCTGTACTTTAGCCTGGATGGCGGAAGCATATGGCAACAGTGGACGTACGGCTTCCCACATGGCGTGCCGGTGGATGCCCTCGCGACCCAGTCTCGCGAGAGCGACCTGGTGATCGGGACCTTCGGCCGCTCGGTGTACGTGATCGATGATGTGCGGCCGCTGCGCGCGATCGCGGACGACCCTTCCCTCCTGCACGCCGACCTCCACCTGTTCGACCCGGGCACGGCGGTCGAGCACCAACAAGGTCTCAACGTGAGTTACGACTCGCCGGGGAGCTCGATGTTCGAGGGCCAGAACGCGCCCTACGGCGCCACGATCACGATCGCGGCCCACGTGCCCGACAGTCTGGCGGAGAAGAAGGACGGCGGCCGGGGCGCCGAAGGAGCCCGCCGGGGTGCGTCAGCGAACTCAGGAACCGCGGCGGCCGGCGACACCGCGAAGTATTCCTACACGGAGGTGGGCCCGGCCGGCGACACGGTCCCGCCCGTGCCCACGAAGGAGGCCGTCGTGCAGGTGTTCCAGGGGGACTCGGTCGTGTACGAGGACAGCCTGAGGCTCGGGGAGGGCCTGAGCCGCTGGACGTGGGACTTCTCGACCGACGGTCCCGGCCGCCAGCCCCGTTCGGTGGAGGCGCTCGAGAAGGCGATGAAGTCCCCCGCGGACACGGTGCCCCCGAAGGGCCGCGGTCCCGCCGTCCTCCCCGGAACCTTCACGATCCGGGTCGTGAGCCTCGGCGACACGGCCACCGGGACGCTGAAGGTGGGGGGCGACCCGCGCATCGACACGCCCATGCCGGCGCGGGAGGCCAAGCGCGCCATGCTGCTCGAGGTCGCCCGGCTGGACGGAGCCGCGGCCGACGCGGTCGAGGCCCTGCGGGTGGCCCGGATCCGCGTGAACCGGGTGCTGGACGCCCTCCCCGACCAGGCGGACCTCTCCGGCTCGACGGCGGACTCTCTGCGGAAGGCGGGCAGGGCCGTGATCGACAGCCTGGAGGCGGTCGAGGCGGACTGGACGGGGCCGATCCACCCGCCGCAGGGGATCGCCGGAGGCGAGACCGTCATGGGCAAGATCGGGATCGTGCCCTTCCGAATGAGCGGCGTGGCCTGGTACGCCCCGAACCCCGAGGAGCGAAAGCGCCTCGAGCAGGGCCGGCGCGCCGTGTCGAAGGCGATCGACCGCACCAACCGCGTCCTGCGGGAGGACTTCGGGCCGTTCCGGGACCGGCTTCGCGGCGCGGGGCTCGATCCGATCCCATCGGTCCAGGCCGTGGAGATGCCGGCGGAGGGAGGCGGCCGGGGCGGCTGAGCCGTCCCCGGACCGCCCCCTGCCCCCAGCCCATGCGCATCCTGCTCGTGGAGGACGACCGGCAGCTCCGCACGTCGGTAGCGCGGGGGCTGCGCGAGGCCGGCTGGGAGGTCGAGGAGGCCGCGGATGGCGACGAGGCGGTGGCCATGGCCGGCGCGGGCGACTACGACTGCGTCGTGCTCGACATCCTCCTGCCCGGCCGGGACGGGCTCGACGTGTGCCGCGAGCTGCGCGCGGCCGGGAACTGGGTACCCATCCTCATGCTCACCGCCCTCGACGCGGTCGAGCACCGCATCGCGGGCCTCGACGCCGGCGCGGACGACTACCTGCCCAAGCCGTTCGACTTCGGGGAGCTCGTCGCCCGCCTGCGCGCCCTCACCCGGAGGCGCGGCGACGAGGCCGGGGCCGAGACCACCCTCAGGGTCGGGGACCTGGTCATCGACGCGCGCGCCCACGCGGTGCGGCGGGGCGGGCGGGCCATCGAGCTCACGGCCCGCGAGTTCGCCTTCCTACTCTACCTGGCCCGGCACGCGGGGCGGGTGGTCACCCGCGACGAGCTCACGGCGCACGTGTGGGACGACAGCCAGGTCCACTCCAACGTGATCGACGTCTACGCCAGCCGGCTGCGCCGGAAGATCGACGAGGGGGAGGAGGAAGCGCTTCTGGTGACCCATCACGGGGTCGGCTACGCGCTCGAGGCGGGCGGCGCCCGCCCGGCCCGCTGACCCGGTGCGCCTCCTCCCGTCGTCGGTCCGCACGCGGCTCACGCTGTGGTACACGCTCGCCCTCGCCCTGCCGCTCGCCGCCTTCGCGTTCGCGTCCTATCTGATCTTCTCCCATACGGTCAGGGCGCGGACCGACGCGTTCATGTCGGACGCGCTCACCGTGTTCGCCCGGGAGCTGGGGGCGGAGCGGCGGGCGGGCCCCTCGCTGGACGAGGCCATGCGGCGCACGCTTCGCGAGGTGCGCTTCCGCGAGGTGGACATCGTCATCCTGGACGGGTCGGGCGACGTGGTCGGCACGAGTCCCCACCTGGCCGGCGCACTCGCCCGGCCCCGGCCGGCCTCGCCGCCCGACCCGGCATCGCTCGCCTCGGCCCTCGGCTCCCCGCCGGCCGGGGGCGAGCGCATGGGCACCGTGCGGCGCGGCGGGGGCGCCTACCGTGTCCTCGTGCGGCCGCTCGTCGAGGAGGGACGCCCCTTTCGCCTGGCCGGCGTCCACTCGCTGGCCGACGTGGACGCCATGCTGGGTCGCATCCGGCGGCTGTTCCTCGTCGCCATCCCGCTCATCATCCTGTTCGCGGCCGCGGGCGGCTCCTTCCTGGCCCGCCGCAGCTTCCGGCCCGTGTCGGCGCTCGCCTCCCGCGCGGCGGAGATCGGCGCGAGCACGCTGCACGAGCGCCTCCCCGTCGTGGCCGACGACGAGCTGGGCGAGCTGGCCCGAGTCCTCAACGACCTCCTGGACCGCCTGGAGCGCTCCTTCGAGCAGCAGCGCCGCTTCATGACAGACGCCTCCCACGAGCTCCGCACCCCGGCGGCCATCGTGCGCACCGAGGCGGACGTCACCCTGTCCCGGGAGGCGCGCCCGGAGAACGAATACCGGGCCTCCATGTCCATCGTGCGGGACGCCTCCCGCCGCCTGGGCCGCATCGTGGAGGACCTGTTCCTCATCGCGCGCGCCGACGCGGGCCACCTGGTCGTGAACCCGGCCCCGCTGGACCTGGACGAGCTGGTGCGGGACACGGCCCGGTCGGTGAAGCCGATCGCGGACGAGTGCGGCGTCCGGGTGGAGCTGGGCTCGCTGGCCGCCGCACCCGTGGTCGGGGACCGCGACCTCCTGGGGCGGCTCGTCCTCAACCTCCTGGACAACGCCATCAAGCACGCCCCGGAGGGGAGCGCGGTCGAGGTCTCCCTGCGCGCCGCGGGGGACGCCTGCGAGCTGTCGGTGGTGGATCACGGGCCCGGCATTCCACCCGAGGCGCGCGAGCGCGTGTTCGAGCGCTTCTTCCGGGTGGACGCGGCGCGCTCACGGGAGGCGAGCACCCTGACCAGCGGCGCCGGCCTCGGCCTGTCGATCTGCCGCCGCATCGCCGGGCTGCACGGAGGCCGCGTCGAACTGGCCGGGACCCGGCCCGGCCGCACCGAGTTTCGGGTCACCCTGCCGATGGAGGACGCCGCGGCGGCCTGACCGGTCGGCCGCTCCGACTTGCCCCCTCCGCGCGCCGCCTCTATCCTCCCGTTCATGAATTTTTCATGAACGAGGCCGCGCCGTGGCCCGCTGCGTCGCGCGACCCTTCCGCGTGCCCTTGAGAGGATCCCCATGCGCAACCTCCGTCGGTCGGCCGTCGTCCTGGCGGCGCTCCTCCTGTCCCTCCCCGCCCTGGCCCGTGCGCAGGCCACGGTGCGCGGCACCGTCGTCGACCAGCGCACGGGCGAGCCGCTGCCCGGCGCCCGTGTCGAGGCGACCGGCACGCGTGAGGCCACGGTCACGAACGAGTCCGGCGCCTTCACGCTGGCGCTCCCCGGGACCGTGAGCAGCCTCACGGTGTCCGCCGCAGGCTACGCCACGAAGACCGTGCCGGTCTCGGACGCGAGCCTCGCGCAGCATATCGCGCTCGTCCCCACGGCGGTGCAGCTCCCGGGCATCTCGGTCGTCGGGAGCCGTCCGACGCCCTCGGTGAGCATGCTGAGCCAGCACGACCTGGAGCGCGGGGACGAGCTGCACCTCGCCAACTCGCTCAACACGCTACCGGGCGTGTTCATGCAGTCGAGGACGCCCTTTGGCGGCGCGCACATCACGATCCGCGGCTACTACCCGTCGGTCGGGAACAGCGCCAACTTCAACGGCCTCGGCTACCGGGTCTTCCTGGACGGCATCCCGCTCACGAACGCGGCCGGGGTGACCCTCATGGACGACATCGACTACACCTCCCTGGGCAACGTGGAGGTGATCAAGGGACCCGCCTCCAGCGAATACGGGAGCTACATCGGGGGCACGGTGCTCCTCACGACGAAGCGGCCGCCCCCCGACCGGACCACCTTCAGCCAGTCGGTGACCACGGGCCGCTACGGGCTCCTGCGCAGCAACTCGACCTTCCAGTCGGCCACGGACCGGTCCGACGTCACGGTCAACTACGGCTACCAGGAGTACGACTCGTTCCGTCCGCACTCGAACTCGCGGAAGAATTTCGTGCGGGCCAGCGGCCACTTCCGGGTGGACGACAAGCACACGCTCTCCACCTTCTTCGCCTACAACAACTCGTACGAGGCGCTGGCCGGCGAGGTGGACAGCGCTTCCTACTACGCCCGGTTGTCCGAGAGCAACGCGGCCTACCTGGCCAACGACTCGCACACCGCGGCCACGGCCTTCATCGGCGGCGTGCGGGACCGCATCCAGATCTCGGGCGACTTCACCAACGAGACGACGCTGTTCGGCACGGGGCTCAAGACGCGCGGGCCGTTCGCGCACGGGTTCAACGACGCGAACTCGATCAGCTACGGCGTCCGTTCCGTGTTCGGCTACTCGGGCGCGCTGGGCGAGCGCCTGGGGGTGAGCGGTCACCTGGGCGCGATGATCCAGCGCTCCGACATCAAGCAGAACGGCGTGTTCATCCTCCCGCCCAACCCGAGCATCCAGTTTCCCAACGACCACGAGGACTACGCCATCGACCTGTCGATCTTCACGGACTGGTCCTTCCAGCTCCCGCAGGACTTTCGGCTCACCGTGGGCGCCGGGCTGCAGAAGAACGAGTTCTCGGTGAGGAACCTGCTCGAGAACGGCGTGATCAACGACACGGCCACCGTGAACACGCGCAGCTTCGATTTCGTGTTCACGCCGCGCGTCGCGCTCACCAGGGAGCTGGGGAGCGGCGCATCCGTCTACGCCAGCGTGAGCTCCGGCTACACGCCGCCGCTCCTGAGCAGCGTGGTGGCCAGCGACGGCACGGTGAACCTGCAACTCGAGCCCGAGCGGGCCGTGCAGTACGAGGTGGGCGCGCAGGGGAACCTCCTGGACGACCGCCTGTCGGGCCGGGTCGCCCTGTACGACGTGGAGAACACGAACAAGCTCGTGTCGGAGACGTCGAACTCGGTCACCTTCACGACCAACGCGGGCAAGCAGAGGAACCGGGGAGTCGAGGCCTCGCTAAGCTACCTGCTGGTCGCCGACTCGACCAAGCCAATCTCACGCGTGCGGCCGTGGTTGTCCTACTCGTACACGGACGCCTCCTTCCCCAGCTTCTTCAGCACCGCGAGCGGCGGTCCGGGTTCGGTGGACTACTCGGGCAACGAGGTGCCCCGCGTGCCGAGGAACGTGCTGAGCGCGGGCCTCGACGTGGCCAGCCGCACGGGCCTCTACCTGAACGGCACCTTCCGCTACGTGGGCAAGGTGCCGGTGACCCTGGACAACTCGACCTACGTGCGCAGCTACGCGCTGCTCGGGCTCAAGGCCGGCTTCCGCCGACAGCTGGACGAGCACTGGAAGCTGGACCTGTCCGCCGGGGCCGACAACCTGACCGGCAGTGCGCACTATGCGTGGGTGTTCGTGGGTCCGGACTACGGCTCCATCGCCCAGCCGCAGGACGGGGGCACGGGCGACGGCTACATCATCCCCGCGCCGTACGACCCGAGCTACTACGGCAGCATCGGGCTGTCCTTCACGCCGTGAGGGCGGAGCGGGTCGAGCCCGTGTTCCTCGTGCGGGCGCGTACCGAGACGGACCCCGAGGGCGAGCAGAGCGTGTCGAGATTCAGCCTGTAGAAGGAGCTACACGCCTCCGCTTCATTGCGCCCCTTCACGGCCGAATCTACGTTGATCGTCGCCCTGGACGCCGTCCCGCCCGCGGGGCCGCGGCCCCCCCCCCACCGGGATGCGGCATGAGCGGCTCCAACCTTCTCCGAGAGCTGAAGCGGCGTCACGTATGGCGCGTCGCCGTCGCCTACCTGATCACGGGTTGGGTCCTGGTGCAGGCCGCCTCCATCGTGCTCCCCGCCTTCGGGGCGCCGCCCTGGGTGCTGCGGGCCCTGCTGGTGCTGCTCGGGATCCTGCTCCCGGTCGCGTTGATCCTCGCGTGGGCGTTCGAGATCACGCCCGAGGGCGTGCGGAGGTCGGTGCCCGAGGACTTCGAAGCCGCCCGCCCGGCGGAAGCGGCCCGGGGCGTGGGCCGGGGCCTCAACGTGGCGATCATCGCCGGCCTCGCTCTGGCGGTCGCCGTCCTCGCGTGGGGCCGCTTCGGACCGGGCCACGCGGCCTCGTCGGCGTCAAAGGCCGCAGCCTTGCCGCTCACCTCCGCCGTGTCGGCGGACTCGATTCCGGCCCGCTCGATCGCGGTCCTCCCGTTCGCCAACCTGAGCCGCGATACCGCCAACGCCTACTTCGCTACCGGCATGCAGGACATGATCCTCACCAAGCTGGCCGGGCTCGGCGATCTCAAGGTCATCTCCCGGACCTCCACCGAGCGCTACGGCAGCCAGCCGCAGGACCTGAGGACGGTGGGGAAGGAGCTGGGCGTGGCCACCGTGCTCGAGGGCAGCGTGCAGCGCTCGGGGCAGCAGGTGCTGATCAACGTGCAGCTCATCGATGCTCGCACAGACAGCCACGTGTGGGCCAAGTACTACACCCGTACGCTCGACAACGTGTTCGGGGTGGAGGGTGAGGTGGCGGGCAAGGTGGCCGACGCGCTCCAGGCCCGGCTCACGCCCGCCCAGCGAGCGCGCGTCACCGCCCCGCCCACCACAAACCCGGAGGCCTACGAGCTCTACCTCAGGGCCGATGCCCACTTCCGCCGGGGGATCGACAACAACAGCCGGACGGCGGAGGAGATGCCCCCGGCCATCCGGCTGTACGAGCAAGCGCTGGCCCGCGACTCGACCTTCGCGCTGGCGTGGGCGGAGCTCGCCCAGGCGCACCTGGCCATGTACTGGTTCGCCCCGGACCGAACCGGGGCCCGCCTGGCGGCCGCGAAGGCCGCCGCCGACCGCGCGCTGGCCCTGCAGCCCGACCTGGGAGAGGGCCACCAGGCGCTGGCCGAATACGAGTACTGGGGCCACCGGGACTACGACGCCGCCGTGGCCCAGCTCGAGCTGGCCCGGCAAGCGCTGCCCAACAGCGCCCAGGTCGAGCTCGACCTGGCCGCGATCCTCCGCCGCCAGGGGGCGATGGAGAAGGCCGTGGACGCCTTCGAGCGGGCCGCCCTGCTCGACCCGCGCGATCCCGGCCCTTACGGCCAGCTGTCGCTCACCTACCAGATGCTGCGGCGCTACGACGCGGCGGACTCGGCCTCGGAACGGGCGCTGGCCATCGACGGCGATACGCTCTCCAACGAGGACTTCGAGGGATGGAACGCGGTGTACCGGTCGGGAGACCTGGAGCCGATCGCCGCCGTCCTCGCCCGGGTGAAGCCCGGGAGCCCCTACTACGCCCTCATCTGGCAGGAACGCTACTGGCTGGCCTACCTCCGCCGCGACTTCGGCGCGGCGGTGGAGGCGGCGCGCTCGGACACCACCACGGACTGGGCCTCGAGCAACAACGTGGTGCTCCCCCGCCTCCTGTACGTGGGCATGGCCCAGGAGCGGGCCGGTCGGACCGGGCCCGCGCGCGAGAGCTACGCGGCCGCTCGCGCCCGGGTGCGGACGCTCCTCGCCAGGCGGCCGGACGACGCGGACCTCCACCTGGCCCTGGCCCTGGCCGCCGCCGGGCTGGGCCGGAAGGACGAGGCGCTGAGCGAGGGCCGGCGCGCGCTCGAGCTCATGCCGGTGAGCCGCGACGCCGTGACGGGCCCCGAGTTCCTGGTGTGGATGGCGTGGATCGACACGCGGGTCGGGGAGAAGGAGGCCGCGATCGGCCTCCTCGGGCGGCTCCTGGACCTCCCGGCCGGGGGCATCATGTCCCGCGCCAGGCTCCGCATCGACCCCACCTGGGACACGCTCCGGAAGGAACCGGCCTTCCAGGCGCTGACGCGTCAAGCCTCGCCCCCACCGCCGGCCTCGAGCAGCTCGACGACCGAGCAGGACTGACCCCCGGCGGCCCTCACGCCTTCCGGAACATCCCGACCTTGCGCAGGAGGAAGATCAGGATCACCGCGCCGGCCAGCGCCACGATGAAGCGCCCGATCCCGCCCGTCGGCGCCATGCCCAGGAGGCCCGCGATCCAGTAGCCCAGCGCCGAGCCGCCCACGCCCACCAGCACGTTGGCGATCATGCCCATCTGGGCGTTCGTCTTCATGATGATGCTGGCCAGCCAGCCGACGACTCCGCCGATGATCAGCGTTACGATCCAGCTCATGGTCTCAATTCCCTCCGTCGGAGACGCCCACCCCTCCCGGCACCCGACCGCACGGCGTGTGACCCGCCGTGATCAACCTATCGCCTTCCCGACCACGGCCAGGATGTCATCGAGCGGGTTGCCATCCCGGTCCAGGTTCAGCAGCGGGGCGAGCCCCGCTGCGTGGCCCGTCCCGGCGCTGGCGGCTCCCGTCGGCTGGCCTCCCAGGAGACCGTCCACCAGGCCGCCGAGGCCGCCCCTGGCCGGCACGGGCTGCGCCGCGCTGGACGCCTGTGGCTGCTTTGCCATGAAGCCTGCCACCGCCATCGCCAGCATCGGCAGCATCTTCTTGAGCAGGGCCGGGTCGAGCCCGGTCTTCGAGGATGCGTCCTGCGCCACCGCCCGGCTCACGTCCTTGGAGCCGAAGATCCGGCCCAGGACGTCGTTCCCGCGGCTCACGTCCGTCGGCTGCGCCGAGAGCACGTTCTCCAGCAGGTTCCCCCCGCCCAGCTGCCCGAGCAGGCCGCCGAGCCCTTCGAGGCCCGCCGGGTGAGACTGCGCCTGCTTCTTGAAGCCGCCCAGGAGCGCAGGCGCGAGCGCCTCGGCCCCGCTCGCCGCCTGCTCCTCGCTCACGCCCAGCTCGCGGGCCATCGACGTCAGCCCGCCCAGCCGGGCCAGGATGTCCGTGACTTCCATCGGCGTCTCCCTCACTTCAGGCTCTCGGGGACCTGGCCTCCGCTCTCGGCCAGCTTCTGCATGACTTGCGCGTGCAGCCACAGGTTCATCTTCGCCGAGCCATCGAGGAGTCCCGCGTAGCCGAGCTCTCGCGCCAGCTCCTTGCGAGCGGCCAGGCTGCTGTCCAGGCCGAGCAGCTTCATGAGGTCGACGATCGACTCCCTCCAGTTGAATTTCTGGCTCTTCGCGCTCGCGAGCTTCTCGATCATGGCCTCGACCTCGGCCCTCGAGATCGGCAACACTTCTGGCCGAGGCGCGGTGGCCACGCCGGTGGTCACGGTGTCGGGCGCGGCCTCAGGCGCCGGTCCGAACACCCTGGACAGAATCCTCTCGAAGATGCTCATGGAATCCTCCCTCCGCTCGGGTCCCGGTCGGGGGAGCCAGGGGGCCGACCCGCGCCCCCTGACCCCGGACCGTCCGCGCTCAGTTGAGTGATGGCAGCTTTCCGAAATGCTCCGCCAGCAGGTAGTAGGCGGTGACCCTGTTCTTGGTGCGGTCCTTCTTCATCTTGTCGCCGACCGCCTCGATCGCCTCGTCGAGGTCCGCGTCCGGCTTCCTCAGGCCGAGCTTCTTCTTGAGGAAGTTCTCCCGGACGCGCTTGAGCTCGTCCGTGTCGGTGAAGGAGACCAGCGCCGCGTCCCGGTTCTTCAAAGCCGGTCCGCAGTACTTCACGATGCCGGCAATCGCCTTCTCGTCGGGCTTCTTCGCGTACTTCTTGACGTCGACCGTCCAGTCCGTAGCCATGGGTTTCTCCCGGAAGTTGGCCCCGTCCTCGCGGGGCTTGGTTCACTCGGATGCGCAGTGGGTATCCCATCGCTACCGCACGAATTGAGCCCTACCTAAATCTCCAGCATTGTGTCACGTCAACCCTGGACGTCCCGGGCCCGAGCGTCCGAACGTGTCCGAACGTGGCGGAATCACTCGATGAGAGAAGCTGTGCGCCGGGTCGGCGCCCGGGGCCGAGCGGTCACCCGGCCGCGGCGCGCATCCGCCAGACCGGCGGAGCCCGAACGAAACCCTGCCGACATGGCGCGACTCGAGGCGCCCGCGCGGGACGCCCCGGACAAGCCGGGTGTCGTGAACGGACGCTAGCGAGGTCCGGAAGCCCGCGATCCGCACCGACCCCGACCGATGCCTGACTCCCGTGGCGGCCCGAGCCACGCGCCACATCCTCATCGACTACGTCCGCCGCCGTCGACTATTACCGACGCTACCTCTCCCCGCTCCGTTCCGACCCGCTGTTCCTCACGCTGAAGGCCGAGATGGCTGGACTCGCCTCGTTCGAAGCGCGAGTACGCGCATCTTGGCCGAGCGGACCACGCCCTTCCACCCTGCCATCGAAGCGCCTGCCTCGGAGGCAGGAGGCCACTTGGAATTCCTAACCCTCGGCGCCATGCACGAGACCGCCGCGCATGGAACCGGGACGGGCCGAGGCGCTCGAATGGGCCGTGCAGTGCGGATTCGGACTCGAGGGTAAGATCGAGAACGACCCGGACCTGGTCTCACTGCACGGGCATGCTCGCTTCAAGGCTCTGCTCAGCGGTATAGGATCGCATTCCTCGCCATGCCGAACTTCCGGGAACAGGCAATCAGTCCATGTCCACAATTCAGGATCGCCTCCGGTCGGCCCTCGCGGGACGCTACGAGGTCCAGCGCGAGGTCGGCCGGGGCGGCATGGCGACGGTGTTCCTCGCCCGGGACCAGAAGCATGATCGCGAAGTGGCCCTCAAGGTCCTGCACCCCGAGCTGGCCGCCAGCGTGGGGTCCGAGCGGTGCCTGCGCGAGATCCAGATCGCCGCGCGGCTACAACATCCTCACATTCTCCCGCTGTACGACTCCGGCCAGGCCGACACCCTGCTCTACTATGTCATGCCTTTCGTCGAGGGCGAGGCCATTGTCACCGACTTCGGGATCGCCAAGGCCGTGAGTGCGGCGGGCGGGCAGCGAATGACGCAGACCGGGATGGCGGTGGGGACGCGGCGTACATGAGTCCGGAGCAGGCCATGGGCGAGAGCGATCCCGACGGCCGGAGTGACGTCTACAGCCTGGGCTGCGTGCTGTTCGATATGCTGACCGGCGGCGCCCCGTTCACGGGCTCGACGCCGCAGGCGTTGATCACCAAGCGGTTCACCGACCCGGTGCCGTCGGTGCGGGCGACGCGGACGGAGGTGACCGGTGAGTTGGAGCTGGTGGTGACCAAGTCGCTGGCCCGGGAGCCGGCGGAGCGGTTCGACTCCGCGGCGCTGGTGGCGCAGGCGCTGGGTTCGCCCAAGATGATCACGCCACCCTACGCCGTGGCGGTGGCGGCGCCGGCGTCCCATTCGACCAAGTCCATTCGCGGTGCTCCCGTTCGCCGACATGAGCCCCCAGCGCGACCAGGAGTACTTCTGTGAGGGGATGGCCGAGGAGCTGATCAACGCGCTGATGAAGATCGAGGAGCTGCAGGTCGCATCGCGAACCTCGGCGTTCGGCTTCAAGGGCGAGGAACAGGACGTGCAGGAGATCGGCCGCCAGCTCAACGTGGGCAGCGTGCTCGGCGGAAGCGTGCGCAAGGCGGGGAACAAGCTCCGGATCACCGCCCAGCTCATCAACGTCGCCGACGGCTACCACGTCTGGTCCGAACGGTACGACCGCGACATGGAGGACGTGTTCGCGATTCAGGACGAAATCGCGCAGAGCATCGCCAAGGCGTTGCGCGTCGTCCTGAGTGACAAGGCCAAGCGCGCCATTGAGAAGGCCCCGACCGCCAACGTGGAGGCCTACGAGTTCTACCTTCGGGGCCGGCAGTTCTTCCATCAGTGGCGGCGGAAAGGGGTCGAACACGCGCGGCGTATGTTCGAGCGCGCCATCCAGATCGACCCCGACTACGCGCTGGCCCACGCGGGCATCGCCGATTGCTCCGCGTTCATCTACACCTACTGGGACGCCAGCGCGGCGCACCTGGAACGGGCCGACTCGGCCAGCCGGAAGGCGATCGAGCTGGACCCGGAGCTGGCCGAGGTGCCCGCCTCCCGCGGCCTGGCGCTCGCGTTTGCCAAGCAGTTCGACGAGGCGAACCGGGAGTTCGAGACCGCGATTCGCCTCAGCGCGAAGCTGTTCGAGGCGCACTACTTCTACGCTCGGGCGCTCCTGCAACAAGGGAAGCTGGCACAGGCGGTCACGGAGTTCGAGGATGCATGCCGGCTCCGCCCGGATGACTACCTCGCCCACAACTTTCTCGCCATGGGTCTCGAGGGTCTAGGCCGCAGGTCGGAAAGCAATGTGACCTATGCCCGAACGCTCCAGTTGACCGAGCGTCACCTGGAACTCAACCCCGATGATGCACGGGCGCTCAACCTGGGTGCGGTCGCATTGGCCCGCCGAGGGCAGAAGGAGCGTGGTCTCGAATGGGCTCGGCGGGCGCTGGCGGCCGACCCCGAGGATTCGGGACTGCTCTACAACACCGCGTGCTTCTTTGCTGTACAGGGCGAGCGGGACGAGGCGTTCGACTGCCTGGAGAAGGCCGTGAACCTGGGATTCGGATTGCGCGGATGGGTCGAGAACGACGCCGACCTGGCCTCACTCCATGGGGATCCCCGGTTCCAAGCGGTACTGCAGAAGCTCTCGTAGGTGGGGACCAGGCCCGATCGCGAGCTCGGCGCGGGCGGAAGCGGAGGG
>Ga0209919_1000045_pt1 | contig 66728 bp, 56 predicted proteins | sample SalPon2A_C_D2_MG_FD_185721 | JGI IMG/M metagenome (GOLD analysis project Ga0209919, IMG submission 185721) | Soil microbial communities from South San Francisco under conditions of wetland restoration - Salt Pond MetaG R2A_C_D2_MG (SPAdes)... | ecosystem: Environmental > Terrestrial > Soil >... | reverse complement strand
TTTTCTATTCCTATTCCCGCTGTAACTGCAAACGCTCCGATGTAATCTTTTTTTCCCGACTCCTTTGGTGCAACAAAATCTGCAAGAGCAAGATTTGGAAGCCCGTCAGATTTTTGCGTCTGTGTTCTGATTGTATGCAGAACTCTTTTCACCCCATTTCTTGTATCATCTGAATATACTTCAATGTCGTCATTTCCAACAGTGTTGGCTGGAAAGAGTCCCAAAACGCCATTTGCAGTTAAAGACTTGTTCTTAATAATTTCATCAAGAAGCTTATTAGCATCAGCAAATAATTTTTTTGCTTCCTTTCCTGTTTTTTCATTATTAAATATATCAGGATATTTTCCTTTCATTTCCCAGGTCGAGAAAAATGGAGTCCAGTCTATATATTTACGCAAAGTTTCGAGTGAAAATTCGTTTAGAACTGTAATTCCGGCATTTTCAGGTTTAACTATTTCTGTTTTCTCCCAATCAACATTTAATTTATTTTTTCTTGCTCGTTCAATTGTTAAATAATTTTTTGCTTCTCTTTTCTTTAAATGATTTTCTCTCAGTTTCGTGTATTCATCTTTTATTCCATTACTGAAATTATCTCTTACCTTTTTATCATCACTAATAAGGCTGCTAACCACAGGTACACTTCGGGAAGCATCAAGCACGTGAACCGTTGTACCTTTATAATTGGGGGAAATTCTAACCGCAGTATGTATTCTTGAAGTGGTGGCTCCACCAATCAATAGGGGAACTTTAAAGCCCCGGCGCTCCATTTCTTTTGCAACGTGAGCCATTTCATCAAGAGATGGAGTGATAAGTCCACTGAGCCCTATAACATCAACTTTTTCATCTATAGCTGTCTGAAGAATTTTTTCTGTTGACACCATAACACCGAGATCAATTACGTTATAATTATTGCAGCCTAAAACTACGCCAACAATATTTTTCCCTATGTCATGAACATCGCCTTTTACCGTAGCAAGCAAAACCTTGCCTGCCTCACGCATATCGTTGGACGCTGCTTTTTCTTCTTCAATAAAAGGGAAAAGATAAGCAACTGCTTTTTTCATCACGCGAGCACTTTTAACAACTTGCGGTAAAAACATTTTACCTGAACCGAAAAGATCACCAACAACATTCATCCCGTCCATTAGCGGCCCTTCGATTACTTCGAGAGGTTTTGAATATTGTTTACGGGCTTCTTCTGTATCTTCTTCTATAAAATCTACAATCCCTTTAACTAATGAATGTTTTAATCTTTCCTGAACTGTTCCGTTTCTCCATTCATCTTTTTTGACTTCTGTCTTGCCTTTTTGTTTTACGGTTTCAGCAAAATCGACAAGACGTTCGGTCGCATCTTTCCTTCTGTTAAGCAGTACATCTTCAACAAGCTTTAAAAGGTCTTTTGGGATTTCTTCGTAAACTTCTAACTGACCAGCATTTACGATACCCATATCCATTCCGGCTTTTATTGCATGGAAAAGGAAGGCTGAATGCATTGCCTCGCGCACCAGGTTATTTCCACGGAATGAAAATGAAATATTGCTAACGCCACCACTTACTTTTGCTAATGGTAAATTTTGTTTTATCCAGCGCGTTGCATCTATATAATCCACTGCGTAATTATTATGCTCCTCTATTCCTGTGGCAACTGTTAAAATATTGGGGTCAAAAATTATCTCCTGTGGTGGAAATCCGATTTCTTCAGTTAAAATTTTATAAGCTCTTTTACTGACATCTATTCTTCTCTGCAATGAATCTGCCTGCCCACCTTCATCGAAAGCCATTACAATTACGGCTGCACCATATTGCAAAACTTTTCTGGCTCGTTCTTTAAAAACATCCTCGCCTTCTTTCAGACTGATAGAATTAACTATGCATTTTCCCTGAACGCACCGAAGCCCCGATTCAATAACTGACCATTTTGATGAATCGATCATTACAGGAAGCTTTGCAATATCCGGTTCTGCCTGCAAAAGGTTCAGAAATTTTTTCATAGCTTCTTCGGAATCAAGCAAACCCTCGTCCATGTTTACATCAAGAACCTGCGCACCGCCCTCAACCTGGTTACGGGCAACTGCAAGAGCAGCTTCATAATCTCCGGCAAGAATTAATTTTTCAAATTTCTTTGAGCCGGTTACATTTGTCCTTTCACCAACATTCACAAAATTTGAATCCGGGCGAACAACAAGCGGCTCGAGTCCGCTTAATCTCAAATATTTTTTAACTTCGGAAAGTTCTCTCGGTTTGAATTTAGAGACCATTTTAGCTATTGCGGAAATATGATCCGGTGTTGTTCCGCAGCATCCGCCCACAATATTAAAGAAATTAGCTTCTGCATATTCCTTTAACAGGGAAGTCATTGTTCCCGGTGTTTCATCATATTCACCCATTTCATTCGGAAGACCAGCGTTTGGATAAATACTTACAAAGCAGTTTGCGATATTTGAAAGCTCTTCAATAAATGGACGCATTTGTTTTGCGCCGAGCGAACAATTGAGCCCTACAGCAAGCAGGTTTTTTGTGTGTGAAATTGATATCCAGAATGCTTCGGTCGTCTGACCAGATAATGTTCTTCCGCTCTGGTCAACAATTGTTCCTGAAATCATAACAGGAATTTCCTTTCCTGTATCATTCATATATTCTTCAACAGCAAAGATTGCAGACTTCGCATTTAGCGTATCAAAAATTGTTTCGATAAGCAGAACATCTGCTCCTCCTTCAACCAGTCCTTTTGTCTGTTCATAATATGCATCGGACATTTTTTCGAAAGTTGTTGCACGGTATCCCGGGTCATTTACATTTGGTGAAAGAGAGAGAGTTTTATTCGTAGGTCCAAGCGCGCCTGCAACAAACCTGGGTTTATCCGGATTCTTTTCTGTGAATTCTTTTGCAGCTTCTTTTGCAAGTCTTGCTGCCTGGTAATTAATTTCATAAACAAACCCTTCTGTCTTATAATCTGCCTGTGCAATTGACGTTCCACTAAAAGTATTCGTTTCTATAATATCAGCACCGGCCTTAAGGTACTCACGATAAATATTTTTAATTATTTCGGGCTGAGTAATACTTAAAAGATCGTTGTTTCCTTTTAAATCACTTGGGTGATCTATTAATTGTTCGCCGCGGAAATCTTTTTCTTCCAGTTTGTGTCGCTGAATCATTGTCCCCATAGCTCCGTCGAGAACCAGGATTCGCTCTTTAAGTATCTTTGTTAATATGTTCGCTGTTGATTCCATAATTTTTCTTATTAGTTTAAAATAAAAAACCTCTTCAAACAAGAATGAAGAGGTAATAAAAATCTGTCTTCATCTCATCTTTTCCCCCAACTGGAGGCAGGATTTAGCACCTAAGGCCCCCGATATTTCGGGGCGGTTGCTACGGCGTCCACGGGCCTGTTCCCTTAGCCGTTCTTGATAAGAACTAATATTTAAAAGAACTATAAACTCTTGTTCAAATATATGAATTTTGGCTGGTTTGTCAATTATGTGTTTTATTAGGCCCGTTTTTTCTGGAATATTTTCCAGCCATGCTATCCTTTTGAAAGGAAATCAAATATAATTAAATTGTAAGTATTATAAAACGATACATTAAGTCACAAAGGCAATTAAATGATAGTAATAACAGGTGCTGCCGGATTCATAGGAAGCGCGCTGGTTTGGAGATTAAACCAGCTTGGTAAAAATAAAATTATTCTTGTGGATGAGCTTGGCAAAGATGAAAAATGGAAAAACCTTATAAGCCTGGATTATGAAGATTTCATTAACAAAGATGTTTTTATTGAAAAAATACAAACCGGTCTGGATTTTAAAGTAGACGCCATCATTCACATGGGAGCAAACTCTTCAACAACAGAAAAAGATGCAGACCATTTAATGGAAAACAATTTTGAGTACACAAAAAAACTAGCACTTTATTCAATAAACAAAGATATACGATTTATTTACGCATCTTCTGCAGCAACTTACGGTGATGGCAGTCTCGGCTTTGATGACAAAGATGAAATATGCAAAACATTACGCCCGCTAAATATGTATGGTTATTCAAAAAATCTTTTTGATATTTGGGCTTTAAAGAAAAATATGCTGGATAAAATAGTAGGGATAAAATATTTTAACGTGTTTGGCCCTAATGAATATCACAAAGGCGATATGCGAAGCGTTGTTCACAAAGCTTTTGAACAAATAAGAGATACAGGAAAAGTCCGGCTTTTTAAATCACGTCACAAAGATTACAAAGACGGTGAACAAAAAAGAGATTTTATTTACATAAAAGACGCAGTTGATATGACCCTGTTTTTTATGGACAATAAAGATAAAAACGGGCTTTATAATGTTGGCTCTGGAAAAGCCAGAACATGGAATGATCTTGTTACCGCTTTGTTTAATGCCATTGGCAAACCGGTTAATATTGAATACATTGATCTGCCGGATCATCTTTCTGATAAATACCAGTACTTTACGGAAGCAAATTTAGATAAGATAAAAAAAGCAGGTTACACCACTCAGATTTCTTCTCTTGAAGATGGCGTAACCGACTATGTAAAGAACTATCTTGTTCCTGATAAATATTTAGATATGTAAATATCTACCGGACCTAATTATACTGGGGATCTTCGTCATCGAAAAGATCATCATCCTCGTCATCGTCGAAATCAAAATCTTCATCTAAGATTTCCTTGTCATCAATTGGTTCATCTATTTCGTTGTCCTCAAATTCATCGTCGAAACCCTCTTCATCATCAAAATCATCGTCCTCTTCTGCAGAACCCAGAAACATTTTCAGTGCTTCATCATCCTGGTGTCCTGCAACAGGAATACAAATTTCCAAACTTTCTTCCAACAATTCTTCATGCGTCTCAATGGTTTCTTTTCCTGTTTCTAATTCCAAGCCTGTCATCTCCGTGAGCCTCCTATAAAAGAGATTTTGTATTGTTTGCTGTTAAAAGATAATTAAATTTTAACATCAACAAAACAAAATATTCTGAATAAATATTTAAAATATATTGTAAAGTGCAATGCAAATATATTATTTTCCAATAAGTCAAATAACACGATTATTTGCCACAGGAAAAATAACTTTCCTTAAAAAATTAGTCTGCATTAAATATAATGTCAATACAAATACACATCATGTTAAAAAATTAATATTATGAAATTAGCAACACTTTGTTATGTAATAGACAAAGAAAAAAATAAAACACTCATGCTTCACAGGGTAAAAAAGGAAAACGATTATCACGAAGGTAAGTGGAACGGACTGGGTGGAAAACTTGAACAGGGGGAAAGCCCGGAAGATTGTGTGATAAGAGAAATTAAAGAAGAGGCCGGATTAACAATAAAAGCACCTAAAATGCATGGATTTATAACTTTCCCGCTGTTTGATAAAGTTGATGACTGGTATGTGTTTATTTTTTCAGCAAAAAAATTTGAAGGGAAACTAATTGATTCTCCCGAAGGAAATCTTGAATGGATTCCTAACGGCAAACTTACCGAACTAAACCTGTGGGACGGTGATAAAATATTTCTTGAATGGCTTTTTCAGGACAGGTTTTTTAGTGCAAAATTTAATTACAAAGACGGAAAATATTTAAATCACGAAGTAAATTTTTATTAACTTTTACTTTCTTAAAAAATGGTGAAATATGTTTATAGGACACTATGCTGTCGGTTTTGGTTCTAAAAAGGCAGAACCTAAGATCTCACTGGGCACTTACTTTATGGCGGTTAATTTTCTCGATCTAATATGGCCTTTGTTTTTATTAACGGGAATAGAACACGTAAAAATTGAATTAGGCAACACGCCGATGACCCCGCTGAGTTTTTATGATTACCCCATTTCTCATTCTCTCCTGATGGCAATAGTGTGGTCTCTGCTTTTCGGGGGAATTTATTATTTAATAAAAAAGAACCGGAAAGCATCTATCATTTTGGGGCTGGGTGTTTTCAGTCACTGGATACTTGATTTTATTTCTCACCGCGCGGATCTTCCCATAGCCCCCGGTGTGAACACATATCTAGGGCTTGGACTATGGTACTCTATCCCCGCGACAATAATAATCGAAACTATTTTCTTAGCTGCGGGCATATTTCTTTATCTGAAAGCAACAAAAGCAAAGGATAAGACCGGCTCAATAGCATTCTGGAGTTTTATCTTCCTTTTGCTGGTTATCTATATTTCCAACGCTTTTTCACCCCCGCCTCCCAGCGTAAAAGCCCTCGAATATACCGCTTTGGGACAGTGGCTGTTTGTCGCCTGGGGTTACTGGATAGAGCGACATAGAATAACCATATCATAATTCAATTAATCAATATAATACCGGGGAGAAAGGTAGAAAATTAATGAAGCGTTTTTTATTTCTTTCGTCAGTTCTATTTATTGTTACTTTCTTTTTCACTTCCTGCAATAATGGAAAAACAGAGGCATTACAAAGCAAAATAGATAGCCTTCAGACTAATATAAAGAACAGTTACAAGCCGGGGCTTGGCGAGTTTATGCTGCAAGTGCAGATGCATCATGAAAAACTTTGGTTTGCAGGCATCAATGAAAACTGGCCTCTTGCAAACTTTGAGATAGGAGAAATAAGAGAAACACTTTATAACACAATTCATTTTTTACCGGACAGAAAAGAGACAAAGGAAATCCGGATGATATTTCCCGCGCTTGATAGTTTACAGGCTTCCATTACCAATAAAAGCCTAAAAATATTTACGAAAGATTATAAAACATTAACTCAGACATGTAACACCTGCCACAAGGTGGTGAATTTTGCATTTAATGTTATAAAAGTTCCCACTTCGGAACCGGTGAGTGATCAGGAATTTAAAGCTGGTGGTCAATAGTTATAAACCTGTTCGCTTTTAGTTTTCTCAACTACAATGTACTTTCCGTCTTCAGAGAACTTAAAATACCATAAGCCAAAGTCTGCGCCCATATTATTAAAATATGTCTTCATATGACCTGTCTGAAGGTTGAGCATTATTAAATTGGCTCCACTTACAAATAATGCTTTTTTGAAATCAGAAGAATAAGAACTATGGTCGCCTATATATCCCGAATATAGTTTTGTTTTTTCCCTTGTAAACAAATTTATTTTGTAAATATCATTTTTATTTATACAAAAATAAAAATTCCCGCTATTATCCACACTTGGTGTGGATGAAAATAACTGATTTTTAAAAATTATAGTGTCTTTAATTGAGTTATCGTTTTCATTAATTAATGTAATTATTGTAGCAGATGAGTCTTTATTAGCATAGAAATCTTCCATAACAAAATATTTTTCGTCTAGAGTAGAGCCAATATACAAGTAATCTGCAGAGTCAGGACTTATTTTTTCATAAGAATTACCAGAGATGTCAATAGAAGAAATTGCTAATCTGGAATAATCACCTCCTATCTGGCCTTTGTAAACAAGTTCGGAATAAATTATCCTGTTACTATTATTATAAAAATGAGGATTACCTTCCCAGCGATCGGGCGAATTTGTAATATTAACTATTTGTCCGGAGTTAATAGTAACCAGGTAAAGATCATATGGCGCCCTTTGGCCACCGGAATACAAAAGATAATGTCCGTTGTCAGATAATGTAATGCCCATATTTAAAAATATTGAACCACCGTAGGCTTTAGTTAAAAACTTTTTGTCTGTACCATCAAAATTTATAATAAATAAAGAATCAGAAGATCTATATAATATTTTATTGGTGTTGGGTATGAAAAATGGCTGCTCTCCCGCTGTTACATTATAAAGTGAATCAGTGGTTGTATTTATCAAATATATCTGCGCACTATTAATCGTGATAAGATTTCTTTCATTACTATCATTGATATTGCAGGAAAAGAATATGAAAGACAGGAATATTGCTAAAGATAATATTGTTTTAGTAAGTTTCATCGCTTCCCCTGTTGAATGGATTGATATCTATAGAATTTTTTTTAGCCACTTAAAGTTTTTAAACGGTGCATACTTTAATGGTATGTCTATCCAGGTTGTTGTATTCACAATTGCTCTTTCATTACTAAATGCAAGGAAACTTTTGTAACCGTGGTAACTTCCCGTCCCGCTTGTACCCACGCCGCCAAATGGCAAATGATGATTAGCGATATGCAGCAAGGTATCATTTATACAGCCTCCCCCGGAGGTTGTTTTCGATAAAACCTCTTTTGCTTTTATATTTCTTCCAAAATAATAAAATGCCAGAGGTTTTTCGTTTGCATTCACATAATCCACCGCTTCTTTTACTTCATCAAATGTAAGCACTGGAAGAATGGGCCCGAATATTTCTTCCTGCATTATCGGAAAATCTGTTTTTACATTATCAATAATTGTAGGAGCGATGTATTTTTCTGAGGTGTCTATCTGGCCACCGAATTTAATTTCCCCGTGCTTCATAAGTTTTTCCAGCCGTTCAAATGCACGCTGGTTTACTATCCTGGGAAAATGCGGACTCTGTTTTGGGTCGGTACCGTGCATCTTGCTTATATGAGCGGCAATTTTTGTTAATAATTCATCTTTTATAGAACGGTGAACAAATAAATAATCCGGCGCTATGCATGTCTGTCCTGCATTTATTGTTTTGCCCCATGCTATTCTTTTTGCGGCAACGTCTATGTTAGCATTTTTGTCAACTATGCAAGGACTTTTTCCGCCAAGCTCCAGAACAACTGGTGTAAGATATTCCGCGGCAGCTTTCATAAAAACTTTTCCGACATCCGGGCTGCCGGTAAAAAACATTATGTCGAAGCGATGTTTCAATAGTATTTCGTTTGTCTCCTTGCCTCCCTGCACAACCCCGATGTAATTTGATTCGAATATTTCCTGCAGCAATTCTTCCATCACCCTGGCAATTTCTGGTGCATCGGGTGAAGGTTTGAGAATTGCACAACATCCAGCTGAAATTGCTCCAATGAGTGAATTCATTAGAAGCTGAAAAGGATAGTTCCAGGGTGCGGTGATGAGAGCAACACCCAATGGTTCATAAATAATTTTACTGGAAGATGGCAAAAGCGGAAGAGGAGTTGTAACCCTTTTGGGTTTTGCCCACTTTTTAAGATGTTTTAGGTGATTATCAACTTCCTGGAGAACGATACTTATTTCGGTTATGTATGCTTCTTCGTATGATTTATGTAAATCCATCCATAGTGCGTCACTGATTTGTTTCTCATATTTAAGTATTACAGATTTGAATTTCTTCAGGTTGTCGATTCTGAAACTTACAGATTTTGTTTTGTGGGTTGAAAAAAAAGCCCGCTGTTCCTTCAGCATTTTTTCTATTACGTCTTTCGATGTTTCTTCCATAATAATCTCACTTTTCTTTTTTATGACCTTTAAATTGATCCATTCCTTTATAAACCCCCAACACCCCGCCTACAAACCAATCAAAGAATCTTACAGGAAATATTGCCTGGAAAAATCTTACAAAATTTACATTCCAGGGCATGCTTACGTAAATATGGTTGCGCTCAATTCCACAGATTATTTTTCGTGCAACTTTCTCTGGCTTTAAAAGCGGAATTAAAGATTTAACACCGTCAAACATTCCCGTATTTATGTAATACGGAGTAACTGTTGTAACCCCGATATTTTTTCCTGATTTTTTCATTTCAATCCTAAGACTATCAGACCAACCGGTTACTGCCCATTTACTCCCCACATAAACTGACATTTTAGGATTAGAAATGAGTCCTGCAGATGAAGCGATATTACAGATGTGACCTGAATTTTGTTGTATCATAGCTGGTAGGAATTCCGCCGTAATAAGCATTGGAGCGTTGGCATTTATATTCATTGTGTTTAATATTTCCTGTGAGGTGTGCTCTTGAAAATATTTACCCACAACAATGCCCGCGTTGTTGATCAGCACATCAATATTACCAACATCTTTTTTTGCTGAATCCGCCGCCGACTTTATCTGTTCCGGAAGTGATACATCAACCGTATAGCCGTAAACTTTTCCTAACGAAGAAAATTCTTTTTTTGTTTCTTCAATTCCTGTTGAATTAATGTCCCATATTACAAGTTCGGCTCCCTTTTCAAGAACCAGTCTTCCCATAATTTTACCAATACCAGAAGCACCGCCTGTAATTAATACTTTTTTCTCCCTAAGTGTATGCATCTTTTCTCTGGTTTATTATTATACTCAAAAAGAATCTGTTTCTTAAGAAATCTCCAACACAATCTTCCCCGTATTTTTGTTGGATTCCATATATCTATGTGCTTCGGAAGCATCTTTCCAATCAAATATAGAATCAATTACGGGTTTCATTTTTCCTTCTTTAAACTTAATAAATGCAAAATCCGAAAAGTCCTTTGTAAGTTTTACCTGGTAATCTAAAGGCCGCGATCTTAATGTAGACCCTATTATAGATAATCTTTTAACAAGAATTTTCCTTAAATCAAATTCATCAACATTTCCACCGCCAAGCGAGGCGAGTATAATTAATCTTCCGTCTGTTTTCAGGCTATCAATATTCATCTTAAAGTACGGACCGGAAATAAAATCAACAATTACATCAACTCCATTGCCGTCAGTATATTTTAATATTTCTTCATCAAAGTTTTGTGTTTTATAATCTATTGCTTTCTTTGCGCCTAAATTCACGCAGGCCTTATGTTTTGAAGAAGATGCAGTAATATAAATATCTGCACCGATTTCATTGGCTATTTGTATCCCGGCGGTTCCTACACCGCTGCCACCGGCGTGAATTAAAACGGAATTTCCCTTTTCAATTTTTCCATACCAGACAAGTGCCTGGAAAGCAGTTAAAAAAACTTCCGGAATTGCGGCTGCTTCTGTAAAAGTAATATTGCCCGGAATTTTCATCGCCATATCTTCATTTATTATTGCATATTCCGCATAACCGCCCCCGGGTATTAATCCAAAGATTTTATCTCCGGTTTTCCATTTTTTTACTTCCTGTCCGGTTTCTATTACCTCGCCTGCTAGTTCAAGTCCGAGAACCAGGCTTGCGCCTTTGGGCGGGGGATATTTACCCATTCTTTGAAGAGTGTCTGCCCTATTAATTGCGGTTGCTTTTACTTTTACTAAAACATCTTTTTCAGATGGAACCGGTTTTTTATATTCCCCGATTTTTAATACTTCCGGTCCGCCAGGTGTATCAAATATTACTGCCTTCATAGAACATTTATCCTTTTCCTAGTAATAATAAAAAAGGCGATCAAAAGACCGCCTTTAAAACATTGCAAAAATATTTGTTAATTAAAAGTGATATTCAAAGTTAGCCGCCGCGTAATAGTTTTTCCCCGGAGCGGGGTTATAATAAACCGGTAATCCTCTTGAAGATTTGTCTCTCTGGTTTACCGCAATAGTCGGTGAATATCTTTCGTCAGTTAAGTTATTTACTCCAACATAAAACTGCAATGTAAATTTTTTTTCTATTCTTCTTCTGAAACCAAGCTTCATATCAATAACACCGTATGAACCATCGTACTTTGTATTATCATCAAGCAGCGGTCTCTTATCAACAAAATTATACGTTGCGTAAAAATAGAAACCAGGAGTTGTTGTTATATCAAGCCCAGCGTTAAATAAATTAGGCGCAACGCCTGTAAAATTATTCCCGGAATAATCGTTTCTGGAGGTTTTATAATCTACAAATTTGAAATTATTATAAGAATACGTTATAAACGGACGTACTAATTTTACAAACAAATCATGTCTGTCTATAATTTTATAGGACAACAGCACCTCCAGGCCTTTATTATCCGACGAGCCGGCGTTCACAAATTGAGTGAACCCACCAACGGGTTGTGCAATAAATGAATCCATAATTTTCAAATAGAACAGACTAACCTCATAATGAAAACGTTCTTTGGCTAGATCGCCGTTTGAACCAATTTCATAATTAATGCTTCTTTCCGGTTTAAGGTTACTGTTAATACTTCCGTTTGATAAAGATAATTCGGAAACTGTGGGGGGTGAAAATCCTGTGCTCACCTGTGCATAAACGGAAGCATCATTGCTGATTGCGTGTGTTAAAGATATTCCCGGTGTGTAATATGTCCCAAGTCCCATGTTGTTTGTCTGGTCAACTCCGCCGGACTTTAAATTATCCTGTACATAATAATTTGACCAGCTTGCACCGGAGCTCAGGGTTAATGTTGTAGCTTCAGTAAACTTTATGGTTGCCTGAGCAAAAAGATTAAACTGTTTTAAATCGTACTCTTTATCAGAATTAATATGACCGATATTGTTTGAAAAAAATGGAACAAATCCGTAATGTTTTTCAACATTGTAATTACGGATAATTTCACCGCCAAAATCCAGGCTTGTTTTTGCACTTCCAAGAAAAGTATTAAGGGAAAAGACTGAACGGGCTCCGACTTTTGATGTGCTACGCCTGTTAAAAAAAGGCTCAATGGGGTTTTCCGAAGAACCCTGTCCCATGAATATGCTCGATGTATTTTCAAAAATTGAAGATATTCTGTAAATCTGTGACACTCCCATCAAAAAGCTTTTAGAATTTATCCCGATATTTTTGAGGGGATATGCGGGGTTGGCTGATGTTGGGTTCTTTGCAAAATCAACACTGTCAATTTCACCCGGAAATTGATCGTTTATATGCGCATAATTCACGAGCAGGGAAATAGTCTGCACATCACTTACAAAAAAATCTCCTCCGAATGTTACAAATTCTTTTTTTGAGTGTGAGTGAACTCTGAAGCCGTTCAGGTTCTGGTAGCTGTAATTAGCATAAAAATTAACTTTCTCGGTGCCTGCGCGGAAATTTGTTGTTGTAGTCAGCAAACCAAAAGAGCCAAAGGTTACATACTGGTTCAAATCCTTTTCCTGGTATCGTGCTCTTTTCGAAAAAAGATTTATTACTCCGCCGATGCTGGAGCCATAGAGCCCGGCTGATGAACCTTTTATAACTTCGGTTTTCCCGAGGCTTGTAAAGTCTATATCGTTAAGAGCGGTAGTACCGTCCGCGTCTGAGATCGGAATTCCGTCATAATAAACTTTAATATCACGAATTCCGAATCTTGATTTTCCACCAATTCCGCGGATAAGAATATGCGATTGAGATGTTGAACTTCTTACCTCCATTTTCACTCCTGGTACAAGATTAAGAGCTTTATCAAGAAACATATCATTGTTTCTTTTAAAATCCATGAATCCTAGCATGTCCACTTTACCAATCGTGCTTGGCATTGTCCTGTTTGGATTTCTTCCCAGTACCAAAACATCCCCAAGCGTATATGCTTTCTCGGTAAGTCCAACCTTATAATTCATCGACTTAATTTCACTCATTGTCAAAGTAATTTTCTGATAGCCGGTGAATACAAACGAAAGACTGTCGGCCCCATTAAACAAATCGAAGTTTACCCGTCCGTCCGGATTGGTGATTGCGCTAATAGAAGGAGAGTTGCTGTAAACAACAACAAGCGGAAGGGGATTGTCTGTTTTCTCGTCTACTACTATTAAAGATTGTGCAGTAATTATTTTTACGGAAAATATAATTATTAACAATAATATAATTTTCTTCATAACATCCTGTTAAATTATTTAATTAATAAGAATAAAACGGCAGGACATACTTGTCCTGCCGAAATAGATTCGTTTTTAAATCTGAAATATATCAGGAGCGTTTCGGCGGGGGAGAGTGTGATTCGCTGTATAAACTTTCATAGGTTTCTTTATACGAAGATTCTAATCGTTCTGCTTTGTAATTTGAGTCAGGGGTTTTTATTTCTTCAAAAAAATAGTTTGAGATATTCTTTGCAAGAATGTTTTTTACTTTGTTATTCCGGGTAGTGTTTTTTCGTACATATTCATCCAGGTTTGCAAACAGCCTCTCTTCTTTTTTATCATTTAAACAAAAAAACGAAGTGGTCCCGTTTTTTTCCTGCTTTTTGACCACATCAAACATTTTATTTTTATAAACAAACTCCTTGCCGGGGCGGGTCCATCTCAATTCACTCATTTTCGATGCCGGGACGGTAATTATTTCCAGTTCACTTTCGTTCAATGAGTTTTTCATTTCTTCTTTTATTTCTGATCGAACCTGTAATTGCAATATCTTAAAAGCAAAATAGTATCCGCCCGTAGTATAAGCGAATAGCAAAAGAAGCAATATTGAAACTGTTTTTCTCAATGTTTTTTTAAGTGGGTTAATTTGAATAACGAAGTTATAAACATTCTGGATAAAACCAAATTATTATATTTCCTTTAAAAAGCGCTCGATTTCATAATTAAAGTGCTTTGGATTCTCTACAGACGAAACATGACCGGCTTCTGGAATAAGTACAAATGTTGAATTGTTTATTTTATCTCCCATTGTCATCATGATATCGGGAGGAGTCAGGCGATCAAGTTCGCCACAAAGTAAAAGCACAGGAATTTTAATTTTGGGGAGATAGTCTGTAGTATCAGTTCTCGCTGCCATCGCCAGCAAACATGCTTTCACGCCGGTTGGGTCAGAACTCTTTGCCCGGTTTAAAACTTCCTCGTAATCATTTCTGTGATATTTTATAAAATTATCCGAAAAACATTTCAAAACAAAATTCCCTGCAAAGTTTTCCACACCATTTAGATTAATTTCTTTTATTCCTTTTGCGCGGTTTAACTTACCTTCGTTATTGTCTGCTTCTGCTTTTGTGTCACACAAAATAAGTCCGCAAAATTTATCTTCATCCCTTTCAATTGCCCGCAATGAAATATATCCTCCCATTGAAAGACCACACAGAACGGGATGAATCAAATTAAGTTTTTCTATCAAATCAAAAAGGTCATCAACAAAACTCTCAATAGTCATCTGCCCCTCGTCAGATGGGGATTGCCCCAATCCGCGGATATCGTAACATATGCAATGATAATCCCTCCCAAAATAATCCATTTGACGATCCCACATTCTGTGGTCAAATGGAAAACCATGAATAAAAATTATAGATTGCTTATTTTCTAGACCGGTTTGAAATATTCTGAAATTATTATTAATTGTATTCATCTTTTTACACATTTTTGTTCGTTTTTGTAAATATAAATAATTAAAAGGATTATGATGAGAAAATTTATAGGGATTTGTGTCTTGATTTTATTTTTTTTATCAAACTTAATTTATGCACAGCAGGACACAACCAAGAAATTCGGGTGGTCGCCAAGTGGTCTTGCTGGCTTAAATATAAGCCAGATTGCCCTGAGCAACTGGTCACAGGGCGGTGATAATTCTCTTACCTGGACGCTTACAGGAGATTTTGGATTAAAATATATAAATAAAAGCTATACTTTTGATAATACTCTTAAAGTAGCTTATGGAAGAACTAAGTTGGGCGGACAAGAATTCAGAACAAACGATAACGATTTTTATCTTGTTAATCTTATATCAAAAAACATAGACAATTGGGAGATAAAGCCCTTTTTCAGTAATTCTATTCGCACATCAATTGCTAAAGGTTACGATTACACCACAACACCCACAACAGAGATTGCCGATTTTTTTGATCCCGGATATATTAATCAGAGTGCGGGTTTTATTTATGATAAACACAAATATTTTACAACAAGATTAGGTGTGGGGGCGCAGGAAGTTTTTACAAATGTAAACACAAAATACACTGATGATCCTGCAACAAAGAAAATAGAGACATTTAAATTTGATCTTGGCGTTGAGTCTGTGACAACATCTGAAATTACTCTTGCAAAAAACCTTTTGCTGAAAAGTAACCTCCGCCTGTTTTCCCGCTTCAAGAAACTGAGCGTCTGGGATGTCCGCTGGGATAACGCCCTGATTGCTAAGGTTAACGACTTTATGAACGTAAATTTGACCTGCTTATTTGTGTACCAGGAAGATCAATCGAAACAGGGACAAATTAAGCAAACACTTCAATTAGGAATTGTTTATACTTTGTTTTAGAAAAATATCGATAAGAAAATCTGAATAAAATGAATATTGCTTTTATAGCTTCGGAAGCTTTTCCATATGCAAAAACAGGGGGACTCGCAGACGTTGCCGGTGCTCTTCCAAAAGCCCTCGAAAAACTCGGCTGTAATGTAAAATTATTTATTCCTAAATACGGAATTATAGACGAAAAGAAATTCCATTTAATTTTTATAAAAGAAATAGAATTACCTATTCACGTTGCCGGAACAACCAGAAAAGTTTTCCTCCACCAATCCGTACTACCGGGTTCTAATGTTGAGGTTAATTTCATTGACTGTCCGCACTACTTCTTCAGAAAATCAATTTATACGAACGACCCTGATGAAGATGAAAGGTTTGTTCTTTTTAACAAAGCTGTGATCGAATTAATTAATTTGTCAGACTGGGTTCCGGATATAATTCACTGTAATGACTGGCAATCAGGATTGCTCCCGCTTTATCTTAATGAGAATTATAAAACAAATAAAAAACTCAGCCGGACTGCAACTCTTTTTACAATTCACAACGTCGGTTACCAGGGACTTTTTTCAGAAGAGACATATTACAGAGCAGAAATTAAAAAAGATCTTGTTTTGCAATTTGATCCTGAAAGAAGTGCTGGCTTTTCCTTTATGAAAACCGCAGTGCTGTATTCAGATATAATAAATACTGTAAGTCAGACTTACGCTCTTGAAATATTAACTCCCGAATACGGTTCCGGAATGGAAAAAATATTAAGCGAGAGAAAAACCGATTTATTTGGAATCGTAAACGGAATCGATTACTCTGAGTGGAACCCACTGATTGACGAATATATTCCTTATCATTTTAATTTTGATAACCTTGATGGGAAAAGAAGAAATAAAAAACATCTTCTTGAAGAATTCAATTTAAGTTATGAGGAAAAAATTCCTTTAATTGGAATAGTATCAAGGATGGCCGGACAAAAGGGATTTGATATTGTAGCGGAATCGTTAAATGAATTAATGAAATTAGAAGCTCAATGGATAATACTCGGAAACGGGGAAGATCGTTACGAGAATCTTTTCAGGTCTCTCGCGCATTCATTTCCCGATAAAGTCGGCACATACATCGGTTTCAGCAATGATTTATCCCACCTGATAGAGGCGGGCACAGACATGTTCCTGATGCCATCCAGATACGAGCCTTGCGGATTAAATCAGCTTTACAGCCTTCGTTATGGAACTGTTCCGATAGTTAGAAGAACAGGGGGCCTTGCCGATACTGTTAGTGACTGGCATGAATTTAATTCCCTTGAAAATAAAGGGGGAACGGGTTTTTCATTTAAGGATTACACATCAAAAGCTCTTATTTCAACTGTTTCCCGTGCGGTTGAAACATTCAAAGAAAAAAAGGTTTGGAAACAAATACAAAAGAATGGAATGGCTCTCGATTTTTCCTGGGAACATTCTGCAAAAGATTACCTGGATCTTTATAAAAGAGCTTTAACGAAAAAGACGTAAGACAAAAAAGATCAACCGAACCTTCCACTTATATAATCTTCTGTCTGTTTTAATTTTGGGGCTGTAAAAACGTCAAGGGTTTTGCCTACTTCAATGAGTTTACCCATATAAAAGAAAGCTGTGTAATCACTGATCCTGGAAGCCTGCTGCATATTGTGCGTTACAATTACAATTGTATATTTTTTTTTGAGTTCAAAAACTAATTCTTCAATTTTTGCTGTTGATATAGGGTCAAGTGCACTGGCGGGTTCATCCATTAAAATTACTTCTGGCTCTACGGCAAGTGTTCTTGCAATACACAATCTTTGCTGCTGTCCGCCCGAAATACTATTTCCTGGTTTGCTAAGAGAATCTTTCACCTCTTCCCAGAGAGAAGCTTTCCTGAGATAATTTTCAACTGTTTCATTCAATTTCTTTCTATTCCGTATCCCGTTTAATTTTAAACCGGAAACAACATTTTGTGCTATTGTCATTGTTGGAAAAGGATTAGGTTTTTGGAAAACCATACCAACCTTTCTTCTAAGATTTACGGGATCTTTTTTCATAATGTCTTCGCCATCCAGGTAAACCTCTCCTTTAATTGTACCGCCTACTTCTTCATGCATCCTGTTAAGACATCTCAAAAAAGTGGACTTACCGCATCCTGATGGACCTATAATTGCCAGCACTTTGTTTTTCGGTATATCAAGGGATATATCCTGAAGCGCACGGTTTTTTCCAAAGTATGCATTAAGGTTTTTAGTGTACATCCTGGGCGCGCTAACCTGTGGATTATCACTATTTATTAATTCCTGAATTGTTTCGTTATTCATTACGTCGCAAATCTTTTTCTTGTTGCTAATCTGAATAAAATGTTGAGTAAGAGTACCAGCACAATTAAAACAAAAGATGCTGCCCACGCCTGCTGATTCCAGTCATCGAACGGAGCTTTGGCATAATCGTAAATAAATACTGTCATAGAGGCTATCGGCTGATCTAGTTGAGTAGACCAGAACCTGTTTCCAAGAGCAGTAAATAATAGTGGTGCAGTTTCTCCGGCAGCTCTGGCAATGGATAATAAAATCCCAGTAAAAATTCCTTTTAACGCCGCGGGAAGAATTATAAACAAAGTAGTCTTCCAGCGGGGAATACCAAGCCCTAGCCCGGCTTCCCGAAAGGAATGTGGTACTAGCCTTATCATTTCCTCCGTAGTCCTGGTAATAAGAGGAATCATTAAAATACCGAGGGCAAATCCACCAGCCAGTGCAGAAAATCTTTTCATCGGGATAACTATGAGTATGTAAGCAACAACACCAACAACTATAGATGGAATTCCGTTTAGAACTTCGGTCATAAACCTGGTTGTTGATGCAAACACACTTTTTTCTTTGTCCGCAAGGTATATTCCTGCCATCACCCCAATTGGGATTCCCATAAGACTTCCAATTGCAACCAGTATTCCAGTTCCTACAATTGCGTTTGCCATTCCACCACCAGCCTCTCCGACAGGCGCGGGCATCTTTGTAAAAAAATCCCAGTTAATATAATTAATGCCTTTTGAAACTGTGTAATATAAAATCATAACCAGCGGCACAATCACAAGAACAAGACACAGCAAGCTAAGGAATACCATCAACCTGCTTTTAGCTTTCCTGACTTTATAATGTGTAGAAGGACTCAATGTACAGCCACCTTATATTTTTTTGTCACACTCCAGACTATTAATCGCGCGACTGCATTTAAAATAATGGTCATGATAAAAAGCAATAAAGCAATTTCTATTAACGCGCTTAAATAAATTTTTGAAGATGCTTCTGCAAATTCATTTGCAATTACACTAGCCATAGTATTTGAAGGATCAAACAAAGACAATGAAATTCCGGCCCTGTTACCAATTACCATTGTCACTGCCATCGTTTCACCAACTGCCCTTCCAAGGCCAAGAAGCGTTGCACCGAGTATTCCGGATTTAGACCCTGATAAAACAATTTTTATAGTTTCCCATTTTGTTGCTCCCAAAGCATATGCCGCTTCTCTCTGAGAAGCTGGAACTGATTTCATTATGTCGCGGGAAATAGATGTAATAATTGGAAGCACCATAACTGTTAGTATAAGGGCCGCTGCAAGCATGCCAAAACCATACGGCGGACCCTTAAAGAAAGGAAGAAAACCTAGTTCTCTGCCAAGAAACGGTTCAACAACTTTCCTTAGCCAGGGAATCAAAACAAAGATTCCGAACAATCCGTAAACTATGCTTGGAATAGCAGCTAGCAATTCAACCATTAATGATAACGGCTGTTCCAACCATTTTGGTGATATCTCAGAAAGAAATACTGCAACACCAAGACTTAACGGAAGAGCTATAAGAAGTGCAACAAGGGAAGAAAAGAGGGTTCCAAAGATGAATGGAAGAGCCCCATATTGTTCATTAACCGGATCCCATTCCTGGCTTGTTATAAAGCCAAAACCAAAAGCTTTTATTGTCGGCAATGATTGCCGAACCATCTCAAAAGCCATCAGAAAAACTATAGCAAGAACTATAAATGCAAAAAATCTTGTTGTGTTTTCAAAAACAAGATCGCCAAAATTCTTATTTAATAATCCTTTTAGATTAAATAAAGAAGCAGCAGGTTTTGTGGCCTGCTGCTTGTTACTATCATTTGAATTTTCTTGAATATTCTCTGACATTATTATTTTTTATATGTAATCTGATCGATTTTTTTCTCACAAAGTTTTACTACTTCCTTAGGAAGTGGTGCATAATATAAGTCTTTTGCGTAAGATTCTCCATCTGTCATTGCCCATCTCAGGAATTTTTTCAGTTCTGTTTCTTTCTTTTTGTTTTTCATATTTTTGTAAATTAACAACCAGGTAAACCCTGAAATCGGGTAAGCGCCCTTCCCACCAGCATTTGTTAAAGAAACTCTTAGGTCCGCTGGCATATTTTTAACTGCCCCTGCGGCTGCAGCTGAAACTGCTGCAAAAGATGGCTCTACATAATAACCAGCTTTGTTTTTCAATGAAGCGTATGATAATTTGTTCTGTACAGCGTATGCTAATTCAACATAACCGATTGATCCTTCAGTTTGTTTAATTAAACCTGCAACTCCGTCGTTTCCTTTTCCACCGAGACCAACAGGCCATTTAACTGATTTACCAACGCCAACTTTCTTTGCCCAATCTTTGCTTACTTTTGTTAAATAGTCGGTAAAAATGTTTGTTGTCCCACTGCCATCCGAACGATGTGCGACAAGAATTGCTTCGTTAGGTAAATTTTTACCAGGATTTATGGCTGTGATTTTTGAATCATTCCACATTGTTATTTTTCCAAGGAATATATCTGCCAAAACCTCGGGAGTAAGTTTTAAACCGTGGCCAGCCTGTGCTAAATTATAAGATACAACAACAGCTCCCATTACTGTAGGAATATGGAGAATTTCGGTGCCCTGTTTGTCCTTAACAGCTTTCATCTCTGACTCTTTCATTGGTGCATCTGAGGCACCGAAATCAACCGTACCTTCAATTACCTGTCTGATTCCACCACCGCTGCCTATAGCCTGGTAGTTAAATTCTATTCCTGTTTTCTGATGATAAACATCAAACCATTTAGAATAAATTACATACGGGAAAGTTGCTCCCGCTCCGTTTATTTTAAGCTGTGCAAAAGATGATGAAGAGAAGAGTCCCATCAGCACCGCTATTACTAAAATTAACTTACCTTTCATTTTAACTCCTTTATATATAAAAATTTGTTGTTATTGCTTAAAACTGCCAGAAAAAAGTCACTCTCGGTGTTATGTCGCTATCATTTGCGCCCTGAACTGTGTGTACTTCAACGCCCGGCATAACGCTTACTTTTGGAGCAACTTTGAAATCTATTGCGCCAATAATCAAACCCTGTTTATCATTTGTTATAGCGCTGTTTGTGTTCGGATCATAGGTGTCATAACGCCCAACTATTCCAACTTTATCTGAAACCATTGCCTTTGCCCAAACAGAGACACCAAAACCTGACTGTGTTTCTAAGGCGCCGGTTGTAGCAAAATTGTTTTGCTGGCTTTTAATAAATCCTTCAACACCTATTGAAAAAGCATTGTCATGTTTGTAGTTGATGAATCCTGCAGCAACAAATGCTGAGTTATTTTTCATCTTTCCATCGAATGTATCTAACTTTGGTGCGTGAGATGCATAATCTCCATAAACTGTAAGCAACAAATTAGAGCTTGGTTTGAACATAAGGCGTGCATAGTATCTTTTATATTTATCTGTTTCTGGTTTGTTCCCCGATCCATCACCAATTTTTACCCAATACTGTGCTACTCCCGCATCATCTAGTCTACCCTTTAAGTCTATACCAATATCTCTTGAAGAAACTATTTTGAAATAGTCCATAATTGTTTTTTCCAAAGCTCTGTATCCCCAGGCACCTTCAGATGCATCAAAAGCCGGTGTGGGAGACATACCAACGATAAGGTCCGATCCCTTGAAAACATTTTTCCATTTTAACCAAGCATCTTTTACAAAAACACCTATGTTGGCCCCGCTTGAAATAGCAGATTCCATTCTGAACCTTGATGTAAACTGATCGTTAATTGTATAGTCTGCTGTTACATAAATTCTTCTGAACTGAAAACCATTAAGGTCTCTGTTAGCCGGGTTAATTGCTTGTGCATTATAGAAAAGGTCCCCGAACATTAGTCCGCTGAATTTAACCGGCCCTACTGCACCAACTGCGTTTTTATCCTGCGCGTTGGCATTAAAAATAATTAGGGTTGCGAAGAGGATGGCAAAAATAGTGAAAAGTTTTGCTCTCATTGTTTGTCCTTTGTTTGTTATAGAATACTTAATACTAAATTATTTTAGTCTTCAAATCTATGAAGCCTGTATTAAGACACTATTAAGACAATGTTATGAAATTGTTAAGCCTTTAGGGCCGGTCTGTTGGTTGTTTTGGAGTGTTTGGAAATGATTGAGCTTTCCGGGTTGTCTGACAAACTTTATAAATCAGATCTCTGTGAGATCCATTTTATAGGAATTGTATATCAACCGATATTCCATTTGCCATTCATTCTCTTTAATACCAAAAATGTCATTTGCTAATTTTTGATGCGCTGCAGTTTGGTAATGTTTTTGGTCCGGTTTAAATTCTTTTTGGAAAACATCGGTGTCTGTGTTGAGTATCTCAACAAATTCATTTTTCATAATAGACCTCTTTTTAATAGACAGGACGCTGCTTTCAGCGCCCCGAATCACTAATTAAGGAGGAAATACTTTTTGTTTAAATTCAAAAAATATACAGGAGAAATATAATCAACGAATAATGCCCGGGTGTTAAGAAAACATTAATTGAACATTAAATAATTGTTAACCGTTCTTATAACAGTTAAAAACAAAAAATAATTCCATTCATCCGGTTTTTTTCTTATTTTTCTTTCTCCCATAAAGTTTGGAGCACTTATTTTATGTCTGACGAAAAGAAGCAGGAAATTGAAAAAATATTCAGAGAATCAAATTCTTCAACTGAGCTTTTTGATGCTTTTAGAATAGCAATATCCAATAATATTCCTGATTCGGATCTTTATAAAACTCTCCTTTGGAATAAAGTTCTTTCAGCTGATGAGATTGCAATGTATGCTGAAAAAATAACTAAAGAATTCCCTGAAAATTCATATAATATCTTTTTGTGGGCAGGACAGATATACGGAGCAAGTTCCGTTTTTGGTGAGTATCATGAAAGTGCTGTTAAATATTTCAAAAAGGCCGCCCTCATAAATGAATCCACTGCCGAACCATATATTTTATTGGCTGGTACATATAATAAAGAACTAAACATTCCTCCGTTTGATGATCTTATAAGTATACTGCAGGATGGGATAGAAAAAACAGAAGAAAAAAGCAAACTCTGTTTTACTATATCAGACCTGCATATGCAAAAGGGAAATATTGAAAACTCACGCAGGTTTAGAAGTCTGGGTGAAAGGTATCAAAAAGACAAATATTAAAATTTGTAGCCAATAGAAAAGTAAAAGAGGATATCTCCCCACGAGATCGGGTTATCCGGCAGATTTTTTTTGAACTTAAAGCTTCTTCCTACCGAAAATTCTGCAGGACCTATTGGTGTATCGAAGGCCAGACTTGCTCCTATTCCATGTCTTAAATCTTTAAATCTAATTTGTTCGGGAAATTCCCACGTAGAACCAAGATCATACCTGATTTTAAAATATGTGGTGAAAAATATATTCACAGGCAACAGATAGCGATATTCAAAAGAAGCAAGGAAGAGCTGCCGTCCCCTGTACTCATAATCATGCATACCAAAAAAAGTCTCCTGTCCGCCCAGAGCATACTGCTGTGAAAGAGGCAGTGTTTTATCTCCAAATCCAAGTTCTATTCTTGGACTAAATGTATTATGCTTACCAACAGTGATATAATTCTTATATGAAAAACCTATTTTCTGAAAACCGATATCGCCTCCAAAAATAGTCTGTCCTGTTTCATAAAAAGCAGAAAAATAAAGACCTTTGTTCGGGAAAGGATATTTGTCTTGTGTATCAATTGTTGAACTGGCCTTAAATGTTGCTAATTTAATTTTATATGTGCTTGCCGGGGTCCCTGATAAATTTCGTACTTCATCGATTTCATATTTTCCGTTAAAAATAAGATTTCCAAATTTTTCCACCTGTGTTCCCACAGAAACCGAAAGGCCATAATTTTTTTGCCTGTATTCTCCATTTTCAGATCTAGAAAATCTTGTGTCTGTGGTTTCCGGATCATCTTTATAAGAATATATGTCCCGGAAATTATAAAAGGCATTTATGTTATAAGTAAGATAGCTATCAAAAACTCTATTGGCTTTGTGTTCAAGAATATACGAGCCGTTCCTGGTTCCGGAAAACAAAAGTAAACCAAGCTCCGAGCCCGAACCAAAAACATTCTCATCCCTAAGGTCGAGACTAATCTGTGCTTTATATTCATTATCAACACGGAAACCAAACCTCAATAAACTAGATACTTTTTCCCTTACATTTACAACGAGATAATCCTTTCCACCAATTTTTTTTAGATTTAAGATAATATCGTCAAACAAATTTGTGCTGCGTAAATTAGTAAGCCCTTCTTCCATTTTAGAATATGAAAAGAAACTGTTTTCTGAAAAGGGAAATTCCCTTGCTATAACTTCGGTGTTTGTTTTTTCGTTTCCTTCTATTACTAATCCGTGTAAGCGGCCTTCATTAATGTGAATTTCCAGTGCTCCTGTTTTGGAATCAAATTTCGCTTTTGTGATCTCGGCAAGGGAATTACCCAAAGAACGATATTTATTTATCAACAAAATTAATTTTTCTTCTGCTATTTCCGCATTATATGGTTTGCCTATCATATCCGAAAAAACAGAATTAATTTTATCTGCTGTAATTTCTGTAGTATTGTTAAATAGAATTTCTCCCAGAACCGGGTTGTCTTCTAAAACGTAATGAATGTTTGTGTGTTTGCCATCATGCGATATCTCTGCAGATACATTTTTATAATTTCCACCTGAATAAATTTTTTCCATGTCTCTTAAAATTTCGGTGTTGGAAACAGAATCCATCATCGAATATTTTTCAACATATTCTTTAGCAGCTGCCGGTGTATCATCACCAAGAAAAATATTCTTAAACCATGTTTTGTGGCTTGTGTGGGATGAAAGAGAATCCAGGGCTTTTTTTATGCCGGCTATTTTAGAAATAGTTGATTTATAACCAATGTCTATCAGTGAATCTATATTTTCAAAATTAGTTGCATCATGATTATTTATGTTTGGAGTGATGACCACATCTGCATCTTTCAGTTGGTCCTCATTTAATATCTTCATTGGAATACTAACCACCTGGTCCGCGACTATCCATGGATATTGAAGAGCATTCTTTTTATGAAGGTCACTCGTAGTGTTGACTGCTATTACATAGTCTGATCCCTGTTCTTTCGCTATATCTACAGGAATATTAGCAACAAGCCCTCCATCAACAAGAACGAGAGAATCAACATCAACAGGAGATAAGAAAAATGATACGCTGGAACTTGCTCTCATTGCCTGGCTGAGAGAACCTTTTTGTAATACTACCGGTTCACCGGTAACAAGGTTGGTGCAAACCGCCCTGAATTTTGATCTTAAATCATCAAAATCTTTGTGAACATGTATCGGGGCCTGTAATGAAACAAGATTAAGAAAGTTCATAATTTTCAGACCGCCATTAAGGGATGTGGGCAGAACTGGTTTTAATCCCTTTAAACGGAGTGTGAAAACAGCTTTGTCTTCCGTCACCTTTTGATCTACAAATAAATCACGGCGGTTAGACTGATTTTCAAATGCGAGCAGACTTGCCCAATTTGTATTAACAGCAATTGAATCTAATTGTTTTATGGAATATCCTGCTGCATAAAGACCACCAACAAGACTTCCCATGCTCGTACCTACAATAATTTGCGGTTTGATTCCTGCCTCGAGCAATGCTTTAAGAACGCCAATTTGTGCCAGTCCTCTTGCACCACCCCCGCTAAGAGCCAATGCTACAGTGGGTCTTTCCACTTGTTCTGAGTTTAGTCCAAAGGGAAGTTTATGCGGCTTATGAGAAACTTTTATTACGCTGGTTGTCTGTGGAAAAGCCAGTAAAGGAAAAAGGCATATTAATAAAAGAAATATTTTCTTTTTAATCTTCATTCTTGCTGTTTTTAATAAAAAAGCCTTCAGAATAATAAACAATTCCGAAGGCTTAATAAAGCGCAATAGGTCCGGTTTATTTTTTCTTTTTTCCTTTCTGCTGAGCTTTTTGTTGTTGCTCTGCTGCTTCCATCATTTTAGACATAAATCCTTTTTTCTTTTTAGGGTTTTTAACCGGAACCAGCTCTGCTCCGTCGTCTTTATGATTTATATAATACTGCTGTACTATGGAGAACAGGTTAAAAAGGAAATAATACAGGTTAAGCCCAGAAGGGAAGCTCATAAACATTAGCGTTAACATCACTGGCATTACATAAACAAGCGCTTTTTGGTTAGGATCTTTAACGCTCATTTTCTGCTGGAAAAATGTAGTAATGCCCATTAATATAGCAAGTCCGCTTATTTCACTAATTCCGAAAAGCGGAAGCTTAACTCCAAGGTTTAAAATTATATCCGGGCTTGAAAGATCGTGAATCCATAAAATAAATGGCTGTTGTCTTAGTTCAATTGCGGTTTTAAACAAACCCCACAACGCAATAAAGATCGGCATCTGAAGCACCATTGGTAAACAACCGCCGGCCGGATTAACGCCGTAGGTTGAATACATCTTCATCGTCTCTTTGCTTACCTTCTCTTTATCATCAGGATATTTTTCCTTCAATTCAGCAATCTTTGGCTGAAGCATCTGCATCTTCTTCATTGACTGGAAGCTTTGCTTTGTAAGCGGATAAAGCACCAGCTTTATGATTAATGAAAAAACAACTATTACAAAACCGTAGTTTGGAATAAAATTATGAAGGAAATTAAACAGCGGCAAAAGAACATATTCTGCAATAGGCCTTACGAGAAACTTTAGCCCGAAGAAACTACCGAAGTCGACTACTGCCTCCAGATTTTTCCCGTATGCTTTAAGAATATCGTAATCAACAGGGCCCACATAAACTGTAAAATCGTGCTCTTCAAATGCCGTGTTTCTGAAAGGAACGTTTATTCTTGTATTGTAATATTCCCTCATTCCGTCTGGTGGTAGTTTCTCTGACTGGCCTTCAACAAAGGCGCCGTCCATTTCCCCGGGGTTTTTAGGGGCAATAATTGCTGCAAAATATTTGTTTCTAACGGCGACCCAATCTACTCGTCCGTTAAATTCTTTCTGTATTTTTTCACCGTCTTTAGGGTCATCAACTATAACCTGCTCGCCTCCATAATAAACGCTGGCGTTAGCAGAGGTTGCTTCGTCTGCTGAGTTCTCTTCTACAAAACGAATACCATTTCCCCAAACAAGATCATAGGCATTGTTGCTGATCAAGTTATTCATCCCAACCATTTGTATTCTGGTATCGATGCTATACTTATCACCATGAAATGTGAAAATCTTTTTTATTTCTTTTTTATTATCTATGCGATAGGTAAAGGTAAAAGTAAGTGAGTCCTCGCCCGATATTTTATAATATGCCTTTTGCTTATCTGAAGTAAACGCAAGGTTTTTTGTGTTTATAGCTTTTCCGTCCGAAGAAACAAACGCAATGTTAAGTGCGTTACCGCGTGAATAATTAATTAGCTGAACGTGTGTTTCATAAAAATCTGCCGCCGTGTCTTTACTTGTTCCTGCAGAATACCAGTTGTTATACTTCTTTAAATAATATTTTTTTATGTTCGCTCCCCTGGTTGAAAGCTCCATTTTAACCAGGTCGTTTTCTATAGTAATTAAATTTCCCTTGTTCTCATCATATGCAAAATATTTACCATAGGAGGCGCTATCCTGTTCAACTGGTTTTTCTGTTTTTGTAATAGGGGGTGTTGTTTTTTCAGGCTTTGGTTCAGCAATCTTTTTTTGCTGTTCAACGTGAGTTGTATCGGCTTTATTTCCCTTTTGCTGAGGAGGTGGGGTCGGAGAATTTAAATAGAGCCAGATTATTAATATTGCACCAATAAGTACGAAAGCAATTGTAGTATTTCTATCCATTAAAAATCCATTATTCTACGGGGTCATATCCCCCTTTGTTAAAAGGATTACACCTTAAAATCCGCCAGACCGATTTAACCATTCCCTTAAAAAAACCATATTTAGTAAAAGCCTGTACTGCATATTCAGAACAGGTGGGGTAAAATCGGCAGGATGGCGGAAAAAGAGGTGAAATTAATTTTTGATACATTTTTATGAGGAAAACAAATATCCTCCACATCACATGCTACTTTTAAGTTTTGATATTATTTCTAATGTGTCCGGCATTATATCAGAAATATTTAATTTTTTGTTTTTCTTCTGATTTAGAAACACGGGAGAAAAAACTATCTTAACCAAAATCTTTTTTTTAACACAGTCTTCAATAAGAACTTGTTTGTTTAACCTGTAGGTTTCTTTAATAAGTCTCTTTAATCTGTTTCTCCAGACGGCATTGCCTGCTCTGTGGCTTACAGCCGCAGCAAATTTAGCTCCGGGCTGTTCGCTTTGTTTTTCAATTATATATGTTGCTTTAATTTTTTTTTCAGAAGAGAAAATTGTTTTGCCGGCTGAGAAAATTTTTTCAAACTCTTTTCTGCTTTTTATTCTTTCATTTGCAGAAAGTCCAAAGCGTTTCAAGGTTTTTACTTCTCATCACTTACAGTTAATTTATTTCTGCCTTTTGCTCTTCTGCTTGCAACTATTTTTCTACCGTTTTTGGTTTTCATTCTTTCTCTGAAGCCGTGCTTATTTTTTCTCTTTCTATTGCTCGGCTGGTAAGTTCTTTTCATTTTATGCTCCTAATTCATATCAAAAAGACCTGAAAAATAGTCATTAGGGGCTTAAAAAACAAGATCGTTTTAGTCCTGCACAGTATATTTATCAGGAATCGACAAGCCAAAAGATTTATCCACATTTTTGTAGAATTAATTTGCACTACGCCCTTTTACTTTTTATTTTTTCATTCGGGCAGATGACAAAAAAGGGGTTAATATTTTGTGGATAACTTTTATTTGTGAAAACGTTTCACGAATTAAATATTTTTGTTTTTCTATATCTCTGATTCTTATAAATGTTAATATTTTAATTCCCTTGGCGTAACCATTTGTTTTATAATGGTTTGGTTGGCTGCCTTTAATGTTAATAACATGTTGGTAGTTTTTCTTTGTGTTTTATATTCACAAAAATTTAAGATATATCGATATTTTTTCACTCTTCTTTCCTGTGGATAAGTAAAATGATTAATGCTGATTCTTCTCATAACGCATCTTTAAGTAAACCTGTGGGGGTTTGGAAAGAATGCCTTTCTGCCATCAAGCAAAATGTGACATTAATGACTTTCAATACCTGGTTTCTTCCAATAAAGCCACTAGAACTTGATAATTCCACACTAAAAGTACAATTACCTAGTCAGTTTTTCTGGGAGTGGATTGACGAGCACTATAACACCCTTATAAACAAAACAATACACGAGGTTATGGGTCCGGAAGCAAAACTGGCATATGTTATTTCCGCTGAAACAGAACCGGAAGAAAAACCCTTAGAGATAAAGCAAGAAAAACAAATTACGCTTGAGCAACCAAAACCACAAAAACAGGATTTTGAATCTTTCCTTAATTCCAGATATAACTTTGATAATTTCATAAAGGGAGAAGGAAATCAACTTGCGCGAGCTGCTGCCGGGGCTATTAGCGATAATCCGGGCGGCACTTCTTTTAACCCTCTTTTTGTTTACGGTGGTGTTGGCCTGGGAAAAACACATCTTGTTCAGGCAATTGGAAACGAGATATTGCAAAAATACCCGGAGAAAAAAATTATTTATTTGTCTTCAGATATTTTTACTGTTGAGTTCGTAGAAGCAATTCAATCTAATAAAGTAAATGAATTTTCTTCTTTCTACAGAAAAATGGATGTTCTTATAATAGATGATATACAGTTTCTTATTGGAAAAGAAAAAACCCAGGATCTTTTCTTCCATATTTTCAACACTCTTCATCAGTCAAGAAAACAAATAATACTTACCAGCGATAAACCACCAAAAGATTTAAATGGACTTGATGAAAGACTAATCTCTCGCTTTCAATGGGGACTATCTGCTGATATTCAGCCACCGGACTTTGAAACTCGAATTGCTATTCTTAAAAAGAAGGCAGAAGACTATGGAATGACTATATCAGGAGATATTCTTGAGTATATAGCAACAAACATAGTATCAAACATAAGAGAACTAGAGGGCTGTCTTATAAAACTGTTAGCAAACGCCTCTTTAAGTTCCATAAAAATAGATATTGATCTTGCAAGAAAAACGGTTAAAGAAATAGCAACGGATAGAAAAGTAAATATTACAATTGAAAACATTACGTCTATTGTTTGTGAATACCTTAAAATTGATGAGAATAAGATCCGTGATAAAACAAGGAAAAAAGAAATAGTGTTGGCAAGACAAATTGCAATGTTTTTGTCAAAAGAGTTAACCAAGTCTTCTTTAAAAACTATTGGGTTGCATTTTGGAGGAAGAGATCATTCCACGGTAATTCACGCATGCTCTTCAATTGCCGATGATTGTACAAAAGATATTGCAACCAGGGATCTGGTAGACAATATTAAGAAACAAATAGAAATTAATTTTTCTTAATTGAATGTTAATATTTTGTTGATCTATATATAATAATTTGTTGATAAGCATTACTTTTTTAACACCCGCCTAACAACTCAAAAAAAGGCAAAAAGTTTTGAACATAAACCAGAATTGTTTTTTCTTGTTTTTAATCAAAAAAGTAAACAAAAAGGGTTTATCAACATATTAACACTATTATTATAATTATTAATTTTTAAATATTAATATATTAATTAATATAATGTTGTTAATTACTCTACTTACTTAAGATTCTTAATTTTGTTTGACTCTTTAATGCTTTTAGAGTAATTTTTAGCAGGCTATTTAGCATCAAAAACCAGAGGGAAAAAATGAAAAAGAAAAAATATAAATTGATTCCTCTTCCTCTTTTTATTTTAATTCTTTTATTTGCAGGATGTGAAACCTCTGTAAAAAATAGCTTTAAAGTCACTAATGATGCTGCAGCAGACATCGTTGTTACTTTCCGTGCACAGACAATTTCAGTAGCTTCAGGTCAAACGAAAGAGATTAAAGAAATTCCCCAAGGAACATATTCATATTCAACTTTTTTTACAGTTCCGCCAAGCGCCACTAGTTATTCTTCTTCGGGCGATGTAACAGGACAGGTGGTTATTAAAGCTAGCACATGAATATTTAGTTTCTTATATAAGCACTTTACAAAGTGGCACAGATATCATGTATGGAACACTATCTAACAGTGATGATGAAAAAACCGTAACGAGTCCATAAATTAGTTGAAAAAACCGCATAAAAAAAGAAGACAAACCGAGCTGGAAAAGACCCGATTACTGAACAAAAGACAAAAAAATAAGCCCGGAATCAATTGAGATTCGAGGGTTTTTTTTGTATTTTACAACGCTTTAAAAGGAGATTTTTTAATGGAATTCAAAGTAAATAGTAAAGAATTAGAAAAACTCTTATCTCATATAATTCCTGCCGTACCAAACAGAACACCGATGCCTATTTTGGAGAATTTTTTGTTCGACATACAAAAAGGTTCTCTGCAGGTTTGTGCAACAGACCTTGAAATTGCGTTAAAATCTTCCATAAATGTTTCCGCAGATGAAGACATAAAAATGGTTGTTCCGGCAAGGCTTTTATATGATGTTACAAGATCATTAGGTGATACCCAGATTCATTTTGAAACGGAATCAAACTCAAAAATTAAAATTACTACCGAGAACGGAGTTTATAATATCGGTTTTTCTTCCCCGGAAGAATTTCCTGCGATTCCCGTAGTAAGCAAAGAAAAAGAAATCTCTCTTGCCGGATCAAACCTGAAAAAAGCAATTGACCAAACTTCTTTTGCAATGAGCAAAGAAGACATGCGTCCGGCAATGACAGGCACTCTTCTGGAATTTTCAGATGAAGGATTAAGGTTTGTCGCTACAGATGGACATAGGCTGGTAAAATATATTAACAAAATAATTAAATCAACCTCTGATGAGCAATATATTCTTCCAGAAAGAGCCATCTCTGTTCTTTCTAAATTATTGGGTGAAAAAGAAGTAAAAATTTATTTTAGTAAAACAAACGTTTCTTTTCACATCGGAGAAATTGAGTTTATTTCAAGGCTTATAGGCGAAAAATATCCGGCTTACGGCAGCGTGATACCAATGGAAAACGAAAACGAAATGAAGGTAAAAACATCGGATATTTTTTCAACCATTAAAAGAATGAATCTTTTTTCTACCTCAAGCTCAAAACAGGTGAAGTTTTCTATTAAGAAAAACAGCCTTGAAGTAAGCGCAGAGGATGTTGATCATGGTTCAAATGCAAAAGAAAAAATAGAATGCACATATAGCGGAGAACCAATGAATATAGGTTTCAATACAAACTATGTACATGATATTCTGTCACACATAGACAAAGACGAGATAATTTTTAAACTACACTCGCCAACAAAAGCCTGTATAATTGAGCCAGCAAAAAAAGAAGAAAACGAAGACCTGATGCTTTTATTAATGCCGGTTCGTTTGAATAATTAAAAATGATATTGTCCAGCATTCATTTACAAAATTTTCGTATTCACAGTGACACAAATATTATTTTTTCAGATAATCTGAATTATATTGTTGGAGGAAATGGACAGGGAAAAACTACAATTCTCGATTCTGTTTATTATCTCTGTACAACAAAAAGTCATAATTCAAAAACAGATAGCGAGTCTGTGAGGTTTAACGAAAAGGAATTTGAACTAAAAGGAACCTTTAAAGATCTTTCAGAAAACAAAATAAGAATTATTTATTCACTTTTGGAAAACAAAAAAAATTACTTTCAGGACAATAAAAGAATTAATCGCTCGGTGGACATAATTGGTAAATTTCCGGTTGTTATGTTAACACCCGCGGACCATTCAATTACACAGGGTTATCCGGGAGACAGAAGAAAATTTGTTGACTCTATAATTTCTCAGGCAAGTGAAACATACCTGAAAATTTTATTAGACTACAATAAAACACTCCGGCAGAGATCATCTCTACTAACACAAATTAGAGAAAGCAGAAACGCTGATCTTTTTAATGAATTAAAAGCCTGGAACACTAAACTTATTCAAACAGGTAGCGAACTTATTAAAAGAAGAATCCGTTTTGTAGAAGAATTTAATGGGTTTATTAAGAAATCTTATAACGTGATAATGGGTAGCGAAGAAACACCCGGCATTAAATATTCTTCTTTTAGTGAAACTGAAATGGAAAATATTGAAAGTGATTTTAGAAGAAAAATTGATGAAAAAAGGGAAGAAGAAATAAGACGTGCCACGAACCTGGTTGGGCCACACAGGGATGAATTTCTTTTTTCTATAAACAACATGAATCTTCGTTCTTATGGTTCCCAGGGACAACACAAAACATTTCAGGTGGTTTTGAGGTTTGCGGAGTTTTTTTATTTGAAAAACATAACGGGCAAAACACCTATCTTTTTGTTAGATGATGTTTTTGGAGAACTTGATAAAAACAGGTCTGTTAAAATAAGTGAATATTTAAGAGATGTTGGACAGGCAATAATTACGTTAACAGATTTTGCTAATATGAGTTTTCTTAAAAAAGAAGAGAATGACAAACTCTTATACGTTAAAGAAGGGAGAGTAAGTTATGCATAATGGCTTTGCTAGCTTGAAGGAAATTTTTGATGCAGAGCCTGGATTTGAAAACCTGAGAAGGGTGGTTAAGCAGTCTGACGTTGTAAATGATTTTGGAAAAATTTTACCAGAATTAAAAAAAGTTGCTACTGCCGTAAAAGTTGAAAAAAAGGCCCTTTGTTTAAGGGTTGAAAACCCGGCATGGAGAAGCGAATTAAAGTTCAGAGAAAATGAGATAATAGAAAAAGTAAATAATTTTTATAAAGAAAAAAGAATTATGTTTGTCAGGTTTGTTCGCTGACAAATAAAAACAAATAGCATTTGTAAACGGAAATAAAATGGCAAAAAAAGCAACAGAAACTCAAAACAACTATAGCGCAAAAAACATAAATGTTTTAAAAGGGCTGGAAGCAGTTCGCAAACGCCCTGCGATGTACATCGGCGACGTTGGTCAACGCGGTTTTCATCATCTGGTAAACGAGGTGGTTGATAATAGTATTGATGAAGCAATGGCCGGGTATGCTGATAAAGTTGTTATTACAATAAATAAGGATGAAAGCGTAACTGTTGAAGATAACGGGCGTGGAATTCCAACAGATATACACCCGGAAGAAAAAAAATCTGCGCTGGAAGTTGTAATGACTGTTCTACACGCCGGCGGAAAGTTCGATAAAGATACGTATAAAGTGTCCGGTGGTCTTCACGGTGTGGGTGTTTCTGTAGTAAACGCTCTTTCAGAATGGCTTAAGGTAGAAGTAAAAAGAGATGGGAAGACGTTTTACCAGGAATACAAAAGAGGCTTTCCAAAAGCACCGGTAAAAGAAACAGGAAAAGCGAAAAAAAATGAATCTGGCACTGTTGTAACCTTTATGCCAGACAGAGAAATATTTAAGGTTGCGGAGTTTAAGTTTGATACAATCGCTGAAAGAATGCGAGAACTTGCCTATTTGAACAAAAACATTTCAATTACCATAAAGGACAAAAGAGACGGTAATGAAGAAAAGTACCATTTTAAAGGTGGAATAATAGAGTTTGTTCACTACGTTGACGCAACAAGAACCTCGCTCCACAAAACAGTTTATGTAGAAGGAGAAAAGGAAGGAACGCCGGTTGAGGTTGCATTCCAGTATACCAATGCTTATTCGGAAAATATATTTTCTTATGTAAACAACATTAATACACACGAAGGGGGTACTCACCTAGTTGGATTTAAAACTGCGCTAACAAGAACCCTTAATAATTATGCTTATAAAAATGGTTTGATAAAAGAAGGGAAACTTTCTCTTACTGGTGATGACTTCCGTGAAGGTCTTACAGCTATCATTTCTGTAAAAGTAGCAGAACCGCAGTTTGAAGGACAGACAAAGACAAAGCTGGGTAACAGTGAAACAAAGTCTGCTGTTGAAACAATTGTTGGTGAAAAACTTACAGATTTTCTGGAGCAGAATCCTTCAGTCGGCAAAAAAATAATTGAAAAATGTATGCGTGCTGCAGAAGCACGCGAAGCTGCCAGAAAGGCCAGGGATCTGGCCCGAAGGAAGAACGCACTAGATTCTATGAATCTCCCGGGAAAGCTGGCTGACTGCTCTATAACCGACCCTGAGCACTGTGAAATTTATATAGTTGAGGGTGATTCTGCAGGAGGTTCTGCAAAACAGGGGCGTGACAGAAGATTCCAGGCAATACTTCCCTTGAAAGGTAAAATATTAAATGTTGAAAAAGCGAAATTGAATAAAATCCTGGAAAACAACGAAATAAAAGCAATCATATCTGCAGTCGGAGCAGGTTTTGGAGTTGATTTTAATCCTGCAAAAGCCCGCTACGGAAAAGTAATTTTAATGACAGATGCAGACGTTGATGGAAGCCATATTAGAACTCTGTTATTAACATTCTTATACAGACATATGAAAGAACTTATCGTTGAAGGACACGTATACATTGCTCAGCCCCCGTTGTACAAAATAAAAAAAGGAAAACAGGAATTTTACGCTTTTGATGAGAAAGAACGTGACGAAGTTTTAAAAAGGTTAAAAGTTAATGGAAAAGATGTTGTGGAAGAAATAGAAGAAGATGAGAACGGAGAACTAAAGGTTAAAGGCGTAGTAATTTCCCGTTATAAAGGTCTTGGTGAAATGAACCCGATGCAGTTGTGGGACACCACGATGAATCCAGAAACAAGAACAGTATTGCAGGTAACTCTTGAAAACGCAGCAGCAGCGGATAAAATATTTGAGACTCTTATGGGCGATGATGTAGAACCCAGAAGAGATTTTATAGAAAAGAACGCAAAGTACGTTAGAAATCTGGACATATAACACGTAATTATTAAAGAAAAAAAACAGAACACTTATGGCAACTATTTTTGAAAAAATAATTCCAGTAGCTCTCGAAGATGAAATGAAGTCTTCGTACATAGATTATTCAATGTCGGTTATAGTCTCCAGGGCTTTGCCTGATGTAAGAGATGGATTAAAACCGGTTCACCGCAGAGTTTTATTTGGAATGCATGAACTTGGTGTAGCTCACAATAAAGCCTATAAAAAATCTGCCAGAATTGTCGGAGAGGTTTTAGGTAAGTATCATCCCCATGGAGATACAGCAGTATACGATTCAATGGTCAGAATGGTACAGGAATTTTCTCTGCGTTATCCTCTCGTTGACGGACAGGGAAACTTTGGATCGGTTGATGGAGATTCACCAGCTGCAATGCGTTATACAGAAGCACGACTGGCAAGAATAGCAGACGAGATGCTTCGTGACCTGGACAAGAACACAGTAAACTTCGCTCCAAACTTTGATGATTCTCTTCAGGAACCAATTGTGCTTCCTTCTTACTTACCAAACCTTCTTGTTAATGGATCAAGTGGTATTGCTGTTGGTATGGCAACAAACATTCCACCGCATAACCTCACAGAAGTAATTGATGGACTGTTTGCTCTGATTAAAAATCCAAAACTTACGTCAGAAAAATTAATGAAATATGTTACAGCTCCTGATTTTCCAACCGGCGGTATAATTTATGGATATGAAGGCGTTAAAAGCGCTTACTTAACAGGCCGTGGAATTCTGAAAATCAGAGCGAAAGCAAATATAGAGACCATGAAAAACAACAGGGAAAATATTGTTATTACTGAACTTCCCTATCAGGTAAATAAAGCAAATTTAATTGAGAAAATAGCCGATCTTGTCAGAGCTGGTAAAATTAATGACATTTCAAATTTACGTGATGAATCAGACCGCGATGGAATGAGAGTAGTTATTGAACTAAAGAGAGATGCGCAGCCAGCGGTTGTTCTAAACCAGCTGTTTAAGCATACCCAGATGCAGAACACCTTCGGAATTATCATGCTTGCTCTTGTGAATGGAGTACCAAAAGTACTTGAACTTAAAGAAATGATGAGGCACTTCATCGATCACAGGATGGACGTACTTATCAGAAGAACAAAATATGATCTTGATGCAGCAGAAAGAAGAGCCCACATACTGGAAGGTTATATTATTGCTCTTGATAATATTGATGCTGTAATTCAAACAATAAAGAAATCAAAAGACACCGAGACCGCCAGAACCAACTTAATGAAGAAATTTAAGTTGAGCGAAATACAGGCAAAAGCTATTCTTGATATGCGTTTGCAAAGGTTGACCGGACTTGAAAGAAAGAAAATTGAAGATGAATACAAAGCAACAATAAAATTAATTGAACAGTTGAAGAGCATACTCAACAGTGAAGAAAAAAGATATTTAATAATTAAAGACGAACTTCTGGCTATCAAAGAAAGATACGGAGATGAAAGAAGAACGGAAGTAATAAAAGATTACGAAGAATTCTCCCTGGAAGACACCATTGCTCAGGAAGATGTTGTTGTAACCATTTCTCACTCCGGATACATTAAAAGATTTCCGGTTAGTGGTTACAGAAAACAGGGAAGAGGCGGTAAAGGAGTAACCGGAGCCGGAACGAAGGATGAAGATTTTATTGAACATATGTTCATTGCTTCCACCCATCATTATATTTTAATCTTTACTGATAAAGGTAAGTGCTACTGGCTAAAAGTTCATGAAATTCCAGAGGGAGGAAGAACTGCCCGAGGAAGATCTATTTTGAATTTAGTTCAAAAAGAAAAAGATGAAAATATTTCAGCTTTTGTAGCAGTGAAAGAATTTAGAGACGACCAGTATCTTGTGATGGCAACCAGGCTGGGAACAATTAAGAAAACTGTTTTATCAGCGTATGGTAATGTCAGAAAAGGCGGAATAAACGCGATAAATCTCGTAAAAGGTGATAACCTGATTGCCGTCAAACTTACAGAAGGAAATAACGATGTAGTTCTTGGAACTATGAACGGTTTCGCGATTCGTTTTTCTGAAAAAGATGTGAGGGAGATGGGAAGAACTGCAACCGGCGTACGCGGAGTTAAACTTGGCAAAGGAGATATCGTTGTCGGATTAGTTGTGCTAAAACGTCAGTCAACTATTATGGTTGTTACAGAAAAAGGTTTTGGTAAACGTTCCGACATCAATGATTACAGGATAACACACCGCGGAGGAAAGGGTGTAATAACTGTTAAAACCAGCGAAAAAGTAGGAAAAATGATTTCCCTTATGGAGGTTGTTGATGGCGATGAACTGGTCATAATTACAACCCAGGGAATGGTTATTCGACAGGGTGTTGCGGAAATTCGCGTTATGGGAAGGAATACTCAGGGAGTTAGAGTAATCAGATTAAAAGATAACGATAAGATTGCCGATATTTCTAAAGTGGTTCCGGAAGATGAAGATCCACCTGTAGTATAATTTAGATAAATAAGAACACAAAAAAGGGGCAGTATAATCTGTCCCCTTTTCATTTTAAATTTCAACAGGCTATAAGAAACTTACTTTAGAAGTTTAGAAAGCGATTTCATATTAGCTTCAATCGTTTTGTCCAGATCTTCTTTTGAATGTACGGTTGAAATAAATAACGATTCAAACTGTGATGGAGCAAGATAAATACCCTGGGATAGCATAGTCTGGAAATATTTTCCAAACAAATTTGTGTCTGAAGTAACTGCACTTTTAAAATCTATCACTTTTTTGTCTGTAAAGAAAAGAGACATCATAGAACCAACACGATTAATCGTAAAATTTTTATTCAGCTTTTTAATGTTTTCTTTTATACCATCTTCAAGATATTTTGAACTCTTTTCAAGCTTTTCATAAAGCTCTTTGTTTTCATTAATGTGACTTAATGCTGCATATCCTGCGGACATCGCAAGGGGGTTTCCGCTCAATGTTCCTGCCTGGTAAACTGGACCGCTGGGTGCGATCATTTCCATAATTTCTTTTTTTCCACCGAATGCGCCTACTGGTAATCCACCGCCAATAATTTTTCCAAAGGTTGATAAATCGGGCTTAATTCCTAGTACTTCCTGTGCACCGCCTTTTGCAACGCGGAACCCAGTCATAACTTCATCAAAAATAAGAACAATTTTTTCTTCGCTGCAAACCTCCCTCAATTCTGTTATGAAATCATCTTTAGCTCTTATAACTCCTACGTTTCCTACGATAGGTTCAATTATAATTGCGGCAATTTCATTTTTGTTTTCTTTAATTAATTTTTTTACAGATCCAATATCATTATAATCAGCAACCAGAGTATCTGCTGCGTTAGCTTTCGTAACACCGGGGCTATCGGGAACTCCAAGAGTTAATGCGCCGGAACCAGCCTTTATCAAAAAATAATCGGCATGACCGTGATAGCATCCTTCAAATTTTATTATCTTTTCTTTTTTTGTAAATCCTCTTGCTGCTCTTACTGCGCTCATTGTTGCTTCAGTTCCGCTGTTAACCATTCTTACCAATTCAACGGAAGGAACAAGTTTTGTAATAAGTTTTGCTATTTTGACTTCAAGCTCTGTTGGAGCGCCGAAACTAGTGCCGTCTTCAATTGCTTTCAACAACGCTTCTTTTATAAATGGAGGGTTATGCCCGAATAAATGTGGCCCCCAGCTTCCTATATATTCTATATATTCATTTCCATCAACATCGTATAATTTTGATCCCGCCCCGTTTTTTATAAACAAGGGATTTCCTCCCACGGATTTGAAAGCTCTGACAGGAGAATTAACTCCGCCCGGAATGTACCTTTTTGCTTCGTTAAATAAATGTGTGCTAAGTGTTTTATTCATAATAGGTTGCGTTGATTAAATTATAAAAACAAAATTATTATAGATTTCAAACTTACACATAATGATTCGCTAATGGAAGGTGTTTCTTATTGCTGATTACAGAAAACAATCTTTTTATTTAGTACAACCTTGAAATCGATCATAAGATAAACGGCTGATTTTACAAGGTTGTACAAAATATAATTTCAAAAAGAGGAAAAACTAATTCCCGTAGAGAAGTTTATAATCTTTTTCTTTACCCCTTTTCCACCATTCAGCAGGAATCACTTTCCAGTTATCTAATGCTTTTGGGGTAACCCTTCTTTGTTTTTGAATCCATTTCATCAAATAGTAACGAAGGTCTTTCTCTGTGGAAGTAATTACGCGGCTCGCTAATTTGTCTTTTGGAATTCCTGCGCCTTTTATTAAGTGTCCACCACCGCCGTTTCCGCGGTATGAGTTTACAGCGACTTTATATTTTTTATTTAAATCGAACGGTTTTCCATCTGACATTGATGTAATTGTAATACGATGCCCGGCCGGTTTAGAAACATCTACAGTATAATTAATTCCTGCTGCGGAAGAAAAATTATAGTATTGGGCTTTTAACATAGGGTGTCCGTTTTGTTCCACTATATTTCCTTTGTCATCCTTTTTAAAGTTTAAAAGGTGATCGTTTTCGTCTTTCATCTGGTTAAACCACTGGCCGTATGAATATTCCAGGTAATCTTTAATTTCCTGTCCCGTCATTTCCATAGTGTAAAGAAGATTTTCATACTTATAAAGACTGAACATATTTCTAACCCTTACCCATCCTTTTTTAATTTCTGCGTTGAATGATAAAGGGGCAGCAAAAGAAACATCTGCTTTTGTAATCTCAAGTTGTATTTTCTGAATAAGATCAACAAATGGAGAATCACCGAACATCGATTCTTTTGTTGAAACTGATTTTCTGAAAACTCCGATAGATTTGTTAACGTAGTTAACTACTTCTTCTACAGGCCGCGTAAACTTTCTAACCATCGGAACATTTTCTTTGTAATTTTTAGATTCTATTATTTCACCGGTAATTTTCTTATTCCAGGTGTTTGTTGCTTTATCTTTTGTCATTATGATGTTAGCAACGGCGGCAGTTCGCGCGGCATTTTTTGTCCCTAGAATCTGTACCGTTTTACCAGCATTGTTTTTCACGGTGTAATTCCACCCGTGATGATCGTGTCCTACAAAAACTACATCAAAGCCGGGAACCTGCTCGGCAACCAGCTGAGAAGCATTTTCATTTTTAGGTGCTTTAGGATCGGCACCGTTATATCCGGGTTCAACACCGGCATGGAACAGCCCAATTAATAAATCTGGTTTTTCTTTTTGTTGAATTAAGGGCACCCATTTTTTTGCAGTTTCAATCATATCATCAAAACGAATTCCGTTCCAGATTTTTTTAGGAAGCCAGTTTGGAATTGCCGGAGTAATTAAACCAAGCACAGCGATTTTAATTCCATCGCGCTTTATAATTGTATAAGGTTTGAAATAAGGTTCGTCTGTTTTTACATCAACCGCGTTTGCGGCAAGCCACGGAAAATTAAATTCCTTATTAATTTTGTCGTAAACAGCGTGGCCCGGTTCTATATCATGATTACCAACGGTTCCCACATCGTATTTCATATAATTCATTACCTGAGCAACAATATTAGGTACGTTAGTTTTTTCGAAATTATAATAATAAACGATCGGCTGCCCCTGTAAAATATCGCCGTTATCCAGAAGCACAACGTTTTGATCTTTTTTTGCCCGTTCCTGCTCTATATATTTATCAAGCTGCGCCAGGGAAGAATTACCGAGTTTCCCTCTTATAAAATCATACTGAAAGAGCGAACCGTGAACATCACTTGTTTCAATTAATTTTAGTTTTACTGTCTGGGAGAATGAAATACCTGCAAGCAAAACAGAAGCGAAAACTACAATTAGAAACTTGTTTAAAAAGAAACGGGATCTGAACATGTTTATTCCATTTTTAAGGTTGAAAAGAAAGATGTTCTAAATTTAATATTACAGAGTTGTCACTCTGAAGTTATTCCAGAAACGAAAAAACAGCCAAACCGAAATCCCGCTTTGCGGGAGGATGACAAAAACAGAATTTAGAACACTAATTAAATAGATTAATTATTAAGTAGTTAAAACGACCATTAAAACCATTTGGTTCCATGAAAAACTATACTTTATGCCGCAGTTGCATTATCCTGTCTGTCAAAAATCCTCTTGTATATAAGTAAAGCAATAGCAGCAGTTAGGCCGATTCCTGCAAAGTAATACCAGATGTAATGCGCGTGGTCGTATGCATGCACAAGCTGCTCCGGGGACAAAGTTGACGGGTCCGGAGCGTATGCTGTTAATAAATAGCCGGAAATTCCAAAGCCTAAAATTGAGGACAGAAATGAGTGAAGATGGCTGAATCCGAGGTATAGTCCCTCTTCGCCCTTTGGAGCCTGCAGTGAAAAATATTCGAGGTAACGTGGAGAAATAAAACATTCAGCCAAACCCTGTACAATTATTCCGCAGATCATCATAACAGTGACAGGATGAGCAGAAAAAAGGCCAAAAAAAGAAACAGAGGTTCCTGTAATTTCTTTTAAAATTTCACTCGATGCCATCAGCAAAGCTGAAACCGGCATAAGAAACATTCCGATACTCATGGATGAAACTGCTTTTACATTTCTCATCAGGTTTGTAATAAATACAACCGATATCATAACAACAAAAGGATTAACGTTTGCAATCCATTCCGGTGAGGCATGCTCACCAACGGTGCGCAAAACATATTTTGGCATGGTAGCATAAAGCTGATGTTGAATAATCCAGAAACCCGTTACAATAATAATTAATAAAAGCAGTCTTACATTTGTAACTACTCTTATTAACCCGTCCCATGCTTCTTTGTATGTTTTACCTTCTCCATCCACATTAATGCTTCTATAAAAAAAGTAAACAATAATCAGAGCAAGCATTGTCATTGTGGCTGCGTAAAAATTAATTGATTCAAGCCCCCATTGAAGTCTTAACGGGTAGGCAAAAGTTTTTCCAAGAAAAGCTCCGACGTTTACAAGTCCGTAAAAAATTGAAAAGCCGCGAGCACGGGTTTTTTCATTTGTTGTTTTTGCAACTGTTCCCGTGATAATGGATTTAATAAAAGATCCGCCAAACATTAAAATTATTAAAGCAGCAGGAACTGTTGTTTTATAAGGAAGAGCACCGAGAGTAAAATAGCCGATTGTTAAAAGAGCAAATGCAAGAATTACCGCCTTCCGGAAGCCGATTTTATCTGCGAATGCCCCGGTAAAGGGAGGAAGAAAATAAAGCCCGGCAGCAAACACACCGCCAATCCAACCTGCGTCAATGTCACTGTAGCCGACAACCCTGGAGAGATAAAGAGTTATTGCAATAAAAACGGCGTAATAAGCGGCTCGTTCAAAAAGCTCAACTATATTTGCAGTCCAGAATGCTGCAGGAAATTTCCAGGAGGGTCTTTCCCCTTTAGAAGATTTTGGCATGGTCTTCATGGCTCTCCCTTATTTTGATTTTTATGGTCGGGTAAGATAAGAAAATTTAGCCATTTGACAGAGAAAAAAATGATGGCGTGTACCGTGATTTTAATTCTGTAAAGCAGGTTTTGCCGACCGGAAGTTCAGGCTAGAAATGACATGCGGGAATTACAACAGGTCTATTTGGTCTCCCACACTAATTAACCCTTCTCCCTCATTAAGCAGGTTCATTCCAAACATAACTTTGTTATCAAACTTCCTGTATGTGGCAAGGGTTTTTAAAGGCTCCGCAAGCCGCTCTCCGGTTTCCTGGTTTGTTGTTGTGATAACGCACCTTGCACAGGGTTTTACTCCATAAAAAGTAATATTGTTTATCTTAAATTCTTTCATCTTGTCTTCCTGAAAAGGCTTTCCGCCGGTAAAAACAATATTAGGACGAAATCGATTCATCGGAAGAGGCTCTTCAAGTTTTGAATTTAAATCGTCGAGTGAAGCCTGCCCGATCATCAGGAATGGAAAGCCATCCGCAAAACTTACTATCTCTTTCTTTTTTGCATAATCTTCATCGACGGTTCTTTTTGTTTCGTCAGGTTGAAAAACCAGACTGCACTCAACATCCAGGGTTTCGGTGAACCATTTGTTGGAATCCTCACCGATTAACGATGCCGCGCAGGTATCATCCCAGATGGGAACATTAACAATTTTTGAAACTTCTGGTTTGTACGGAATAATTAACGGTTCAATATTCTTTTCCCTGTGATAAATCTTTAAGCCGTCATCAGTCAGTTCCGTATTTATAAAAGCCATTTGCGGAAAATCACGCTGAGTCATAAACATACCGTTACCGTCCACCAGCATCCAGCGGCGGTCGTACCGAAACCCGCGGTCGGTGACTTTCGCGGAGTTTAAAGAAATTCCGCGGAGTGATTTTACGGGATAAATATTTAGTTCTGAGATTGTGAGCATAAATTATTAGTGGTGGAATCCTGATTTCATAACAGTCATCCCGAATTTATTTCGGGATCTCATTAATTCATTAGATTCTGAAACAAGTTCAGAATGACAATTAGCCTAATATTTCAAAAATGAAATTAGAGCATTTTAAAATCATTTCTTCTTTTTAAAATAACCAATAATATTATTAATTGATGCTTTAATTTTTGTTAAATCATTTTTTATTGAATCTCTTTCAAACTGGCTCATTGATGATTTTATAAATTTAATATCACTCTTAATAGAATCTTTTTCAAATTGACTTACTTTACTTTTTAATTCAGCAACCAGGCCCGAGATTTGAAATTCTATTTTTTCTGACCGGGAAGAACTTCTCCAGGCATCCTTTAGTTCGTCCCACATATCATTAAATTCTTCTTTCATTATTTTATTTCCTCCGGTAAATTATTTTAATTTTTTAGTTATGCATTTCAACAACAATTTTTTTATCCTTTTCATTTTAACGGCAATATGATTTTCAGTTAAACCCGTGATTACCGCGATTTCTTTATACGGCAGTTCTTCCAGCGAAAGAACAACTATGGATTTATCAACTTCATTCAATGAAGAGATACATTCTTTAAGCGCGCTGTATTTTTCCTCATGTTCTTTGTCCGGTGTGTTTTCCGCGGGCAAAAACTTTATTGAGTCTAGGCTAACGGGATTCCCGTTTTTCTTTTCCAGTCTTATTTTCGAACTGTAGCAGACATTAATAGCAATTTTATAAACCCACGTACTTATGCTCGACTTGCCTTTGAACGAGGGTAATGATTTCCAAACCTGGATAACGACATCCTGGAAAAGGTCCTGAGGCTCAATAGGAGAAACCGCGTAGACTTTGCATATCCTGTAGATTTTATGCTTGTTTTCTTCCAGTATCTCTGTAAATGTCTGTTCTGTTTGATTCATCATAAAAAGTTTTTCATCTCCTGTTTCTAATATGTTAGTAACAGGTTTTCCGGAAATATGACAGGAAGGTAATTGTTGGCTAAATATTTATTTGTGAGATTGTGAGCATTTATAAGTTTTTGCTTTAATTAAAGTTAGTAATACTTACTTGATATAATAAAGAAATAGCATTCTTTGCTTCTTTATATAAAAAATCTTCAGGTGTTTGATTATTAAAATATGACATATTCACAATATTGAATTCTTTTTCATTTGGTTTAAAATGAACAAAAGGATTTCTAATTTTTCTTAATCTATCTATTTTATCTAATAGACCAATCTGTATTGTATTATTTTCTTTCATTGCTTTTACTATTGTAGCCAAATTTTTTTTACCTTGCTTTTTTACTTTTTCTTGTTCTATTTTATCTTCCAACCAATGTTCTATAAATGATTGGGATAATAGTATTGTTGCAACACATTGACCATTTATTAAACAATTAATTGCTTCAGAAAGCAGGTAATGCATTTCTACTGAGAATACGAAACCCAAATTTTTTGGAATTATTTTATTTAAATACTGCAACCTTTCCAAACGCGAAGAAAAAGACTGCGAATCCATCTTTTGGAGAGCAGACTCTAACTTTCTCTTCCGTGGTCTTTTAGTATATCCAAATAAATCTTTTTCCATTTGTTAGATCCTCCCCAATATTAGTAATAATTCGCTGAAAAAACTTTTACTTCAAATTCTCTTCAAACAATTTAAATATTCTTTTGTATTCATCTGTCCAGCTGCTCGGTTCAACAAAGCCGTGGTTTTCAAGCGGGTAAACCGCAAACTCCCAGTTGTCTTTTCCAAGCTCGATTAATCTCTGTACCAATCTTATGTCATCCTGTGCGTGTACGTTCTGGTCAATCAGTCCGTGACAAATAAGTAAATGTCCTTTCAATCCTTCCGCGTAATAAATCGGGGAACTTTTCTGGTAAACAAGACTATCGAGCTGCGGCACATTTAAAATTGCTGAAGTGTAACCGTGGTTGTAGTGCGCCCAATCGGTAACGGAACGGAGAGCCGCACCGGCGGCAAAAACTCCCGGCGTTTTAAACATTGCCATTTCAGTAATAAACCCGCCGTACGAACCGCCGTAAATTCCAATTCGTTTCGGATTGACACTGTAATTCTCTTCCATATATTTCGCGCCGTCAACCTGGTCGGTTAAATCTTTTCCGCCCATGTTTCTGTAAATAGCGGTTCTCCAGTCGCGCCCGTAACCGGAGCTTGCGCGGTAATCCATATCCATTACCGTGTAACCGTGATCAGCTAAAAAGTTATTAAACATATACTCGTGGAAATAATCACTCCACCATTTATGTGCGTTCTGCAGGTAGCCCGCACCGTGCACAAAAATTACAGCCGGGCCGTTTTGTTGCGGATTCTTCGGGTGATAAACTCTCGCGTGAACCTTTGCGCCGTCTCTCGCTGTGAATGTAATAAAATCAGGAACTCTCCATTGGTAAGATTTAAACTCGTCACTCTGTGAATGCGTGATTTGTGTTTCCTTCGCTCCGGCTTCGTTGTTCATTAAATAAAGTTCCCACGGTTTGTTAGCAAAGGAATAACGGATCGCCAGATGTTTTTCATCCGGAGAAAGAGTTATGTTGTTGTTTCCTTCCATCGTTGTAATTTGTTCGGGTGTTCCGCCGTCCAGGGGCATTTTGTAAAAATGTCTTACTTCCGGCCCTACCTGGCTTGAAGTGAAGTACCAGTATTTTTTGTCCTTTGAAATTTCAGGTGTAAAAACTTCAAAGTTTCCTTTTGTTAATTGTTTCTTTTTACCGGTAAAAACATTTTCTGTGTAAAGATGTGAATATCCGGAAGCTTCCGATTGAAAATAAATGTTTTTGTTATCCGGCATCCAGCCGAGAGTCAGCGGCCCGCCAAACCAGCCTATTCCGGGCCCGGCTATCCATGCGTCATCGTGCTGGTGATCAATTATTTTCAGAGAGCCGTTTGAGACATCAATCAACATTATCCATCGGTCTTTAAAATCCTGGGCTCTTATATCAATAACAGCGTGTTTTCCATCATCCGACCAGGCAAAGCCCTGGAAAGAAACATCTCTCGGTTTTTCGTATTTGTCTTTATAATCATTTTTGTCTTTTGCGTAATCTTTAAGGTAAGCGGGCTTGTCATAAATTCCGGGTATGTTTTTAATAGAAACGTAATAAACTGTGTCGTTTGCAATGTCGTAAATTCCCAGCTCGTAAGTAGTTTGCTTTGCACCAACATCGGGCCTACCGGGAATATCCTGTGTGAAACCGGATTCTGTAACATAATTCGGGACTATTGTGTTTTTAACGCCCGAAGGCCTTTTCCCGAGTATAAAAGTAATATAACCCCGATCAGGAGAAAGCTCTGTGTTGTAAACGAATTGATTCTGTATATAAATTTCGAGCGGTCTTTCAGGTTTCATTTCCTCGCGTGCTTCTTTTCTTTTCTCTGATCTTTCTTTCCTGTCGCGCAGGACTTTTATCAACTGCATTTCCTGGCCTTCTACATATTTTTCCTCATCACCCGAAGGCCCGTGTTCTTCTTTTTTGTCTCCTTTTTTGAAATCAGTTAGTTGTGTTGTAAGACCGGAACTAGGATTCCATTCATATAAATTATTGCCTTTTGTATATGTGATTCCCTTTTCATCAAAAGTAAATTCGGGATCAGATTCAGAGTCAACCGTATTTGTTATCTGTCTGGCTTTCCCCGTTTTAATATTATAGAGAAAAATGTCGCCGTTTTTCGAATATACTTTTTCTGTTTTGTCTTTATTGTAATCGCCGTATTGGGATGGAAGATTAAATCTTTCATTGAATGGTACTTTCTGCGGGGCTCCGCCATTAACGGAAACGGAGTAAAGCGAATCGCCATCGTTGTTGTCCGGATTCCACATAAAATAGATTTTACTTCCGTCTTCAGACCAGCGTATATCAGAGGGGGAAGTTCCCATCCATTTTGGATTGCGCATTATGTTTTTAATTGTAAGCTCAAATTTTGAATTACTTTTTTCGTTCTGCTGTGGGTAAACAAAAAACGAAATTGTAAGAAGAAAAAAGATTACCGGGAAAAGTTTAAAATATTTCATTGCGTACCTGAATTTTGTTTGAGTTTTTGGAAAATTCTAATTTGTCATTTCGAACCCAGAGCCTGTCGAAGGGTGAGAAATCTAATAGTTATTAAAATAAGATTTCTCCCTACTGTCGAAATGACACTAACTTGTTACTTTTTAATATCTATTACAATTATTCCCGGGGTTGAATTATACCTGATCGGTGCAATTGACATACCGAGCCCGGGTGAAATTACCATCATTGTGCTGCCAAAGTAAAAATCACCTTTTATGTGCGAAGTTTCAACCATAGTTGGGGTGAGATTAATAAAAGGGAAAAGAAAAGTTATCTGTCCGCCATGAGTGTGCCCTGCGAAAATTAGATCATATTTCTTTTTGACAGCCTCGCTTATTACAAGGTTTCGTGGTTGATGAACAAGCATAATGTTCAAATCATTTTTTGACACTGAATGATCGACAAGAGAGTCTAGTTCGTTTTCTGAAATTCTTTTTGAATATGTTTCCGTTACAAATGTAATTCCAATCCTTGCTGTATCAATAAGCAGGCTTTGTTGTTTATCGTCGAACATAAAAACGTTAAACTTTGCAAGAGCTTCGGTAATTTCTTTTCTGCTTCTGGCGTTATCACTCCTGTAAGCCCAGTTATCGTGATCACCCACACAGGAATAAACACCATATTTTGAACTTATATTTCCGAGGTATTGCGCAACCGAATCGATATAAGCCGGACCTGAGCTTATCAAATCACCACCAATTAAAACCAGGTCAGGGTTTGTTGAATTTATTTTTCTAACAAATCTTAGTGCTCTTTTTTTGTCCGTGTACCTGTCTGCGTGAATGTCAGATATTAAAACTATCCTCATGTTATTTAAAACATCAGGCAGATCTTCTTTGTGATATACAGTCTCCCTGATATTCACAAAGTTATAATCATAATACATTCTCAAAGGAATATAAGCCGTGAAGAACAAAATTATTATGAAAAGAAAACGTGCTTCGTAGGGAAAAATCTTCTCTTTATATTTTCTGTACAAAGGCAGGAAAATAAGCTTAATAATATCTATTAAAAGAAAGAAAAGAATACACTGGACTACTAAAACAATAAAAAACCAAAAGGGGTAAACCAGCAGGTAATCGATAACTCTGCCTGCCGGAAACAAAAAATTAACCGGGCGGGCAATAGCCTGGTAAGCCCAGACAACAACCACAAATAAAGGGTAAAGATTAAAGAAAACGAGGGCAATTATTTTTACAAATTTAGATTTGCTTTTAGAAATGCCAGGATAAACAGTAAGAAATGCTCTAAACGCTTTTTTTGTGAAGTAAAATTCAATTAAGAATAAAAGAGCAATAAATAAAACTATCCTGATGACCATTCCCATTATTTTTTTGCTTTTTTATTAGAAAATATTTTTTCTCTATCAGCCTTTTTCAGTTTTTCTGCAACCAATTCATAAGAATGGTCTATCCATTTGTAAATAAGTTTATCCGGTACAGAATTATCAATATAAACAGAATTCCAGTGCATTTTATTCATATGCCAGCCGGGTTTTACACAATCGTATCTTTCACGCAGTTCCACAGCTAATTCAGGGTCACATTTCAGATTAATAAATACCGGTGTTTCTAAACTTGCAATCATGAACATCTTTCCCATTACCCTGTAAACAGGTGATACATCGTCAAAGGGAAGGCTTTCGGTTACAAATTTCTTTTTTAAACAATATTCTCTTATTAGTTCCAGGTTCATAGTTTTATGTGTGCCATTTAGGGCGAAGTGAGAAATCTTGTTCAGTATAATTTCAGAGAAGATTTCTCACCGCAGTTGCCGGATCTGAAATGATAATTAATGAATTATTTTTGTAAAATTTTCTCGCTTAATTTAAAAACCTTTTCGACACCGATATCATTTATTTTTCCGCTTTCAGCCTGAATATAATCTTGATTTTTTCCTCGTGGCGCCCATTCGTATGTTTTCGTCGGGCCAAATAAGCCAATCAGTTTTGTACCGGAAGAGGCAGCAAGGTGCATAGTTCCTGTATCGTTTGTAATATACAAATCGATTTTTTTAAGAACAGCGCATAATTGTTTCTGCGGGAGATTTTCAATTACATATTCGATATTATTTTCAAGGAGTTTTGTTGTTAGTGTGTTTACAATTTCTTTATCCATCGGGCCGCAGGTGATTAAAACATAATTTTCATATTTGTTATATAACCGCGAAAGCACTTCAAAAAAATTTTCAACATTCCATAAGTTGTGAGTTTTTCCAGCACCCGGGTGAACCGCAATTATTTTTTTTGATTTGTCGGTAAAGTGTCTGTTAATAAAATTGTTTGCTTCCCGCTCGTCGCTCTCATTTAAAATTATTCCTGTCTGCTCAATTTCTTCCGGGGTCAGGTCGCAGCCTATCTGGCGGATCACATCCAGGTTTCTTTCAGACTGATGCTTTTTCTCTTTGTCCCAGAAAAAATCTTTTTTAATATTCAGGAATTTTGCGCCGTTATTAATTTTCCCATCAATACTGTTAACGCCGACGCGTATTTTTGCACCGGATAAATAATTAATTATATGTGAAGTAGTTGAGTATGCAAAAGTAGAAGTAACTATCCCGATTTGATATTTATCTTTTCTTAATTCGCGATAAAAGTTAAAAATTGATTTAAGAGAAGATTTGTTGTAAACGATTATTTTGTCTAGATAAGGATTTATGTCTTTGAGCGGAACCGGATAATTTGTTTTTGCAGCAACAAGAGTGATTTTTGCTTCAGGAAATTTTTTCTTAAGGGCGGCATAAAGCGGGAGAGAACAAATCATGTCTCCCACCTGATTGTTCTTTCCCACTATTAAAATATTTTTTACCCTCGAAATGAAATCTTGTGTTAAATTCATTCAATTTTTCTATTCATTTCGGGCAAATTAATCTATTTTCTAACCTTGTCCAAGTATCTTGCAGCGTCTTTGGCAAAGTAGGTTAAAATCATATCTGCGCCGGCACGTTTAATAGAAACCAGAGACTCTATCATAACTCTTTCTCCGTCGATCCAATCATTTTGAGCGGCGGCTTTAATCATAGAAAACTCTCCGCTTACCTGGTAAGCAGCAGTCGGCATCCCGAATTTTTCTTTCACTCTCCAGATTATATCAAGATATGGTCCCGCTGGTTTTACCATCACAATGTCCGCACCTTCTTCTACATCTGATTCAACTTCCCGTATGGCCTCGTCGCCGTTACCTATGTCCATTTGATGTGAGCGCCTGTCACCGAAAGCAGGTGTGGATTCTGCAGCATCCCGGAACGGTCCGTAATATCCGGAGGAATATTTTGCTGCATAGCTCATAATCGGAATATTTGAAAAACCCTTATAATCAAGTGCCTTGCGGATTGCCAGCACCCTTCCATCCATCATATCAGACGGAGCGACCATATCTGCACCAGCCTCTGCATGTGAGATAGCCTCTTTTGCGAGAAGAGAAACTGTTTCGTCGTTAAGAATTTCTTCACCCTTCAGAACACCGCAATGCCCGTGAGATGTGTATTCGCACATACAAACGTCTGTAATTACAAGAAGGTCTTTCACTTCAGCTTTAATTGCCCGTATTGCCTTTTGAACTATTCCGTTTTCATCATATGCTTCACTTCCCTGTTCATCTTTGTGTTCCGGAATTCCAAAAAGTATTATTGCAGGAATACCGAGGGATGCAACTTCTTTACATTCTTTTACAAGTTCATCAACAGAAAGCTGAAAATTTCCCGGCATCGATTTAATCGGGTTTCTAACTTTTTCACCCGGCACAACAAAGAGGGGAAAAATTAAATCATTCTTAGATAATTCTGTTTCTCTGATCATATCTCTTACGATCGGATTATAACGTAGTCTTCTTAATCTTTTGTGTGGATAATTTGCCATATTTTACTCCTTAATAAATTCTTTTAGTCATTAGATTTCTCGCCAGGCAGATGCCGGATTCGAAATGACATTTAACTTATATTTCTAATACTTTTTTATATACAGTTTCACTGCTCTTAACACAGTCACCGAGAGATATTCCTCCGCGGTAGTTACCCGCGAGGATGAATCCCGGGAAATTATTTTCAAATTCTTCAAAAGCTTTTTCGTGTTCAATATAACCGATGTTATATTGCGGAATTGCTTTACTCCAGAATTTATAAGATTTAAAAACCGGCTCTGAATTAATATTCATTAATTCGTGGAATTCTTTTAAAACTTTTCTTACAACCTCTTCTTTATTTTTGTCGGCTACTTCGGGATTTCTTGAACCCCCAACAAAAAGGGTGAAAGAAGCTTTGTTGTCATCACACCTGTCCGGAAATAAAACTGAGCTCCAGATTGCCCCAAGAAAAGATTTTTTTTCTTTAGCCGGAATTAAAAAACCAAAACCATCAAGTGCCTGCCCGATTGCAGATTTTTCATAACCGAGATAAAGAACAAGCACTGGCGGATAAACTACATTTGTCAAATGCTCTGCAGTCTTTACATCAAGGTCTTTTACAAGGTTTGAGGCAACATAAGCGGGGATAGTAGAAACAACCAAATCACAATCAATGGAATTAATGTTTTCACCCTGGTTATATTTTACTCGATAGCCAGAATCAAGTTTCGTGATAGATGTTACTTCTGTTTCAAGTAAAACTTTATCAGATAAAGAAGCAGCAATTGTCTTTGGAAATATCTGCATGCCAGATTTAAAAGAAAACATCTTTGCTGATTGTTTTGATTTTTCTGCACGCTTTTTTCTTTCACGTATACTTTTTACAGTGCCGACAATTAATCCGCCGTATTTTTCCTCAAGATCGTAAAGTTTTGGAAAGGCAGATTTTACACTCAAATCTTCCGGGTTGCCTGCATAAACACCAGCAACAAAAGGGTTTATGGCATAATCAAGGAACTCGCGCCCCAGCCTCCTTTCAACAAATTGAGCGATACTCTGGTAGTAGCCGTCTTTAGATCTACCGATAAATGGTTCTGCGAGTAATCTTAATTTTGCTTTTGTTGAAAAAAGATTTGTCTTAATTAATCCGGGTGGGCTCATAGGGAGAGCATGAAGTTTTTCGTTTCTTAAGATATACCTTTTGTTTGATTCCTTGTTTGCATAAACCATTTCGTCTTGTAATCCGAGTTCTTCTACGATCTGTGCGATTAATGGATGTGTCTCCAGGCCGCTATTCGGACCACGATCGAATAAATAACCGTCTTCCACAACGGTGTCGATTGATCCGCCTACAGCACCTTTTTTTTCAAGCACGGTGACATCATATCCATCTTTATTTAAAAGGTAAGATATTGTAAGGCCTGAAATGCCGGCTCCGAGAACAACAACTTTTTTCTTCATATAAATTATACTGTCCTGGAATATCTTGCAGTGTCTTCTTTTCTTTCAATATAACCATCAAAGTTCATTGCAATGTTTCTAATCAATAATCTTCCCATTTCGGAAACTTCTATTTTATTTTCAGTAACGGTAATTAGTTTATCTTTTTCCATCTCTTTCATATTGTTAAGACCCCAGGCAAAATATTTTCTAAAATCTATGTTGTGTTTCTTTTCCATAGCTGGAATATCCAGTTCGAAGTTACACATAATCTGCATAATCACATCGCGTCTTATCTGGTCGTCTTCATTTAATTGATAGCCTTTTGTTACCGGAAGTGTTTCGTTGTCAATTGCATCAAAATATTCTTTCTCTGTTTTTATGTTTTGAACATAAATGTTTTGCAACTGGCTTATAGCAGTAATCCCCATTGCATAAAGGTCCGAGCCAGAATGTGTGCTATAGCCCTGGAAATTCCTGTACAGTTTCTTCTCTCTCATTGCAACCGCAAGTTCATCATCCGGTTTTGCAAAGTGATCCATTCCAATTAATACATATCCGGCAGATGATAATTTTTCTATGGTCATCTTTAAAATATCGAGTTTAGTCTCTGCTGCAGGAATATCTTCGGGATGAATAAGCGCCATATGTTTTTTCATCCACGGTACGTGGGCGTAATTAAACACGGCAATTCTGTCCGGGGAGATATCAATAATTTTATCTACTGTATCCTCGAAGGTTTCTACTGTCTGGAAAGGAAGTCCGTACATTAAATCAAGATTAATGCTGCTGAAACCGAGTTCGCGCACCCACTCAACGGTCTGCCGGGTTATATCTTCCGGCTGAATCCGGTTTACTGCTTTCTGAACCTTTTCGTTGAAATCCTGCACTCCCATGCTTATCCTGTTAAAGTCGTTGTTTCTCAGTGCTTCCAGGTGTGCACGCTTTAGTTCGCGGGGATCAATTTCACATCCGTTTTCAGAGTCATCTTTAAAATTAAAATTCTCTTTTACATAGGAAGCGAGTTCGTTTATTTCATCGGGAGTTAGATGTGTCGGTGTACCGCCACCCCAGTGAAGCTGTGAAACCTGTCTTTCCGGCAGAAGATATGTTCTTACCATATCTATTTCTTTTTTCAAGTATTTCAAATATTCTTTTACCCTGTCACGGTTACGGGTGATAATCATATTGCAACCGCAGAAGTAACAGAGGGTGTCACAAAAAGGAAGATGATAATATAGAGACAAATCCGGGAGGCCTTCACCGTAATTGGTTTTAATTATTTCATCCAGATAATTGTCTGCGGTAAAAGAATCTTTAAACTGTGGTGCAGTCGGGTAGCTTGTGTATCTTGGTCCTGGTTTATCGTATTTCTTAAATTTTGAGAGATCAAATTCGAACATCGTTTCCTCCAAAGAAAATTTACCGCAAATATTGTGGCTAAAATATTTTATAAAATCTTTTTTGTCATTTCGAATCCTGCTTTAGCGGGTGAAAAATCTTATTAACTTAATATTTCTTCCTGCGGTCGAAATGACACAACGAAAATTTATTTATGAAAATTTTTGCTTTCTTGTTTTACTGTATCTATAAAGAATTTTGCGTTTTCTGGTTTTATATCCGGTAGAATACCATGGCCTAGATTAAAAATATGTCCGGTGCCGTTTCCGTAATTTGAAAGAATTCTCTTTACTTCATTCCTGATTTTTTCCTCGCTTCCGTAAAGAACAGTCGGATCCATATTTCCCTGGAGCGCAACTCGGTCTCCTATCTCGTTTCTTACCTTACCGAGATCCATTGTCCAGTCCATCCCTATCACATCAGCACCGGCATCAGCAATTTTATCAAGGTTATAATGTACACCTTTTGCAAAAACAATTACCGGCTGAGCGTCTCTTTTAATGTTAGAAATTATTTTTTCAATATATCTCAGAGAAAATTCTTCAAAGTCAGCCTGTGAAAGATTACCGCCCCATGTATCGAAAATCTGGACGGCATCCGCTCCCGCCTCAATCTTTGCCGATAAATACTTTGCAATTGCGTCTGCTAGTTTATCAAGAATAGAATGAGCAAGCTTTGGATTGTTATGAATCAAACTTTTTACAAATGAAAAGTTCTTTGATCCTCGTCCTTCAACCATATAACATAACAGTGTCCAGGGAGCGCCGCTGAAACCGATTAAAGGAACGCGGTTATTCAACTCCTTTTTAGTTAGTGAGACTGCATCGAGAACATATTTTAAATCTTTTATCGGGTCGATTACCTTTAAGGCTTTCGCATCTTCTTGGTTTCTTACCGGGTGAGGAAAAACAGGCCCTTTTCCCTCATGCATTTCAAGATGCATTCCCATTGCTTCGGGAATTACCAGAATATCCGAAAAAAGAATTGCCGCATCAACCCCAATCAAATCGACCGGCTGAATAGTGACTTCTGTTGCCAGTTCCGGTGTTTTGCACATTGTTAAGAAATCTGCCTTTTCGCGAACTGCCCGGTATTGAGGTAAATATCTTCCCGCCTGTCTCATCATCCAGATCGGGGTTCTTTCAACGGGTTGTCTTTTACATGCTCTCAGGAATAAATCGTTTAGTAGTGTGCTCAAGTTTTGTCTCCGTAATTGTTTTGTCTGTCAATTCGAGGGAGCCCTCGACCTAAGAAAATTTCTCACCCGCTAAAACGGGAATTGAAATGACAGCAAGTGTTTATTTTTTATAATATTCTAAAGTGGCTTTTACAAGGCCGTTAATTGTATATTCGTCCGGCATAATTGTAACGCGCACGTTTCTGTTTTCAATGGCCGCACGTGTAGTCGGGCCTATTGCCGCTATATCAAATCCTTTGAAATACTGAAATGGATTTGTTATGTCAAGAATCTGCAGATAGTTTTTAAATGTTGAGGGACTTGTAAATATAAACAGATCCGGATTATTGTTTTTTAGTTCATCCAGTCTGTCCTTTATTGTTTCTTTTTCCGGAAGGGCAACATTATAAACGGGGGCTACTCTTATAGTTGCGCCCTGCTCTTCCAGTCCCGCGGGTAATTCTTCTCTGCCAATTGCCGACTGCGGAATAAAAATCACCTTATTTTCAAGATCATATTTTGAAAGCTCATTAATAACGCCTTCACCACTGAACTTACTTGGAATAATGTTTACGGGCAGTCCCTGTCTTTCGCACACGGCGGCAGTTTTATTTCCAACAGCAACAACTTTGATCTTTGAGTAATTAAATTTTTTGTTCAGTTCGTCACAGCGCTTGTTAAACATTTTCACAGCGTGCGCTGAAGTAAAGATTATAAAATCTATATTTTTTTCTTTTAAAATAACGGTGTCAAATTCTTTCCAGCTATCAGGGGGAACAATATCAAGCGTAGGGAAAATTATGACCTTTGCTCCAAGCTGGATAAATGCTTCAGCTGATTCGCGTGACTGCTCCACAGTTCTGGTAATAACAATTGTTTTTCCACGTAGAGGAAGAATTTTATCTTTTTCAAAACTTGAAAACAATCCGTGAAGGACGAAATCAAAAATTTTCTCCCGGTCCTTAATCATATCTGGTTCTGAATAATTTTTTTCTATTCCTCTGTAAATTGCACCGTAAATGCTTCCAAGTATTAAATCAACGGCAAAGGTTTCCTCTATTTCCCTGAAAAGATTTTCCGTCTTACCGGATTTAATTATATCAAACAAAATATTTTTTAAATCTTTCTCCAGTCGGCATAACTCATCGCATAATTTGTGATCAGCCTTCAAAGATTCTTTCTGATACATCAAAAAGAAACTCTGATATTTCATCATGAACATGTAGAGGTGAATAATAAACGAATGCAGCGAATCAATGCTGCTCATTTCGTACTGGACTTTGTTTTTAAGAGAAATGACCAGATTTTCCATTCTCATGTTCATAATGGAAAAATACAGATCTTCTTTGGTCTCGAAATAATTATAGACTGTGCCTTTTGCAATTGAAGCTAGTTTAGCGACATCTTCCATCATTACTTCGTGATAGCTCTTTTGTGAAAAGAGCTTTGCTGCGGATTCAATAATTTTTTTCCGCTTCTGTAATTTATTGCTTTCTTTTTTTGACGGGAGATTCATTTTTTTGCTCTCACCGATTTGTAAATATCGTTAAGGATTTTTTTTGCGCCGGCCTTCATTAAATTGCGTGCAAGCTGTTTACCAAGTTTTTCCGGATCTTTCCTGCTGCCTCTCATTTTTTTGCGGAAGGTTACGGTGCCGTCCAGGTTAGCAACGATTGCATCCAGATAAAGCCCGCTTGGTTTCACTTCTGCGTTTGCACCTATCGGAACCTGGCACCCCCCCTCAAGGGTTCTGAGTAAAGCACGCTCAGCGAGAACGGCTATGTATGTTTCTTCGTGGTGGATTGATTGTAAAACTTCATCTACAAATTTATTGTCCTTATGAATTTCAACTCCAAGCGCACCCTGTCCTACTGCCGGAATCATTACATCTTTGTTAATGAATGATGAAATGTGTTTTTTTAATTTCATTCTTTCAATTCCGGCACGTGCAAGAATAATTGCATCCCAGTTTGATTCCTTAAATTTCTTTAGTCTCGACTGAACATTTCCACGCAGTTCTTCTGTCGTTATATCGGGACGCAGATGTAGTAGCTGGCTTCTTCTTCTAAGAGAACCGGTTCCCACCACGGCGTTCTCAGGAAGTTTGTCGATTGTCATTCCTTTTTTCCTGGCGATTAAGACATCTTCCACCGCGTGGCGTTTTGTTATGGCAGCAAGCTTCAGCCCTCTCGGAAGCTGGGTCTGAACATCTTTTAAGCTGTGAACTGCAAGGTCTATTTTTTTTGCGAGTAATTCGTTTTCCAGCTCCTTTGTAAAAAGGCTTTTGTCGCCAATCTTTGAGAGAGCTACGTCAAGAATTTTATCTCCCTTGGTTTTAATAATTTTAATTTCCACGGAGATTTTTTTATTTCTTTTTTCGAGTTCTTTTTTTACAAAATATGCCTGCCATAATGCAAGTTCGCTTCCGCGTGATCCTATTATAATTTTCTTTTTTTCCATAATTATTTCTTTTCTTCGTCCGGTTTATGATTGTCAATTCCGAAAAGCTCACGTAAAACTCCTAAACGAGTAGCAGACTCAGGGCCATTATCACCGCTTTCCGCCGATTTTCTTAGTTCAATAGTTGGATGATGAAGTATTTTATTAATAATTCTCTTTGTAACTATTTCTAGTTTTTCTTGGTCGTCTGATGAAAACTTATTTTTATTTTTCCCAACCTCTTCTGCTCTTACCGTTTCAAAGTAATCGCGCAGGTTTTTAATAGTTGGAGCTGCCTGCAGAGAATTGTACCAGTTAAAGAAGTTATCGAGTTCTTCTTCGATTATTTTTTCAACTTTTGGTATTTCCGATTTACGTTTTGATAAATTTTGTTCTACTATAATATTTAAAGAATCGATATCGTGGTAAAAAACGTAATCCAGGTTTTTTGTTTCCGGGTCGATATCTCTTGGTATTGCTATGTCCATTAAAACCAGTGAAGCGCTGTTTCTTTTTTTCATCGCTTTTTTTACATCATCTTTTGTCAGAATAAGATCGGGAGCACTTGTTGCGCTGATTACAATGTCATATTCGTGCAGATGCTCTTTAAAATTTGAAAAAGGAATTATCTTTGATTTTAAAGACTGTGCAAGCTTTTCGGCTTTTTCAATGGTTCTGTTTGTAATTGCGAGAGTTCCGATTCCCCTATCCTGCAGGTGTTTTGCGGCGATCTCGCCGGTCTCACCAGCGCCAATTACAAGAGCTGATTTTTTATTAAGTGTAGAAAGTATTTTCTCAATCAACTGAACTGCGGCATAACTTACTGTTACGGCTCCCTCGCCTATCTCAGTTTCAGTAATTGATCTTTTACCAACAATTGTTGCCGCGTCAAATACGCGCTTCATAAGAAAACCGGAAAATCCCATCTCTTCCGAAACGATGAAGGAATCTTTTACCTGTTTAAAAATCTGGTTATCGCCAATCAGTAAAGAATCGATTCCTGTGATTACTCTGAAGAGATGTTTGACAGCTTCTCGTGACATGAAACTCTGGAAATGTTCGGGATTTATTTTGTGAGTAGCCTTTTTTTCAATCACAAAATTTTGCACATCAAAGTAGCTTAAGTTTTTATCAACAGGTATACCGTAAAACTCTGTACGGTTGCACGTACAAAGAACCAATCCCTCGCTGAAAAGTTTTCCCTTTGCTTCACCTGCAAGATTTTTAATGTCTTCTATTCCGAGGTAAAGTGCTTCACGCAGTTCAACGGGTGCTGTATGATGATTTATTGAAACGGCCAGTAAATTCATAACAGATCAATAAAATGAATGAAAACTAAGTGATAAAAAGTTTGTAAGCATTGTAGAAAGAATTGCAATTATAAATCCGACAATGGATAAAATTACAACTTTCTTTCCCCGCCATTTTCCCAGCAGCTTACTCAATATTCCTATTCCATATAGAATCCACACTATCGAAGTACCAATCAACTTTGGATCAGCATATGAAAAATCAGGGAAAGCTTGTGGAAGCCAGATTATTCCAATTATTATTGCGATGGTTAATAAAACAAAACCGATAATGGCGGATGAGAAACTTAATTTTTCAAGTATCTCAAGACTTGGCAAACGATTAAAAATCAACCCGAACTGATTGAGTTTAATTTCTTTGTAAAGCATCAGGTAAAGAAAGCCGTAAACCGCGGATATTGTAATTCCGGAATATCCAACCAGTGCGCTGAAAACGTGAACACCAAGCAGATTACTTTTAAGAACATCTTTTACTGCGACAATGTGCTCAATTTCAATTGTTGAAATAATCTGAAATAAAATTGAAATTATAATAATAAAAGGGCCGGTGCCACGGATGTCAGTTACAAGTTCAAGCACGAAGTAGGAAAAGCTTACCGCAAAAGCGAGAACGGTAAAGATTTCAAACACATTAGTAATTGGCGGATGACCGAAATAAATAGTGCGGGTTATTAAATAAATAGCGTGAAAAAGCAGTGTAATAAAGAGGAATAATCTCTTTGAATTAGCAAGTTCCTTTTTCCCCTTCATGAAGTCATATGAGTAAATCCCAAATGTGATCACGTAAAAAAAGGGAAGCAGGATGTTCAGAAAATCGATAAATTTGATCATTTTTATTCCTATTTTGACTTACCGGTACAAAATTACACATACTAATGACCAGAATCAATGAAAAAATGACCTATTGGTCAAATGTGCTCTTCTATAAAGTTGTCCAAATAATGTAAATGATCATAATAAGGAAGCTATTATCGATTCAAGTTTTTGGATAAACTGTAAATTAAAGATCACTTCGTCCGTTATTTGCCAGACGAAGTGATGACGTGCCCGTAATTAAAAATTAATTACTTCCCAAAATTAATGGTAAACCATTTTTACCGGCTCCTATTACAACAACTTTTGAATTTTTTGAGCCGGCAAGTTTCTCAGTCGCTTCAATTCCTTTCCATCTTAAAAGCTGATCACTTATACCTTTTGAAACAATATCCTGAAAATCGGCAATTCCTTTCGCTTCAATTCTTTTTCTCTCGGCTTCCTGCTTTTCTTTTAAAAGCACAAACTGCATTCTCTGGCTCTCCTGGTCGGCTTTTAATTTTTCCTCGATAGATGAAGTAAGTCCGGGCGGTAAGGTAATTTGCCTCATCGGGCTTGATTCAATATTAATTCCTCTTGGCTCAACAAGGTTTGATAGATCAGTTTCTATCTGTTTTGAAAGTTGTTCTCTTTCTGCGGTGTAGAGTGCCTTAGCGTCATATTGGGAAGTTACACCGCGAACAACGGAGCGAAACTGTGGAACAACGATTCTTTCAACATAATCTTCGCCCACTGTTTTATAAATCTTATTTGCATTTTCAAAACTAAGACTAAAAAGCAGGCTTAGCTCAAGATCTATACTCAAACCCTCTTTTGATGGAACAGTCATTGTTTCTTTTAATTCCTGAGTACGCGCATCAAACTTTACAACATTGGCCATCGGGTTAACAAAATTAACACCGGGATATAATGTTTTATCACTAACATTTCCGAAGAAATCTATAACCCCTACATGGCCTGCAGGAACAATGGTCCAGCATTGTGCAAAGGCAATTAAACAGGCAAAGCCAATTACTGCCAGAGATATGCTTGCCTCACGTTTGAAGACTCTCTTTTTGTAGAACCGGTATGAAAATACTGCTGCAACAGTGGCAATTAAAGATACGATGAATAACATACTTACCTCCCTTGATTAGAAATAAATTTTTTGTGGGCTTAAAAAGTGTTGATAATATAAGGAATTAAGAGGCGCGAAGCAGTTGGGGTAGTATTAATTGTTTTTAGTGCGTTAAATAAACATAACCCTGCCTACCTGCCGGCAGGCAGGGCTGTTGAGTTTATTTCTTGTATTCTTTAGAGAAGCCTACAAACTCAATTCTGTGGGATTCTTCGTCACCAAGATGCTGGATACAAAGATCCTGTGTTACGTAATCAATGCCGTCACACATTTTTATAATTTTATTGTACTGTTCAATTGCTCCATCTTCTGCAGAAATAACACCATCAATAACAGAAACAACATCTGTTGTATCTTCAAGGGTTTGGAGCTTTGTCTGTGTTGGTTTAAAATGTTCGGAGCCGGGAACAGTACTTCCCAGCTCTTTTAATCTTTTCGCAAGAGCCTGTGCATGTCCCAGTTCTTCTGTAATATCTGCTGCCAGTGATTTCTTTATTTCCTCAGCTCTCACGCCATCAAGATTTACTGAATTTGACAGGTAATTCATTACCGTTTCAATTTCCATCCAGTAACTTTTCTTTAGATTTTCAATTATCTCCTTTTTATCAGCCATATCATATCTCCGTTTTTTACATAATATCTTTTATTACAACACTCAATGTGCTGTATCTGCTTTAATAATAAAGGATTTACTATAGAATTTCAAATTTCTGCCGGATTTGTAAATAAATTCAACAAAATCAGGCGTTTTTAGTGTAATTGAAGACTAAAATTAGGAAAATTTATTTTTTATTTACATTTCTTATCTATCTATATAAGTTTAATGGAATTTTGATTTAATAGTGGAGAAAGGTGAAATGAAAACAATGATTATTAAAGAAAACGGAGGAGTTGAGAAGTTTCAACTTGCAGAAATTGAAAAACCCGGAATTAAACCGGATGAAGTGCTAGTAAAAGTAAAAGCGATCTCAGTAAATCCAGTTGATGCAATTGCCCGCCAGAACGAAAGCTCACTTCGTGGAATTTTAGATCCGTCAGAGAACCAGAAATTTTTTATACTTGGTTGGGATATATCCGGCACCGTTGCAGAAACCGGTCCGGAAGTAAAGGATATAAAAGTTAATGATGATGTTTTCGGAATGGTAAACTTTAAAGGCCAGGGAAAAGCTTATGCTGAATTTGTCGCTGCACCGGATGATCATCTTGCAATAAAACCCGAAAATATTTCTCACGAAGAAGCTGCTGCCGCAACACTAGCTGCATTAACTGCATGGCAGGCGCTGGTGACTAATGCTAAAGTTAAAGAAGGTGAAAAAGTTTTGATCCATGCAGCATCCGGCGGTGTGGGACATTATGCAGTACAAATCGCAAAATATTTTGGAGCTTATGTAATCGGAACAGCTTCATCACGCAACAAAGAGTTTGTGCTTGATCTCGGAGCGGATGAATTTATCGATTATACTTCTGAAAAATTTGAAAAGAAAATAAATGATGCTGATGTTGTGCTTGATTCTATTCCCGGTGATCATGTTCTTCGTTCAATTGAGGCAGCAAAAGAAGGTGGAAGAGTGATAAGCATTAAAGGATCATTAAGTGAGGAAGCTGAGGAAAAAGCAAAAACCAAAGACATTTATTTACAACGCATTCTTGTAGAATCAAACGGGAATGATATGAAACACATTGCCGATCTGATGGAAAAAGGAGCAATTCAATCTCACGTTTCTAAAAAATATAAATTTGAAGAATTGCCCGAAGCGCACAAACAAATTGAAACCGGGAGAACAAGAGGAAAAGTTGTTGTTATGGTTTAGAGAAGTGTTTTAAACTAAAAAGAATAACCACAAAATTCTCAAAGAAACCCCCAAGAACGCAAAGAAATTTCTATGTGTCCTTTGTGATAGGCCTTGAGATCTTTGCGGTTAGGTTCTCAATCAATGATCTTTTTAATTAGTCTCTGTCTTTTAGTTTTTTCCTTAGAGAAAGTAATGTTGTTAAGGAAATTTTCTTTCACAGAATTTAATTTTTTTTCCGATTCACAATGTAACTCAGCGATCAGGTCTCCCTTCTTTATTTTATCGCCTATCTTTGGATAAAAAATAATTCCCGCTTTCGGCTCTATCTTATCATCTTTTTTCATTCTGCCGGCACCGAGTTCGAGCGCGGTCATGCCTAGTCCGAATGTATTAATCTCTTTTATATAGCCTGTTTTATTAGAATAAACTTTTTCCACAACTTTTGATTTCGGGTACTTCTCTAAATTCTCGATGTAACTTATTTTTCCATTTTGCTCTTTAACCATTTCACGGAATTTTTCAAAAGCTTTTCCGTTATCTATTAACGATTGAGAAATTTCCACACCTTCTTTTATCGAAGAGGCTTTGCCGCCGAGAAAAATCATAGCGCCGGATAGATTAATGCTTAATTCTAACAAGTCTCCTATGCTTTCCCCCTGCAGCACTTTTACAGATTCATAAACTTCCAGCCAGTTGCCAATATAATTTCCGAGCGGCTGATTCATATCCGTAATAAACCCGATTACTTTTTTATCGAAGGCTTTCGCTGTATTAATTAATGAATTAGCAAGATTAACGGCATCGGAAGTTTTGCGCATGAAAGCGCCGCTTCCGGTTTTTACATCCAGCACAAGACCGTCAATTCCTTCAGCTAATTTTTTACTCATTATGCTGGCGGTAATTAATGGAATTGATTCAACTGTTGCTGTAACATCGCGGAGAGAATAAATTAGTTTATCAGCGGGAGCGATGTCTTTCGTCTGCCCGATTAAAACCGCGCCGCATTTTTTAATTACTTTTTTATATTCAGATAAAGAAAGGTCAGTTCTGAAACCGGGTATTGACTCGAGCTTATCAAGAGTTCCGCCTGTGTGTCCGAGTCCGCGTCCTGAGATCATAGGGACGTTTACTTCCGCAGCCGCAACAATTGGCGCAAGTATTAAAGATGTTTTATCGCCGACACCGCCAGTGGAATGCTTATCAACCTTAGCACCCTTTATAGAATCGAGATTAATTATTTTCCCACTGTAAAGCATAGCATCTGTAAGTGCAGCGGTTTCCTCTTTGCTCATTCCTTTTAAATAGATTGCCATCAGCAGGGCGGAAAACTGGTAATCGGGAATTTTGTTTTTTGTGTAGCCGATTATTAAGAAATTAATTTCTTCTCTGGTTAGAGAATCGTCGTTTCTTTTTTTTCTTATAAGTTCTACAGGGTTCATGGATTTTCCCTAAAATTAGGAGAATAATTTTTTGCAAAATAAAGAGAAATATTAAAACAAGGTAATTTCATTAAATAAAAAATAATTCTGGATATTTATGTGAAATTAGGAAATAATGTGATCGTTGTACAAAAACAAGAACAGAGAAAATTCTTGTTATAAAATGCCCCTTAAAAACTCACAACACAGCATTCAGGATTATGTGAAAAAAGGGGTATTGATGGAGTAAAAACAAATTTATATATTAATATGTTAATATAGACAACATAAATTCCTTAAAGAACAAAGACAGGCTAATGAAAAGAACTTTTGATGTTCTGATCTCACTAATTATACTCCTTGCCGGATCACCCATAATAATTGCGATCATTGTTTTGGATTTTATTATTACAAAACAACTTCCGGTTATATTTCAGAAACGATCGATTAATCTGAAACAAAATGAAATAAATTTGTCTAAAATCAGGACAATTATAGGCCCACAACAAGAAAACCAAAATGAGGGCATTTCTTCTAATGTATTAAGACATGAAGAATATCGAAGCAAGGTACCCTTTTTTTGTAGATGGCTGCGCAAAAGCGGAGCTGACGAAGTTTTGCAGGTTATTAATGTCTTGAAAGGTGAGATGTCTTTGGTGGGACCCCGCCCTCTCGTCCTGAAAGAATTAAAAATAATAAGAGAGGAAAATCCAGTACTATATTCCAGACGAACAAAAATACAATCCTTACCCGGCATTACCGGTTACTGGCAAATTTACGGAGACAGGGAAAAGGGAGTTAAAAATCTTGTTGAGCTAGATGAATATTATGAAAAGAACAAATCAATCTTTCTTGATATCAAAATAATTTTAAAGACACTTTTTATTATGCTAACAGCAACACATTCGGATGCTATAGTTGGCAAGAAAATAATGAAATACAAGAGGTCTAAAATAATTGATTTCTCTATGTACAGAGAAATAGAAAGTTTATAACCAGGGTAATTTTTAATTTTACCTTTTTCATTCCTTAAATCCGCTCTCTATTTATAATATTTTCGTTATTTTTACTAACTAATTTTGTAAAAAGGAGTAAGTGCATAAAGATGAGTTTTAAGCAAAGAACGCATACTTGCGGAGAGTTGAGAGAAAAGAATTTAGGCGAAACTGTAGTACTAAATGGTTGGGTTGACAGAAGACGCGATCTTGGCGGAGTAATATTTATAGATCTTCGGGATAGATACGGAATAACTCAGGTTGTTTTTGAACCAACAATTGATAAAAATGCTCACGAACATGCAGGTGTGTTGAGAAATGAATTTGTGATTTCAATCGAAGGAACTGTAAGAAAAAGGCCGGCTGATACTCAAAACCCGGAACTGCCAACGGGCGAAGTGGATGTAATGGTTAATAAACTCTCAATTCTTAATGAAGCCAAAACAACACCTTTTCAAATTAGAGATGAAATAGAAGTAACTGAAGATCTCAGATTAAAATACAGGTACCTTGATCTCCGCCGTTCAAAAATTCAAAAAAATCTTTTGGT
>Ga0209919_1000044_pt1 | contig 67226 bp, 53 predicted proteins | sample SalPon2A_C_D2_MG_FD_185721 | JGI IMG/M metagenome (GOLD analysis project Ga0209919, IMG submission 185721) | Soil microbial communities from South San Francisco under conditions of wetland restoration - Salt Pond MetaG R2A_C_D2_MG (SPAdes)... | ecosystem: Environmental > Terrestrial > Soil >... | reverse complement strand
ATTGAAGACGTGATTTTTAGTGGCAAAAAACCCCACATTTTTTTTAGTAATCCATCCTTAGTACTTGAATCAATGCTTTCCTCATTCTTTGTTTCAAATCCTGGGTAATAATAGTGATACAAATCAAGTTTTTTACAAGACCATTTCTCTTTATATGCAGCTAATCCTTCCTGTCCTTTAACCACCTCTCCCCAATCATAAATTTGAAAACCTATTTTTTGTGCATCGTGAATAACCGTCCAGTGAATTAAATCGTTCGGTCTTAAGTCAAAATCATTTCTGTCACTCCCGTTAAAAGCATAAACTATAATTTTATTAAAAGTTAAGAAAATACTTCCTGCGATGATCCTTTGCTTTCCATCTTCTTCCAATTCAGCAAGAACTAATTGCATTAAGCCCTTAGGCTTTAGGTTTTTCCATAGACTTTTAAAAAATCGTAATGATCTCGGCGGTGTTGTATGAAATTTCATGGTATCAAGGTACAAATTGTACCATTTCAAAATATCTTTTTCAGAATCAGAATATCTTATTTTTACTCCATTTTTAATAGCTTTATTAACTCCCCACTTAATTTTTGTATGATTTTTTGAGTTACCAAACCTTAATTCTTCAGGATATTTGGGTATATGAGTAAAATAAAATTCACGCCAGAAGTACTTTGAAATCGGAGTTACTCGTTCATTCAATTTATCATTAAAAGACTTTATTTGTAATCTATATTTTGAATTTCTGTTGGTTATTTCAATTGCTCTTTGGATAAGTAAGTCTGCCACTTCATCACTCGATGCCATCAGACCACCGACAGGAGTTCTGGGCAAAGAAGATATGCGCTTTTTACCCGGCATTCCCCCTATACCAAATGGAATACCTTTAGTGAATTGAAGCGGTAAAATACCTGCTAATAGTCCTGCATCATCTCTGCAAACCAATTTAATTATTTTTTGATTTGTTTCTTTTTCTAGAACTCTCAACCAGGCGGGATGATAATAAATAGAACATTCAGCTCTTTGAAGCACGAATTCTGTCCATTCTTCGTCAACAGCTGATGACTCTTCAAATATTTTATAATTTTTGAACTGATTAATCATCAAAATTTGCTTTTATCCTACTAATCTACAACCTGTTAAAAAGATACTTTAATATACTATAAATTCGTTATTACGATTATAAGACAAGAAAAAACTAACTTTTAGGCCATAGTTAAAATAAGTAATTTTAAATAATTACTAAAATTTCGAAGATGCTATATTAATCCTGTTTCAGTAATTCAAAACAGGGTAAAAAAAATAACTTAATTCACTCAGAGTAATTTAAGTTATTATTTATCTGATATATACACAACGTTATTTTGTCATTCTCCTGTACATATTTGAATTAGACAGGAACAGGAATATATATATCTTCGATTAAGGCCCAATTTACCTTTAATTATAATCTACATCATCTCAATTTATCATATATCCTTTCTAAAGGTCTATTTAAGAAGATTCATTTTCTTTGATAAAACAAAATCATTCGTCGTTAAGACGTAAATATATATTCCGCTTGTCAAACTGGCTCCATTAAAATTAACGGAATGATTACCAGCATTCTGTTTCTTATTTACAAGTATTGCAACTTCTCTTCCCAACACATCGTAAATCTTCAGTGACACAATTCCATTTGTCGGTATCGTATATTTAATGACAGAAGCAGGATTGAAAGGATTTGGATAATTTTGAGATAAACTAGGCTTCGATGAAAATTTATATTCCAATTTTATCACATTAGAATATTCAAACTTGCCGTCAAAATCTTCCTGTTTTAACCTATAATAAATCGCTCCACTTGGAATAGATTTGTCAATAAATGAATAATTCTTGGGAGCATTGCTATTTCCATTTCCAGGAACAAAACCGATATTATCCCATAAAAATTTATCAGTTGATCTTTCAATCTCAAACCCATAATTATTTACTTCGGTTGCCGTATTCCAATCAAGCCCCACCTCCCCATCCTTAATCCTGCCTGTGAAAGATACCAATTCAACCGGAGCAGCACCATCACTGAAATCAAATACAGCATAAACAGGTAGGTGATCTGATGCAGAACTTGCATCCGTATCAGTGCTTGTACTGCCATAATTATTTGGATTTCCATAAACAGTATACGAATTGGAATGATACTCGATTCCTTGTAAATTATCTTTTACATTTCCGGAAATCAGGATGTTATCAAACTTATTTTTAACCTGAGTCGACTGAAAGCTAAGATAGGGGATGAATGTTGATGTGTTCCAGCTTGAACCAAATTCATCAGAAGGATTGCTTGGATCATAAAAATACCCCCCCTGAGACACAAACAAATTCTTGTATGCACCCTCATCAGGACTTTTTATATTAAAATCGCCTAAAACAATATAATTGTCAGTAGAAGTAGTGGCATCATTTTCAAGATAAGAATGTAAATAGCTTATTTGGTTCGCACGCGTAGTACTGCTTCCATCAAAAGTTTTAGAACCATCCGGTATCAAATGTACAGCGTATATTATTATAGTACTACCCCCGTTCTGAGTAATCGTGAATTTGTTTATATCACGGTATCTTGTAGTTTGAGTTAAATCGAGATACGCTGGAATAACGGTGTTATCAAAGCTGCCACCATCAAATTTTGCAGTTTTATAGTATAAACAGTTGCTATTGGGGCTAATTGCATTATTATTTGCAATAAATGTTCCTTTTGAATAAGTGCCGGGACTATTATAATTTAATACATAATCTAAAAAGGCATCAGTATTACTATTATAAATTTCTATTGCTACAATAATATCCGGGTTAATAGCACTTATAACGTTGCGCATATTAGCAACCCGTGACGGACTATTTGCTGACCAAACACCACCAGCGTCACTTGTGTTATAAGTCATTATAGTTATTGGGATAGTTTGACCAAAGACAAGGCATTGAAAAAATAAAAATAATGATAGGCTTATATATTTTAATTCTACCGCAATTATAGTGATTGTTTTAAACATAATTTGGTCATATAATTTTAAGAATATTGAAAGTAAATATAATAATTTTCAATGTTCTATTTGTTCTTAAGTTTCCGTCAATAACCTATGGGATAAAACTATTTAAGAATATCTATATTTAAAATTTTACCCAAAAAAATTAGTGTGGTTACATTCGCCAGTTCTTCAAACGATACCTTGCCAATAAATATTTATACAAGGGAAATGAAGCAAGCGAAACTAAAATCTTATAATTCCACTTTAGTTCATATCTCCACTTTTCATCCTCACGAATTGTGATTTTGCCTGTATCGTGCCTGCTACGATTACCTGTAAATACGTGCCCGGGTTTGAGCTCCAACGAAACCTTTCCATTTTCTATCTCATAATCGATTTTACAATTCAAGACTTTCTCTAAGAATTCTAATACCCTTACTGTATTATTCGTAAAAAAAGTATAGGATAAATAAATTTTATTAATTGTGTTTGATCTTTTTACAGCATCCAAACTTAGAAGGTTTTTGATATTCCATTTAATGCTATGTCCAACAGAACTGTATTTTCTTTCGCCGAAGTTCCTGATATCTTTTTTAATCAAAGAATTGACGACGCCCCTAGGGTCTCTTATTACATAAATCGGAAATACATCTAACTTTGTGGATTGTGAAAGAGCAAGCAATCTTACAGGTATCCTGGAAGAATCTATTATAATATTCCTTCCGCTTTGTTTGGCAATACATTCATACAGTTTTTCTGTATGTTTAAGATAACTGTCCAGAAATTGTTGGTATGATTTATCATCTCTTTTTTTAAGGAATTTTTTTAACTTGAAATAATTGGTCCACTTATCAAATTTTTTCAATTTCTCAGTTATGTCCTCCACGCTTTCTGAAGGAAAGGAATCCAAGTAATTTTTTTTTACATTTTGCCAAAAATTACAATTACCGAACTTTTCACCGCAGCTACATTGTGCGTTTTTTTGCAACCCTTTTACCCAGAAATCTCTTATCTCACCCACATAAATTACCTGCTCAGAAGTTCTTAAACTTCTGCCAAGAATAGTGGCTCCACTATACCAGAAACCTGTTAAATATACTATTTTAATTTTTCCCATTTGAAATTTGGATATACACGAATTTATTAATTAAAAAACTTATAACCTAAATCTTTACTTAAAATTTTAAGTGAAATATTTTTTTTCGAAAAAGAAAAGCTTTTTTAACCGTATATTTTATAAAATATGAAAGATCAACAAACTAAATATTTAATAAGCAAATCATATAAGTTAACTTACAAATATTTCTTCCTTTTCACGCATCATATTTTCCAACAAATCTGAGATTTCATCTCTTAATAAATATTCCGGTGGTCTTTTATTACTAATCAGGCAGTTTCTAACTTCAGTGGCACTTATATTTATTTTGAACTTTTCCTGATGCTGACATCCGGCCGTTACTGTTTGACATGCACTACAATAGTATGCTGTTTCAAAGAAAACCGGTTTTATTCCAATATCGCCAATCTCATCAAATATTTCTTGAGATGCACTTGGACTATAATAGTTTCCAACACCTGTGTGATCCCGCCCGATTATGAAATGACTACAGCCGAAATTTTTTCTACATAATGCAGTAAAGACAGCTTCCCTAGGTCCACTATATCTTGAATAGGTGCAAAAAGCACCAAGCAAGACTCTGTAAGGATTGTAATAACCTTTGGAAATAATTTTTTGATAACTTTCAAGAATTGCCCTGGATACAAAATCTCCTTTCTTCTTAGGTCCGATAACCGGGCTGATCAAAATGCCATCGGCTTTAATCATTTCGAGAGCTTCTTTTTGAATGAATTCATGCCCGCGATGAACAACATTTCTGGTATGAAAACCAACCACTGTTGCCATGTTCAGATCCCTCAAAATAGATCTTATTTGCTGAGGTGTCAGAACAAATGGTTTTTGAGAACTGTCATGTCTGAACTTATACACACTACCACTAATAATGTAATTGCCTTTTTCTTTAAAATATTTTACTCCGGGATGATTTTTATCTGAAGTATTAAACCATTTTTTTGAAACTTCATCCATATCAGAAATCATTTCAATATTACTAACTTCAAGCACTCCTATTAGTTCATTTTCCTGTCTGGCATATAAAAGGACTTTATCATTTATTTTAAAATTTATATCATTCTTATTCATCTGCAATAATATTGGAAGTGTCCAAATGCATCCATTACTTAGTCTGTTTGATTCCAGAACAGAAGTCATTTCCTTAATATTCATAAAACCTGAAATAGGAGAATAGGTACCGGTTGCAATCTGTTCTACATCAAGTGCCGCTCTTTCATCCAGATAAATTTTGGGCCACTCTTTATTTTCAATTTCCTCTACTACTTCATCCTGGTAATTCTGAATCAGTCTGCCACCGTGAGGAAGTATCAAGCTGTTTTCATATACACTATCTATAAATTCATGAATATTAAGATCAGTGTGACGATTTAAATAATTTGTGGTTTCCTCGATAATTCCAGCTGCCATTCTCACTACCTGGACAGGATGCTGCCCTATAGCTGTTTCAGCAGCTAAAACCAGTCCCATAGCACCATTAAATAAATTACTAGTAATATCATTTATTTCCGCTCTGTTTGGTTGCAAACCGGAAATCATACTATCCAGAAGATTAGTAGCAACATAGGCAGGTTTATCAAATTTGGTAGCAAAATTCATTATATATCTTTGCGTTAGACCTATCTTCTGAAGGGGAACTTCTTTCGAAAGATCACCTCTATCTATTAATATTGCATCAGAGGTTTTTATAATATCCTGAAGATTGTAAAGCGCATTATAACTTTCTATTTTGCTGATCACAAAAATGGAATAATCAAATTGCTCTCTTATCCAGAATATATCTTCTTTTTTATATGCAAATGAAAGGGCATAATGGGTTATTCCCATTTCCTTTCCGATTTTTATTGCTTCATAATCTTTTTCTGTAAAAGCCGGTAAAAAAGGCATTCTATCTATTCCAATTCCTTTATTATTCCCAACTATTCCACCTTCTATAACCCTTCCTTGAACCTGATCTCCATCAATTTTAATTATTTGTACAATAACTGAATTAAAATCAATCCTCAGCAGATCTCCTATTTTAAATATTTCACCTGGTTTTCCCGGATAGATTGGAATTCTGGAACCTGTTTCCTTTTCTTTGTATTCTACAATTTCTACTAATGAATTTGTATTTAGTATAATTTGTCCGCTGGAATATTTTCCAGTTCTTATCTGGGCGCCTTCACTATCAATACATATTGGCTTTTTAGTCCAGGATCTCAGTTTATTTATCACATCTCTTAAATCCTTAATTTCTGTATGAGACAAATTGATCCGGAATAAATCCGTTCCCCAACGGTCCATTTCTTTAATTACATTTTCTTTTAGTGAACTTGGTCCAACAGTTGCAATAATTTTGAATTTACCGTTCATTAGCTTGAATCCTTATATAATTAGGAGAACAATTTTTGATAATTTAGAATAGTATTTTAAAATAATATTTAGGCTAAAATCAGGGAATTGAATAAGCTGAATTACAAAAATTATCCTGAAAGATTATTATCAGAAAAAAATAATTTTATTACTATCGATTGCAATTAAAGAGTATACTTTATTTTTAAAATAATGGATATTTATATAAATCAATCTAGATTCATAAACTGATATATTATATAGATAAAAATTTCTGAATTTATATTATCCTATTGCATCATATTCATTTTCTTTGATACAGTAAATTTATCAGTAACCAGCACATAGAAGTAAATTCCACTTGCCAGATTAGAGCCATCAAATTCTACTGAATAACTGCCCGGAGATTGAAATTTATTTTGTAACGTAACCACTTCCCTGCCCAACAAATCATAGACTTTTAACGATACATGACTTCCCTTTGGAAGGGAATATTCAATTTTCGTTGTAGGATTAAAAGGATTTGGATAATTCTGTTTCAATACAACTTTATCTGATGCATAAAGATCTATATTAATTGTATTTGAATATTCAAATTTACCGTCATTATCAACCTGTTTTAATCTGTAATAAACTTTACCGAAAGGTGGATAATTATCTGTATATAAATAATCTTTTGGTATATTACTATTGCCGTGTCCTTCTGCAAATCCAATCTTATTCCAGTTTATATTATCTACAGACCTTTCAATATCAAAACCATGATTATTTAATTCAGTTTCAGTTCTCCAATGTAAAATTATTCTATCATTATCGGCAGCTGCAGTAAATGAACTAAGTTCAACCGGTAAAAGCGACTGGAAATCATAATTGAGGGTAAATTGACTATTGTCGCCGGTTCTGTAATCATTTAAAGTTGGAGAATATGTAGATACATAAATTTTATTTTCCATAGGGACAAATCTCATTATTCTTAACCATCCATTGCCACCATTTGTTAATCCCTGGTAATCTGCCATAATTGTATAAACAGGCTTTTCAGCATCGTTTGTATCAGTTCTTCTTCCTTCATCTGTCCAGTGTCCACACACCATTAGAAAGAGATTAGGATTACTTTTTAATTCATCAAATATTGCCTCTCCTGCTGAAGAAAAAGATACATTAGAACCACTATTACCGTCGAGTAATTTATGGCTTACAACTATTCCTAATCTGTCACCATATGATGATAAAACACCACTTGCCCAGCTCAATGCTGCAGGATTTTCTCGGTATTCTCCATATTTTATATAAATTACAACAAATTTTAAAAGACCAACCTGAAAAAGATCATAATGATTGTCATTATTACTTCCTAAATGACCTCCATAATAATTCCTGCCACTGAACCTGCTGATTCCGAAATATTGATTGTAAAATATAGTTGTGCTAGTGCCATCATCGTTATCCCAGGGAGTCATATCGTGATTCCCTACAGCAATACCATAAGGAATGCCATAGGTCAAGCCCGTTGTATTTGGGTCTTCCAAAAATTCCATTGCTGTATCAGCTCTCTGCCACTCTGCTTCAATATCATTTTGCACACAATCGCCCACGTGCCCCACATAAACAACATTCATATCTGACTTATTATCAACAATCCAGTTGGTTTGAGCATAGAATGTCTCAATACTTCCAGTGCCATCATCTTCAGAATAATATTGAGTATCCGGTAACACAATCATCACAAACTCTGATTGTGAAAAGGTAAGCTTAAAAGTAATAGTTATAATGAGAAGAATTAAATATTTAGTGAGAGTTTTTTTCATTTGATTATTACCAATCATATATTCCCCCATATTTTAATATACCTAAATTTTAATATTCCAGTCGTTTTATGATTTACAATACTCAAGAATTAGACTTTTTACATTTTCAAATACATTATCCAAAGGTTCAGAAGCATCAACAATTTTAAAATTAGGCACCTTCTTTCCTACCTCTAAAAAGACCTTATTTTTTGCTTCAAGATATTCCAAAGTGGCTTCACCTTTTCGTGAATACAATATCTCTGCCGGAGCATTTAGAAATATTACCAGTCCGGGTTTTTCATATATATTATTTAATGACCAGTCATGAATTTTTGTAGTCAATCTATTATTGGAATAAGAATCGTTTGGATCAGAAGCATAATCAAAGATAAAGTGTCTGTCATATATAACTACATAACCCAATAATTGATAGTACCATGAGATTGCAAGTCTGAACCATTCTTCAATTAATCTATTTGTTAACCTTAAAGTTGCAGCAAATTTCCCTCTGGTATCAACTTTTCTGTTTTTATCTAATTCATGAAGTGAAAACTTTTTTGCACTATCAAAACTTAATCCTTTATGAGATTTTTTATATTTATAAATTTTATAATAATGTATCAGCCAGGATGTTGGCAGCATTATATTACCGGATTCGATATTCCGTCCCATATAGATATACTTCATCTTAAGCGGAAGTTTTTCAAGAACCAAATTTGAAATAGTTGTTTTTCCCGCTCCATCCTGACCAATTATTGCAATTGATAACATTAAAAGCCTTTAATTTTTCAGTTAAATAGAACCCATTTAGAAATATTTTATTTAATTTGAAAAAGCTGAATTAAGCTTCGCATACAATGCCTCAAATGAAACCGGATAGGGATGGGATACTTTAATAGATTTTTTCCCTTCCAGAGCTTTCGATAACAAATCTGAATGTATATTCTTAATGTTATCAAGAAATTCATTTTTCTTATCTGGAAATGCGTACTTAAAAGCTTTGTAATATTCATTAAAAGGAAGTTGCTCATAGTCGTTTGAATGGATCATTCTATTAATAATTTCTTCCGACTCACATTTATTAGCAGTAATTTCAGTATTTTCATGACTTACAGCTAATACAATAATATCTAATTTTGTTTTACCCTGTCTGATTTTATTTGTAAAAAGTTGTCTAGGTAATTTTCTAATTTTCAGCAATTTCCTGGCCTGAGGTAATCCCCGGCTAAAGAATGTAAATGGGATCACATTATCTAATTTTAATTTCTTACCAACTCTATTAAGCAATTCAAGTATATTTATTAATAAAAAGACTGCCTTATCAGCCAAACTAATTTTATTTATTAATTTCTTTATGTAGGGTAATTGCCATTTCCAAATAGTAATTGGTACATGTAAGCCAAACATTTCAGACCCATCTTTTGATATTACCACCCACTCATCACCTACATATTCAGCACCATGGTTTGCGAATGACAACAATGTCTCGGTCTTACCTCCTTTTGTCCAGCCCATTACCAATATTCCCTTATCGTCAAAATAAAATCCTGAAGAGTGTATAGGGACAAATCCTTTTTTAATAAGATAAAAATTAACAATATGATTAAGGAGTGGAATTGACTTTACCCCTTTTTCGCATATTATTTCAAGCTTTTGTCCAATTTTATCAAATGGAATTACTACTTTTTTTTTGTCCACCGGATCATTAATGACATAAAATTTACTTCTATCAAAGGCAGCAAAATCCAATCCGAGAAAAATCAAGCTTGAAGATTTTAATTTATCTACAAATCGAATAATTATATCAGGATCACGATCAAGATTTTTTACAAAATTTGAATAATGTTTTGCTAAAGTATTTTTCTCATTTCCCGAAATATTTTCAAACCTGATACCGACAATACCCATATAATCGACATCAAAATAATTATCTAGACCATTTTCTATGTTCAATATTTAAGCCTTTAAGAGTGGATTTAAGATTGTGTTATATGAAATAAACTATGCAAAATTTCTATCTTTAAAATATAATTTTCCAACACGGATAATATCAAAAAGAAAAGGCAGTGGATCTTTTAATGAAAATAAAGAATGACTTTTATGGCCTTTTAGAGAATTTAACCATTCCTTAAGGGTTATTTCACCTCTTTTTCTATGCTATAAAAATGCTTGAAAGTCTCTTCTTAAATGGACCCATTTTGCATTTCCATATTTCTGAATCCTGTTTTCTGGAATCGGAAGACCGGCAGCATCACAATACATCGTGTAAACGAGTTCAACTCCTGCAGCCTCGGCTGTGGTAGACCTTCCGGTTGGTCTAAGAATATTTGGCTCAACTATTAAATGCTTCTTTAGACGGTTATCATATTTCATATCCAAGTATCCTAATCCTTTCCAATCAAGTTTGCGAAAAAGATTAATTGTCTCATTTAATACGATATCATTTCTGGACTCAATTCCCATAGAGCCCTGTCCTGTTTCAGGAGGCCATTGCCTGATTTTTTGAGAAATAAAAGTTACAAGCAATTCAGAACTTTTATTAAAGTAACAATTGCAAGTAAAATGATTCGTATCAGGCCCCTCAATCCATTCCTGTATTAAAAAGCCAGAACCAAATTCTTTATATTCATCATAATACTTAATCAATTCTTCTTTAGAATAAACCTTAAAGGCTTTTATTTTTGTATGTTCTACCCATTTTGGTGCTCGTATTGTAGGTTTCAAAATTGCGGGATAGTTAATTTCATCCCCAGCACAATTTATATCACTATCATTTTTAATAATAAAAGATCTTGGTATTGGCAATTCATTTTTTTGAGCATATTCTATAAATAAAATTTTATCTGCCAAAATTTCAACCACTTCTTTATCAGGCATTACAAAATGATAGTATTTTTCGAGCCTTTCCCTGTATCTGGAAGCCACGAGCACATTTGGTTCCTCCCCTGTAATCAGGACGGCTTTTTGAGTAAATTTCTTACCTAACTTTTCAAGAGAATAAATTAAATCTTCGCTTGATTTATCAGTATATATAATTTCTTCAACTGAATTAGTTTTACAATTGTGATCATTTTTATCCTGGGCTACACCAATTACAGGGACTCCTCTGGATTTCAAATGTCTCACAGATGCTAGTGCAGGGAAGCTATCTAATCCTACATAAACTGCATATGGAAGTTTGTTGTCCTTTTTATTCACAATAACTTTACAAAAATATTACAAATTTTCATTTATTTATTGAATACTCTCTTCTAAAAGAGTATTAAGATATTATAATCAGTCCAAGTCATTTATATTCTTTTTCAAAGCAATGACTTTTATTCATTAAGCAAAATGCCGATATGCAAATGATCCGAACATTTCGAGCACAGGAAGTGGAAGGTTATTAAAAATCTTATTATGAAATCCTGATGTTTGGGTTGAAAATTTCAGAAACTTATTTTCAGGAATCCCAAACCTGTAAGTATGAGATTCGAGTTCACGAACCGACCATCCATTTTTAAATCTTCTTAATCCCTCATTATCCGGTTCCGTTTTACCAAATGAAAATTCAGAATAACCATTTGAGTTATACCACTTGATTGCTTCCCACATAACTAAATTGTTTGCACGTAATTTTTGATAATTCATATTTGAGGCACCAAACTTGTACAGTGCCTTCTTACCTATATGTAAATAAACTGCACCCGCTAAAATTTCGTTATCTTTTTCTGCTAAAAAGATTGTCCCAGAGTTATTTTTTATAATAATAGTATATAAATTTTTAAAAAATGAATACGGCTGCGGGGGAAGACCATGTCTTTGTCTAGTAATAGAGTTTAGTTTATAGAATTGATTGACAGCTTCTAAGGAATGATCCTGGTAAACCTTCACATTTTCTTTTATTGCTTTGCGAATATTTCTTTTCGTAGTGCTATCAAAACCAGAGAACAAATTATCTTCATTACCATCCAGATCTATAATATGTTCATATTCAAGGTAACTATGAGTACCTGCGGGAAGAAATGATTGAGCACCGTTAATTTCTAAATATTTCCAATTCGATTTTCTCCCGTATTCTTTTGCAGATTCCAACAATTGATTGAATTGGACAGAATCGGTCACCAAGGGATTTGAAAAATCACTGAATGGAAGACTAATACCCCGTTTTCCGGTTAGAAAACTTCTTACTTCCATTAATGGAAGAATCCCGGTTATTTTATCATGGCTTTTTGTTATATGATATACAGGATTATATCCGTAGGTTTCTGAAATTAGCTTAGTCCACTCTGCTGTATGAAAGAAAGTATAATCCTGATGCTCAGTTATTTTTTCATTCCAGCCATTATATTCTAATGGGTTAATGATTTCAATATTTTGTGAAACTGACATAATTAAAGCTGTTTTTTTAATAATTACTTATGAAATTAAAATATATCCCGGGGAGAATCAAAAAAAACACCCCACATCAATAAAGCTATGGAGTGTAGTTACTAATATGTTATATTTTTTCTGTTTTAATTTTTTATAATTTCAAAAATATTTTGCCAAGTCACCAAAGATTCAATATTTTGCTTATTTTAAATTTTTCAATTACAGTTTGTTTTTCTTTATGAGATTTACTTTTCCCATTCTTATTTTCATAGGAATACTCATAACCGTAACCATAGCCATATTTATCTTTGAATGATGTCTTTTCGATTTCACAGGCATTAACTATTGCCCCTGAAATATTAATCTTTTCATTTCTTAGTTCCTGAACTCCTGAAATAATAGTATCTCTTAAGGTATAATTATACCTGGTTACCATTATGATGTTTTCTACCAACCTGCTTAAAATAAGAGTATCAATAACTCTATTAACAGGAGGAGTATCAATAAGTATATAATCATAAAAACTGCTCTTTAGGTCATTAATTAAATCAACAGCTTTTTGTGATTGAAGTAAGTTGCTTGATTTTTCACTAATCTCACCAGATGGCAAAATACTAATTAAACCTTTTTGTGATAATTGGCTGGAAAAACCCGTAAGGCTATAAATTGGAAGTTTATCCAAATCTTCACTTAAAAATGTACTTAAACCATTATTTTCCCTCGATACTCTAAATAAATCTGTTAATCCACATCTTTTCAAATCCGCATCTATAATAAGTACTTTTTTATCAGCCGCTGTAAGTGTGGCAGCAAGATTTGCAACAATAGTTGTTTTTCCGCTGTGCTCCTCAGCGCTGGTAAATAATATTATTTTGCTGTTACTTTTCAGCGTAAATCCAAGTTTAATTTGCAGTACTTTATAAGCCTCAATTACTCCAAGTTTATCTTTTTTTAATACTGCAAATTTATCTTCAAGAACAGTAGATTTATTTATCTTTTGAACAAGCTCTTTCGGAAATTTTGGAATTATTGATAAAATAGGTAACTGAAGAACGTCTTCTATCTCACTAAGTTTAAGCAGTCTTCTTTCTTTGAATTCACCTAAGAATACTAATCCTATTGAGAATGCGCCCCAAATAAAAAAGCATACTAGAATTATTATTTTCAAGCTCGGAGAAGTTGGAGAAGTTGGAAGACTAGCTGAATCCACGATAAGTATATCTTGCAATTGGGAAATTTCTTTTATTCTCATTTCTTCCCTTTTATCTAGCAAAACATTAAACATTTTTTCAGCAACTTCTGCTTTTCTGGTAAGCTCCGCTAACTGCATTTCCTCTTTTGGAAGATAATTAATCCTTGACTGATATCTTGCAATTAACTTATCAAGATTTGCTTGTTTTTCTTTTAGAGAACTTATAATAATTTTATAGGAGGCTAATGTATTTTGGTTGTACGATTTTAATTTATCTTTTAATTGAGAAATTTGGCTATTTAAATTTATAATATCAGGATGATTTTCATTCTTTTTTTGAAGTTCAATAATTTTTTTCTGTTCTAAATCAGATAGCTGTTTTAATATCGCCGAAAATGGAGAATTTGACTGGCTGGATTTATCAGGAGCAAGAAAAGTCTGGTCAAAAAATCCTTCTTTCTTATAATCATCTTGAATTCCCTTTTCCATTGATTCATATTTGCTAAGCTCCAAATCATTGGCTATTTTCTGAGCTTGAAGGCCACTCAAAAATTTCGTAATCTCTTCGGAATTTTTGTCTAACTGAGTAATTCCTGATTTTGATTTATAGGCACTAACTTTATCTTCAGCGTCTTTTAATTGTTGTGCCATTTCTTTTAGTTGCTTGTCGACAAATTTATAAGAGTCCTGTACGTTTTGTCTTGCGTTTTCAGTTCTTGTTTCCCTGAATTTCTCAGTTAGTGTATTAGCAATCAATTGGGCCATTTTAGGAGATTTATCCTGTACCCTAATCTCAATAATGTTAGTTTTATTAACTTGTACAACTTTAATTTTTTTATTTAGATGATTAGTTGAATATGTTGTACTGTGAACTGAGAAAAACAATTTTGTGTTTGAAGGTGCATTATGCCAGTCTATTTTTAAATAAAAATTATCAGATTTAATTTCAGCAGAATTACCAGCTCTTATAGAATTAATCAGCGTATTTGTTTCAGCCTTATATAATTCTAGATAGCCCCCAGTATTTAATACATAATATTTTCCATTATTATTGCTATTTGAATCACTCTTCGCATCTAAAACTTCGGGATAATTAGTTTTATTTATTTCTTGATTGTTAAGCCACCAATTATAAGCTGTTAGTGACTTATCAACATCTATTTCTTCCTTATCTGGGAATTGAATCTTATCGACATGAAAGTTCAAATTTAATTTTTTGACAACCTTTGATAAAACTACCCTCGTATTAATCAATTGTAATTCAGTTTCAATATCATCCAAAGATTGATCTGCAACCATCTTATTATATTGGTCTTGCATATTTTGTTGTTTTGGTTGACTTTCTTTTTTCAACAAAATGGTCGACTCATAAATAGGGGTTTGGGAAAGGTAAAAAATAAATCCAAAAACAAATACTACAATAAATAAAATAAAAAGAACTATTTTTCTTTTATCAAAAGCTAAGATTATTGCGTCAATGCTAGTTTGACTCTCATTTGAATCAGTTTTAATCATTTCTTTTCGTTTTCCATTATCCATATATTTTTCCCATTTTCTCTCTTAATTTTTCTATTTCCTAAGAAATACTATTAATATGGCAGTCAAAGTGCTTATTCCAGTAATGACTATCGCCTGAGTTGAACCACTAAACCATTTCCTGGTCACATAAATTTGATCTCCTGATTGTAATCCAATATCATTAAGCTTATTACCATTTTCAATAATTTTTTCACCATCGATTTCTATTTCTCTACCATCCCTTGTTATTGTTATATCTCCGATATCAGCCTGAGGTGTTGTACCACCCGCTTTTGCTATTAAATCTGTCAATTTATCAGTACCTGTAGCATAATAAAAACCAGGTTTATTTACTTCGCCAAAAATATTGACTCTAATTAAAGGTAGGATCGTTAATTCAGGATTTCTATAAATGTTACTATATTTACCATAAATTTCTTGTTTAAGGCTGTCTACATTTCTATCTGCTACCTTGATTATGCCCAAAAAAGGGAGTGCAATGGTCCCATCCTCCTGAATATAATATTCTCCCGAAATTTGATCCGAAATGTTATAAAATATCAGCTTTAATCCGTCTCCTGGATGAAGAGTTTGTGCTTCACTAGTGAAATGGAATACAACGCATAATAAAAATATCCCCCCTAAAAATCTCTTCATCTTGACCTCCTCAAATGGGCTTCGTTAAAAGCACTAAATTTCTTTAATGTTTTTATATTGTAATGTAATACAAATATTAGACTTAAATTAATGATTTTTTAAATTACACAACAGGTATTTCTTTAATAAAATGTGCTGGCACTCCAGCAACTATTGTGTTTGGGGGAACGTCTTTCGTTACAACTGCACCCGCACCTATTATAGCATTTTCACCAATAGTAACACCGCACAAAATAGTTGAAGATGAACCAATTGAGGTACCTTTTTTTATAAAGGTCTCAACAACTTTCCAATCTTCTTCAGTTTGCAATTCTCCTGTACTATTAACAGAGCGGGGATATTTATCATTAATAAATGTTACATTATGCCCTACAAAAACTCCGTCCTCAATATGCACTCCTTCACAAATAAAGGTGTGTGATGAAATCTTGCAGTTTTTGCCTACTGTTACATTTTTCTGAATTTCGACAAATGAACCGATTTTTGAAAAATCATCTATCATCGAGCATCCATAAAGATTTACAAAATTGAATATTTTTACATCCTTACCAAGTTTTACATTATTGATGATCTGATGTTCCACTTTTCCCTCCGCAAGATCAATATTTTTTCTGATTTGTTATTATGCCCATTCTGCAACTTTAATTTTGTGCTGTAATTGCAGGGGTTTTTGTTTATTTAAGTTAACTAGAACACCATTATTCTTAATTGAAGCATCTGAGGCTTCAAGCATTTTCACTATTTCTAATCCATCATAAGCATTAGTTAGCGGCAGCCTATCATTAATGATACAATTGACAAATTCGCTTACTGCAGAACTTAATGCTTCAATTTGTTCAACTTTAGGAGAGTACATATCGCCGGTTCTGTAATTAACTAGTATGTCATGCAAACTTTCAGCAGATGATACATCCACACCACAATCAAAGATTTTTATCTTTTCAGTATTTTCCATATCATCATAAACCAACATTTTCTTTTTACCGGCAATAATCATTCTTCTTATTTTCACCGGGGAAGTCCAGTTAACATGAAAATGAGCAAAGCATGAACTATTTTCAAAATGAAGAGAAACATGTGCCAGGTTTTCAAGTTCATAATAATTAGAAATACCGCAGGCAGTAACACCACTTACTTGTTTGTTAGGGATTAGATATTTCATAATTGAAAGGTCGTGTGGTGCAAGATCCCAGATAACATTAATGTCGTGCTGGAATAATCCTAAATTTATTCTAATAGAATCAAAATAAATTATGTCGCCTAATTCCCCGCTGGTTACAAGCTCTTTTATTTTCTTCACTGCACCCGTATAAAGGAATGTGTGATCAACAAATATTTTAAGTTTTTTTTCTTCAGCTATTTTAATTAAATCTTCAGCCTCAGAAACCTTGCTTGTAAAAGGTTTTTCAACCCAAATATGTTTACCTGCTAATAATGCTTCTTTGGCAAATTTATAATGCAAATCTACCGGCAGTGCTATGACAATTCCATCAAAATCACCTTCAATCAGGTCTTTATAATTTTTAGTTACATTTATACCAGGGAATTTTGATTTTATATGATTTAAACGTTCTTCTTTTATATCACAAGCTACTACTTTGGAAATATTTTTATTGGAAAGAAAATTTCTAACTAAATTAGGTCCCCAATACCCCAGCCCGATGATTCCTATTTTCATTACACCCTCTTATTTATTCAAGTTAATAATTTTTTCTGGTTTATTCAATTAATCCCCGCCTCTTCCAAATAACATAACAGGGATTGTTTTAATTAGTAATTGTAGATCTAACCACGGTGACAAGTTGTTTATATAATACAAGTCCATTACAATTGAATCATTGAATGTAACCTTACTTCTACCGGCCACCTGCCACATACCTGTGCACCCCGGTAAAACTCTAAATCTTCTTTTTTGCCAACAATCCAGATACTCATATTCATATGGCAAACATGGTCTTGGCCCTACAAGGCTCATATCACCTTTAAGTACATTAAATAACTGAGGTAATTCATCAAGTGATGATTTTCTTAAAATTTTTCCAATACCTGTAACTCTATCAGAATTTATCACCTTATTGTTATCTCCATTGCTTTCTATTCCTTTCATAAAATTTATCATCATTTCTTTTCTTTCGGCATCATTATCATTTTCAATCGATTTCATTGTTCTGAATTTAAAAAACATAAACGGTTTGCCATCTTTACCAATTCTTACCTGTTTGTATAATACAGGTCCACGGGAAGAAAGTTTCACAAGTATAGCTATCAAAATCAGTCCCGGTGATATTATAATTAATCCAATAAAGGAGACTACCCTATCAAATATATATTTAGTTTTAATCATTAATGATCTATCAGCACTTGGAGAAACATTAACAACAGGAATGTCAGCGTACTTTTCAGTAAATATTTTTTCTGGTATTATCTTAAAAAGATTAGATGTGAATTTTACGCGTGCTTTTGTTTTTTTACATACATCCAACAAATTGAGGAGCTGTTCATATTCGCTTGTATCATCAGCAATAATGATTTCATCAACCTGGTAATCTTTTACAACTTTATTTAATTCGCTAACATTTCCAAGAACTTTTTTCCCCTTTATTATCTCTTCACCCAGATTTTTATTATCATCAATAAATCCGATAATTTTTATTCCAAAAGTATTTTCAAATGCTAATTTAGTGGCTAATATTTTTCCTGAGCTACCATCGCCAACAATCAGCACATTCTTTTTAAATCCGGTTTTCTTTAACATGAGGTAAAATCTTCTCAACATTTCAACCCTGAACACATAGAATACCGCTATGAAGGCAAGAATAAAGGATAAAACCAATAATGCCAGACTTAAAAAATTAAGATGTAAAAACATCACGTTTAAAAGAATAATTAATGGAAGAAAGTAGAATAAGGATTTTATTACCGCCATTGCGTGTGCAGAACGGGTTAAAATTATATTAATTTCGTAAAGATTGTTTATGCTTAATATAAAATAAAAAGCCGGTAATAAAAATATTAAAGACCAAATTAAATTCACACCTGATAATTCCCAATGTACATCCTTTACAAAAACATTTGCTCCTGTAATTAATGAGATGATGAGCATGATGCCTAAGTAAATAACCAAATCTGACATTACAAATAGGAATTTGAATCTTGAGATATTTTGAGTTGAATAAAATTTGACCATTATAGATTAATTATTTTTAATTTTAATTTTTTAAATATTACCATTGTTAAAAAATTTCAATATGTTAGAAGAAACGTATTCTATCTGATCATCAGAAATCTCTGGATAGATCGGTAATGATAAACATGCATCGGATAAATTTTCACTTACCGGGAAATCCCCTTTCTTATATCCCAAGTGGTTAAAACATTCCTGCAAGTGCAACGGAATAGGATAGTGTAAACCTGTAGCAATATCTTTTTCTTTTAATTTAAGTGCCAAATTATCTCTCACATCCTTTGCATTAGAGCCTTTCCCTTTCAAAAGCTGGATAACGTACAAATGATAAACATGTTTTAAATTCGGTTTTTCAGCAGGTAAATCAAGGAATTCAATGCCTTTCAAGTATTCATTATATTTTTTGGCAACCTCTCTTCTCTTGGCGGTCCAATCAGACAAATATTTTAATTTTACAGATAGAATTGCACCCTGTAATCCTTCCATTCTATAATTGTGCCCAAAAATTTTATGTTGATATTTCTCAAGTGTACCATGATCCCTAAGCATTCTTGCTTTAATTGCTAATTGTTCATCGTTAGTAATTATTGCCCCACCTTCTCCATATGCACCAAGGTTTTTTCCAGGATAAAAGCTAAATGAAGTAATAATACCAAAGTTGCCAACTTTTTTATTTTCAAATTCAGCAATGTGAGCCTGAGCCGCATCTTCAACAAGATAAATGTTATGCTTTTGGGCTATCTCACTCAGTACTTTCATATTAGCAGGTTGTCCATAAAGATGAACGGCTACAATTGCTTTTGTTTTTTTAGTTATTGCTGCTTCTACTTTAGCGGGATCTATGTTGTAACCTTCGGGTTCACAATCTACAAAAACAGGTTTAGCACCACATAGTGTTGCACCCCATGCTGTGGCAATAAAGGTATTGGCTGGAATAATGACTTCATCACCCGGCTCAATACCAAGTGACCATAAAGCTATATGATTTCCCGCCGTACCTGAATTTAGAGCAACGCAATATTTTAGATTATGCTGTTTTGCAAATTCTTTTTCAAAATCATTAACTGATTTCCCCAGAACAAAGGAAGTACTATCAAGAACATTCTGAATTGCAGAATCAATTTCGCTTTTAATTGATTTATATTGAGTTTTGAGATCTAGAAAAGGGACAACCATTTTATTTCCTTTATTTTTATTTTAACATTTTAACTAAAGACACAGCTTCGCCCGGATAGTCACATTTACTGCTCTTTATATTTGATTTATAAAACGATCAAAATTTAACGCTACAAAGACTTTTCATTAATTACCTGGTTTTATCGCTCAGTATTAAAAACCAAAATATTTTTAAGTGGGGTTTTTATCCATTAAGCTTAGTCTTCGTAAATCGAGTAAAAACATCTTTTGTTTCTTAAACCTTAAAATTCCTTTCAAATAAGATGTTTTTTCAAATCCATTAAATTCTGGCTCCAATTCAGATTCATGATCAAGGGTATAAATATTATCCACTTTTTCAACCCAGATTCCGAATAGATTATGGTCTATCTCAATTACGATTATCCGGTTATCTTTTGAAATATTTATCTGCTTGAAGCCTGCAATTTTATGAAGATCAATAATTGGAATTTTTATATTTCCAAGGCTGACATATAAATCATTTGAATCTGGTACATGATCAAGTTCAGCAGGATCAATAATTTGTGATATGTTTTGCATATCAGAGCAAAAAGTTTCACCCCCTAATTTGAAAGTAATTAGGCTTGAAATATTTTTCATAGGTATTATTGAATCATTCATAAATAATTTTTCTATATGCTTAACTTATGCAAATGGCATACCATTAAAATTTAGGCTGAAATGAAGGTTTATTGGCAATTCAATGTGTCGAAATAGAACATTTATTAAACGCCTGTATAAATATTAGACTTTTTTGTTTTTGGGGGTAAGTTTATATAAAGCAATCTTATTGTATAGAGTAGTCTTTGTTATTCCTAAAACCCTACTAGCCCTGGATTTATTCCAGTTTAGTTCTTCAAGTACTTCTTCGATATGCACCTTTTCTACTTCTGCAATTGTTTTAAGTTTAGTGGAGGATTCTTCAGGAGAGTTGACTTTTAAAAAGCTAAAATGTTCTTTTTCAAGGACATTACTTTTTGCTAATAAAACAGCATTCATCAATGTATTTTCCAGCTCTCTTACATTTCCGACCCAATCTTGCTCTTTAAGCAATTCAACCACGTCATAAGGAATAGTATCAACATTTTTATGTAATTCCAGATTTATTTTTTTTAGAAAATGTACAATAAATTTTGGGATTTCTTCTTTCCTTTCGCGGAGCGGGGGAATGTTAATTGCAAAAATATTTAGCCTGTAATAAAGATCTTTTCTGAAATCGCCCTTCTCAACTAATTTCAGCAAATCTTTATTTGTAGCTGCAACTATCCTGGCTTCCATTTTGATTATTGCTTCACCACCAACTCTTTCGAATTCTCTTTCCTGTATAACTCTTAAGAGTTTCGCCTGCAGGTTGGGTGATATTTCGGAAATTTCATCAAGAAAGATTGTTCCTTTTCCCGCAAGCTCAAATTTTCCTTTTTTATTTTTTATCGCTCCAGTAAAAGCTCCTTGTACGTGACCGAAAAGTTCACTTTCAAGTAATGACTCTGACAATGCAGAACAGTTAACAGCAATAAATGGATCGTTACGTGTAATTCCCTCATTATGGATTAGCCTTGTAACTAACTCTTTACCTGTTCCACTCTCCCCTTGAACTAAAACATTCACTCTTGATCCAGAAACCTTTCCAATCTTCTTAAAAATTTCTTTCATTTGCGGGGAATCACCAATCATATAATGCTTTAATTTTGATTCTCCCTCTTTATCAGTAAACTTTATTACAAGTTGATCAATATTCTTTTTGCTTTCAATTGCCTTTTTAACAACATATTGAATACGGTTCAGATCAAAAGATTTATCGATATAATCATATGCTCCAAGCTGCATCGCTTCAACAATAGTATTTGTGTTTTCGAATGCTGTTATTATTAATACTGCAATAGATTCATCAATTTCTTTAATACGGCGAAGTACTTCTAATCCATCAATTTCGGGCATCTTAAGATCGGTAATTACAACATCAGGGTTTTCACTTAGAACATAGTTCAACCCTTCACTTCCTAGAGTTACATAATCTACATCTGAAAATGATTCTGAAAGAACTATTTTCAAAGTTTCTGCGTACGCTTTATCATCGTCTATTATTAAGATTTTTTCCATTTTTTCTTACGCCCTAAGATGGAAATTGCAATTCAAAAGTTGTTTTCCCTGGTTTAGTTTCTAAAAGATTAATATTTCCTTCGTGCAGGTCCATTATCTTTTTAGCAATAGCAAGCCCCAAACCTGTCCCACCTTTTTTCCCTGAATGAAAAGCCTCAAATATTTTGGCTGTTTCCACAATTCCCTCTCCATTATCTGTTATTCGAATCAAATAATTCCCATCTTTAACAGAATCATTGATTTCTATTACACCACCTTCTGAAACTGCATCGACAGCATTTTCAATAAGATTAAAAAATACAGATTGCAGACTTACATAATCCCCCCTTATAACTGCTATACCCAGGTTATTTTTAAATTGAATATTCTTTTTGCTTATTTTGTGATTTAATAATTCACACACTTTCTCTACTAAATCATAAATGTTTATATCTATTTTTATAAGCTTGATATTGCTGGAAAACAATAAAACGTTATTTAATAATTTGCTTAGGTTTCCAAGTGAATCGTGAAGAAGATTAAGAATAGGTTTTGTATCTTCTGGCATTTCCTGATTTTTTAACAATACATTTATATAGTATTTAAGTGAGGAAACAGGATTTTTAATTTCATGCGAAAGAAAAGTTGACATTTTTCCAATTGCAGCAAGTTTTTCAACTCTGCTTAATTCTTCCTTTGTTTTTTTAAGTTCTCTTGTTGCTAATTTCATTGTTGTAATATCTCTTAAATTAATGCTGTATTGATTTTTACTGATGTTTGTAATTCTGGCTGCAAATATCTTTTCATTTCTATTTATTGAAATAGAAAATTCATAATAGATAGTTTTGGGGCTGGCTTTGATTTTATCGACAACCAAATAAATTTCTTCTACTATATTCTGGGGAAAAACCTCTTCTAGTTTGGAGCAAATTTCGGTTCTTAACACAAAATAATCGCTTCCGATAGTAAAATATTTAAATTTACTTATGTCTCCATTTTCATCAAAAATTATGATTATGTCCGGGAAATAGTGATAAGATTTTTCAAGCCCTAGCAAGAATTCAAACAATTTTTCATAGTTAGGCTTAATTATCTCAAAGTTTTTTGCTATTAATGCATAACCACAAAGAGAGCCATTGTTATTCTGGACGGAAATAATTTTCAATCTTGAATTAAAGGTATTCTCGTCCTTTTTAAAACATATAACTTCTCCGCTCCATAAAGATTTATCAGCCTGGCTTAATATTTTATTAATATCAACATCAGTTTTAATACTTTGAAAAAGATCCGAAAATTTTCTTTGTCTGACCTCTTCTATAGTATACTGAAAGGCATTCAGCAGTGAATTATTAGCAAATACAAATTGCTGATTAATATCAATCGCTGCAATAATATCAATGCTATTAGCATAATCAGAAGCTAAAAGCTTAACACCTTGCTTAAGTATCGATTCATTTATATTCGGCAAATTATTTCTTTTTGCAGAAATTTTATCTGCCATATAGTTTATCCTAATTTAAATTGATTGAAAATATAAAATCAGTATAAAATATTTATAGGTGATTTTAGCTGATTATATTTTATACTACATTAGACTCGTGTACACTTAATAAATGAATGGTAGTCTAATTTTTTTTTAGAAATAAATCTGATTATTAAAATCGTTGTATAATTTCCATACGATTTAATATAATCCGATTATTATCCCTGAAATTTTGGTCTAAATTTAATACTACTTTGCATTTTCAGTAATGCTAAATACTACAAACGGTCATATTTATCGCTTAGTGAACTAATAAACCATATAAATACATTTTCTATAGTCTGTTAAAATCAAAATTGGACAATTATTGACTGGTTATTTAGGAATTTTGTTGTGCTTTTGGTGTGCTGGAAAATTGTGTGTGCATTAATTAAATCATTTTCAGAGGAATAGTAACACTGACAAACAGTTAGCTGATATGATATTCAAATAAAGATTAAGTGTAAGTAACTCGACTTAATAATTCTCAGTATGGCTGATTAGTTAATTTTAAAAAAAACAATGGGACTCTACAAAAATGGAGAAGCAAATAATTGAAATCTTAAAAAATATTTTCACTCTCTTCCAATAAAGGAAGAGAGTGAAAGAGAATAATCTTAGTTTGCACCTGCAGGCAGGTTTGTATATAAATAATTTGTAAGTAATGTAAACAAATGCATTCTTGTTCCTGATCCTTCATAAATACCGTGTGACCTGTTTGGATATGCCATCATTGAGAACTGTTTATTGTACTTAACCAATTCATTTATTAATCGCTCTGTATTTTGATAATGCACGTTATCATCTCCGGTTCCGTGAACTACGAGAAGATTTCCTTCCAGCTGATGTGCATAGGTTAAAGGTGCAGATTCTTTATACCCATCTGCATTATCTGCTGGTAAACCCATATAACGCTCAGAATAAATAGTATCATATAATCTTTCATCGGTTACAGGTGCAACAGCTATACCTGTTTTAAATATTTCAGGATAGCGGAACATCAAGTTTAATGTAGAAACAGCTCCACCACTCCAGCCCCAGACACCTACTCTCAATGGATCAACAAAGCTAAATTTTTTAATGATCCCTTTCATTGCTTCGGCCTGATCTTTGGAAGATAATCCGCCGACATTTTTATAAATATATTTCCTGAAATCTCTTCCTCTCGGTGCGGGAGTTCCCCTGTTATCAACGCTCATAACTATATATCCTTTCTGAGCTAGCATTACATACCACAACATTTGGCTTCCACTCCACCTGTCAAGCACAGTCTGGGCTGCCGGGTGCCCATACAAATAATAAAGAACAGGATATTTTTTTGAAGGGTCAAAGTCCGGAGGTTTTACCATCCAGCCATCAAGTTTCACATTATTTCCAATATCAACTTTAAAGAACTCTATCGGCAGCATATTAATAGCGGCAATTGTTTCTTTAAGTTTTTCGTTTGCAACAAGATTTCTTACAACCTTATGTGAAGGAAGTTCTACGAGATCTGTTGTATTGGGAGTATTAATATTTGAATAAGAATGGATTGCATAATTTGAACCATCAGAAACCTGGTAAGAATTTGTACCTTTTAATACCTCTGGAGTAATTTGTTCAATAGTTCCTTTTCCATCAAGTGAAACTCTGTACAAATATCTCTGTGTCGGATTATCTGGAGAAGCGATATAATAAATCCATCTATTATCAAAATCAATTGTTTCAATCTCTATTACATCAAAATCACCTGGAGTTAGCAGTTTCACATCTTTTCCATCCCTCGAAACCTCATAAACATGTCTCCAACCGTCACGCTCACTTACCCAGGTAAAACTTTTTCCATCATTAAACCAGTGCATATCATCATTGATATCTATCCAGGCTTCAGCATTTTCAGTAAGAACTGTTTTTACATCCCCTGTTTTAATATCACAAAGTAAAATATCTAGTTTATTTTGTAACCTATTAAGATGCTGGACATAAATCTCATCTGAATTTCCTGTCCAATCCATTCTTGCTATGTAATTATTTCTTGGATCACCGGGAACTTTCATCCAGGTTGTTTTACCACCATCGGCACTCACAACTCCAACTTTTGCAGCAGAATTAGTTGTTCCAACTTTTGGATACTGAACCGGAATAGTGAATGAATAGATTGAATCTGTTGTATTGATCATTAAAAATTCACCTATTCCAGTAGCATCGAGTTGCCAGTAAGCAATTTTTTTACTGTCCGGACTCCACCTGAAACCATCACGGTCATCAAGTTCTTCCTCATAAACCCAGTCGAATGTACCATTAATTGTCGTATTGGAGCCATCAAAAGTCAACTGTGTGATTTTTCCATCAGATAGATCTTGAGCAAAAACATTGTGCTTGCTTACATAAGCTACTTTTTTATTATCAGGAGAAAACTTTGCAAACATTAAAGAAGATTCAGGAGCATCACCACCAAGCTTCATTAATTTTTTAGATTCCAGATTAAGAACCCAGTAGTCACCCTTTGTATTATATCTCCAAACTCTTGCAGTGTTTGTAAAAATAAGAAGCATATTTTTATCCGGTGACCATTCATAATTTGCTATCGATAACGCAGTCGTATCACCTTCAGGAATTAAGAGAGATGCTGAAACCAATATCTCCCTGTCGCCTGATTCTGTATCATATTTAATTATATCCCTTGTCCCTTTTACAGCTTCCGATTTTTCAAGCGAAGTATAGCCTTGTCCGTTGTCAAGAAACCGAACCGGACCAAACCTGTCACCGAAAAATTCCGGGCTTTTGAATAACCTGTTTAGTGTTAAGACTGATTTATCTTGCTCCTGTTCCTGCGGAAACACAGGCTGGATATAGAGAAACAAAACAAGCAGAATTAAAAGTTTTTTTAATGAATTCATTTTACCCTCACTATTATTGATTAATTTGTACCGCTAACTTTTTGATTCTAGTTAAATGGCGTGGAAATAATTTCGCAGCCCCCGGGATTGAAATAAAAGTAGAAAATGTATTAAGGTTCAAATTCTGTTATCTCACATTTTGGATATGAATAGTTAATATTCCAATTTGTAACAACAAAATCATAAAAATTAACTATGAATACAATTTTTACTTGATAAATGGGGATTAACCTTAAAATATTGTATTTAGTTAACTTATTGTTATTAAATGATTTATATCCGTTAATTCTCAAATATGAATTATATTCTGGAAAATTTATTTATTTCATTTTTTAGTGGTTGTAAATTACTTGCTAAAAAAACGGTGGCGTTTATAAACATGCTATTTTACTTTTAATTCAGGAAATAAAATTAGAATTCTCAAACAGGATTAATAATGAATTTGCAAATGACATTACCCGATAAATCAGTTATGTACAACGCCCTGCTGAAAAGAGACAGCACTTTTGAAGGAATTTTTTATGTGGGTGTAAAAACTACAGGGATATTCTGCAGACCTACTTGCCATGCTAAAAAACCAAAAATAGAAAACGTTGAATTTTTTAATTCTTCAAAAGAGGCGATTCAACTTGGTTATCGACCCTGCAAACTTTGTTATCCACTTGAAGTTCAGGGAAAATTTCCTGGTTGGATGATACAATTAATGAAAGAGATTGAAGATAATCCGAATGTTAGAATTAAAGATTATGACCTGGTAAAAAGAGGAATAAGTCCACATAAATTAAGAAGATGGTTCAAACAAAATCTTGGAATGACTTTTCAATCATACCTGAGGACTTTAAGAATTGGGAATGCATTCGGAAGAATTAAATACGGAGATAAAGTGATTGAAGCAGCATACTCATCAGACTATGAATCTTTAAGCGGATTCAATGCAATATTCAAAAAAACAACAGGCTTTGTGCCGAATAAAAGTAAAAACAGCAATATTATTAATGTTACAAGAATTTTAACACCTCTCGGACCAATGCTTTCCGGCGCAACTGAAAAGGGGGTTTGCCTGCTTGAATTTGTTGACAGGAAAATGATTGAAACTCAAATCAAAAGAATAAAAAAAATCTTTAATGCGGAATTAATACCAGGAAAAAGTAAATATTTTGATTTATTAAACAATCAGCTCTCTGAATATTTCAAAGGTAAATTGAGAAAATTTGATGTACCTCTTGAAATGGATGGAACAGACTTCCAGGTAAAAACATGGAAACAGTTGCTAAAAATTCCTTACGGCAAAACAAGATCATACGAAGAACAGGCAATTGCAGTTGGAAATAAAAAGGCGGTAAGAGCTGTTGCAAAAGCTAACGGAGATAACAGAATTTCGATTATTATTCCCTGTCACAGAGTAATCGGAAAAGATGGTAGTCTTACTGGTTATGGAGGCGGTATCTGGAGAAAGCAATATTTATTAAATCTTGAGCAAAAAAAATAAACCGCCTTGTTTTTACAGACGGTTTATTTTAGATACATTTATAATAATATTTTTTAGAAAGCAACCCATCCGGAAACAAAAACCGAATTGTTGTCGGAAGCATTTCTTCCTGTTCCATCGTAATTATTTGATGATCCATTAAACTTATTATAGGCAACATATTGTACAGAGAATTTTGTATTGTACCATGGCAGATAATCAAACTCAGCAATCAAACCATTACTGTCAGGTTTTCCAGTTACACTGCCAGTAATTGCATCCGGCGCATATAAAATAGCATCTCCATCACCAGAAATCATAAAGTAACCAAGTGAAAACCCAACTTGCTGGTGTAGATAATAATTACCGACTGCTTTAAACGAATTCAGATTATCTTCAGAATTGGATGCATTGCTTGCTGCAAAAGTTCCATTCAAACTTCTTTTTTCATTTATATAGGTTACGTGAGCAGTAAGTTCGTTAACTCCAAACGGCATTTCATAATTCAAATCAGCACCAATATCTCTGTATGTATCAGTTAAGCCGCTTACTCCGGCTGTATACATTTGAGTAGACATTCCAAAAGTACCTAATTCTACATACGAATTTTCAAACTGTTTCTGGAATGCAAATCTCCAGTAAGGTGCAAGTGTTTTAATAATACCTGTTGCTGTATTATCAGGTGGCTGGGGGCCACCCTGTTGAGCTGACCTGTAAACACTAAACTCAGCATAAACAAGATTATTCCATAACCCATAAGCCCCAATTCCTGCAACACTTTGTCCAAGTCCATCTTCAATTAATGTAGTTGATATTGGTGAAATAGTTGCTGACGAAGAAGAATACGGATAACCCCACGCTGGAGTGCTGTTCCATAAATCCTGTATAGATGGATTGTTATTTAAACTTACACCGTAAATTAGATTTTTTGAACCCAGTTCAGTTTGATTAGCATATCTTAAGTCCATATTATCTATTCCAAAACTTCCTTCAGGTCCGTCGTAAGTAAGCTGAATAAACGCACCAATTTTAGGAGCAATTTGTCCGCCCAAAAACAAGCTTAGTTCCTGTGGCAAAGCAACAATATCGTTCTGTGTGCCGGGCTCTTTTTTGGTTTTATACGTATAAGTAGCCTGAATCATAGCAGAGAGAGGTGAAACTTTTAACAGATTTAATTCAAGAACATCATTTGTGTCTCTTACCTGAACGGTTTCTATTCCTACCATTGTATAACCGTTTAATTTAAATAATCTGCCAAACGGTGTAAGTTCAGGAAAAATGGTATGACAGGAACTGCAAGGTAAATTTGTTTGTCTTGCAAAACTAGGTATTGCCAAACTTGTATTTGAAGAAGCAAAAAATAAAAGGACTATAATCCCCAATACTGAAATTGAATTCATTTTTTTTCGTAACATAACTAATCTCCTTAATATTTATTAATGCTATTTTTCCCCTAATTCACGTACGTAATTAACCACTTCCCATCTCTGATTGTCCGATAAGTTAGATCGCCAGGAAATCATTGCTGTTGGAGGAAAACCAGTAGTTATTTTCCAATAAATCGCTCCATCAGATTGCTTTTGAACTTCCTTTGAGGTTAGATTAGCAGGTTTTGGATTTAGTCCGGCGGCACCGGGTCCATTTCCTGTTCCCGATTCTCCATGACAGGTAAAACAATTAATTTGAAATATTTGTTTCCCTTTTTCTGTTGCTTCCTTATTTCCGTCAAAAGGATTTTTAAGTTTATCGGCTATTGAAGGAGCAACCCATTTCTTTTTCGACTGTTGCGCACTTTGTAGCACATTGTATTGATTTATAATACTACCCGCGTTATTCAAATCTGTAGTAAATCCGAATAACAAAAAAGGAGTGATTACCAGGTAAAAATATTTTACCAGTTTCGTAGTTTTCATTTTAAACTCCAATTAAAATTTTAAATAGATTTAATGATGAATATTAATATTCACCTTTGAGCTAATTAATTTTAATGGAATTTTAAATCAGTAGTTTGTCTGACTGAAGTGCTTTGTAGGTTTGTAATTCAGGTATGAATGATTCTGGATATTTTATAATTCTATTCAGATGTAAATTTAATTTTGATATTGAAAATTTTAATGAAGTAATAATAATTAATGATTTTGTTCCAGAATTTATTTGAGATTCATTTTTATTTTCAAAAATTGAAATAACTGATTTAAAATTTCTATCAATTTTGTGAAGAGGAGTTTTAAGTTCATTTTTAAAATCAACTGAAAAATGTTCGGAGTTATTCAGGTTCGAGTCGTATTTTATATTCCCTACTCGATTATCTGCCGATACGCTTAGTTGAACATAATTCAGAAATATAATTGATACAGAAAGGCTTATTAGAATTAATGATATATTTTTATAAAGACCGGGTAGTTTTATCATAATATTAACTTAGTTACAACAAATATGCCATTTATAATTATTATATAACCTAACAATCGATAATGTTTCAACTACTGTTTTTAATATAATGGCTGGATTCGGGAATTTTTATTGATATTGAGAATCTATTAACTCATTTATAAAAAAAATAAGTTATCTATAGAAAATAAAGACCTAAATAAATTAGATAAATACGAAAATTTCCCGGTGTTCAAGAAAAAAGGAAAATTTTTGGCCCATGTGATAATGCTTATTCAAAATGCAGCGCATCAATTGGATTTAAAGCAGCAGCCTTTCTTGCCGGATAAAATCCAAAAAATATCCCGACCAGTCCTGAAAATCCAAATGAAATTAACATTGTTAAAACCGATAAAGATGTGTACCAGCCGTAAAGGTCATTGACAAGTTTTGTTGCAACAATGCCGATGATAATTCCAATTATTCCACCACCTAGACTCAACAAAGTTGCTTCAACCAAAAACTGAGTTAAAATATCGCTTCCTCTTGCGCCAATTGCCATTCTAATTCCAATTTCCCTGGTTCTTTCAGTTACGGAAACCAGCATAATATTCATAATTCCAATTCCACCTACTATTAATGATATCCCAGCAATTGAAGCCAATAGCGTGGTTAAAACATCTGTAGTTGATTGAGCTGCTTCCGCAATATCAGTCTGGTTACGGATGGTAAAATCATCGTCTTCGCCGGGTTGAATTTTATGACTTTGTCTCATTAATGAAGATAATTCTTCCTCGGTTTGCGGAATTGTTTTTGCAGTAAGCGCACTGCATAAAATCTGACCAATAAAACGGAACCCGCTTAACCTGTATTGAACAGTAGTATAGGGAGCAAGTACAACATCATCCTGATCCTGTCCATTAGCATTTTGTCCTTTCTCTGTAAGAACACCAATAATTTTAAATGGAACATTCCTGATTCTAAGTTGTTGACCAACAGGATCCTGATCTGCAAAAAGATTTTTCAAAATAGTCTGCCCGATTACACAAACTTTATTTTGCGCTCGGACATCTGTCTCTGAGAAAAAGTCACCTGAAGCCAGATTCCAAGCGCGAATTTCAAGATAATCGGGAGAGACACCATAAACACCAGTATTCCAGTTTCCACTACCACCAATAAGCTGCGCTCCAGTCCTTATTACAGGAGATACGCCCGATACAGTAACTGCATTCTTTTTTACTAAATCAACATCTTCAAGAGTTAATCTCGTGAAAGAACCGGCTCCCATACTTACTCCACTGGTTCTTGCTGCACCGGGATATATTATTACTAAATTGGTACCAAGACTATTAATCTGACTTTCAATTTGTGACTGAGCACCCTGTCCTATCGCAACCATTACCAGCACAGCACCTACGCCAATAATAATTCCCAGCATTGTTAAAAGACTTCTCATCTTATTTTTTGCTATAGAAATAATTGCCGCTTTAAATAAATTTTTTGTTCTCATATTTCTTCTGCTATTTCTACTTTAAAATTTTTAAGCTCAAAAAGTGCATCCTTTCTTTTTCCCACCTGATAATCCTTCAGGATCAATCCATCTCTAACTTCTATTATTCTTTTGGCATAATGAGCAATGTCATGTTCATGTGTGATAAGTAAAACAGTAATTCCATTGTCATTTAATTCCTGGAATATTGACATAACTTCAATTGAGGTTTTTGTATCGAGGTTCCCGGTAGGTTCATCTGCAAGAATAACTGACGGATTATTAATTAGTGACCTTGCTATTGCAACACGCTGCTGCTGACCGCCCGACAATTGATTTGGATGATGGTCAATCCTGTCACCAAGACCAACTTTGTCAAGCGCTTCACGTGCCAGTTTTCCCGGATCGGGATAATGAATGCTCCTGTTATAAAGAAGAGGCATTTCAACATTTTCCAGTGCTGAAGTTCGGGATAACAAATTGTAGCCCTGGAAAACAAAACCAATTTTTTGATTTCTTATATCAGCGAGTTCTTTTTTGGATAATTGATTTACGTGGACATTATCAAGGAAATAATCACCTTCGCTGGGTACATCCAGGCATCCCAATATATTCATTAAAGTTGATTTGCCTGAGCCTGATGCACCCATTATAGCAACAAATTCACCTTTTTGAATTTCTAAGTTTACTCCCTTTAAAGCTCTTACAGTTATATCACCTGTAACATAATCTTTAATGAGATTTTGAGTTTGAATTATAATTTCCAATTTTTTATTCCTGCAATTTTAGAATCCACGCCTTGAACCCCGGCTTTGATTATTATTCTGAAACGGCGATGTACTTGTGTTTGTAACCGGGTCCGCTATAAGAATACCATTTATTACTGACATACCAGCTTTAATTTTATCTGAAATCACTTCTGTAAATTGTCCGTCTGTAATTCCTAGTTTTACAAGAACAAAAGCCATTTGTCCTTTATCATCCAGATACCATAGCTGAGCAAATTTTCTGGTACCCCCATTTCCACCTGAAAACATTCTTTGCATTCCGCCCTGTCTATTACCACCTTGCGCCATTCTTTCCTTAATTTTTGCCTGAACAGAATCCGGCAAATTTTTCATTCTCTCATCTGCAGCTTTTTGAATCGCTGCCATCATTTCCAGGTTTGGTTTCAATCTAATCGCAGCATTAGAAACTTTTAAAACGCTATCTGCAGTTTCAATCAAGAAATCTATTGTAGCAGTCATTCCAGGTAAAAGTAGTCCATCCTTATTCGAAAAATTTACAACCACGGTATAATTAACAACATTCTGAATAGTTTCTGGCGCAAGTCTTATCTGGTCTACTATCCCTCTAAATTTTTTATTAGGATATGCCTGTACTGTAAATCTAACATTCTGTCCCTGCTTAATTTGTCCAATATCGCTCTCATCAACATTTGCCAGAATTTGCATTTTTGAAAGGTCGTTTGCAATTAAAAATAAAGTAGGAGCAGAAAAACTGGCTGCAACAGTTTGACCTACATCAATATTCCTGGAAATTACAGTCCCGTCAATCGGAGCTTTTATGTAAGCATAATCAAGATTGGTTTTTGCTCTTTCAAGACTTAGCTCAGCAGATTTTACGCCGGTTTTTGCAATTGAATTATTGTACTTAGAAAGATCATAATCACTTTTAGATACAAGATTTTTTTCATATAAAGTTGTCATTCTTCCAAAATCATTATTTGAATTTTCTAATTGTGCCCTGGCCCTCTCCAGAGACGTCTGGGCATCTTTAAAATTTGCAAATAAAATTGTTGTGTCTATTACAGCAATTAGTTGTCCTTTCCTGACTTTCGAATTAAAATCAACATAGATTTTGGAGATAGTACCGGAAACCTGGCTGCCTACCTGGACAGTAGTTACAGCACTTATAGTTCCAGTGCTTGAAACAATTGATTCAAGATTACCTTTTTCGATATTTGTAAACCTGTATTTTTCGATGGTATCAGAATTAGATGAAGAAAAATACCAGTATCCTGCTGTTGATAAAATAATTAATGCAAGAAATACCAAAAATATTTTTGATTTTAAAAAATTTTTCATTGTTTTTTTAACTACCCGTTAATTCTTTCTAAATATTTAATTATTTCACTGACCAAAATTTTTCATCCTTTCTTCTCTCTCTTTTTTCCACTGTTCTTTGAGCACAGTAAATTTTTTCTTTTGTTCAGGCGTAAGAATTTTTTCAATTTCTTTGTTTGTTCTTTCTGTGTTTTCTTTTAATGCTTTCATCATTGCATCCCTGTCACCCATATTTTCTTCTCTGGTTTTCTGCATATCTTCACGGGACTTTGTATAAATCGCTTTTACTTTTTCTGTTTGTTTATCAGTTAAAGACAATGTTTTTTTTATAGCTTCAACTCTGTCATTTTGATTTTGTCCGCGTCCCTGTGCAAATGCATTAGCTCCAGTTAAAATCACGAAAGAAAAAACAAGCAAAGCACTTAATAATATTTTTGTCTTCATTTTTTTCCCTTTTTAAAAATGTTTTACTTAATCATGCGAATTTGACACGAAAACATACATGATTGGTTTAACATTTTGTAAAGAAATCTCTCAGCAGAAGGCTTTTTAGCCTCAAATAATGATGGGTGGTAATTTGAGGTAGTGGAAGAGCTGTAACTTATTATTATATAATTATTTAACTATGCACATTTATTTAAGCTGGAAAAATTCGAATTTAGATCAAATTAAAATATTCATTTTTAAGGACAAAGGTCAGGAGATTTAACGGTACCTTCTTCAACAGTTTTAAAGTACTTTTTCTGCAGCCAGAGTGAAACATTTACAAGACTTATTAAAACCGGAACTTCAACCAGTGGACCTATAACTGCTGCAAAAGCTTCCCCCGAATTAATTCCGAATACGGCAATTGTTACAGCTATTGCTAATTCAAAATTATTGCTGGCTGCAGTGAAGGAGAGTGTTGCCGTTTTGGAATAATCAGCGCCGATTTTTTGACCCATATAAAATGAGACAAAAAACATAATTACAAAATAAATGATTAGTGGAATTGCAATTCTTAAAACATCAATAGGAATTTTAACAATATATTCCCCCTTTAATGAAAACATTACAAAAATTGTAAACAATAAAGCAATTAAAGTTACCGGGCTGATTTGAGGGATGAATTTTTTCTCATACCATTCTTTACTTTTAATTTTTAATAATACAAAACGTGTAATCATTCCTGCAAAAAATGGAATTCCTAGATAAATCATTACACTCTCGGCAATTTGACCGATTGTGATATCAACTTCGAATGATTTTAATCCCAGCCAGCCGGGCAGAACAGTCAAGAATACATAAGCATAAACTGAAAAGAAAAGAACCTGGAAGATTGAATTAAAGGCAACCAATCCGGCTGCATATTCAGTATCACCTTTTGCAAGTTGATTCCAGACAATTACCATTGCTATACATCGTGCAAGACCAATCATTATTAATCCTGCCATATAATCAGGATGATCTGGCAATAATAATATTGCAAGCAGAAACATTAATATCGGTCCAACTATCCAGTTTTGAAAAAGTGAAAGCATTAAGATCTTTAAATTTTCAAAAACATCCGGAAGTTCTTCATATTTAACTTTTGCGAGAGGAGGATACATCATAAGAACCAAACCAACAGCAATTGGAATATTTGTTGTACCGCTTTGAAAAGTATTCCAGAAATCCACAATAGGAGGAAAAAGATAACCGGAAAATACTCCCGCGATCATTGCTAAAAATATCCATAATGTTAAATAACGATCAAGAAATGATAATTTATTAATTAAAGATTTTGCCTTCATTACTGATTTATTTCCATTTCACTTATGAAATTTTCAATTTTCTTTTTTATCTGGTCCCGGATTAAACTTGTAGTTTTTAGTTTCTCTTCAAAGGGACCATCAATTGCAGAAGGATCTTTAAAGCCCCAGTGAAGTTTTTTTGCAATTCCCGGAAAGATAGGACATTTTTCAGCTGCTGCTTCATCACAAACAGTAATTACATAATGATAATTTTTCCCTTGCTTAAAAAAATCAAAAACACTTTTAGTCTTATTTTGGGAAATATCAATACCCATCTCTTTCATAGCCTCTACCACTACCGGGTTGAGATTTCCCGGTTCCAACCCTGCACTTTCGGCATTAAAATTACCTCCACCAAGCTGGTTTAAAAATGCTTCAGCCATCTGGCTCCTTGCGCTATTATGAATACATACAAATAATACTTTTATCAATTCTTTACCTTGCTATTTTGATATTGAGCGAAACAACTTATAATTTTCAATTTTAACACACCAAGTTTCTATCAACAGAAAGTGCTTTCTTTTCATCTTTTATTATGGACTTTTCATCTGATATCCAGAAATCAAGGGTAGAAAGAATAGAACTGATCCTTGGATCACCAGGTTGAGGATTAATTAAATAATTAACCCATTTCCCTTCCTTTTCTTCAATAATAAAATTGTTTTCTTTCAGGATGCTGAGATGTTTGGAGACTGTCGAAGTAGCTAATTCCAAAATGCTTGTAATTTCACAGACACAAAGGGGTTTGGTCTGCAACATTTTCAATATTCGCAACCTGCCTGGGTCCGAAAGTGCTTTGAATATTTTAGTATTATCCTTAATCATAATTCATTTCGTTAATGAACGAAATGTAATAAAGTATGAAGAAATGACCAAATTAAATAATTGTTAAATTTAATTTGTTACATCCAGACCGGAGGGTGTTTGGGGTGTTGAAATAATTTTAGCAAATAATTCCCATCTTAATTGAGGATTATCCTTTATTCCACCATTTGAAAGTATATATTCTTTGACGATATCCTGCCCTAAATTATAATTTATAACATAGCTTCTGTATTTTTCAATAAATTTTAATCTTTGTTCAGCCCTTTCCCTTGTCATTAGAGAATATTTCATTAACCATTCTATTGCTTCTTCATTATTAAATTTGCCATCAAGATAATTTCTGGCAGCTTCATTTCCTGCATAACTAAGTTTGTCAATTAATCTTAAAATTTCATAGTATTCATCAGCTTCTGAGCTATCCAGTCCGGCGAGTGGGAAAAGAATTTCTTTTTCAAATTTTATTCTTTCCTCGCCCGGCAATACAACCTGGATTCCGTAATTGGCTGTACCTTCGGCAATCAATGATTGGGGACTGAAAAGAGGATAAACTGAAAACTCTACCCACCCTCTCCTTCTAAATAAATTCTGATCAAGCAAGGTGTTTAATACGTGATGCCCCGGATAACCTTCATGAGCAGCAAGATCAATAGCTCTATCAATATAAATTGGTAAATCTGTATTTACCTGGATCAAGCTGTAACTATCTCCTTTATACCAGTTGTAACCACTCCAGGCTTTATCAGTTACATATTCAACGTGAAAATTTTCATTTTCCGGTAACTGGATATGCTGACGAGTAATTTTTCTACATTCATTAATTGCAGCCGAAAAAACTGTATCGAGTTTTTCTTTGGGAATTACAAATCTATTTCTGAAATCATTAAATCGATTTAAGATATTTCCTTTCCCGGGCAACTTTTTATTAAGATCATTTATAATATTTCGGAAATACTCAGAATTATGCGTTGGCGCTACTGCATCGTATAAAGCTTTGCTCTCTTCATCAAATGTGAACTCGCCGCCTTTGAGCATAAATATTTTTGCTTTTACGGACAATAATTGCTTCGATAGGAATTTGAACCTAAGTGTCTGCATTTCGTCAACTTCATAATTCCCCAGGCTTTCCATATTACTTAATAATGAGTCAGTTTCAATATCCAGTTGGTTCAATTCAGTAATACTATCTTTTTCAGATACAGTAGGTCTCCATTCAGCCGGCCCATAATATGCATCAATATAATCAGGATCAAATTGTCCAACCCTTAAAACAAGTTTAGTATAATTTTCAGCAATTTTATTCATTTTATTCTCAAGTTCTTTATTTGTAGTTGTTTCATTTTCTTTGGAACATGAAGAAAATGAGATCAATAATATTATAGGTATAGAATAAATTAATTTTTTCATATTAATTTTTTATTGAACCATTAAAACTTTTAACTGAAAGACTTGCAGAAGTTTTATCTCCTTCTCCTATTTGCTGACGCCACATTGCATAGTATAAACCATTTAATTCAAGCAATTCTTCATGCTTTCCTGATTCTATTATTTTACCTTTTTCAAGAACATAAATTCTATCGGAGTGTAAAACTGTCGAAAGTCGATGAGCTATTAATATAGTTATTAGCTCTGAGCTGCTGGAAATTTTTCTAATAGTTTCAGTTATTTCTTCTTCTGTAAGAGAATCAAGTGCCGAGGTTGCTTCATCAAAAATCAGGAGATTTGGTCTTCTTAAAAGTGCTCTTGCAATAGAGAGTCTCTGTTTTTCTCCTCCGGAAACTTTAACTCCTCCTTCACCAATCATTGTGTTCAGACCTTTATCTGCTCTTGCAAGGAGATTATCGCAGGCTGCTTTCTGAAGTACACTCAGGCAATCTCTTTCGGAAGCATCCGGTCTTACAAATAAAAGATTTTCTTTAATTGTTCCTGAAAATAATTGTGTATCCTGAGTAACAAAGCCGATTTTTTCCCTTAAATCATCAAAATTAATTTCATTATCGGGATACTTATTATAAAATATTTTTCCTTCCTTTGGAGTATATAACCCAACCAATAATTTTACAAGGGTTGTCTTTCCTGAACCTGAGGGACCGACAAAGGCAATTGTTTCTCCTTTTTTTGCACTGAAGGAAATTTCATCAAGCGCCTTGGTTTTTGCAGTCTGATGTTTAAAAGTTACTTTCTGAAAATCAAGCGAATTTATTTCAGTGATTTTAGCAGGTTTTTGGGGTTTCGTTTCAACAGGCTGATTTAAAATATCTTCAAAATTATTTAATGAAACTTCAGCTTCACGGTAAGTATTTATTATATCACCCAGGCTTTGCAATGGACCGAATATGAAGAAAGAATAAATAAAGAGTGAAAAGAATTCACCGACTGTTATTGCCTGGATAAAAATAAGATATAGCATTAAAAAGAGGATGCTCGTACGAATAAAGTTAACAATAGTGCCCTGGATAAAACTAAGGCTTCTAATATATTTTACTTTTCTTAGTTCTAATTCTAAAATTTTATCTGTAGTTGAATTTAGCCTGTCAATTTCCTGGTTTCCCAGCCCAAGGCTTTTTACAAGTTCAATGTTCCTGAGAGATTCGGTTGTTGAACCTGCAAGTGCTGTAGTTTCAGTTACAATTACCTTTTGAATTTTCTTGATTTTTTTGCTTAGCACTGAACTGACAAATCCGAGCAGAGGAACGGCAGAGAAAAATACGGGTGCTATTAGCCAGTAAACATTTATTGCATAAATCGTAACAAAGATTACGCCTACAAGAGTTGTAAATAAGACATTTATAAATGAGTTAAGCAGTTTTTCAACATCAGTTCGAACCTTTTGTAAAACACCAAGGGTTTGCCCGCTTCGCTGATCTTCAAAAAGTGAATATGGCAATTCCAGGGAATGCTTAATTCCATCGTTATAAATTTTTGCACCGAGTCTTTGAGTTATGACATTTACAAAGTAATCCTGGAAATTTTTTGCAAGACGAGAAATAAATGCTACTCCAACCGCAGCAGCAAGCAGAAGACTAACCCCCTTAAAGAATTCAGAAGTTGTGTATTGACTAAATTTTGTTGCGTATTTATCAATAACTATCCTGAATATCCAGGGATCCAGCAAAGAGAAAACCTGGTTAATCGCAGCAAGTACCAGCGCGAATAATACAAGTTTCCAGTAATTTTTTAAGTAAGTATATAATAGTTTCATATAGGCTTGTATAAAATAGCACTGAAAATATACAGAAAAAAATCCGATTAAATTTTAATTGAACTTAATATTTCAGGAAAGAAATAATTGGGGAAAGAGGAAAAAACAAAGCCCGTTAAAACGGGCCTTGTTGTAAGTAAATTATTTTTTCTTTGGCATAATTGCATCTTTAGCTGCTTTAGCAATTCTGAATTTCAGAACTTTCTTAGCAGGTATAACAATAGATTCGCCAGTAGCAGGATTACGTCCCATTCTTTCCTTTCTGTCAACCACTACAAGCTTTCCTAATCCTGGAATTGTAAATGAATTTTTAGCTTCTTTATGAGCCAAAGATACTAATTCATTTACGAATTGTTCAGATAGCTTTTTTGTTGTTTCGGTCTTTTTTGCAAGATGATCAATAATTTGACTCTTGGTCATTCCTTTTGCCATTAGATTTTCCTTTTGTTTTGTGAATTAGTTATGATGTGAAAATATAGATTATTTTAGTCAAATGAAATAATTATTATAACTATTTTTATTCTGATTATTCATTACGTACCCGGTTTACAGGGACATAACCAGTTATCCGAAATCAACCAATCCCAAAAGAATAAATCCGGATAAATATTAGAAATTTCTAATTTTGTAGCTTTATCTATATTTAATTATTTTCAGGTAAATATATTCATAATTAAAGCTAAATGAAGTATCACCTTACTATCCTTATATTATTTGTTCAAATTGGTTATTCACAGAATATTAATTCCACAAAAACCAGTCAGGATTCCCTGTCAAATTCAATTATTTCCGATTCACTTTCAGTTTCAGATTCAACTAAAAAATCTATGGTGGTTGATACTCTAAGCCCAATTTATCAGGAACCTTTATACTCGGGAAGTGATTTTATAGGAGCAAACAAAATAATAAGAAGTGATTATAAATATGCCGGAGATTTTTTCAATTTATATCCCTTCGGTTTTACAAGAGATTATGGGTTTATTGGACAGTCAAATGAAACGACTATATTTGGAGCAGGATTTGGCTCAGTCAGTTTTATGGAGGACGGTATTCTTTTAAACAACAGAATTTTTAACTCATTTGATCTTAATATATTGCAAACTGAATCAATTGATTCAATTGAAATTGTCCCGCTTACAAGAGGATTTTTGTATTCCCCTTTAAACAATTCTACAACTGTAAATTTCATCTCAAAGGATTTTCTTTCGCGCCCTGCATACACTCGAATAAAATATTATCAGGGACCCAATGGCCTGGCATTGGTAGATGGATACTTTAACTCATGGATATATAAAAAACTTGATTTATCATTTGATATTACAAACAGGAAAGTTGATGACCGCTATTATAACAGCAGTCTTGGTGAGTGGCAGACATCATTAAAATTAAAATATTTCCTCAATGATAATATTAATATTATCGGCACCTTTAATTATTTTACTTTACAGCGAGGTTTAAACGGCGGAGTAAATGTTGATTCAATAACCACATCTGGCGGGGATTTAAATACTGATCTATACAGCGAACTACTTGCCCCCGTAAATTCATATAATCGAATGGAGCAGATAAGACAGCAATATTACAGCATAAAAATGCTGGGAAGATTTGCAGATTTTTCAAAAACTGACCTTACTTTTTATTACAGAAAGAATTTCGATGAAATTACAGACGGCACTGATTCTACTTTTTATTCTGATAAAAACGGCGGAAATATTTTTGGAATTCACTTTAAACAAGATTTCTCTTTTGAGACTTTAAATTTAACAACAATTGTAAATTATGAAAAATATGATTTAAACTATAACCAGCTGATAATGAGCTATAATTACACAACCGATTATAATTCATCATTATATTCTGTGGCAGCAATTTTAACATTTAAATCAAGAAACAACATATTTTTCCCTTCCATATTTTATAAGGTTGCACAAAATTCCTATAAAACGTATAACAGAAAATCATTAGGCGGAGGAATTGATTTAAAGGTTAATTTATCTAACAAAATTTCAATTTATGCCGGGTATTCATTTTTTGGCGAATCGAGTTTTCATGATGCCAAAAACCTGGAATTTTCCGCTTCCTACATTAGTAAAGAAATATCAACCAAAATAAAGTATTTTATAACTGATGATCATACCAATAGGGTACTACCATTGCCCGGTCCTCCCACACCGCATTATAAACAAGCCTTGTCTTATTACTCTCCGTACATAAAGGTAACTGGTCTTGGAGGAAATCTGGATTTTAAATTTTGGAAATTATCATTTGACAATTACGGATCTTATTATATCAATAAAGATAACTCGTCCAATTTACTGAGCAACGTACCTCAATTTTCATATCGCTGCGGTCTATATTATAATGGCTATCTATTTAATAATAATCTTGATTTAAAAGCAGGCTTGGTCTTTTATTATAATGGTGAGAGAATTGCAAAGGAAAGCCAACTTAATTCCTCGATAATTGCAGCAAATAATCGTCTTGATCTAAATGTAAACGGAATAATACAAAAAGTTGCAACTATTTATTTTACCTGGGAAAACCTCCTAAACAAAAAATATTATATCGTTCCCTATTACCCGATGCCCGGAAGAAGTATAAGATTTGGAATAGCGTGGGAATTATTTAATTAATGAATAATGAAAAAACAGCAATAAATTTTATCCTGATCGCTGGTTGTATTGTTGAAGTGTTTTTTATTGTTTTTGTGTTACTAAGCTTTACTACCGGAAATATTCCTCTTTTCATATTCGTTTATGTAGAAACTTTTTTAATAATGTTATGCGTTTTTTACTTGTTAAAGAAGTTAGATTTCAAGTCTCGATTGCAAACAGGCAAAAAATATTCTGATTCATTTATTGTGAGATTATTTGCAAAAATTCTCTCAATTGAAAAACCCGATGCATATAAGTTAAAAATCCCTCTGCTAATAATTTTATTTGGAATAGTTTTCCGTATTACACTGCTGCCTGCTGTAAATACTACATCACCTGATGTAAACAGGTATATTTGGGAAGGGAAAATTCTGTATCACGGATTTAATCCATACACAACATCACCTGATGATGAACACTTAAGTCAATTTCACGATAATCTCTACAGAAAAGTTACATTTAAGGATATGACTGCAATTTATCCGCCAATGGCTCAGTTAACATTTGTCGCAGCTTATGTTATTTCGGGCGAAAACTTAATTGGACTAAAACTAATCTATCTTTTATTTGATCTGCTAATAATTTTTTTTCTACTAAAGCTTTTTTACATTAAAAAAATTGACTTAAATAATATTATTCTTTATGCCTGGATACCTCTTGTCTTGCTAGAATTTTTTGTAAATACTCATTTGGATCTTATTGGTATACTTTTTATGATATTATTCATTTACTTTATGGAAAAGGAAAAATTCTATATTGCATCTGTATTTTTTACATTTTCATTTCTTTCGAAAATGTTCCCGATAATATTATTGCCGCTTATCATCAAAAAAGCTGGCATTAAAAAATCTTTTAGATTCGTTTTAATTTTTGCCGGGCTTATAATCTTATTTTATTTCCCGTTTATTTATAAAGATTTTTCTATTTTCAGCTCTTTAACGACTTACTTAAAAACCTGGCAATTTAATGCCTCAGCTTTTTATTTATTAAAACACCAGTTGTCAAATGAAAGCTTAGCAAGAATGATCTGTGGTTTTTCATTTGTAGCTTTAGTAGGAATTATTTCCTACTTATATAAGGATTTTACAAGAGGAGTTTATGGAATTTTAATCGGCTGGCTTATTTTCAGTACAACTGTATACCCTTGGTATTTAGGCTGGATTGCTGCTATAAATCCTCTTTATAGTTTTTATTCTGTAACCAGTTTATTATTTACCGCTAATTTTTCTAATTTTACACCAATGGGAACAGAATGGAGAGAATATACTTCAGTTCTTTTAATTCAGTATATACCATTTTATCTACTTTTAATAAATGATTTAAGACTGCTGTGGAAAAAGTCTAAGCAGGAAAATTTAGTAATCGAAGCAAAATTTTAATTTATCTATGGCTTATCCTCCACTTTGCCACCCAGGTATTTGCCAAAAAATTCTTCCATAGCCCTATAAAACTCAAATCTATTTTCTTCATTGTTAAAACCATGTCCTTCATTATCCTTCACAAGGTAAGGAACATCAATTCCTCTTTTTTTCAAAGCTTCAACCATTTGGTCTGATTCAGATTTTGCAACACGTGGATCATTGGCACCCTGTGCTATTAATAAAGGTGCTTTCATTTTATCAACATGAAAAATAGGAGATGTTTCCTTCAAAAGATCTTTATCTTTATCAGGGTCACCAACCATTTCATAAAACATTTCAATATACGGTTTCCAATAAGGGGGAATTGACTTCATAAATGTAAAAAGATTTGAAATCCCAACATTATCTACTCCACAAGCATATAAGTCGGGAGTAAACGAAAGCCCTGCCAATACAGCATATCCACCATAAGATCCACCATATATGCCTACACGGTTTTTATCAGCAATTCCCTTTTCAATAAGCCAATTTACACCATCTGTAATATCATTCTGCATTTTCTTTCCCCATTGCTTAAAACTCATTTCCCAAAATTTCCTGCCATATCCGGTTGATCCTCTGTAATTTATTTGCAGTATAGCATACCCACGATTTGCCAGGAACTGAACTTCGGGATTGAAACCCCATGTATCACGTACCCATGGTCCCCCATGTGGGTTAACAACAACCGGTAGTTTTTCAGAATTTTTATTTTGGGGAAGTGTCAAATATCCGTGAATAATAATACCATCCCGGGATTGAAATTCAATTGGTTTCGTTTCAGCCATAAGTTTTTCATCAAGCCAGGGAGACACATCTGTTAGTTTAAAAAATTCTCCATTCTGCATATTAAAGAAATAATATGAACCGCGGGATTTGTCATTGAAAGTTCTTACTAGAATTTTATCTTCATTTTTATTCCAATCAGCTACTACTACCTCATATCCAGGCAATTTATCCTGGAGCTGATTATGTAATTTTTCTCTTTTTTTATCAAAAAAGACATAGTTCTTTTTATCTGTTGTAAATGAAATACCTGTAATTATTTTCCTTTTTTTAGAACTAACCAAATCATCCACATCAACTTCCGGATGTTCAAATATCACTTCCAATTCTTTATTATTTTCAATATCATATTTTACTATTGCTGATTTATCCCTGCCAATATTTGATTTCGCATATATTAACTTATTATCAAACGTAAACATTAGGGGTAACAATGATTCTTTAAAATTACAGGTTTTTATAATTTTAAATTCGTCATTTTCAGTTTTCCTATAAAGCAAACTTGTATTCACACCATCGGTAGTCATAGCTACTCTTAACTTACCCTCGTGATCTGTTAGCCAACCGGTAATGTTACCCGGGTTTTCAGCAATTAAATTCATATTTCCGGTAATTGCATTTAACCTGTAAACATCAAAAACTGATGAATCACGGTTATTCATTGCGATGATCATTTCTTCTTCATTTTCTTCAAGTTCGTCAATTATCTGTACCGTAACCTTTTCAAAAGGGGTAAGGTCAACCAATTTTGATCCATCAAGACTGACTGAAAATAACCTGAAGTTTTCATCACCGGCATTATCTTTAACATAGACTATTCTCTCGTTATTAACCCAGCAATATTCGGCAACATCCCTGGTGGTTTCGCCCGTTATTCTACTTACTTCCTTGCTTCCTATCTTTTGGACAAACAAATTAAGCCTGTATTTCCAAGGCATCATAAATGCAAAATATTCACCATTAGGAGATAAAGTATAATTAGTTTTTTCCGGGTTTCGGAAAAAATCTTTCATTGGAATCAATTGGTTTTCCCTGATTGTAATGAAGGAATATTAATATATAAAGATAATAATTAGAGGGGAAAGGTAAAATAATATTTGTCTTTTTAAGACATAAAAAAAGCAAGAATATAAATTCTTGCTTAAATTATTGCATATTTTATGACTACTAAAGGCTCAACATTTCCTTAAATTTTATTGCCTGCCTGCGAGACACTTCAACTTTATTACCACCTTTCAATTTAACAAGCAATCCGCCATTGAGCCAGGGCTCGATATTTTCAATCCATTTTAGATTGATTATATGTTTTCTGCTGGCACGGAAGAAAGTTTTATTATCCAATCTTTCATCAAGATAGTTTAATGTTCTGAGTATAAGAGGTTTGTTATCATCAAAATATAATCTTACATAATTTCCCTCAGATTCCATCAACCTGATTGTTGAAAGTTTAACGAACCAGCATTTCTCACCATCTTTAACAAAAATCTGGTCTTCCTCCAGCAATACCGGCTGTTCACTGGCTGCAGCAGTATCTTTTTTATTTCTTTCGATCACCTTCTTAATTGTTTCCTCAAGTCTCTTTGGCTCAATCGGTTTGAGGAGATAATCAAGTGCATTGTATTCAAATGCTTTTAGTGCATATTCGTCATAAGCAGTCGTAAAGATAACAATTGGAACGCTGTCAAGTTCTTCGAGCAATTCAAACCCGTTTTTTCCGGGCATTTGAATATCAAGAAAAATCAGTTCCGGATTTAATTCTGTTATCTTATTAACAGCATCATCAACGTTAACTGCTTCGCCAATAATATTTATGTCTTTATGTGCTGATAAAAGTCTGCGAAGTTCAACTCTTGCGAGTCTTTCATCATCAATTATAAGTGCTTTCATAGAGATGTACCTCCAATTGGAATTACTAATTCTGTCAGAACCTCATCCGAAGATTCATTTTTAATTGAGAAAATTGCGTTTTCACCGTATAACAAACTTAAACGATGTTTTGTATTGCTTACGCCAAAACCTTTTGCATTCTGTATTGATCCTTCTTCAAATTGCCCGCTGTTTCTAATTTCGATATTTAACTTTGAATCTTTAACATATGCATCAATAGAAATATTTCCGCCTTCCCTTTTCTTTGAGATACCATGTTTTATTCCGTTTTCAACTAATGTCTGAACCATCATTGGTGGAATTTCAACTTTTTTAGATGCCTGATCCATTTTAATCTTATACCTTAATCTTTCTTCGAATCTTATTGTTTCCAGTTCAAGATAATCTTCGACAGTAAACATTTCGTCTTCAAGTGAAACTGTTTCCATTCTTTCAATCCTTAACGAATATCTTAAAATATTCGAAAGGTTTGTAACAGCAGTCTGTGCACTTTCGGGATCTTCTTCTATTAATGCTCTTATGCTGTTTAGTGCATTGAACATAAAATGAGGATTTAATTGTGACTTTAAAGTTTTAAGTTCAAAATCCTTTACAGCTGCTTCCCAGATCAAGGCTTCAATCTCAGCTTTTTTATAATTTTCAAAATAATGAACTGAGAAATAAATCAATCCCCAGACAAGAATAACGCTGCTTAGATTAAAAGTATTGAATAAAAATCCACCAAGCCTGATCCTTTCAATATGGTAAGTGCCTGTCTGGAGATAAATAGCGTAGACAAGCAGAAGCATAATTAGTCCGATAACTATACTGGAAACTGTAACACGGGGAATTATTTTTTTCAGCGGCAGTGAAAGCCAATCTTTTTTACGTATAACATTTCGATATACATGAGTAAGGCAAACACCTGTAAAGCCGATATACAAATTTACAAAGAGCCTGCTGATCGAAAGATCATCGAACGAAGCAATTACTAAAATGTTTACTAAAACAAAAATTGACCAGCCAATAACCTGGCTTAGCCAGTAAACCTTTTTCCGGTTCATTGTATTTTGAATTCCAGCCCCCGTCGTTTTGGTTGTCCCGCCAAAAGAAGGATCATAATGAAATAAAGGAGTTCTGTTCTTTAACATCTAATATAATCGTATCATTTCTTAAATAAAATTTCTTTTCCTGACATTCTTACCGGTATCATTTCCCCCGTTATACAGCACTGGAATCAATACGGTTAGTAAAATTAAGCCGGGAGAGTACACAAGGTTAAAATTATATTATTAAAGGTTTTATAAAGTGATAAACGGGTAATTGGGTTGAAGGGAATATTTAGGAATTGCAAGAATTCAGATTATTTGATAAACGAAAAAAGCCCCGGAAATCCGGGGCTCTCATCTTTTAAACTTTTCATCAATTCTACAGATTCAAAATATCGTTATAAATTATAAATGCCATTAGCGCCAGCAAAAGCACAAAGCCTGTATTCTGAATAGCAATTTTAACTTTGATTGGTATTTCTCTCTTAATAATTGCTTCAATTATAATAATAATTAAATGTCCGCCGTCCAATACCGGGAAAGGCAAAATGTTTATTATTGCTAAACTCAAACTTAAAAGCGCAAGAAAATACATAAAACTCGTAAAACCATTATCTGCCGATTGTGCTGCAATCTGAGCAATTCTTACCGGACCACCGAAAGCTTTTCCAAAGGCTATCTGTCCATGTATCACCTTTCCCATCATAGTAAAAGTCAAATCAGTAATTCTTATTACATCTTTCCATCCATAATAAAAAGATTCAAAGAAACCGTATTTTTTATAATCAACCGGACCTGTAAATGCCTGACTAATAGATATACCAATCAACCCATCATTCCCAGGAGTTACACTTAGTTGAAGCGTATCTTTATCCCTTAATACCTGAAGTGGTAATGTCTTATTCTTGTTTTTACCAACCAATTGAATTGTTTCCTCTGCGGAAAAAAGCGGCACATTATCCAATTTCAAAAATATATCCCCCGCTTTTATGCCCGCTTTCATTGCTGGGGAATCGTTTAATACATCGCCAACCACAGGGCGTATTCCATTTGGCAGCAGATAAGTATTTACATTTTCATTTTCGGGTATTAATGAACGATTAACGTGTAATGATTCAGTACTTCCATTTCTCAATAATTTTACATCCAGGTCCTCACCAGCAGTATTAATAAATATTGCGTTTCTTAATTCATCCCAATCCGTTACACTTTCTCCATTAACAGAAATAATTTTATCATCAGTTTTAAATCCAGCAGAATCGGCTTTAGAACCGGGAAGTACATAACCAATAGTAGTAGTTTTAACAATTTGTTTCCCCTGAAAGAAATTTGATCCCCAGAAGACAAAAAGTGCGAGCAACAGGTTCATTATTACACCTGCAGTTATAACAATCACTTTCTGGTAAACAGGCCTTGCACGGAATTCATAAGGTTGTGGTTCTTTATCAGCAAATTCAGTATCAAAACTTTCATCTACCATTCCGGCAATTTTTACATAGCCGCCAAGCGGGAGTAAGCTCAAACGATAATCGGTGTGTCCGCCTCCGTCAAAATCCTCGGGAAGGTCACCAAAGGTAAAACCGTTTATTTTATTCCATCCAAATAATCTTTTGCCGAATCCAATTGCAAAAACCTCCGCACGCATTCCGCAGGCTTTAGCCGCAATAAAATGTCCGAACTCGTGTATAAAAACCAGTATACCAATAGTAAGCGCAAAATAAATTACATATTCCATTAAGAGTTTTTCTCCTGTTAGCTCAGTTCAGTTACAAAATTTCTTGTTTCTTTATCACAGTTAAAAATAACGTCAAGATCCGGGGATTTGTGATTTTCGATATTTTCGAGTGCTTTATTTATCAGTTCAGGTATTTGTGAAAATTTAATTTCCCCATTTAAAAATTTATCAACAGCAATTTCATTTGCAGCATTCATAATACAGGGTGATGTTCCGCCCGATTCAAGTGCATTAAAAGCAATTTTAAGACATTCAAATTTTTCAACGTCCGGTTCAAAAAATGTTAAATTATTAATTGCCGGAAGATTTGTTCTTTCATATTTATTTTTGAGTCTTTCCGGATAAGTTAACGCATACTGAATCGGAAGTTTCATATCCGGCAATCCAATTTGTGCTTTTATTGAACCATCAATAAACTGAACCATTGAATGAACAATCGATTGCGGATGAATTACAACCTGAATTTTATTTTTCGGCAAACCGAATAACCAATGAGCCTCAATAATTTCGAGACCTTTATTCATCATTGAAGCTGAATCAATTGTAATTTTGTTTCCCATTTTCCAGTTCGGGTGATTCAAAGCTTCAGCTACTGTAACAGAACTAAATTCTGATTTATCTTTTCCCAGGAAAGGTCCGCCTGAAGCTGTAAGTATTAATCTTTCAACTTCAGAAAGTTTTTCACCAACTAAACATTGAAAAATTGCACTGTGTTCAGAATCAACAGGAATCAATTCAGCATTATGTCTTTTGCATAAACCTGTTACAAGTTCACCTGCTACAACAAGGGTTTCTTTATTAGCCAGTGCAATTCTCTTTCCTCTTTTAATTGCTTCAATAGTAGGAGCGAGCCCTGCAAATCCAACCATTGCTCCAATCAGTATATCAAATTCGCAATCAGATGCAGCTTCGCATAAGCCTTCAATACCTGACAGAACTTTGCACTTTTCACCAACTCTGTTCTTTAATTCAATTGCTGCTTTTTCATCTTTAACTACAACAGTGCGGGGATTAAATTCGCTAATTTGTGACTCAAGCAAATCAATATTCGTATTCACTGTTAAAGCTTCCACCCGAAATTTTTCCGGGAATTGTTTTATTACTTTAAGAGCGTTTTCTCCAATCGATCCGGTTGAACCTAAAATTAAAATTTTTTTCATATTTCCTGACAAATAAGGTCTTTAAAGTACGCAAGAAAGCTCTTTTAATCAATGAATTTAGGCTGCTCAGAATGGCGTTTATCATTAAAAACAACCATTAATCGCATTTTTTTTCAAATATTCAAAAATTGATAAAATTACAACAATATTCCTTCTGATAATTATTTAATTTAATATCAGATATTCATAAAAGAATAAAGAAAAAGTAAAGATTCGAAATAAGCTCAAACTTTTATCAGCTAATTGTGTCTATTAATACGAAAGCTTTCAAAACATATTGAGACATAAAACAAATGATATTGTAGAGTTCACGATTGTTTATAACCGACTAAAAAAACGGCTTTACAATTACGTACTCAAAATGACTTCAGAAAAGCTTACTGCTGAAGATATTGTGCAGAATGTTTTCCTGAAGTTGTTCGAGAATTACAAAAAAATTCAGAATAAAGATAAAATTGATATCTGGGTATTTAAAACTGCAAAATTTGAAGTTTATAATTTCTACCGTGGAAAGAAGACAAAAGCGGATCAGTTTGGTGTAAGTGATATCGAAAATGTTGAAATTGAATCAAATCTTGATATCGCTGATATAATAGAAATACATGAACTAAGAGAACTGATTCTGACTGAACTCGAAAATATTCCTGTTGAACAAAAAGATGTTTTTGTTTTAAAAGAATTTGGAGAATTAAACTACAACGAAATTTCAAGGGTTTTGGATCTGACTGAAGAACTTGTGAAAAGCAGGTTATTCCTTGCAAGGAAAAAGCTAATTTCAAGAATTTCAAAAATATTAAAGTGAACCGAGGGAAAAATGACAAACAATGATTTGGTAAAAATGATAGACGAATACTTCGACGGTGAATTAAAAAACGGTGAGGAAACCGTTTTGTTTATTTCTCTTTCAAAAAATGAAAAAGCCAGGAATTATTTTAAAAGACAGCATATTTTAAAAAATGCTACGCAGGAACTGAAGGAAGAATTCCCTTCTGATCTCGATAAAAGAATTTTAAGTAAAATTATGAAAGAGGAAAAACAAGGAATAAAACAAAAATTTCTTTCTCCTGTCTTTACTTACCCGGCTATGTTAATTCTTTTAGCATTAAGTCTTTTCTTTTATAATCAGACAAATACATACAAAAAAGATATAGTTAAAATCAATAACAACATTGAGCAACAAAACAAAACGATTGAATCTATATTAAATGCACTACCTGCTGCAGAAGTCAGCGGAATTAAACAGGATACAATAATAGTAAAAGCAACAAGGTTATGAGGTATAAAATGAAAAAATTTATTTCAGTTATTATTCTTTTATTATTGGCTGCAGGTTGTAACGAAAAAGATAAAGTTGAAGTGATCAGATTAAATGATAATAATTATATACCAGTAAGCGAAGTTGATAGTTCAGGAAAAGTTATTTCTCAAAACCTGAACACTTCAATAAATGAACAAATTGAAAAGAAAATAAGTGAAGGAAAAATAGATGAAAGTCAGTTTAAAACATATAATTTTCTCCTGTATATAAACGAATCTGGTAAGGTTGACAAGATAGTAGTGATGAACGCTCCTGATAAAAAAATTGCAGACTTTATGATAAAAACTTTTCCTGAACAGGAATTTAAAGCGGCTACAAAAGACGGTAAGCCTGTTAAATATAAGTTTGGCTGGCGATATTCCGGCAAATATAAAATAACAGCTGATCCAATGCCCGAACCAATCGGAGGAATTGAAGCAATACAAAGCAATATAGATTATCCTGAAATTGCGAGAAGGGCAGGAATTCAAGGTAGAGTTTTTGTTCAGGCCTATATTAATGAAAACGGGGATGTTATAAATACAAAAGTTTTAAAAGGAATCGGGTCTGGTTGTGACGAAGCTGCTGAGAATGCAGTAAAAAAGGCTAAATTTAAACCCGGAATGGTTAATGGTGTACCTGTCAAAGTCCAAGTTGTTGTGCCGGTTGTATTTAAATTATCGGATAAATAATTTTTAAGTCCGGAGTAATTAATTTAAGCCGGACTATTAAAATCCCTTATTTTAAGGGCTTATTTAGCCGTAGGTCGATAAATATTGCTCTTTTCTCCAATTTTACCTTGCAAGCCGGCATCTTAATTTGCAATTTGCATTCATGCTTAAAAGTTATTTTCTATTAATATTCTTCAGTTTCGGCTGTGTTTTTGCTCAGCAAAACGACTTTGCCAGCCGCTACAAGCTTGGGCAGTCTTTTCTGCAGGCCGGAAAATATAATAAAGCCAAAGCAATATTTGAAGATCTGTATAAAATTCAACCGGATAATTACCAGATTTTTACAATTCTTAACGATTCATATATTCAACTAAAGGATTATGACTCATCAATTTCACTGATTGAAGATAGGATTAAAAAATACCCACAAGACATCACACTTTACGGAATGTTAGGTTCTACATATTACTTAATGGGTAACGAAAATAAAGCATTTGAAACATGGGATAATGCCGCTGAAAATATGCCAAATAGGGAAACCAGTTATAGAGTGCTTGCAAATTATGCGATGGAAAGACGGGCATTCGAAAAAGGGATTGAATACTTACGAAAAGGAAAATCATATTCGCAAAATCCGATCTATTTTTCATTTGACCTTGGGAATCTTTATTCTCTTACAATGCAATTTAAAAAAGCAGCAGAAGAATATTGTTTTATTCTTTCAACAGCACCTGAACAGATTTCAGTAATTAAAAACAGGATACAGAGTTACATAAATAAACCGGGAGCTCTGCAGCAAACGATCGGGATTGTAAAAGATTGGGAGAAACACAGAAACATTAATTTTACCTACCTGCTGGCAGATCTTTATAAAGAAGCAAAGGAGTACAACAAAGCATTTGAACAAATACAGATAATTGAAAACCAGCAGAATCACCAGGGGGCTGTATTTATTAAATTTGCCTATTTTTTACTATCTGAGAACCAGTATCCACTTGCAGCAAAAGTTTATAATAAAATAATTGATAATTATCCCAAATCTCCATACCTCTCAAATGCACGTCTTGGTTATGCAAAAACACTGGAAGCAACTTTAACTAATGACAGCAGTATATCCATAAACCATTGGAAGCCTTACCATAAACCTGTATCAATTAGCGGAGAAAAAGTCGATAAAGTAATTGACGCTTATGAGGAAATCACAAGAATTTATAAACATTCCGAAACTGCAAATGAGGCTCTTTACAGGATTGGATTAATAAACATTAATATTAAAAATAACTCTGAGGAAGCTGAAAAATATTTCAATGAAGTAATTGTAAATAATTCCTCTTTAACTCCAGATGCAAATCTTGAACTGGGTAATATTTACCTTCAAAAAGGTAAGCTGGATAAAGCTACTATATATTATTCAAAAATTATTGATTATCAAAAAACAACTCTAGAGAAAAGGAACCTAGCAAAGTTCAAACTTGCAAGAATTAATTTTTATAAAGGTAATTTCGATCAATCCCAAAAAATAATAAGTGAAATAATAAATAACCTGAATGACAACACAGCAAACGACGCATTGGAATTATCTTTGCTTTTAAATACAGCAAAAAAAGATTCTTCAAATCTTGCTAAATTTGCACTGGGTGAATTCCTTGTTAATCAGAACAAATTTTCAGATGCTTCAAAAATATTTGCTGAAATCGCAGCAGATCCAAGGGTATTTATACTCAACGGAATAGCAGATTTGAGAGTCGCTGAACTACATCTGGCTTTCGACAGCCTTAAACTGGCAATAGCAGAATTTTCAAAAATTGCAGATAATCCAGAAAAAAACATTTATGCAGATAAAGCCTTATATTTGGAGGCTAAGACGTACCAGTTAGGCTTAAATGATAATGTGAAAGCTATCGAATCTTTCGGAAAATTACTGGAAAAATTTCCAAATTCGATATATTTGGACGAATCAAGAAAAACAATATTAGAATTAAAAAATAAAATTAGTTAGGTGGATACAAAATGGGAAAAAAACAAAATAATCAAAAAATTGTAAAATGTTCGTTCTGCGGTCGCGACGGAAGTGAAGTCGGCAGTATGATTGCGGGACCGGATGTCTACATTTGCGATATTTGTATTGGAAGCAGCGTTGATATTTTAAAAAATAACCTTGCTGCATATACCAATAATAAATCCAAATTTGCACAGGATCACACTCCTCAAACAATCAAAAAAACACTTGATGAGTATGTGATCGGGCAGGAACGCGCAAAAAGAACTCTGGCAGTAGCAGTTTATAACCATTACAAGAGGATAAGCACACGCTCGACCTTTTTTGAACTTGATGATGTAGAAATTGAAAAGAGCAATATTCTACTTATCGGTCCAACCGGAGTGGGGAAAACTTTACTTGCACAGACCTTGGCTAAAATTCTTGACGTTCCTTTTGCAATTGCAGACGCTACCACTTTAACTGAAGCCGGGTATGTTGGTGATGATGTTGAGACTGTCCTTGTTCATTTATTGCAGGCAGCTGATTACAATGTTGAAAGAGCACAGAAAGGAATCGTATACATCGATGAAATTGATAAGATTGCCAGAAAGAGTGAAAGTACATCAATCACAAGAGATGTTTCAGGTGAAGGTGTACAGCAGGCTTTATTAAAAATTCTTGAAGGAACTGTAGCTGGTGTACCACCGAAAGGCGGAAGAAAACATCCTGAGCAAAGCCTGATAAATATTAACACAAAAAATATTCTGTTTATAGTCGGTGGTGCTTTCGATGGTATTGATAAAATTATTGCTTCCAGAATAAACAAAAACAGGATGGGTTTTTCTTCATCTTTAAAAGATAAAAAAGACGAAGATGATCTACTTCAATTTATTCAGCCTGAAGATTTATTAAGATATGGTTTAATCCCTGAACTGATCGGTAGAATTCCTGTTGCTGCTCCGCTTCAATCATTATCTCAAGAAGCGCTGGAAAGTATACTCCTTGAACCTAAAAATGCTATACTAAAGCAATACAAAAAATTATTTATGATGGAAGGTGTAGAACTAGAATTTGATCCTTTTGCTGTAAAATCAATTGTTAGTAAAGCAATGGAAAGAAAAACGGGCGCCCGAGCTTTGCGATCGATTGTTGAAGAATTTATGTTGAATGTAATGTACGATCTCCCTGACAGGGAAAATGTTGACAAATGCATAATTACAAAAGATGTAATTGAACAGAATGAGGAGCCAATTTACCTTGAAGCTGATAGAAAATCAGCATAACTTTTAAGCAAATATTTCATCTACATTTTGTCGGGGCGGTCTTAGAATCGCCCTTTATTTTATCGGAAATTCCAAATGCTTAAAAAAATGTTTTCAATCTTCTTTATAATCACCAGCCTCACTTACTCGCAATCCAAAATTTTAATTTTTATGGATCTGAAACAAACAGATCATTTAAAAGCTTACGGCATTACATACGGAGCCCTGGTTGATGGTACAAAAGCAGACTGGCTTTTAAATTACCGCGGTGGTTCATTTATGCTGGATTATACTTCTAAAATTGCCAGTCAGTGCAGAATTCAGGGTGTTACTTTTGAAGAGCTCTCTAATTCAGACGCCGCACAAATTTATTCCCTAGTTCAGAGCGATGATCAAAATATGGATGTGATCAGGTTAGAAAAAGCTCCCAAAATTGCCGTATATGTTCCGCCGGGCTTCCAGCCGTGGGATGATGCTGTTACAATGGTGCTTGAATATGCAGAAGTTCCTTATACCAAAATCTGGAACGATGAGATACTAAGAGGTGATCTTTCAAAATATGACTGGCTTCATCTTCACCACGAAGATTTTACAGGACAATATGGAAAATTTTATGCAAGCTTCAGTAACGCACAATGGTATATTGATCAGCAGCTACAATACGAACAGGATGCAAAAAAGAACGGGTTTAAAAAAGTTTCTGAAATGATGAAAACAGTTGCGGAAGATATTAAAAGTTATGTAGGTAACGGCGGATTTTTATTTGCAATGTGTTCGGCGACGGATTCATACGATATTGCCCTGGCTGCACACAACGTTGATATTTGTGATAAAATGTACGACGGCGACCCGCCTGATCCTGATGCACAGGATAAACTGGATTTTTCGAACACCCTGGCTTTTACAAATTTCAAAGTCGAGATGAATCCTTATGTTTACGAATACAGCAATATTGATGTTCAGCCGGCGGAGGTTGGAAATTTCGATAACGATTATTTTAACCTTTTTGAGTTCTCAGCAAAATATGACCCGGTACCAACAATGTTGACACAATGCCATGTTAATGTTGTCCGGGGATTTATGGGACAAACTACAATGTTTCATGAAGAGGATATAAAAAAGAATGTAATAATTCTTGCAAAGAGACAGGGTACTGACCAGGTAAAATATATTCACGGAAATTTTGGAAGAGGAACATTTACATTTTATGGAGGTCACGACCCGGAAGATTACCAGCACGCAGTTGGCGACCCGCCGACAGATCTTTCACTTTATAAAAACTCGCCCGGCTACAGGTTGATCCTTAACAATATTCTATTTCCTGCAGCAAAAAAGAAAAAACAAAAAACTTAAAAATATTCATTAAGTTTATGTATTATTTTTTTAAAATCTTTTGATTTATTATGAAACAAATTGCTATCAGGAACAGGGATGAAAAAATACAATGCGGAAAGTTAGTCTGCGTCGGCAGAAACTATGCTGCACATGCTCGTGAACTTGGGAATGAGATACCCGAAAAACCTGTTATATTTTTGAAACCTTCTTCAGCAATAATTTATTCAGGCGATAAAATTGTTTATCCATCATTTTCAGAAGATATGCACCACGAAGTTGAATTATTATTACTAATTGGAAAAACATTAAAAGATGCAACAAAACCCGAAGCAGTCAAAGCAATTGCCGGTTACGGCGTGGGACTAGATATGACGCTTCGTGATGTTCAAAGCGAACTTAAAAAGAAGGGACATCCCTGGACAATCTCTAAAGGTTTTGATACCTCGGCAGTAATTTCAGATTTTATTTCATCAGTTGATTATAAACTTACGCTTGATGAAAGTATTTCTCTTAAAATTAACAATGAACAACGACAAAACTCCAAACTTAACACAATGATTTTTCCGCCGGATGTATTGCTGGAATATATCTCATCGTTAATGACACTGGAAAAGGGAGATATAATTTTTACCGGGACTCCGGCAGGAGTTAGTAAAGTTAATAAAGGAGATAAGCTCAGTGCTGAGATAGAAAATATTGCAAGTTTGGAATGTGTGGTTGAATAAGAATTAACGGTTTAATGAACTGAGAGCTTTTTTAATTAATTCTTCAAGAGTTGCAGTAGGCTCACCTGCAAGAATATCACGAATACATTTTTCTGCAAGTTTTGAATTATATCCAAGAGTAGTGAGAGCTGAAATTGCTTCATTTTTAATGCTGAATGGTATTGGCGTTTCACCTTCTTCTGCAATTTTATCCACTTTTGTCTTCAATTCAAGCACAAGCCTTTCGGCAGTTTTTCTTCCAATACCGGGAATAGAAATTATCCTTGAAACATTCCCTGAATTTATTGCATGCTTAAGATCAGGAGTCTGGATTCCTGATAAAATACTTAGAGCCAGCTTGGGACCGATCCCATTAACTGAAATTAATAGCTCGAACATTTCTTTTTCTGATTCAGAAAAAAATCCAAATAATGCAATTGAATCCTCTTTTACACTTGTAAAAATGAATAAATTAACTGAAGTCTGATCGCTTATTTTTTCAAAAGTATTAATTGAAATATTTACAGCATAACCAACTCCATTTACATCAAGCAAGACTTTAGTTGGTTTCGCTGATATTATTTTTCCCGATAAATAACCAATCATTTAATTACCAAATTTTCAATTTTAATTTAATGAATAATTTCCCATTAACCGACAATCCTGTCTGGATTTGCTTCTACAAATGATTTCCAGTCTTTACTTTTTTTTGAAACATTTTTAACCCTGAATGCGTGGCAAAGTGCAATTGCAAGTGCATCGCTTTCATCAAATTTCATTTTTTCTTTTTTTACATCAAGCAATGATTTTATCATAAAACTTACCTGCTGTTTGGAGGCAGCGCCATTTCCAACCACAGATTTTTTTATCTCTCTTGGTGAATATTCACTAGTAGGCACCTTATTATGAATTGCAGCTAAGAGTGAAACTCCCCTGGCATACCCAATTTTCATAGCCGACTGAACATTCTTCCCGTAAAAAGCCGTTTCAATCGCAAATTCATCCGGTTTGTATTTTCTAATTAATTTATTCAGTTCATCGTAAATGATTTCTAATTTTTCAGTGAGGGATTTATTGGCGGGAAGTTTAATTATACCATTCACAATTCTTGTAAAGGTATTTTTATTAATATTAATGATCCCAAAACCTGTAAAATTAGTTCCGGGATCAACTCCAAGAATTATCATTAATCTTTTAAAATTATTAATAAAAATGTAACCGAAAATCAGAAAATTTTAACTGATAGAATCTTCATCTATATCTGCATTGGTGAAAACATTCTGAACATCATCATTATCTTCCAGACTTTCAATTAGTTTAATTACAGCTTCTGCTGTTTCGCCGCTTACTACAACTGTATTTTTGGCAATCCATTGCAATGATGCATTTTCAATTGAAAGTTCTTTATCTATCAAGGCTTTTCTAACAGTTTCAAAATTTTCAACAGAAGTTTGAATTTCAAAATAATCTTCTTCTGTTGAAAGATCATCCGCACCTTTGTCAAGAATTAATTCGAGAATTTCTTCTTCTGTTTTTCCCTGAACTGGAAGAGTAATAATTCCTTTTCTTTCAAACATCCAGGCTACAGAACCATTTTCACCAAGACTTCCACCGCTTTTTGAAAAGCTATGTCTTACTTCAGCAACAGTCCTGTTTTTATTATCTGTTGCAACTTCAACCATTACAGCAATTCCATTCGGTCCGTATCCTTCGTAAGTAATTTCTGAATAACTTTGACCTTCAAGTTCCCCCGTTGCTTTTTTTACAGCCCTGTCAATATTATCTGCGGGCATATTGGCGGATTTAGCATTATCAATTGCTAGTCTCAAGCGGGGATTTCCAACAGGATCGCCCCCCCCCTGTCTTGCAGCAATACTTATCTCTTTGATAAGCTTTGTGAAAATCTTTCCTCTCTTAGCATCAATTGCTGCTTTTTTTCTTTTTGTTGTAGCCCATTTTGAATGACCTGACATTTCAAAAACTCCTGATTAATTTTCTTTTACTTTTATATCTTTAAATCTGAATTGAGGGAATGTTCTCCCGTCTCTTACACTTTTATCAATAGAATAAACAACATCAAGTTTATGATGATTGTTTTTTATTTTATCAAAATACTCGCCCATATTAAATCCAATCGCATCAAATATTTTATCAGATCCACTTTGTTTTAAAGTTGCAAGAATATGATTGTGACCAACAATTCTTGGGTATCCTGCCAGATCAACATCCTCTGACAAGAAAGTTGGTCTCATATTACCCGGACCAAAAGGTGAAAACCGATCAATTATTCTCAAAAATTTCGGAGTTATTTCAGAAAACTTCAGCGATGAATCAATTTTAATTTCAGGAAGAAGGTCATCAAAAGTCATAGTGTCTTTTACAACCTGACTAAACCTTTTCCTGAATTCATCAATTTTATCAATTTCTACTGCCAAACCTGCTGCCGCTTTATGTCCTCCAAAATGAATTAGAACATCCTGGCATTTTTCAAGAGCTTCGTAAATATTAAAATTAGAAATACTCCTGGCTGAACCCTTCGCCACTCCGTCAATTGTTGTTAACATTATAGTCGGACGATAAAATTTTTCAACCAGCCTTGAAGCAACTATGCCAATTACCCCGGGATGCCAGTTTTCGTGATGCAAAATAATAGGAATATCAATATCCAAATCTAATGAATTTTCAATAATATTTAATGCTTCACCAAGTGTGTCTTCATCTATTTTTCTGCGTTGATGATTTTCCGATTCAAGAATTTTAGCAAGTTCTTTTGCTTCTGCAGGGTCCCTTGTAATAAACAATTCTACAGATCTTTCAGCATCTCCAAGTCTTCCGGCAGCATTAATTCTAGGCGCAATAGTAAAAACAATTTGTCCGGAACTCAGGTTACCGGGAACCATTCCGCTTATTTCAATTAATGCAGCAATACCGGGACGAGGATTATTATTAACTAATTCCAGTCCCTCTTTTACAAGCACGCGATTTTCATCAACAAGAGGAACTATATCAGCAGCTCCCGCCAGCGCTACAAGATCAAGATATTGAAGTGGAAGGTCTCTTTTACCGATTCTTTCAGATACACCCTGAGCCAATTTAAATCCTACTCCCGCACCTGACAAATATTTAAAAGGATATTTACAATTTGGTTTTAACGGATCAAGAACTGCAAATGCTTCCGGAATTTGTTCTTTTGGTTGGTGGTGATCACAAATTATCAGGTCAATACCAAGATCTTTTGCATACTTTGTTTCTTCAACTGCAGTAATTCCGCAATCGATTGAAATTAGTAACGATATATTTCTTGATTTGACATAATCAATTCCTGAAGTAGACAAACCATAGCCATCAGTTAATCGTTTAGGGATATAATATTCTACATTTGCTCCGAGTTCTTTTAAAAATAAATAAAGCAGTGCTGTTGAACAGGTGCCATCAACATCATAATCTCCATAAACACAAATCGGTTCGTTGTTGGTTAATGCTTCAATAACCCGGGTAGTAGCTTCCTCCATACCATCCATTAAAAATGGATCGTGCAGAGAATCTAAAGTTGGTCTGAAAAAATATTTTGATTGAGGAAAATTTTTAATGCCCCTGAGGATTAATAGTTTCGCAAGTACTTCAGAAATGTTTAGTGAATCAGCTAAAGATTTAACAGAATATTCATCGGAAATTTCTTTGATCTTCCAACGCTTTTCCAACATATAATTATCCAGTAAAGATACCTGCCTGCCACATAATTAGCGGGTAACAGGAAGACAGGATTGAGTAAGAACAAAATAAACAACCTGATTCTATAAGCCGAGTTCTGTATCCCGACAGCCGTCGGGACGGCAATTATTTATCTGGTTTCCGAATTACTCCGGAACTCAAGCGGTCTACCCAAAAATCCATTTTACCCGAAAGTAAAATTCAAAGCGAACAACTTTGATCCGGTTTACACCGGAAAGATATTCTTATTTGACCTTGCATCGAGTGGGGTTTGCCCTGCCAACGATATTACTATCGAAGCGGTAGGCTCTTACCCTACCTTTTCACCTTTTCCCCAAAAATTTTGGGGTAGTTTATTTTCTGTGGCACTATCCTTATCCCGTATTAGCGGGACACCGGGAGTTACCCGGCACTCTGTTCTGTGAGGCTCGGACTTTCCTCTCTGCATTAGCAGAGCAATTGCCCGAATCAGTGTTTATTTATTCTTTAAAATTAAAATTGTACAACATCTTTTTTGTACAATTTTTGTCAATTACGTTTTTAATATGTGAGTCGAAGTTCTTGCTAAATCAAAAACCTTTCTTACTAACAACCGAATTATAATCATCGCATCAAGTAGAATAGCTAATTCACATAAGTTCAGTAGACAAATATAATGAATTACAAAATTTAAAACAGTACCAAAAATGTAAAAAGGCTCTAATTTGCCTTAATATACCATGAAATAGTCACTATCTAACAGCCTTTATTTTAAGCACTTACACACAAACTGTAATAAAGATAAATGAAAAATACTAAGCTTCGACAGAATCAGAAACTTCCTGGGATACAAGAATTCTACCACAATATTCGCAATAAAAAAGCCTGTTATTCTGCCTGATCTCCAATTGCCTCTGCGGAGGAACAATATTGTGACATCCAGAGCAGGCTGATCTTCTGATAGTGGCAACCGCAGTTCCCTTTTTAGCTTTTCTAATTCTCATATATGCAGAATGATCAGCTTTTTTTGTCTGTGCTTCTATCTCTTTTCTTTTGGCTCTTAGCTTCGCTTCTTCTTTTTCGTTTGCCTTAATGATTACTTTCAGATCAGCTTCTTTAACTTTTAGTTCTTCATTCAGTTCATCAAGCATAGGTTTGACTTCTTCAATTTCATCCGAAAGTTTTTTACTGAGATCAGCTAATGCATCATTTTCAGCTTCAAGCTTGCTTATCATTTCATCAGTATGATCTATTTCTTTAGTAAGCGCATCATACTCTTTATTGTTTCTCACCTGGTAAAGCTGAGCTTTGAATTTCTTTTGACTTTCTTTTAGCTTTTCAATCTGTTCTTCATTTTCTTTCCTTTTTTTCAGAGATTCTTTTTGCTCGGTCTCTTTATCAATGATGTCAGTTTTTATGTTATCTATTTTTTCTTCTAATGCTCCAACTGCGTTAGGTAGATCACCTCTCAATTCTTCCAGCTCATCAAGCTGATTATCGATGTTTTGCAGTTCAAATAATGTTTTCAGCCTTTCTAACAATTTACGTTACTCCTTGTTAATTATTATAAAATAAAACAGGGTTCGTTGACCCACTAAATTTAAAAACCCTTGTATTGTGATTATTCTCGAGGAATAATTTTAATCTCTTTTCAATCTCATTCAATGCGTGTATTTCTGTTTCATAATGCCCGGCATCAATAAGAAGAATTTCCTTTTCAGCATCCTGGAAAGAATGATACTTTATATCAGCAGTTATGAAAGCATCAGCACCGGCATAAATTGATTTTTCTATTAGCTCTGAACAGGATCCACCGCACACAGCAACTTTTTTAATATTCTTTTTCCTGCCGGTAGTGTATCTTAAATTTTTAGCTTTTAATCTACTTGAAACAAAGTGTAGGAATTTTTTAACATTCATAGGTTTGCTTAAATTTCCAATTGCACCAACACCTGTATTTGAATTTTCATTTTTAAGAGGATAGATATCGAATGCAGGTTCTTCATAAGGATGAGCAGCTTTTAGAGCGGAAATAGTTTTATTAATTTTCCACGATGGAACAACAACCTCCAGCTTTACTTCTTCAACTTCTTCAAATATTTCTTTTTTCCCAATTGCAGGTTTTGATTTTGATGAGCCTTTAAAAGTTCCCTGACCTAAAGTTCTGAAACTGCAATTTGTATATTCTCCAATTTTTCCGCCCCCCGATTTAAATATTGCCTCGGAAACTTCATCCAGGTAATCCATAGGAAGAAATACAGACAGTTTATATTCATTTTCTGAAAAGGTATGAAGGAAATTTATATTGTTGAGTTTTAATATCTTTGCCAGTTGGAAACTTACGCCGTCTTTTGTGAAGTCAAGATTTGTATGTGCTGAATAAAGTGAGATGTTATTTTTAATAAGCTTTTCTATCATCTTTGAATTTTTATCGTTCAGCGTGTCAATTCTTTTTACTGGTCGAAATAACAACGGATGATGGCTAATTATTAAATTACACTTCTTCTTTATCGCTTCATTAATTACATTCATGGAAACATCAAGACAAAGAATAACATTTCTAATTTTCCTATCGCCATTACCAACCTGCAGCCCGACATTATCTTTATCCCACGCAATTTCCTTTGGTGCCCAGTCTTCAATGTATTTAAATACGTCTTTGCAGTTCATATCAAAAAAAAATGCACTTCTGAGTTGAAGTGCATTTTAAGTTCGTCTCCCGTAATTTCCCGTTGTGTAACGGTTAACTCTATCAAGAAATTTCAGTTTTTTAGTCTTTTTTATCATAATTTTTGGTATTATTTAATATAACCGTTTTCATCATTATTTGCAAGATTTATGCCGGAATACTTTAAACAATCCTTGATTTAATTTGGTTCCAGCCAGTTTCCATCTTCTTTTATTATCCCTATCAGCGAATCTACTGCATTTTTAGATGGAACATTCCTCCGTACTATATCTTTTCCTTTATATAAGGTAATTTTTCCTACACCAGAACCAACATAACCATAATCAGCATCCGCCATTTCACCCGGTCCGTTAACTATACAACCCATTATTGCAATTTTAACTCCTTTCAGATGCTCTGTACGCGATCGGATCATATCTGTGGTTTCCTGCAAATCAAACAGGGTTCTGCCGCAGGATGGGCAGGCTATGTACTCTGTTTTTGATATTCTGACTCTCCCGGCTTGCAAAATGCCAAATAAAATTCTGTTTACAACTTTTTCCCTGGTTTCGTGTTTCTGAATAAATGAACGCACATATTCTTTTTTAGCATGCTCATTTTCACTCTTTCCTTTTTCGCTTATATTTTTTACTTCTGCCCAAACTCCATCGCCAAAGCCATCAATTAATAAAGACCCAAAATCTGTGGAAGTATACAACCGTAGTTCATCCATATTCAGATTTTCATAACTGCGTTTTATGATCACAGGATTTTTTATCTTCTTTAACATTAAATCGAAAAAAACTCTCCTTCCCTCAGCAACGCCATGAAGATTATTTGTTTCCAGAATTAACACTACAGTTTTATCGTGTTGAATTTTATTATAAAATTCATCCGTTAATGAATTAATATTACCCAAAACAAAATTTAATTCTTCAGCTTTGATGCCTGAGTTTAAATATTCATCTACACTTAGCAACGGATAACTATTTGTTTTATTTTTTAACTCAATCCATTTTTCAAAATTATAAACTGCTTTTAATCCATTTGGAGTATCAAATGGAAGAACATTGTCGCCAAGGTACAAAACATCGGCTGCAAGATCATTCATATTCCATTTATCTGTTGGTGCATTATAAAAGTAACCGATATCATTTAAATCATCATATTTGATATTTTCCCGTTTACTAAAATCCGTAACAACCCTTGGCACATTACTTCCGCCAAACCCTAAAAGTTCAAATGAATTTCTTCTTTCATAATTAAAAGGATCTTTTGGATTTCCATCAATCGGTTTAATTTCTTTGTGACCCGACCTGTCTTTATAACGGTTAGCAAGTGATATTGCCACGGGAGCTTCAAATTCAGGATCTTCAGTTAAAGAAACTCTTATCGTATCACCCAATCCATCTTCTAGCAGAGTTCCAATCCCAAGTGCTGATTTTACCCTTCCGTCTTCACCGCCCCCGGCTTCAGTTACTCCAAGATGCAAAGGATAATTCATTTTTTCTTCTTCCATTTTTTGTATCAGCAACCTGTATGCCTGGACCATTACCTGGGTGTTGCTGGCTTTCATTGAAAGAACTATTTCCCTGTAATTTAGTTCTTCACATATTCTTACAAACTCAAGTGCTGATTCCACCATTCCAAGTGGAGTATCACCATACCTGCTCATAATTCTGTCAGAAAGAGAGCCGTGATTAGTTCCGATTCTCATTGCTGTTCCGTACTCTTTACAAATTTTAACAAGGGGTGTAAATTTTTCCCTGATCCTGTCAAGTTCAGATTGATATTGAGAATCAGAATATTCAATAATTTGAAATTTTTTTCTGTCAGCATAATTGCCTGGATTTACCCTGACTTTTTCAACAATTCGCGCAGCTATTTCTGCCGCGTTAGGTGTAAAATGAATATCAGCTATTAATGGGACATCATATCCTCTTTCTCTTAACTCTTTTTTTATTACTTCCAGGTTTTGGGCTTCAAGTTTACTAGGAGCAGTAATTCTAACATAATCGCAGCCTGATTCGATCATACGTATTGTCTGCTCGACTGTACCTATCGTATCCATTGTATCGGTCGTCGTCATTGATTGAATCCTGATCGGGTTGTCTCCTCCGCAGTATATTGCTCCAATATTTACAGCCCTGGTTTTGTAACGGGAATATTCCGTAAGGCTGTTACAGTATTTTCTGGTTTTGGCTATGGTTTCGTACATAAATAATAAAATCTAAATTCTTAGAAGGTTTAAGAAATACAGGAAATTAGGCTAATTATAGATAAATTTACATTTGATTATTAGTAAATATACAAAATACTTAAGCCGCTAAAAAAGGCGAAAAATATTTACCTGAATTTTATTTATAACCTTTTTCACTTAATTTGACACCTGAATATGAGAATACCTGAATCTAAAATAGAAGAAATTCGTTCCGGTGCCAACATAGTTGATGTAATTTCAGAATATGTCCAGCTCCGCAAAAGAGGAAAGAATTATATTGGTCTTTGCCCTTTCCATTCTGAAAAAACACCATCTTTTACTGTAAGTGAAGAGAAGCAAATTTATCACTGCTTTGGATGCCATGCTGGAGGAAATGTTTTTAAATTTTTAATGGAATTTGAAAAAATTTCTTTTGTTGAATCTGTGCAGGAAATTGCAGAGAAGCTTGGAATTACTTTGGAATATGATGATGAAGGAGGCGCAGAAAGACAATCAGAGCAGGAACTTTTATATGAAATAAACACAACAGTAGCAAAATATTTTTCCGAAAATCTGTTAAGTGATGAAAGAGGTGAAATTGCCCGGGAGTATTTTGATAAACGGCAAATCAAGATTCAAGCAATGAGAGCATTTGGACTCGGCTACTCACTCCCAGGAAGAGAAAACCTGGTAAATTATTTAACGGAAAAGAAAATAAATATTGATAAAGCTCTGGCTCTTGGTTTAATCGGCAGTTATGAAGATGGCAGATTATAT